>WNEZ01005936.1_pt1 | contig 10718 bp, 6 predicted proteins | sample 5400521 | NCBI WGS metagenome assembly WNEZ01 (sample SAMN13153339, study PRJNA577476) | soil metagenome | isolation source: 120 cm saprolite under Douglas fir tree site 2 hole 1 replicate 1 | place: USA:California | collected 2015-04-18
CGAATCCCTGAGCGGTTACGTTGGTGTAGGTCGTGGGCTTGATCTCACCGGAAGCAGTTACCTGGGAGACCAGAGTCTCCTGCGGTGTGACTTTGGCCGTTTGCACCGTGACCACACCCTTATTGGCCTGGTTTACGCTGAACAGCACGATGCCGCCCAGAGCCACCGCCGCACCTACCCCGATCGCAGCCTTCTGCCAGGTCTTCATGGAAATCCCTCTTGGGTTACCTGCGCGGGTTGCCCGTGGCAGGACACTCGCCTGACTGTTTGCTCTCTCTTTACATTACGCCCCGAGAAGGCAAAATGTTTCGGCTAAGGAGCTAAAGCCTTGAAGGTCTGGCTTTTGCCGTCGTTCAAAGGCCGGTTTTGCGACGTCCTTGCCGGCAGGGCTATCTTCAACCCAGCCGGGTCCCGGCAGCGTGTTGGCGCCTTATATTTTAGATTCAAATGAGGTCAAAGAAAAGGATTCCGATTCGCTACAAAGGGATGTATTGGATCCCAACCGCTTGGACGCAGCAAGGACCAACAGGTCAGCAGGAATTTAGGCAGACCTAGAGCGCGTGGCAGGGTTGCGGGCACCCGGAGGTGGAGTGGTTGCGTATTCTAAACAAAATTAAAACGTTAGCGCGATTCCGCCCGTGCGATGACGTTGATGCTGGCGCCGTCGGGAATCAGCCGTTCCAGCGCACCGGCTTCCAGCGGGAGCGGCTTCCAGGTGCTAGCATCCTGCAGGGAATATCCGGCGTCCCGTAAGAGGGCCACGAGGTCCGCGAAGCTGCTATGCTCCTCCGCATGCACGTAAGGCGACATCTCCATGACCAGAATCGGATGATATTTCTTCAAGACTTCGCGACCTCCCTGCAGCACTGGCAATTCGTGGCCATCCACATCGAGCTTGATTAGATCCAGGCGATCAATGGCTTGGCGCGCAGCAAAATGATCGAGCGTATCCACGGCCGCGCCTTGCGTGCTGACCAGGCGGCCTCGATGCTTGGGATGGACGGCGACCTCCGTTTCTAGCGGCCAGCTGGCGTAGATTCTTTCTCGCGGCTGGTCGCTCGACGTGCCTGACAGCATAAGTTGCTCGGCTCGTGTGCGCGCTGCGAGGTCGGGATTCAAAGCGAGATTGCGTTTGAGCTTGGCGAAGGCGAAATCGGCGGGTTCAAACGCAAAGACTCGTCCGGTGGCGCCGACACTGCGCGCTAATCCGAGCGTGTGCGCGCCGATGTTGGCGCCAATATCAAAAACCGTGTCCCCCGGCTTCACCAATTTCCGCAGCGTGGCCACTGTCGAGCGCTCAAAAGCGCCGAGCAAATAAATCGAAAAGTCGATTCCCTCGCTGAGATCGAGATTCCAGCGGAGTCCGCCGCGGCGAACCGTAGCGCGATGGTCCTTGCCGACGGCGGAGCGGCCCATGGCCACAACTTTGTAAGCAAGGGCGGCGAGCGAAACTTTTGTCTTGGTGGTCAACATTTTTTGGCGACGCTACAGATGCCGCACGGAAATGAATGCAAACATTCCGAGGCTCTGCATTTGTGAATCCAGGAGATGCTCCAACGCGGCCCACGCGCCGTGCGTAAATCCCGGCATCAGGCTGCGCATTCCTACGCCTCCGGAAACCAAATAACGAAACGGTAGGAAGGGCTGAATTTTTTCGATGGATAGCGCCGGAAATTTGGACTCAAATTTGGCGCGGTCGCGGACGAACACAATCCAGGGAACGGCCACATTCGCGCCAGAGAGCGGCCCGGCCGCGGGAAACGACCAATCGGCAGCTTCGGGGCGAAACGGCTCATTATGGAAGTGCCTGTAGACAAATCGAGACCAGGATGTGACCCACGGCTCGACCATGAGAATTTTTCCTCCAGCGCGCAGCGTCCGCGCAGCTTCGGCAAGGAAAAGGCGCACGTTGGGCATGTGGTGCATCACGTCGGTCATTACGATGGCCCGCAAGGACCGATCGGCGAAAGGCAGTCGTTGCGCGTCGGCGACAATCTGCGCGCTCGAGCAGGGAAAGACCTCGGAAGTGATTAGTCCGGGGATGAACGTCGCGCAGTGGCCGCCGCCCGAGCCCAACTCCAAGACTTTTCCTTCTCCCGCAGGCAATTCTCGGGCAAGCATGGCATACCATTCGTCGTAGATCGCCTTTAGGAAAGGCTTCGAGGAAATAATTTTTTGGCGCAGTTCCGTGGTCGCTGGGTCATCGACGCGCAACGAAGCAGTCAGCGGGTGCGCGAGCAGACGGCGGAGAAGCGCGGCGGTCAATGCGCCTATCCTCCTAAGCGGTGCCAGGCATGCCAGCAGATGCCCAGCATGCGCACCCCGTTGGAGAGCACTCGCGTCATTTTCGTGACGCCGTGAATGCGTTCCTGGTAATGCACGGGGACTTCGACAATCTCGAGGTTCAGCTTGCTGGCGCCGAACAACAGTTCATAGTCACCCCACAGATCTGTGATGCCCCAGGTCCCCAAATTGGTCTCCATGCGGAGCCAGTCCTTGCGCCAGAGGACTTTGGTGCCGCAAAGCGTGTCTTTGATGCGCTGGTCCAGCAAAAACGAAAACAACAAGCCGAACAATTTGTTACCGGTCATGTTGGCAAACTTCATGGCTCGCTCCTGTACGGGGTAGACCAGGCGGGTTCCATTGATGAAGTCGCCTCGCGAGCTGACGAGCGCGCGGAAAAACATAGGCAATTCTTCCGGCATGACGGTGAGATCGGCATCCAGAATCATCAGCACGTCGCCGCGCGCGGCGCGGAAGCCGGTCCAGACATTCTCGGCTTTACCGCGGCCCGGCCCCTGAATGAGGCGAATGCGTTTATCGGCGTGCAACGCTTGCATGCGCTCGATTTCGCGCGCGGTGCCGTCCGTGGACTGATCATCGCAGAACAAAATTTCCGTGTGCCGGCCCATCGCCGGGATGCGTTCGACCGCATGCTGAATGTTGCCGATTTCGTTGCGGCAAGGGACCACCACCGACACGGTTATGTCTTCTTCCCGCGGAGGTTCCGAGATGGGCCGCGCGACCATTACCTGCATCAGGCAGAGACGCCGCAGGCCCGGGAGCCGCGCGAGAACTCCATTCATTAGCGCGGAAAAAAACGGAATCCACTTGGGAAACAAGATCAAGCGATGCTTGCGCACCGGGCGAAAGCCGGCCAGCTTGAGGAATCCGCGAATATCGTTTTCGCTGACCCAGTTGGGTTCGACAAACTTTGCACGCAAGCCGGTTTTGCTGGCGAATTCGAGAATGGGCTCCCAAAGATGATTGAAGTTGATCACCACGATGCGTGTTTCCGGCGTGCAGTGGCACCGGATGCGCTCGAAGGCGCGAAGTATGTCGACGGTATCGAAAATGTGGCTGAAGAGGACGTAATCGAAAGTCTCGTTCAGCTCGAGGTCTTCGGGATCGCTGGTCACGAAATGCAAACCGGGTTGCAGCCGGCGCGCGCACTCCACCACGGCTTCGCTGATCTCCACGCCGACGCCGTACGCGGGCTTCACCGCCGCCAGCAGATGCCCGGTTTGGCAACGCACTTCCAGGACGCGCTTGCCGGGCTCCACGATGAATTGCAGCACGCGCTTGAGCCGGTCGTAGAAATAGCGGTTACGGCGGATCCATTCGTCGCGCCGCGACGCAGTGGCTGCTTGAAGTTCCCTTCGGGCTCCGCGTATTTCGGCGAGCGCACCTGGCCCGGTGCGGGTGCTGGTTCCAGTCTCCGGGTCCGTGGCGATCATCGAGACTCTCCGGATTTCGCTTGAAGGGCCGCCAGCCGCGTCCGCGCGTCGGTCATGCCGGGAGACATCTGCAAGGCCGCCGCGTACGCGTTGGCCGCGCCGCGCGAATCGCCTTTCGTTTCCAAGGCGCGTCCGAGCCAGTAGCACGCCAGAGGCGATGGGGCGATCTCCGTGGCCCGCGAAAAGTCGGCAATGGCTCCGTCGAGATTCCAAGACTTCAGCTCAATCATTCCCCGGCCGATGTAACTGTTCATCTCGTTCGGGTTGAGGTCGATGGCGGCGCCGAGTTCACTCATCGCGTGGGCGGAATCGTTGGCCTGGAGGTACATGATCCCCAGATTGTTGTGGGCTTGCGCAGCTTCAATAGGATCGACGGAAGAAGAAATCGCCAACTGATATTGACGAGCAGCCTCTTCCGCGCGGTTTTGCGTTTGCAGCACCACGCCGAGATTATAGTGCGCCGAAGCCAGCTCTGGAATGAGGCGGACCGCCGCTTCAAAATGCGGCGCCGCCATCTGCTGCTGTCCCATCTCCATCAGCGCGGAGCCGAAATTATTTTCCGCGATTCCATTGTTCTGCGTGACTTGCAGCGCGTGACCAAACAAAGTGTAGCTGTCGCGCCAATAGCCGATTTGCTGGTGGGTTAGGTAAACGTAAGGCAAAACCAGAATCACGAACGCTCCGAGTGTCAGTGATTCCCTGATTCGCAGGTGCACCGCCCATTCCGCTGATAGCCAGACGGCCGCGACCAGCAACCCCAGCAACGGGATGCACATGTACCGGTCGCCCATGCCCTGGCGGCCCGATTGCACCAAGCCAATCATCGGAAACAACGTGCCGAGGTACCACAGCCAGCCCGCCGTCAGATAGCGCCTCGCGCGCAATCTCCACACGATCCCGCTGATCCCCAGGAGCAGAACCCCGGCGGCGATCACTTTCCACCACGGCAGAGAATTTTCCGGGTGCGGATAAAACACCGCCAGGCGCGTGGGCCAAATTGCTTTGCCTACGTACGCTAAATAGGAGTAGATGACATTTTTCAGCCGCCAGCTCAGCGGCATCGCTGCGGTTAGCGCGCCTTCCTTGCCATGCATGTATAACGTCATCGCGCCAGCGGCCGCCGCGAGCAGCAACAAGGGAATTTTTTCGGCCACCAGCGTGAACAGCGTCTGCGAGAATTTCCGGGGCGCACTCGCATCCGCAGAAAATCTTTGCAGCGGCCAGTAATCGAGCAGCAGCAGCGCGAGCGGCAGCGAGATAACCATGATCTTGGCCATCAGCGCCAGCGCAAAGAAAAGCACGACCGCCAAGTAGCGGGCTGCGCCCGGCCGCCGCGTGTACCAAGCGTACGCACACAAGTCCAGCAGCAGAAACAGCAGGCAAAGCACCGCCTTGCGCTCTGCAACCCAGGCTACGGACTCTACAATGAGAGGATGCAGCGCAAAGAGAGCGGCCACGGCGGCGCTGCGCAAGACGAAGCCGGTCATCCACTCCAAAACCAAGAATAAAATTCCTACGTCGAGAGCATACAGCAACACATTGGTGAGGTGGTGGCCGGCGGCGCTGGTTCCGTACCATTGCACATCGAGCATGTGCGAAATCCAGGTCAGTGGATGCCAGTTTGCCGCGGGATTATTGGTGCCGAAAGCCCATACGATGTTTGGCCAGGTCAGTCCCTGCAGAACGTGAGAATTGCGCGTGACATAGTCAGGATCGTCGTAATTGACGAAGCCGTTCCGCAGCGCTGGCGCGTAAAGCGCACCCGTGCCGATCGCCAGCAACACCGCCATCAGAAAAACGAGCCGCCGGTCGCGCTGCATCGCGGAGCCCATCGGTCCGGCATCGAGATCTTTTGCAGGAGCCAAGGATACGGGAAACTTCATCGTCGCACCCGTGGGGTGCGGAGGCACCGCCTGGCTTCGCTAGTTAGGTCTGTGGAATTGGGCGAGGTCGGGACCGGCACCATAGCGGCAGACTTGTCCACGAGTGACATAAGGTTTCGGAGGGGCGACAGACCATCATGGCTGTCTACCGAACCGGGTCGCAAGCGCGACCGAGTCCACTGTACCTAATTTGGTAACGCGCACCGTCGATCCGGTGATTCCTGCAGCAAAGCCGATAGCGCCAAATCCGCCCGTACGTTACAATGGCCAAAGCAAACTCCGCGGAGAGGTGGCCGAGAGGCTGAAGGCGGCGGTTTGCTAAACCGTTGTACGGGCTAAAACCTGTACCGGGGGTTCGAATCCCCCCCTCTCCGCCAGATTCCACACGGACTGACGCGTCATCCTGGACCCTCTTCCTTTCCTTCCGCTCCACCGGAAAGCGCCCTCCGTCTGTAATTTCATTCTCAAACTTCGGTCACCTCGACCCTGCGAACGTAGTGCCCCGAATCCAGTCGCTTCGTTTCCACCACCGGATCCGTCACCCGCATCCAAATCATATAGGTTCCCATCGCTTTGGGCGTCCACGCATGGGACCAGAAGCTCCACGGATCATTAGAGGCCTGCGAAAAATGGTCCACTCGCACGTACTCCTCTTCCGGATTGAAACGTATTTCCAACACTTTCACCGGCCGCGACCCGCCCCACAATATCCCTGCAACGCGGTACTTAATCTTTCCATCCACAAGCCACTTCTCCACGCGAGTCGGCATCGCCGCCTGATCGATCGTCGCTGGTCGGTAATCTCTCGCCAATTTCGGAACGCCTTGCTGATGCGTTCGCGCGGCAAACTCTTGCATCTGCGACGTCGCCGCGGCATTTTCATCGACAAACGTGATGGCGTTGACCCACTTGATGCACGTACATCCGTACCAGCCGGGCACAAGCAAGCGCACCGGCGCACCGTGATCTCTTGTCAGCGATTCCCCGTTCATCTCCGTCGCCAGGAAAGCTTTCGCCGCCTTGAGCTCTGCCAGCGCAAAAATCCAATCCGCCCCGGCAATTGACGTCGCCGATTTCGCCGGGTACTCATCGAATCCCGAAACCATCACGCTGCTGCTTCGCGCCTTAACCCTGTCCGCAAGTACCTCCGCAATCGGTGCGCCAACCCAATCCGCCACGCTCAGCAGCGCGAATCGTGTCGCGCGCGCGTTGCCGGAGCACTCCATCAAGTGCAGCCCCATTGGCTTGGCGCCGCTCTTCAAATCATTCAGCGCAAGCTTCACGGGCTCCTGCACCAGTCCACCCACCTGAATCGTCCACGGCCCTTCTTTTTGCAGCAGCTCCGACGCGCTCGTCCGTACGTAAAATTTGTCGATCGGAGTGACTAAATGCTCCGGTGTCAGCACGGAAAGGTCGGAATACATCCGCGCATCCAGCCCGGACCCAATCACTTGCTCCAGCGGGACGGGGCTTTCGCCCGTGAACTCCACAATACCGAGTTGCTGCCCTCCCCGGAACGCATCCTTCTCATCACTCCGGAGTCCGGCAAGTCCGCTGAGCTTGTCGAAGCCCGCGAGCAGCGCACCTCCGCCGAGCACCGACGTGCGAAGAAACTCCCTCCGGTTCTGCCTCGTCTCCAACCGTCCAATCACATTTGCACCAGCATGAAGCGCCAACCCTTCCGCTCTCATGATAACGCCACTTCAACAAGAAAAACGCGCAACGAAGTTCAGGGCAGGCATTCCAGGTCTTTTGCTTCTGGATAGTACTCGCGCAATACCTCGATAAGATCCGTGGCGCTCAACGCGAAGCCCACGCCCGCCGCGTCCTTCTTGTTGAGCCGCAGCGTATTGATCCCGATCACTTCGCCGCGCGCGTTCAGCAGCGGCCCTCCGCTGTTGCCGGGATAGATCGACGCGTCCGTTTGAATCCACAGCCCGGGCCCCGCGCTGGAAAATTTCCCGATGCCGCTGACAATTCCCTTCGTCACGCTGAACGGCATCGCCCCGCCCGGATTTCCAATCGCCATCACGGTTTCCCCTTGGCGCACTTTTCCCGTCCCCGCCAGCGTCAAAAACGGAAACTCGCTGCCTTCCACCTTCACCAGCGCAATATCGCGGTCCGCCGCGATATGCACCACGTTGCCTTCGATCTGCTGCCCGTCCGCCAGCAGTACCATCAACGACGTCTCGCCGCGCGCCAGATGCGCATTCGTCGCGATCAATCCCGTCTCGGTAACAAAGAAACCACTTCCCGACTTCGTGAGACTCTGCAAGCGCACTACGGCGGGCTTGGCCCGCGCCACGATATCTTCGGCTGCCAGCGAAGTTTCCGATTTCCCCGCCGTTTCCTCATCCGCCGAAACGTCAACCGCGATTTTCCCGGTAAACACTTTGGCCACCGGCTCCAGGTCCACATGAAAATGCTTCGTCTTCAGCAGCCAGTATTCCCCGTGACTGTGCCCCTTCAGCGAAACCCAGTTCATCGGTCCTTCCGTCATCTGGATTTCTTTGCTCGTGTAGCCCGCCAGGCTGATGCGCGCGGTCATGGAATGCTCCAGCCGCCGCCCCAGCGCCGTCTTCGTCTTGTGGAAGTATCCGCCCGGCACCTCTTCCTCATACGGCGTGACGCCCACGGCCACGCCGTTGATTTCCACCGTTGCACCGGAAGGTGTGCTGGTGATCGTCAGCGTATCGCCATGCGCGCGTGCCGCGCTCAGCGACACCACAACCGCAGAAAAGAAAAATAGCTTTGAGAGGCAAGCCATGCGCTGACCTCGCCGGGAGGGATGAGCCCCACGCCCGGCGATATTACCATCTACTTATCTTATTGTGTATGGATTCTGCAAAAGCGGTTAGCGGTCTTCGCTGCCCTGCGATTCGCCCTTACGCAAATAGCCCGCGCAAGAAATTACCGGCAACCGTGGATACTTCGCAAAGCTCGCATCCGTCGCGGAAAGCTGGCACATCACAAACACCGAGCCCCGCTCCGACTCAACGCGCCGCGCATGCAAGCAATCCGCGCACAATCCCACCGGAATTCTTGCCGCGCCGGCATTGCTCCGCGATCCCATGCCGCCAGCATAACGCACCCACGCTGACGCGATGCCGCCTGCGTAGGGCTACGCCCCGCTCTCCTCAAAATCCAACTCCGGCTCCGGCAGCTTGTCGCCATCCCGCGCCACCCACACATACAGCGCCGGCAGCAGAAAAATGCTGAGCAGCAGCGCCCCAAGCAAGCCGCCCACAATCACAATCGCAAAAGGCCGCTGCGAATCCGATCCGATCCCGCGCGACAGTGCTGCCGGAAGCAAACCCAGCGTGGCCACCAGCATGGTCATCATGATCGGGCGCAGCCGCAGCACCGCGCCTTCGATCGCCGCATTCTCAATCGTATGTCCCCCGGCGCGCAGTTGATTGATGTATTCGAGCATAATCACACCGGTTTCCACGGAAACGCCAAAGAGCGCCAGAAATCCCACGCCTGAGGAAACACTGAGATGCGTCCCGGTGATCAGCAGCGCCAGCAGACCGCCGATCGGCGCAATGGCCACGTTGGCCAGAATCAGCCCCGCCCATTTCGACGATGAAAACATGGTGTACAGAATCACGAAGATCGCCAGAATGGTGATCGGCAACACGATCATCAGCCGCTTTTGCGAGCGCTTTTGGCTTTCGTACTCTCCGGCCCAGTCGATGTGGTAGCCCGTCGGCAATTTCACCCGCGCGCCGACCAGCTTCATTGCCTCTTCCACCGCGCTGCCCAAGTCGCGCCCGCGCACGCTGTACTTGATGGCCACGTAGCGCGAATTCTCTTCGCGATAAATTTCTGAAGCGCCGTCCCGCACCTCCACCTTCGAAAGTTGCGCCAGCGAAACGCGCTCCCCCGTGGGCGAGACCAGCCGTATATTCTCAATCGCTTCTTTCGTCTCCCGGTACGGCGCTTGGTAGCGCACCACCAAGTCGTAGCGTTGCTCGCCTTGCAAGACCTGGCTGACTGCCTTTCCGCCCACCGCCGTTTCCACCGCGTCCTGCACGTCCGCCACGTTAATCGCGTGCCGTGCGGCTTGTTGCCGGTCCACGGTGATGTTCAGATTCGGCTGGCCCAGCACGCGAAACAATCCCAGGTCTTCTATTCCTGCGACGTGCCGCATCAGGTTGACCACCTCGTCGCCCTTCTCCTCCAGAACCCGCAGGTCATCCCCATACATCTTCACCGCCAGCTCGCCCTTCACCCCGCTGACCGCTTCCTCCATGTTGTCGGCGATCGGCTGCGAAAAATTCCACAGCACGCCGGGAATTTTGTTGAGCTCGCGATCCATCGCCGCAATCAGCTCGTCCTTGTCCTTCCCGAACACGCTTCGCCACTGCTCTTTTGGCTTCAAGTCCACGAAATACTCCGTGTTGAAGAAACCCGTTGTATCCGTTCCGTCATCCGGACGGCCGATCTGCGAAACCACCTGTTTGACCTCCGGAAACGAAGCCAGGATCACGCGCGCCTGATCCATCACCCGCGTGCCTTCGGTAGGTCCTGTGCTTGGCGCCAGCGTGCCGCGCGCCCAGATTGCCCCTTCATCCAAGTGCGGTAAAAATTCCGAGCCAATCACGCCGCTCACCATCAGGAACACTGCTACCACTAGCGCGAACGCTCCGGCGCCCACCGCCACCAGCCGGTGCTCGATGGCCCATCGCACCGCCACCCAGTATTTCTCCCTCAAAAGCTCCATCACCGGGTTGCGCCACTCGTGCATGCCATGATGAAACTGCAACAACGCCAGGACCGGCGCGACCGCAATCGAGAAAATCAGCGCACCCAGCAGCGCAAAACAGACCGTCCAGGCCATGGGCTTGAACAGCCGGCCTTCCACGCTTTGCAGCGTAAAGATCGGAAGGTACGCCGTGATGATGATGGCCCGCGCATAAAAAACCGGCCGCAGCACCTCCCGCACCGCGTCGCGTATTCGCTCCCACGGGGTTTTGTGCGCGTTCCCGCTCAGGCCGAAATGCCGCACGATGTTTTCGATGATCACCACCGTGCCATCCACCACCATTCCGAAATCCAGCGCGCCCAGCGACAGCAGATTGGCCGGAATTTTGTT
>WNEZ01008208.1_pt1 | contig 10717 bp, 8 predicted proteins | sample 5400521 | NCBI WGS metagenome assembly WNEZ01 (sample SAMN13153339, study PRJNA577476) | soil metagenome | isolation source: 120 cm saprolite under Douglas fir tree site 2 hole 1 replicate 1 | place: USA:California | collected 2015-04-18
CAGTTCCACGAGAGCAACGAGCTGGACGCCGCCGTCATCCTGGCCCTGATTGCCACCATCATGATCGGGATGTTGGGCCAGACGGCGGCCCGCATCGCCCAGGGCGGTGACCCGTCGGCGGCCTGGCGCCCGATCTCGTCGGCCATCGCCCGTGGGTTCGAGCGCATCGGCTGGCAGGGCTCGGCGGCGATCGTCCCCCACGAGATCTTCTACTGGCTCCATATCCTGGCGGTGCTGGCATTCCTCGTCTACATCCCGAGTTCCAAGCATCTGCACATTATCGTGGCCATCCCCAACATCTTTTTCCGCAAGCTGGGTCCCAAGCCCGCCGCTGCGCTGGATTCCATCGACCTCGAGCACGCCGATCACTTCGGGACCAGCGTGGTTACCCAGTGGTCCTGGAAACACCTGCTCGACCTCTACTCCTGTACCGAGTGCGGCCGCTGCCAGGAGCAGTGTCCCGCCTACCTGACGGGCAAGCCACTCAACCCCAAGATGATCATCGTCGACGGACGAGAGAACCTCTTCCAGACGGCCCGAGACCCCCTCCCCAGCCCTGCCCACGCGGGAAATCCCGCGACCCTGACGTCATTGGCTCCCCGCAAGGGGGAGGGAGACTCTCGAAAGTTGATTGGCGGGGCCATCAAGGAAGACGAGATCTGGGCCTGCGTCTCCTGCGGTGCCTGCCAGCAGGCCTGCCCGGTGCTCATCGAGCACGTCCCCAAAATCATCGACATGCGCCGCAGCCTGGTCCTCGAGGAGAGCCGCTTCCCCAAGGAGGCCCAGAACGCGCTGCGCGCCATCGAGAGCCAGGGCAACCCCTACGGCCTTCCCCGGGCGCAGCGCGCCGACTGGGCAAAGGGGCTGGGGGTCAAGACCATCGCCGAGAAGCCGGACGCCGAGTACCTCTACTTCGTGGGCTGTGCCGCCTCCTACGACGAGGCGAACCGGGCGGTGGCTCGGGCGTTCGTGGGGTTGCTGCAGACGGCGGGCGTGGACTTCGCCATCCTGGGAGCGGCAGAGACCTGTAACGGAGACCCGGCCCGCCGGATCGGCAACGAGTACCTCTATCAGCAGCAGGCGCAGCAGAACATCGAGCAGCTCAATGCCGGGCGGGTGCGCAAGGTGATCGCCAGCTGCCCCCACTGTTTCAACACCATCAAGAACGAGTATCCGCAGTTCGGTGGGACCTACGAGGTCATCCACCACACGCAGCTACTGGCCCAGCTGATCAGGGAGGGGAAGCTCAAGCCCCAAAAACACCTGGACGGAAAGTTCACCTATCACGACTCGTGCTTCCTGGGCCGCTGGAACGACATCTACGATCCGCCGCGGGAGATTGCGGAGGCGATCCCGGGGGTGGAGCTGGTAGAGATCGAGCGCCACCACAAGCGAGGGTTTTGCTGCGGCGCGGGCGGCGGCCGGATGTGGATGGAGGAGACGGTCGGCAAGCGGATCAACCACGAGCGGGTGGACCAGACCCTGCGCACCGGGTCGCCGCGGGTGGCCACCGCCTGTCCGTTCTGCTTGACCATGTTCCGGGACGGCATCGGCGCCAAGGGCCGGGAGGCCGAGCTTCAGGTGAGAGACCTGGCCCAGTACCTGGCCGACAGCGTTGACGGGGCGCTGCAGGGCTAGGTCGACTTACTGGCTGAGCTTGTCGGAGCGCCGTTTCCAGAATTCCAGCCGCCGGCGAAGCCGGCTGTGCTGGGCCTCCAGCAGGACCAGATCGGTGTCCACTGCCTCCCGGCGCGCCGCCGCCTCGGTTACCTCGGGGAGCTTGGCATGAGCCGCCTGGAGCACCCGCTGCTTGAAACTGAGGAGCTCGGCGTAAATACGGACCCACCGCCGGGCTTCGGCCGGTTTGGTGGTCGCCAGGTTCTCCTGGGGCAGCACGCGATCCGGGTCGGCCGCTGCCTCCGCCGCGTCTGCCACGTCTGGGTTTAGACTCATGTTGATATCATCCGTATCATATTTTGCTTCGTCTGGCAAGCGCATCGAAGTCGGCCGCTTGCGCCGGCGAACGGGACTGGATAACGTGGGTTGGCGGTGAGTCCCGAAGAGGAGGAAGCGGTTCGGCATGCCGGCGATCCTGACCGCCTGCTGCCCAACGAGAACCCACAGTCGGGCCTGGCCGAGGACGCGCGACACTGGCGCATCGTCTACCGCGAGCTCCTGACCTTCAAACAAGGCCTCCTCGACGTCGCCGACCGAGGCCTGGCCGAGATCGCGCAGGAGCACCACGTGACCGATACCACCACGCTGGCCTTGCTTCGCGCGCAGAACGACCGGCTGCGTCGGCGGCTGGAGTTCTGGGAACGCCGCCACCAAGAGCTCAACGTCAAGCCTGGCTAGCTAATCCGGCGCGGAAATCGCGGCGGGCCGCTCCCTACAATGAGCAGAATCGTGCTCAGACGGATCGATCACGTCGGCATTGCCGTGCATGACCTGGATCAGGCGATCGACCTCTACGAACGGCGTCTCGGCCTGAAGGCGATGAGCCGCGAACGGTTGGAGGCCGAGGGTGTGGAAGTCGCCATGATCCCCATCGGTGACAGCCGGATCGAGTTGCTCACCCCATTGGGGGCCGAGTCCAACCTGCGAAAGTTCCTCGCCGATCGGGGAGAGGCGGTGCACCACGTCGCCTACGCCACCGACGACGTGGGCGCCGGCCTGCGACGGGCGGGAGAGGCGGGAGCGCAATTGATCGACCAGGCGGCCCGCCCCGGCGCGCATGGCACGCGGGTCGGGTTCATCCATCCGAAGAGTGCCTGCGGCGTGCTGACCGAGCTCGTGGAGGCGGATGGCCACCCGGGCCGTTAAGCCGCAGCCGTCCATCCCGTCGCCCCAAACGGATAGCGGCCTGCCGCTGAAGCCCATCTACACACCCGCCGATGCCGGGCCGGCCCCGGCGGCGCCGGGGGAGTATCCCTTCACCCGCGGGATTTATCCCGAGATGTATCGCGAGCGGCTGTGGACCATCCGGCAGTACGCCGGCTTCGGCAGCGCGGCCGAGACCAACGCCCGCTTCCGGTACCTGCTGGGGCAGGGACAGACGGGCCTTTCCATCGCGTTCGATCTGCCTACCCAGATCGGCCACGATGCCGACGCGCCCCTGGCCCGCGGCGAGGTGGGGAAGGTGGGCGTCAGCATCTCGTCGCTGCGCGACATGGAAATCCTGCTGGAGGGGATCCCGCTGGACCGGGTCAGCACCTCGATGACCATCAATGCCCCGGCCGCCATCCTGCTGCTCCTCTATGAGCTGGTGGCCGAAAAGCAGGGCGTCGCGGGGCCGCAGCTCAACGGGACGGTGCAGAACGACATCCTCAAGGAGTACGCGGCCCGGGCCACCTACATCTTCCCGCCCCGGCCCTCGATGCGGCTGACCACCGACCTGTTTGCCTACTGCCGCGAGCGGCTGCCCAACTGGAACACGATCTCCATCTCCGGCTACCACTTGCGCGAAGCCGGGGCCACGGCGGTGCAGGAGCTGGGCTTGACCATGGCGCATGCCATCGCCTACGTCGAGGCGGCCCAGGCCGCCGGCCTGCAGGTCGACGACTTCGCGCCCCGACTCTCCTTCTTCTTCGCCGTATTCAGTGACTTCTTCGAAGAGGTGGCCAAGTTCAGGGCGGCCCGCGCCATCTGGGCGTCACTGATGCGTGATCGGTTCGGGGCGCGCAACCCGCGGTCGCAGATGCTGCGCTTCCACACCCAGACCGGCGGAAGCACCCTGACGGCGCAGCAGCCCCACAACAACGTCGTCCGGGTGGCCCTGCAGGCGCTCAGTGCGGTGCTGGGTGGGACCCAGAGCCTGCACGCCTGCTCCTACGACGAAGCCCTGGGGCTGCCCTCGGAGGAAGCCGCCACCCTGTCGGTGCGGACCCAGCAGATCATCGCCCACGAGACCAACGTGCCGGGCGTCACCGACCCGCTGGGCGGCAGCTACCTGGTGGAAGCCTTGACCCGGGAGCTGGAGCAGCAGGCCCGAGCCCTGATCGCGGAGGTCGACCGCCGCGGTGGCGCGGTGGGCGCCATCGAAAGCGGATTCACCCAGCAGGCGATCCAGGACAGCGCCTACCAGCAGCAGCAGGAGGTGGAGGCCGGCACCCGGGTGGTGGTAGGCGGCAACCGCTTCCAGGGCGGCGAGGCGCCGGTGCCGGTGGTCCGCATCAGCCCCAGGCACGAGCGCGACCAGGTGGAGGCCTTACGCCGGTTGCGCACCGAGCGTGACGCGGCGCAGGTGCGCACCGCGTTGCAGGCTGTCCGCGACGCAGCGCAGGGCACCCAGAACCTGCTGCCGCCCATGCGAGAAGCGCTGCGCGCCTATGCCACGGTGGGCGAGGTGTGCGGCGTGTTGCGCGAGGCCTTCGGCGAGTACCGGCCGGAGGCGCACTAGCATGGCCACCGGCGCGCCGAAAGAAGACGCCAAAATGTCCCGTCCTCAACAGGAAGGAGGAGCGGAGACAGCCCCGCCCTCGGCCGACAAGCGGATCAATGTGCTCCGCAAGCGGAAGTACGACGCCCACTACCGGGGTGGCGACGCCGACGAGAAGCAACGTGCCAAGGGCAAGCTCTCCGCCCGCGAACGGGTGGAGCGCTTGCTCGACCCGGGGAGCTTCGTCGAGCTGGATGCCTTCGCCGTCCACCGCACCGAGGCCTTCGGCATGGGCGAACGGAAGATTCCCGGTGACGGCGTGGTCACCGGCTACGGCTCGGTGGACGGCCGGGAGGTGTTCGTCTTCTCCCACGACGCCAGCGTCTTCGGCGGCTCGCTGGGCGAGGTCTTCGCCGAAAAAGTCTGCAAGGTGATGGACCTGGCCGTCCGAGCCGGCCGGCCCTGCATCGGGTTGAACGATTCGGGCGGGGCGCGCATCCAGGAGGGCGTGGTCAGCCTGGCCGGCTACGCCGACATCTTCTACCGCAATGTCCGCTCGTCGGGGGTGGTGCCCCAGCTCTCGGTGATCGTGGGCCCCTGCACCGGCGGCGCGGTGTACTCGCCGGCCATGACGGACTTCATCTGGATGGTGGAGGGCGTCTCCTACATGTTCATCACCGGGCCCGAGGTGGTCCGCGTCACCACCGGCGAGAAGGTCACCTTCGAGGAGCTGGGCGGCGCCGAGGTGCACAACCTGAAGAGCGGGGTGGCCCACTTCCTGGCCGACAGTGAGCAGGAGGCGCTGGACGGCGTGCGCCGGCTGCTCTCTTATCTTCCCGCCAACAATCGTGAGCAGCCGCCGGCGGTGACCCCCACCGACGACCCGGACCGCCACGCCGCCGCGCTGCAGTCGCTGGTGCCCGAGAACCCGCAGCAGCCGTACGACATGAAGGCCGCCATCACCGGGGTGCTCGACCTGGAGTCATTCCTGGAGGTCCAGGAGCTGTGGGCGCAGAACCTCGTGGTCGGCTTCGGCCGGCTGGATGGCCAGGTGGTGGGCGTGGTCGGGAATCAGCCGCGCATCCTGGCCGGGGCGCTGGACATCAACGCCTCCGTCAAGGGCGCCCGCTTCGTCCGGTTCTGCGACGCCTTCAACATCCCCTTGCTCACCTTCGTCGACGTTCCCGGCTTCCTGCCCGGCACGGCGCAGGAATACAACGGCATCATCAGGCACGGGGCCAAGCTGCTCTACGCGTTTGCCGAGGCCACCGTGCCCAAGCTCACGGTGATCACCCGCAAGGCCTATGGGGGCGCCTACGACGTCATGTCCTCCAAGCACATCGGGGCCGACTTCAACGTCGCCTGGCCAACGGCTGAAATCGCCGTGATGGGACCGCAGGCCGCCGTCAACGTCATCTTCAAGCGGGAGATCGCCGCGGCCAAGGATCCGGAGACGAGGACTCGTGAGCTGGTGCAGGACTACGTGGAGCGCTTCGCCAATCCCTACATCGCCGCCGAACGGGGCTTCCTGGACGACGTGATCGAGCCGCAGGAGACGCGCCGATTCCTGATCCAGGCGCTGCGGCTGCTGAAAGACAAGCGCCGCGAACGCCCCGACCGCCACCACGGCAACATCCCCCTGTGACCAATCAAAGGGACGGAACCCAGGTTGGTTCCTTTCCTGCCGTAAGCCGCAGCGGAGCTGCGCCTCCGCTTCGCTCCGGCTTAGCCCGAATCCACCGAAACGAACTCGCATCTTGGGCGCGGATGCGGTCGATCCGGGCGTCGTCTCCTGCGCGCGCTCAGTCACGCATCGACGGATGCGCTCCTTCACATGCTCGTCGCCTCCTTCGGCTCGTCTCGCCCCGCATCCCAATCTGCTTCGTCCGCCCCGGTGGACTCGGGCTGACGCCGCTTATCCTTTCCTCCGGCACATTGAAGGAATAGGGCTGGATTGAAATTTCTCGAGTATCAGGTCAAGGAACGTTTCAAGACGGCCGGCATTACAGTCCCCGAGGGCCGGCTGGCCCGGACGCCGGATGAGGCCACTCGGGCCGCGGGATCGTTGGGTCCCATCGCCATCAAGGCGCAGGTCCCCGTGGGCGGTCGTGGGAAGGCGGGCGGGATCAAGCTGGCGCGCACCCCCGCCGAGGCCAGGGCGATGGCCCAGGACGTGCTGGGCATGACGATCAAGGGCTACAAGGTGCAAGAGGTCTGGTGCGAGACCCTGGTCGAGATCGCCCGCGAGCTCTACCTCGGCCTCACCCTCGACCGCGACCAGCGCCTGCTGGTGCTCATCCTCAGTGCCCAGGGGGGAATGGAAATCGAGGACGTGGCTGCCCAGCATCCGGAGGCGATCGCCCGCCTGCATCCCGATCCGTGGCGGGGGCCGCAGCCGTATGAGATCCGCGAACTGATCTTCGGCGCCGGGCTGGGCGCCTTGCAGGCGGCGCTGCTGCCCCTGGTCATGAAGCTCTACAGCCTGGCCCGGACGCTGGATGCGATCACGGTGGAGATCAACCCGCTGGCGGTGACCCGCGACGGCGGCCTGGTGGCGGCCGACGGCAAGCTGGAGGTGGACGACAACGCCATCTTCCGGCACAAAGACCTGGTGGGCGCCGAGGAAGCCGGCGAAGATCCGCTGGAGGCCGAGGCCAAGCGTCGCCACCTCACGTACGTGCGGCTGGACGGGACGATCGGCGTGATCGGCAACGGGGCTGGGCTGGTGATGAACACCCTCGACCTGGTCCAGCAGCAGGGCGGACGGGCTGCCAACTTCCTCGACATCGGGGGCGGCGCCAAGGCCGACGTGGTGCACAACGCGCTGGAGCTGCTGGCCATGGATCCCCGGGTCAAGGGCATCCTGATCAACATCTTCGGGGGCATCACCAGGGGCGACGAGGTGGCCAAGGGGATCATCGAGGCCCGCCGGGACCTGGGCCTGAAACTTCCTCTCGTGGTGCGCATGACCGGCACTCGGGAAGCCGAAGGGCGCAAATTGCTGGAAGCGGCGGGCGTCGCGCCCGAAGTCACCGCCACGGCGGCCGCCCGCAAGATCGTCGAGCTGGCCACCCGCGGGTGAGCATCCTCCTTTCGCGGCAAAGCCGGGTGCTGGTGCAGGGGCTGACTGGGCGGGAAGGCACCTTCCACACCGAGGCCATGCGCGCCTATGGGACGACGGTCGTTGGAGGGGTCAGCCCGGGGAAGGGTGGGACGACCCACCTCGAGCTGCCGGTGTTCGACACCGTGGCCGCTGCTGTCCAGGCCACTGGCGCCGACGTCACCGGCATCTTCGTGCCGGCGCCCTTCGCGGCCGACGCCATCATGGAGGCGGCCGCCGCCCGCATCCCGCTGATCGTCTGCATCACCGAAGGCATCCCCATCCAGGACATGGTTCGCGCCCGCGCCTTCGTCGCGCAGCAGGGTTCGCGGTTGATCGGGCCCAACTCCCCGGGCCTGGTGACCGCGGGCGAGGCCAAGGTCGGGATCATCCCCAACCACATCAACCGCCCCGGTCCGGTGGGCATCGTCTCCCGGAGTGGGACGCTGACCTACGAGGTCATCCAGGGGCTGAGCCAGGCCGGTGTGGGGCAAAGCACGTCGGTCGGGGTCGGGGGCGACCCGATCCTGGGCCTGTCCTTCAAAGAAGTGCTCACCCTGTTCCGCGATGACCCGGCCACCAAGGCCGTGGTCCTGATCGGGGAGATCGGCGGCTCCGACGAGGAGGTGGCGGCCGACGAGGTGATCGCCAGGGACTTCGGCAAGCCGGTCATCGGGTTCATCAGCGGCCGCACCGCTCCTCCGGGCAAGCGGATGGGGCACGCGGGCGCCATCATCTCCGGAAACCGGGGGACCGCTCAGTCGAAGGTCGAGGCGCTGACCCGCGCCGGGGCGAACGTCTGCGACACGATCGAAGAGGTGGTCGCGGCCGCCCAAGCGACCATCGCCTAGGCCCCGCGGCTCTTAGCCACGGACCGGGCGTTTCGCGCTCAGGACGAAATAGGTCGCGCTGGTGCGGAGATCGCCCTCTCCCGTCCCAAACAGCCTTTCCAGGCGCAGCCCCGCTGATTTCAGCCAGGGCTCGACGTCTTCCGGCCAGATCAGTGGGGCGTCGTGCGCCTCCTGGGTACGGACGCTGCCGTCGGGCAGCCGGTAGTCGACCTCCATATCAACCCGCGTCGGGGTCATGGAGCGAACCCGGACCCCCGGATGGCTGACCGCCTTCAACCAGTGCGGATTCATCAGCTCGAAAGCGAGGTGGCCGCCGAGAGCGACATGCAGGGCCGCCCGTTGTAGACGCGGCGTGGTGCTGAGGATGTCCGATGGCACCATGACCAGGTCGAAGCGGCGATCCAGGTCGAGGTCCTCGATGCGCGCCTGGATTAGTTCGACCGTGGGCAATCGCCCGCCCAGCCGGCGCAGCATGCCCGGATGCGCGTCCACCCCCACCAACTGGACGCCCGCCTTCGCCAGCGGAACCGCAATTCGGCCGGTACCGATGCCCAGGTAGAGGACCGGCGGCTTCGCCTGGCGGGCCCAGCCAAGCCACGGTTCGGGATCGGTGACGTCCAGCAGCTGCGCGTACAGCTCCGCGAAGCCTTCGTCGGGGCGCTCCGGATTGTCGACGACGAAGGATGGACGGTCGCTCATCGCTCGTTTCGAGACCCCCCACCCCGACCCTCCCCCGCAAGGGGGGAGGGGGCCCGAATATCGAGGCGATGTCGAGACCCCCCACCCCGACCCTCCCCCGCAAGGGGGGAGGGAGATCGGAGGATGAGATGCCCACCGTGACCCTCCGCAAGGGGGTAGGGAGATTGAGGCCTAGACAGGAAAGACGCCGTGCTTGCGGTTGACCCGTGGCCGCGTCTTGGTGGCGTACAGGGCGAGTACAGGGCGAACCGGGCCGCCAGCTCCCTGCGCAGGTCCGAAGGGGCGACCACGGCGTCGATGATCAGGTCCGACGCCAGGCGATAGAGGTCGACGTCCTCCCGGTACTCGGCCTGCAGCTGCTCCACGTAGGCGGCCCGCTCGGCCTCCGGCCGCTCCTGGATCTTGTTATAGAAGACGGCGTTCACCGCCGCCGAGGGTCCCATCACCGCGATCATGGCGGTGGGCAGCGCCAGGGTGGCATCCGAGTCGAAGGCGGGACCGGCCATGGCGTACAGGCCGGCCCCGTACGCCTTGCGCACGATCACCGAGATCTTGGGGACGGTGGCCTCCGAGACCGCGGCGATCATCTTGGCGCCGTGGCGGATGATGCCCTGCCGCTCCACCTTGGTCCCGATCATGAACCCGGGGACGTCGGCCAGGAAGAGCAGCGGGATGTTGAAGGCGTCGCAGAGCCAGATGAATCGGGCGCCCTTGTCGGCCGAGTCGACGAACAGGATCCCGCCCTTTTGCATGGACTGATTGGCGAGCACGCCGATGGGCCGGCCATCGATTCGGGCCAGCCCGCAGATCAACTCGCGCGCGTAGAGCTTCTTGACCTCGAAAAAGCTGCTGGCATCGACCGCGCCGTCGATCAGGTGCTGCATGTTGAAGGGCACGCCTTCGTCGTCGGGGACGAGTCCCTCCAGCGGGACCGGGGGCGCTGGGTCGGCGGCCCGCTGCATCAGCGGGGCCTCCTGGCAGTTTTGCGGGAAGTAGCTGAGGTAACGGCGGCCGAGCTCGATGGCCTCTTCCTCGGTGCCCACCAGGATGTCGCCGCAACCGCTCTCGGTGCAATGCATGCGGGCGCCGCCCATCTCCTCCAGGGTCACTTTCTCGCCGATCACCATCTCGGCCATGCGGGGTGAGCCCAGGTACATGCTGGCGTGGCCCTCGACCATGATGGTCAGGTCGCAGAAGGCCGGGATGTACGCGCCGCCGGCCGCGGACGGACCAAAGAGCAGGCAGATTTGGGGAACCTGCCCCGAAAGCTGGACCTCGTTGTAGAAGATGCGGCCGGCATGGCGGCGGCCGGGGAACATCTGGACCTGGTCGGTGATACGCGCGCCGGCGGAGTCGACCAGGTAGAAAATGGGAACCCGCAGCCGCTCCGCGGTCTCCTGGATGCGAACGATCTTCTCCACCGTGCGGGCGCCCCACGAGCCGGCCTTGACGGTCGGGTCATTGGCCATCACGCACACGGTCCGTCCGCCGATGCGGCCGACCACGGTCACCACCCCGTCGGCGCCGTATCCCGGCTCCTCGCTATGGGCGAGCAGGCCGTCCTCGACCTCGAAGCCGCCGTCCAGCAGCAGCTCGAGGCGGCGGCGCACCGGCAGCTCGCCTTCCTGCTTGAGCTTCTCGCCGTAGCGAGCCGACCCACCCGCCCGCGCCGCCGCCGTCCTGGCCGGC
>WNEZ01005939.1_pt1 | contig 10713 bp, 10 predicted proteins | sample 5400521 | NCBI WGS metagenome assembly WNEZ01 (sample SAMN13153339, study PRJNA577476) | soil metagenome | isolation source: 120 cm saprolite under Douglas fir tree site 2 hole 1 replicate 1 | place: USA:California | collected 2015-04-18
GCCCGTCAGCCCTGGTAGTTCGGGCACCATGGTGCTGGCGGGGAACCGGGTCGCTGCCGGATCTTCGATCACCGCGGGCGCGGACACCGCAGTGCTGAATTTGTCACGTGGGGGACAAATTCTCGTCTGTCCGGGAACAACGGTGTCTGTCACATCTTCCCAGAGCGGCCGGGATGTCATGCTGGGCATGAGCACAGGCTCGCTGGAAACGCACTTCACTCTCGACACCTCGGCTGACTCGGTTCTCACGCCGGACTTCCGTATTCTTATGCCGGGGCCGGGCGAATTCCACTACGCCGTCAGTGCGGACTCGTACGGCAACACTTGCGTGCGCACATTGAATGGCAATACCGCTTCAGTGATTGTCGCGGAACTGATGGGAGATCGCACTTATCAGGTGAAGCCTAGCGATCAACTGCTCTTTCACTCCGGACGACTCGACAAAGTGGAGGCCGGGGTACCGCTGGACTGTGGCTGTCCGCCTCCCACTCCAGCAATGATGCGGGCGTCGAATCCAACGACGCCTATTATCTCGGACGCGAATCTGCCCGCGAGCATGCGACTGGCACAGCCGGAAGAGCAAGCAAGGCCGGTGCCACCGGCTGCCGACGTGTCCGGACTGCGGTCCACCGGCCCGCCGCCTGCTCAGATCGTGCTATCAGTGATTGGTCCGGAAACGGCGCCGTTACCCGCTTCGGGCCCGGACGAGGTCCATATCCAGGTGGACGCCCCACTCGTTTTCCACGCCAGCGACGTTGCCGCAAATGGCCCGCAGCCCGCACCAACTCGCGAAGCAGGACGCCTACAACTGGTGTCTGCCAGGCGCGAGACGAAGCTCCAGACCTTCGTTCTGCCACCGCCACCCGCACAGCCCGTACCTAACCAGGCATCAGCCAAGCACGAACATCACGGGTTGCTCGGAAAAATGAAGGGCTTCCTGGCCGCAATGTTCCGCTAAGGGGTCAGCACATTGCCGCAGAGGCGCGCCTTCGGCTTCGCTCAGGGCCAGCCTCTGACACATCGGGATTGTGATTCTTGATTCTTGAATGAAGGACCGCTGGGTTTTCCCTCATCAACTTCGTTAGATTCACGTAAGCTTGCTAATAACCAAAAGCCGAGAGCCGACGCTTGATCGGTGTGAGCTGACAAGCTGAAAGCTGCTGATGAAAAGCTGAAAGCTGACTCATGACCGCCGCAGCACTTTTCCCAGCGGCGCCGCTCGTTCGCGCAGTTCCTCAGCCAACTCCGAGCCGCGGTCTAATACCTCTTCCACCCGGCCGATTGCTTCTTCCTTCAGGTCCTGGATCGTGTCCACAGCTTCTTCATAGCCGCGCCGCAATTCCCTCCGCAATTGCTTGCCGGGCTTGGGCGCGAACAGTAACGCCGCGACCGCGCCTGCGCCGATACCGATCATCAAAAAGGTAATCGCAGTCCCGAGAGTGCCCCCGTCCGAGTCCCCATATTTTCCAAAACGCATAAGACCACCTCTCTACCGCTTCAGCGGATGTTTTCTTGTGGCGGATTTGGGATGCCAAATCATGCAGTCGTGTTGGATGGTAGCTATCATTTTAGTCGTCTGAGCCGACCATTCGCGTGGTGTGGTGCGGCGCGAAATTTCCCAAGAGACCATGGCCTGTGTAGAATAATAATGCTTCTGATCCTCGTGTCCGGCGGAATTTGTGGCGACCCGCCTTCTGCCGACCTGCCACATTTTAGGGAGAACTTATCCATCAATGGCTATTCCTGCCACTCAGCTTCGCCCCGGTATGGTCATCAAGCATAACAATGATCTGCACTCAGTTTTCAGCGTCGAGCACCGCACCCCCGGCAACCTGCGCGCTTTCATCCAGGCCAAGCTGCGCAACCTGCGCACTGGTGCCATGTTCGAGCACCGCTTCCGTTCCGCCGACGCGATCGAAAAAGTCACCGTCGATGAGGTCGAGATGCAGTACCTCTACAATGACGGTGACGACTACTACTTCATGAATACCGAAAATTACGAGCAGACTCATCTCAGGCGAGACGTCCTGGGCGATGCAGTCGACTACCTGATTCCCAACCTGCAGATTGAAGTTGAATTTTTCGACGGCAAGGCGGTCGGAGTCGAGCTTCCCCAGACTATCGAGATGACGGTCGTTGAAACCGAGCCGGGACTAAAAAGCGCGACTGCCTCGAGTGTCACCAAACCTGCGAAGCTTGAGACGGGACTGGTGGTGCAGGTGCCGCCCTTCATCAACGAAGGCGAAAAGATTCGTGTGGACACTTCACAAGGCGCTTATTTGTCCCGGGCGTAGCTGTCGGGAGCGGGCTCGTTAGAAGGGCATGGCGGCTTTAGCATTCCCCAAACCCGGCATTCCGCAAGCGGAGACCGCCGCCCGGTCACCAGCGGCCTTGAAAAAAAAGGCCAACCCGGCTTCTACCTCGGAGTTTCTTCCAGCAGGCCCTGCTCAAGCTTCTCCTGGCATTCGATGCAGTGGAGGGTCCAAGGCACCGCTTCCAGGCGCTTGGGATTGATCTCCCTGCCGCAGGATATGCACTCCCCGAAGTTTCCTTGGCGTATGCGCACCAAGGCACTGTCCACCATTTGCAGGAGCTGGCGTTCGTTGTTGCTCTGTGAGAACAGAAATTCCTTGTTGTAGGAGCTGGCAGCGCGATCCGCAATATCCTGGGCCGAGTCCTCATCCGCGGACCGGCCATCCTGCTGTGTCCGCGTAACTGTGCGACGCAGCTCCTGCTGCCGCGTTTCCAGCCTTTTCCTAAAGTAGTCCAGTTTCTTCTTATCCATGAATAATCGCTCTGTGGCCTCGGTGCGCCCCAGAGCATTTCCTTAAACCTGAAATCAAACGATGATGATATGCGCTCAATTTGAGATGCGTCAACAGGGCGATTGGGAAACGCCATCTCAAGACCATGACGAAGGAGCAGCTCCGGAAGGTCGCTGCGCTGCGAGGATTCGCTGGAAGCAGACCAAAAAATCTCCCGGTGATGTCCTAGCAGTTGTCCAATAGGGCAAAGAAGGCATCACGAGTTATACTTTTCCGTCTCCTACACCTGTCGAACTTACCAGGGCAAGGGCTGCGCCATATTCGCCAAGCCGTATCCCATGACTGCCATTGCCGCCCCGTTCTCCCGCAGATCCCGAGGAACCACCTTGTCCAGCGTATCGGCTGCAGTATGGTGGTAATTGAAGTAGGTGCGAGTGTCCTGCATAAGGCCGAACGCAGGGACCCCCGCTTTCGCGAAGGGAGCGACGTCCGCGCCGGGACTGTGGTTCGTCTGCTTCATCAGGTTCGCTCCAAAACTTTTTAGCACGTTCTGCATCGGCTGCAGCAATGGCAAGGCCTCCGAGCTGATCTTGGCATTGAATCCTAGCGGATGCGCGGCCCCCGAGTCACTCTCGATCGCCGCCACATAGTTCACGAACTCTGAAATATGATCTTTCGCATACACGTCGTGTCCTCGTCCGCCATTTTCTTCGTCCATCCAGGCAATCACGCGAATCGTGCGCTTGGGACGTAAATGTAATTGCCGGAGTACGTGAGCCGTTTCCATGGCGACCGCCACGCCTGCCGCATCGTCGACTGCGCCGGTTCCCAGATCCCACGAATCCAGATGTCCCGAGACAATCACCACCTGCTCTGGATGCTCCGAGCCTTTGATGTCCGCCACGACGTTGTAGCTGGTGACCTCTGGCAACAGTTGCGGCGTGAGCGTGAGGTGCATACGTACTCGGCCTTGTGCAGCAAGCTGGGCAACCAGTTCGGCATCTTCGGCAGTGACGGCACCCGCCGGAATGTCCGCTGCCGCGCTCCAACCCGTGTGCGGCAGCCGGTAGTCGGCGCTGCCAACCGAACGGATCAGCGAAGCGACCGCGCCCAGCTCCGCGGCTCTCTTGGCGCCATTACCCCGATAAACGACGGCATCACCATAAGCTTCCATGGCGAATCCATTCGCTGCTTTCTCTTTATCGAATCGGACATTGAACAGCAGGATCTTGCCGGCGACCTGATCATGGCCCAACGCGTTCAACTCATCGAAGTTATTGACGACGACTACGTCTGCGGTAATCCCTGCCGCGGGAGTCGCCGTACTTCCACCAAGCGCCGTGAGCACGATCTTCTGGGTTGTCCCCGACACCTTTCCCGGGAACTCGACCAGTTCCGCCGTCTCTACGCCACGTACCCAGTGTGGCACCCTCACTTCTTCCAGCCGCACCTCGAGGCCGAGCTTCCGCAACTCATCCGCGACATACTCTACCGCCCTTTGCGATTGTGGTGACCCACTCATCCTTGGCCCGATGTTGTCGCTGAGGTATGCGACTTGCTGGTAGGTGTAGTCATCCGTAAGCGCCGCATCGCGGATCGCTGTCAGCTCACGCAGCAGTTGCGGCGAGAAGGACGTCTGCGATTCCTTAGCCGACGCAGGTTGGTCCGCCAGTTGCGGCTTGTTTGGAGTGGCGACCTGACCGGTGACCTGAGCCCGAACCGGAGCAGCCGAGATCATCAAGCCAATTATGTTCATCAATCCAAGTAAGAGCAAACCAGGAAGGAAGACAGCTATCGGAATGCGCATGTGGATGGAAAAGACGTCCTTGGTTACGGTTTCTGGCCGGGAGGATTGTACCTTGACCAACTTCGGGGGGTGGGCACAGGGGTGGGCACTACACCAGTTTTTTCTCTCGGCGGCGTCGGCAAGGTCGTCTCTCCCGCTCCCGAACCGCGCTCTCGCAAGGGGGCAAACGTCCAGGCGCCGACGCCCCGGGGCATGCCAAAAAAGCGGCCCCATTTCTGGGGCCACCATTTCAAAGAGGCAAGGGTTAGGAGGGAAAGTCAGGGTAGGCGATGCAAGGTGCCGTTCCGGCAACAGAACGGGTAAGCGGGAATCTGTCGAGAACCATGGAAGAGAGTGAACAGCATTTCTTCTGTTTGCGGCCTCTTTAGTTGACCACAAACGGTGCACTTGCGCAGCCAAAGCAGGTCCCCGCCGGTCGCTGTGCCGTACTCAACCTAAGTCTCTGAGGCCGAAGTTCTTACAAGATATTTGCACCGCGATTGCACCGTTTGCAGTGCTCTCACGAAGGGAAATTAACTGCAGAATGATGCACATTCGGTGCAGGTCGCTGCTTCAGGCTTCTGAAAAACGCTTCCAAAAATGTGGCAAAACAAAAACCCTGCCGGCCAACAACCGCCAGGGTTGATCGACCTGTGGAGTGCTCGGCCTAGCTGTTGCCCGCGACCGTGCGTAGCTTGCCAGGCAGGAAATGGTAGGGCGGCCAGGGGCCGCTTATAACCAGCTCGCAGTTCTTCAATTGTTTTGCCGCAGTGGTGTACCGGTTTTGATATTTTTCCACAGACTTGGAATCAATCAGGTGGGCAATATCGATCAGCATCCCGTCCGAGGCTACCTTCTTACAGCTAACTTCCTCGTCCAGGGGGTTGAAGAGCTTGTGGACTTGGACGGAAAGGGCACGGGCCTTGGTCTGGCGTTCTCGCTCCCGCGACGCCTTCTCTCGAAGTTTAATGAGATATTCGCCGCCGACGGTATCTGGCAGTTGCACGTCCATCATAGCCCGGCGCAGTGAACCGTCCCGCACGACCAATTTGAGGTGCATCTCGGATTTGCCCCGCAGCTTGGCCACGCTCTGGCCGAAGGTGCGGCGATTACAGCGCACTGCCTGCCGCAAAGCGTCGTCCGTATCGAAGATCGTTCCGAAACGGAAGGGCAGGACCGTCCCCGAACGAAAGCAGACGCTCACCACTCGAGCGTGCTCCAGGACGGATTTTTCATCCAGCTTGGTGCCATTTCGCTCGTAATCACTGACGATCACGGCAAATTCCCCGCTGGGATAACCTAGTACGGAAGCACCGTTGACGCCTTGAATTCCATCCAGCAGGAAAGGGCGTCGAGCGCGAGTGCCATTAGGTAGGGTCTGATGCTCAGTGAGGCAGTATGCGTACCACGACATGTCGGTCTCTCCGAACCTGGTTAGAGGCGAACGAGTCCACCTTGCCAATTGGTAAAGCTTTCGAACCTGGAAGAAAGGGCGGTACGAGAATGAACGCCCACAGCAGCGTCCAGCAGCATCTTACTTCTTCCACAGGTGAAAATGCAACTTTTTCGTGGCATGTCGCATCGCCGCCCTGGGAACATTCGAAAGCAGAACGCAGGAGAAACGTTTCTCACGCCCATGCCACCAACGAAGCTGTAGAAGAACGTGTCCGGCAAGGTACTGAGTAGTGATGATACCGTCGCTGGCCTTGCCCACAGCCGTCCGCCGTAAAGCAGGGATAGACCGCCGTGGAAGAGCGGTCCTTCAGGGGCGCGTACCCCGGAATCTAGAGAGAAACTAGTGATAGCGGTAGGGTGGAAGAGCGGCGCTTCAGCGCCGCGTGCGGTAGGTTCCAGAAGACGCGGCCTTCAGGCCCTGTGACCAACCGGCGCTAAGGCCCAAGAAACTGTGGACCTGGACCCTCTTCAAGGTGTATATGCTGCTGGAATCATCCCTTGGGACGGTTTTGAGTGCGGCCTGTGGAAGGGGGCGGCGTATGGATCGCGCCCGCTGGATCACTCACCAAGGCAAGCAGATCCTTTTCCTGGACCTGACCAACTGTACAGCGCAAGAAGTGATCCAGTCGGTTAACGAGGTCCAGCACATCGTGACCACACAACCCATCAACTCAGTTCGCACGCTCAGCGACCTCAATGGTGCGCAATTCAGCCGCGATGCTGTCACTCGAATCAAAGAAGTTGCAGTCTTCGACCGCCCTCACGTAAGTCGCGCAGCGCTTGTGGGAGCTGATAGTCTGCCTCAGGTATTCTATGATGCTCTCAAGACTTTTTCCCGGCGAGAATTTCCTAGGTTCAAGACACGGGAGGAGGCCATGGACTGGCTGGTGACGGGTTAATGAAATGTGTGCGTGTGAATCACGTGCTTCCGGGATTTCCGTATGGTGACGTCTGGGGAGCTGAATTGACTATGCTAATGGATGCGGGCCTAACATGCCCATCGGCGGCGTCTTTCCCATGATCGGCCGGACCATCTCGCACTACCGCATCGTCGAGAAGCTGGGAGGCGGCGGGATGGGTGTGGTCTACAAGGCCGAAGACACTGACCTCGGCCGCTTCGTCGCGCTGAAGTTTCTCCCGGAGCTGGTCGCCCATAACCCGCGCGTCCTGGAGCGCTTTCGACGCGAGGCCCGTGCCGCTTCTGCTCTGAATCACCCCAACATCTGCACGATTTATGAGATCGGCGAGGCGCGAGGCAAACGCTTCATTGCCATGGAGTACCTGGAGGGCATGACCCTAAAGCAACGTATATCGGAGCGCCCGCTCGACACGGAAACACTGCTTGAGCTGGGCATCGAAATTGCCGAAGCTTTAGATGCTGCGCATGCTCATGGCATCATCCATCGAGACATAAAGCCCGCGAACATTTTCATCACCAATCGTGGCCACGCCAAAATTCTCGACTTCGGGTTGGCGAAGCTGACGCTGAAGGACGAGTTGCGCAGCAGCGGCGGCGAAGTCAATGAAGACAATACGCAGAGCATAGCGACTGAGGCGCCGCGTGACTTGACCAGTCCCGGCACTGCCATGGGCACGATCGTATACATGTCGCCGGAACAGGCATTGGGACAGGAGCTTGATCGCCGTACCGATCTGTTCTCCTTTGGTGCCGTACTTTACGAGATGGCCACCGGGTCGCTGCCTTTTCGCGGAGATACTTCGGCTGCGGTTTTCGATGCCATCCTCCACGGTGCTCCTGCATTGCCGGTCAAGTTCAGTCCTGAGCCTGTGGGGTTGGAATCCGTTGTCCATAAGGCACTGGAGAAGGACCGCAATCTGCGCTACCAGCACGCTTCAGAAATCCGCGCGGATCTCCTGCGACTTAAGCGACAAACAGAGGCGGTGCGGGTTGCTGCGACCGGTTCTACGCATATCGCGCCCGAGCCGGGATCCGCGTTTTCTCCTGCTGCTACCGCATTGCGGCCATCGGCTACGGTGGATGTGGCCGAGGTTTCCAAACCTAGCAGGAGAAAGCTCTGGAAGATTGCCCTGTCGGCAGTGCTGGCGATTATTACTCTGCTGGTCGCAACGTCCGTCGTAAGGTTTCTAATTCACAGACCGCTTGCCGAACGCGAGCTAACGCAGCAGCAACTCACGGCCAACTCCCGTGAAAACGCCGTAGCAAACGGCACGATTTCTCCCGACGGTAAATACTTGGCCTACTGGGATGTAAAAGGAATCCACTTGCAACTGACCGCGACCGGGGAGATGCGCACAATCCCGCAACCGAAAGCACTGGAGGGTAGACCGGCCGTGAAGTTAAATCCGCTTTTGCCGGTATTTGCTGGGTTGCCGTTGTTGGCCAGCGGAGCGGAATGGTGGATTGGGCCCTGGTTTCCGGACGGGACACGTTTTCTTGCCAACGCAAGCATCGAGCAGCACACCAGCATCTGGGTGGTCTCTGCCTTTGGAGGAGCCCCGCGCAAAATTCGTGACGATGCTACGGCATGGTCGGTTTCGCCGAATGGCTCGAAGGTCGTCTTTACAACCAATACCGGTAGTTTGGGTGACCGTGAAGTGTGGCTGATGGAACCAAATGGTGAGCAGCCTGAGAAGCTCTTCGCGACAGATGATGGCAGTGCAATCGCTGCAGTGAAGTGGTCACCCGATGGCACGCGGCTGGCCTACTTGAAACTCCGTCTAATCCAAACTCGGCAAGTGGAAGATAGGTTTGAAGTCGCAATTGAGACTTGCGACTTGACGGGTCAGTCGCCCAGTACCGTCTTCTCATCTCCGACGGTGCATGACTTCTATTGGTTACCGCCCAGTCGTATCATCTATTCGAGGTCAGACACGGAACCTAACGGGAAAAGCGATAACTTTTGGGAGGTCCCTGTTGACCCGCGAACCGGTGCATCCGTAGGTCAGCCTCAGCGACTCACAAATTGGGCCGCATTTCATCTGGATGACATAACCGCGACGGCAGATGGACAACGACTGGCATTTCACAGGTGGTCGGCTCAAAGTGGCGTCTATGTTGGTCAACTCGGAAGAGGTGGCACTAGTATCACAACACCTCGCCGGATCACGTTCACCGAGGCCGATGAGTTGCCCGTAGCCTGGACGGCCGACAGTAGGGCGGTGATATTCATGTCAGACCGCAACGGCCACGGGGGCGTTTTCAAGCAAGCCCTCGACCAAGATTCGGCGGAAGCCCTCGTTATCGGAGCCAAGAATGCGGAAGCAGATTCGCCCCGGATCAGCCCCGACGGTACTTGGTTGTTGTACCAGGAGCTAACAGAAAAAACTGAACGGCTGTGGCCAATGGCCCGCCTGATGCGAGTTCCTGTAAATGGTGGCCCGCCTGAGCTCGTGTTCTCAGCTCGGTTTTATAACAGCCATCGCTGCTCGCGGGCGGAAGCAAATTTGTGTGTTTTCGCGGAACAGACTTCCGATGGCAAGTGGCTAGTGTTCAGCGCTCTCGATCCCATCAGCGGGAAAGGCCGTGAACTCGCGAAGTTTGCAACCGATCCATTAGGCTTCTACCACTGGGACCTCTCGCCCGATGGCAAGCGCATGGCCATCCTTAAGGGAGGAGAAAATCAAGTACATGTCCTGGCCCTCGATAACGGAGCGGTGCGCGATCTCACTGTAAAAGGTTGGACCGGTTTCAACTCCCTGGATTGGTCGTCGGATGGAAAAGGTTTTTTTATCGGCAATCTCTCAGGCGGGAGCGCGACTCTGATTTACGTCGATCAAGCGGCGAATGTGCATCCGTTGTGGCATCAGAAGTCCACAACCGGCACTTGGGGCGTTCCTTCTCGCGATGGCCGACAGTTGGCGATTCTCGGTCAAGAATTCAACGGGAACATCTGGACAATGGAGAACTTTTGACAACAAGCCGCAGCCGGATGACACGAATAACGTAGCAGCGCCGTCGCGGGAGAGCCGCAGGCCATCCCTTATCTCACAAGCGGCCGTGGTGCTTTGGGTTGGAGGCTGGTGCCGGGAGGGGGAATCGAACCCCCAAGGGCCGAAGCCCGGCGGATTTTGAGTCCAGCCCATACTTTTTCTAAGCCGCTTAGATGGTTTAGTTTCCAAGCACATGTGATTTTTGCGCTGTGGCGTTCGGTGCCCTTCGGTGCCCTCGTATTCCCCCCGGTTGGGCAGAGTTTGGGCAGAGCGAGAAGGCTCTCTCATTCGGCAGTTTCAGGACACTGCTCGGGACACTGCAACGCACTCGTCCGTTAGGTGTGAACTATCATAAGTCATCGGAAGCACGATAACATCGAGTGTTATATATTTAAGAACCGAGAGGGAACTCATCATGAACGTCAAGGAAGAGCTACGCAAGGTGATCGTCGCGGACGAAAAGGAAGGCACGTTCTTCATATGAATTGGCTTCGCCAACTGATTCTGCGCTGGCTGGGGCTGGCCCGGTGGCGCAACTATCGCCCACAGCAGCTCGATCTCTAGCCGCTTGCGTGCGACCGCGGCCTCGTGCATACGCTCCCACCAAAAGCTGGCGGCGCCGATCACGTAGACCCCTATCTAGCTGAATTTGCAGCATGTGCCCAAAACCCCTTCAACAATCAAACAATCAAACGTCTGGGCAATTTTGGGCAGAGTTTGACCTTGTAGCCGAATTGAACGGGAGTTTTTGTTAGTCTACTGAGTCGTAATTAGCTTGTATAAATAGTAGAGACG
>WNEZ01011027.1_pt1 | contig 10711 bp, 9 predicted proteins | sample 5400521 | NCBI WGS metagenome assembly WNEZ01 (sample SAMN13153339, study PRJNA577476) | soil metagenome | isolation source: 120 cm saprolite under Douglas fir tree site 2 hole 1 replicate 1 | place: USA:California | collected 2015-04-18
ACCGAAGCCAAGTACGAAATGGATAAGGGCAAGCTTGCCCTGACGGTCTATACCTCCGCGAAGGGCTTCGACACCGCCGCCGAGGACAATTCCTTCAACGAGTACGGCGGCGATGCAACCGCAGCGGCCTGGAGTCCCGACAAAGAAGTGTTCGCTGACCTGAAGCACATCGCTCGGGCGGCGCAGTACCACACGCTGCTTTCGATGACGAAGATGACAATCCCGGCAATTATCCAGAAGGCATCCTCGCAGGGAACTGTCTTCTCCGTGAAAGAGAAGGTCCGGAACGGAAAACCCGTTTTCGAAGTGATGACAGCCCAAGGCGGTTCCGCCAAGACCACCTTCTACGACCTGATGACGGGCGAGCCTGCGACCGGTCTATGAAGCGACGTCGGGCGGATTGAAACAGGCATTTGAAGGTCCGGGCCGGTACGCCCGGACCGATTATTTCGCTGGACGTCTGTTGCCGCGCTTGAAAAGCAGGAGCTTGCGCAGGCCATATTGGGAGTCTTGGAATGATCGGCACAGTCCTGAAAGCGGCAGGAGAGCGCGCAGGCGGCTGCGCGGCGCTGATTGCTGCCGCAGCTTGGTTCCTCTGGTTCGCGGGTGATATGCGGCCGGCTGGCGCTCAGACGGCGCCGACCGCGGAAGAAGCTCGCTTGGTCGAGTTCGGCAAGGAAATCTTCAAGAGCAAGGCGGTGTGCCAGTATTGCCATAAATGGGATGCGTCGGGCGACCAAGGTTATGGCGGCAATGCCCTATCGCTACGCGCAACGCATCTCACACCCGAGCAGCTCACCGAAGTGGTGAAATGCGGTCGGCCAGGGACCGGCATGCCGTACCATGACCGCTTCGCGTACACAGACAAGCGTTGCTACGGACACGCGCGCGAAGAAATGGGCAAGGACATGCCGCCAGCCGGAAATGATTTCCTGTCCCAGCGCGAGGTCGACGCTGTGGTCAAATATCTATTCGCCAAGGCGGTCGGACGCGGGCCGGCAACGTATGAGGACTGCATTGACTTTTGGGGTACGAACACCCGGCAATGCGATCCGATGAAGAAGTGAAACACGGGCAATTCCCCACCGCTCCTTCGCGGTGGCGGTGGTGACGGGCCAGGCGAGGCGGAACGATGAAATCCTTGAAGTGCGTCACTCTCTTCCTTCTTATAATGGCGCTACTGCTGCCGCTGGTTGCGACGCCTTCGGGCGCACAGACTACCGAAACGCCCATTCTCAACCTGGAAGCCAAGATACTCCTCGGCGAGGTGAAGGGGCGGATCGATCACATGGCCCTTGATCCGCTGAGGAACAGGCTGTTCGTCGCGGAACTTGAGAACAACTCAGTCGGCATCGTTGATCTCAAGGAGCGCAAGCTCGTTCACGTCATTACTGGACTCAGCGAACCGCAAGGCGTGGGCTACGAGCCATCAAGCGATACGCTTTACGTCGCAAATGGCGGTGACGGATCGGTCCGCCTGTTCCGCGGCGCAGATTACGTCGAAACGGGTCGCATTGATTTGGGCGATGACGCGGACAACGTCCGTATCGACCCGGATACCAAGCATGTCCTGGTCGGATATGGCGCAGGCGCGATCGCGACGATCGATCCCGCCAGGCGAACCAAGATCGCCGATTTTCGGTTGCCGGCGCATCCGGAGGGTTTCCAGCTCGATCATAAGAACAACCAAGTCCTTGTGAACCTGCCGCGTGCACGGGCAATCGCGGTGCTGGACGGCGTCAGTGGCCAACGCAAGGCACTATGGCCCATGAAAGAAAGCGGTGCGAATTTTCCGATGGCCGTTGATGAGGATGCCCAGCGTGTCCTGGTCGCCTTTCGGGCCCCGGGAAGACTCGCAGTGTTTTCCGCCCGCGATGGAGAGAGTGTGGCGAGTGTTGAACTGTGCGGCGATGCCGACGATCTTTTCGTCGACGCAAAGCGCGGACGCGTCTACGTCAGCTGCGGTGAGGGTTTCATCGACGTCTTCGACGCACGCGCGGGCGACTATCGTCGCCTCGCCAGAGTGCCCACAGTCCGAGGCGCACGCACTTCCTATTTCGTGCTGTCGGTGGACCGGCTGTTTCTCGCGGTGCGGGCGGCATCGTTAGAGCCGGCTGCCGTGTGGGTGTACCGGCCGGCGCCTTGAATGGGCTTCGAAGGAGTGGCAGCGTGCGAATGAGGCGTCGGATTTCGAAGATCGGGTCTTCATCATCCCTTACGTGCGTAGTGGTTATCGGCGTAGCCATGGTTGGCTCGACGGCTTCATTCGCATATCGGCCGTTCGACGGCACCGATGCGGCGGTTGCCGATCCACAAGAGGTGGAAATCGAGTTGGAGCCGGCCGGAATACTACGGCAGAGGGCGCAGACGTCGCTGATCGCGCCGTTCATGATCCTCAATTATGGCTTCGCAAAGAACTGGGAACTCGTGTTCCAGGGCCAGGGACAATTTCCCGTGGCGAATTCGGACGAAAGCGCGAGCATCAACGGCGTCGGGGCATTTCTCAAGGGTGTATTGAGGGAGGGGAGCCTCCAAGACGCCAGCGGGCCGAGTATCGCAGTCGAATTCGGGCCGCTGCTGCCGGGCGTCCGCGCCGACAGCGGTTTCGGCGCGAGTTTCGGCACGATCGTGTCTCAGCGCTGGGAGTGGGGAACGGTGCACGCCAACGTTGTCACCGAACTCACGCGTGACCGCCGCACCGACTTCTTCCTGGGTGGCATCATCGAGGGGCCCTCGAAGTGGAAGGTGCGGCCGGTCGCCGAGTTCTTTTACGAAGAGGAGATCGGACAGTCGCGAACCGTATCGGGCCTGGTCGGTGCGATCTGGCAGGTGAAGGTGCCGGAATGACGTTCGGATTTTCCCTGCCGGAAATCAAGGGGAGACGCGGGGCGTAGAAACCGCTGCGCGATTGGGCGCTGTGTCAACAACAACGCACCGAGGAGGAATCTTGCGTACCCGAATGTCAGCTGATCGCGAGCGGTAACGGATGTTTTTCGCGGGACCGTTAGGACCGCCTGGCTTGAGACCGAAAGTCAACACAGAGGCACTCGTGCCTGAATCACGGAGGACTATCACCATGCGTGTTATTAAACTTCTCAGCGCTTGCGGCATTGTTCTGTCAACGGCCGCCGGCGCCCATGCGCAAGCCATCGACTGGGCCAAAATCGACGGGATTTTTGGCAGAACGGGACCAGTCAGCGGCGCCGTTCATCGGTGGGGTTTTCCCCGCTCCGACCTGCAGGTCACGCTGGACGGCGTCACGATCCGGCCGACGCTTGCGCTCGGCGGCTGGATCGCCTTCCAGCCGATGGGGAACACGGCAATGGCGATGGGTGACCTTGTGTTGCTCCAGAGCGAGGTCAACCCGGTCATGGCCAAGCTGATCGAAGGCGGCGTGGAAGTCACGGCGGTTCACAATCACCTGCTGCGCGCCGAACCGTTGACATTCTACATGCATGTCGGCGGACACGGCGATCCGGTAAAGATGGCCGAAACCATCCGCGATGCACTGACCGTAACCAAGACCCCGCTCACGCCTCCCACGCCGCCCGCTCAGCCTCCGGCCATCGATCTCGACACCGCCCAGATCGAGCAGATCATCGGCGCCAAGGGTGTCAACAATGGCGGGGTCTATGCGATCAACGTACCTCGTCGCGATCCGATCATCGAGCAAGGGATGGCGGTGGGCGCGCCGATCATGGGTGGCGCAACCGCTATCAATTTCCAACCGACCGGCGGCGGCAAAGCGGCGATCACGGGCGACTACGCGCTCATCGGGTCGGAGGTCACTGAAGTGGTGAAGACGCTGCGTGCAAACGGCATCGACGTGACGGCCATGCATAGCCACATGCTCTCGGAAGAGCCGAGAATTATCTTCCTTCACTTCTGGGCCAATGACGACGCCCTGAAGCTTGCCAGGGGCTTGCGCGCTGCCCTCGATAAAACGGCAAGCGCCAGGAGCTAGAGCGCGTCCCGATGAGATCGAATCATCCCTCCGCCGTCATGCCCGCGCTAGTCGCGGGCATCCACGTCTTTCTTGCGGCACCTCATCAAGCAAGGCGTAGATGGCCGGGACAAGCCCGGCCATGACTCCGGAAAAGTGGCTAGATGTGACTGGGATACGCTCTAATTCTCGCGCGCGGTCCGAAGGTGCGTCGCGGACCGCGAACATCTTCGGACGGCCCATCGGGGCTGACAGGGTTCCAATGGACGTCAATGCCGTTGCGATGCTTGGTGACGCCGGAGGTTCGATCGATCCGGCATCTCATCAGCGCTGGCGTCCATCGACAACAAGCGCATGATCGTGTTGCAGATCGCTTCGCTCAGCAAGTTTTACGGCGAGCAACGTGCGCTCGAAGACGTTGGCTTTTCGGTGCAGGAAGGCGAGGTTCTAGGCCTGATCGGACCGAACGGCGCCGGCAAGACAACATTGCTCGAAGCAATTGCCGGTCTTCTCCCGGTCGATTCAGGCGAGATTCGTTTCCGCGATCAACTCCTGCCGTTACGGCGGCGGCGTGAAGTAATCTTCTACTTGCCGGATGGTGTTCGCCCTTATGCTGATCAAACGGCTGAGCAGGCATTGGCTTTCTTTGCGGGCGTCTACCGGCGGTCGGCGACTGAGGTATCCGAGATCGTTTCAACCGTCGGTCTCTGCCCTGTGCTGGCTAAGCGCATCCACGCCCTGTCCAAAGGCTACAACCGCCGCCTCATCATCGCGCTCGGATTTCTGACGCGCCACCCGATTCTGCTGATGGACGAGCCGTTCGACGGCTTCGATCTCAGACAAACTCGCGACATGATGGGTGTCCTGCGGCGCGTAGCGTCGGGTGGACGGACGCTGCTCTTGTCGATTCATCAACTCCGAGATGCCGAACAAGTCTGTGATCGCCTTGCCTTGCTGTCGGACGGCAGAATCCGAGGCGTCGGTACCCTCGAAGAGTTGCGTGGCCGAGCCAACCGTCCCGGCGCAAACTTGGAGGACATCTTTCTTGCCCTTACCTGAGACACTGTGGGCCCGCAGCGCTCCGATTTGGCCCTTATTCGCGAAGGAGCTGCGGGAAATCACCGGCGGTCGTGCCCTATGGACGCTGTTGCTGCTCGCGTGTCCGCTTGTCGGCTACAGCTTTTTTCAATCGATGTCGCTCTACGGCGAGGCGAGTGCCGCGGCAGCGAACTCGCCAGTGCTCGCCACCAGTCTTTCCCCCTTGGACGGAATCTTAGTCCCGACGTTCGGCTCGTTCTATGTTGCGGTCACGCTCCTCTTTCCATTCGTCGCGATTCGGGTGCTGGGTGAAGAGAAGCAGTCGGGTGCGCTGCGGCTCTTGGTGCAGCTGCCGTACCGCACCGTCACGCTCATCGGCGTCAAGCTCGCCGCGGTGTTTTGCGCTTGGCTTCTGTGCGCGATTCCAGTGCTCTCGTCGGTCCTGGCCTGGTGGATTGTTGGCGGACACTTGTCTCCGGCCGAGACTTTGACGCTGTTCTTGGGACACCTGCTCTACGGTCTGCTTATCGGCGCGGTGGCCCTCTTCGCCGCGTCGATCACCGAGAGCAGCGCCACCGCCGCGATCGTGACGCTGGCATTTACCGTCGGGTCCTGGGTGCTCGATTTCACCATCGCGGGGCGCCCCGGCTGGCTCGAATGGTTCGCCCATTTGTCGCTGACACAGGTCATTCGCACCTTCGAGCAGGGACTTCTTTCGGTAGGTCTCATCGCGGGCGTGGCCGTCGCCATCTGCGGCTTTGCGGCGCTGGCAGCCGTCTGGCTGCCGCCTGGGGTCGCGATCCGGGAGAAGCTGATGCGCTCTGCCGTGTGCGTCGGTGCCGCCGCGGTCGCCCTCCTTCTCGTGTCGCAGTTCAAGACGTCGACCGACGTCACTGAGGATCTCCGTAATTCCTTCGCTCTCGCCGATACGAAACAGCTCGCAAGGTTAGTCGAGCCGTTGGCCGTCACGGTTCACCTTGTGGCCGAGGATCCCCGCTACATCGATCTGCAACGGAACGTACTGGCAAAGCTCGAACGGACGATGCCGCGCATTTCCATTCGTCTCGCCACCGCGCGACAGAGCTTCGCATCATCGGCTGGCGACGAAGCCTACGGCGAGATCGAATATCGCTATGGCGCTCGGTCGGACACCAGCCGATCGACAAGTCCCCGCGAAATTCTTCCGCTCATCTACGGGCTCGCAGGCGTACAGCGTCCGGCGCCAATCCCTTCCGCCGAATTTCCGGGCTATCCCCTCGTCACGGATGGCGCGTTCGCCCTTTTGTGGTTCCTGGCCATACTGCCGATCTTGATCATTCTCGCATGGTGGCGCAGTCGCCGTTTACCGTCCAACAACCGAATGTTGCTCAAGGAGGTCGTCATGAACAGCAGCACAAAAACCCTACTGATCATCGCCGTAAGTGTCGTCGCGGTGCTCCTGCCGGCGTTTGCGGCGCCGATCAAGGTGGACTTGGCCAATGAAATGGCAGGTGCCGAGCCAAAGGGGCTGGTCCCGGTGGTCGGCGTGTGGCGCATCGAAAATGACGGCGGCAAGAAGCTGCTGGCCGTTGATGGCCGGCAATGGAAGGAGGGCCAGTCCTCCGCCGGCATCGCCGACAAGGCGCGCGCACTCTACGGCGAGCGCTACGCGGAATTTCTCGATCGCGTTCAAGCTTATGCCTATTACCCCTATGTCGTGGCAAAGGACGTCGACAACTTCAAGAATGGTGAAATCAGCGTGCGCTTCGAAGGGCTGTCGGGCCGCATCGATCAGGGCGCCGGCATCCTGTTCAATCTCAAGCCCAACGGCGACTACCTGACGATCCGGGCGAACTGCCTTGAAAACAATCTGGTCCTTTGGAAGTTCGAAAAAGGCCGGCGATCGTCGGTCGAATGGGTCAGAAACACGCCGACCGCAACCCGGCAATGGCACGACCTCAAAGTCCGCATCGCGGGCAACAAGGTAGAGGGCTATCTCGACGGCAAGCTCTATCTCCAGCACACATTGCCGGAACCGGTCTCCGGGAAGATCGGCCTGTGGTCGAAGGCGGACAGTTACATGCATTTCGACGAATTCGCCGCCACGGCGAGCGAGTGACGATCGAGTTGCCAAAATGTTGCGCGCATCCTTTGCGGTTCGACTGGCGGGTATCTGCGGCATGCTGATGGCGCAGATACCTGCCGCAGACGCTGACGACGGGTACTGTCCGGCACTCACCCGGGTCACCGGGCTCGTAAACACCAAAGAGCGGTTTGCCAGCATCATCGGGCAGCCGCGCGAGGGCAATTTCCTGGAAACAACGCTTCCGCTGCCCGGCTGGGGAGACTGTTCGTTCTACGGAACGCGAACTTACACCTGCGATTCCCGTCCTTTCGCGACCGCCGGCGAGGCCGAGCGTGCCTTTGCAACGACGCTTGACGACATCAAGGGGTGCCTGCGCGGCAGCTGGGCCGAGGACCAAAGCCGGGCCTCCCCGGGCTATGCGGTCCTGCACGATGACCGGCAGGTCGCCTCGATCACGATCAACACCGACCAGACGGAGAACAACGAACACGTCGTGCGCCTCATCCTGTTTCTGCGCAGCAGCCGGTAGGCGCACGCAACACGTTCCTTGTTGTGTTGGGCAAGCTCTCATCGGAGATCAACGTCGCCCAGCCGATGCCGCGGCTTTGATGCAGTCGAACGGGAGGAGCGATCATGAACATCACGTTCAAGGCAGCCGTGGCCGCTCTCGTCCTGACGGCCGCCTTTGCCCGATCGGTCGCCGCAGGGCCGCTTGAGGATGCATTGGACGCGGCGCAGCGCGGTGATTACGCGACCGCGATCCGACTGTGGCGCCCGCTTGCGGACAAGGGCGAAATCGATGCCCAATACAATCTCGGGGTCATGTACGACAATGGCTATGGTGTTACACGGGACTATACGGTTGCAGTGAGCTGGTTTCGAAAGGCGGCCGATCAGGGCTTTGCCGCCGCCCAACTAAGCCTGGGTGTCATGTATGAGAACGGCTTAGGCGTCTCACAAGACTTTACGACCGCTGTAAGCTGGTATCGAAGGGCAGCCGACCAAGGCAACACCGCTGCTCAATTGAACCTTGGGATCATGTTTGACAACGGCTGGGGTGTGGCTCAGAACCACGTCATCGCGCTTATGTGGTTCAGCTTGGCGGCTGCGATGGGGGATAGAGATGCGGCAAGAAGCCGGGATATTGCCGCCGCGAAAATGACTCCGGCGCAACTCGCGGAAGCGCAGAGGCTGGCCCGCGAATGGGAGCCGAAGTCTACTCCAAGCTAATGATGGCGCGATCTGCACGTTAACACGCCGAAAGAGAGGAGCCGTAATCGGCCGGAAGATAATATCCGTTCGTCCTTGAAGCCAATGAACGCTCGGTAGGTTAAGATTGCGTCGCACCCCAGGGCGGTATCGCATCGCCTCCAAATTTTGACCGCGCCGCGCTTGAGGGAATTCATGAGCACCGGATGGATAGTAAAAGCGCAATGCACCGCGATCGCATTTGCGCTGTTCGCTGGCGACCTTGTGCTTGCCAAGACGCCGTTCGTTCTCGCCTCCGGCCGCCGCGATCCGCGAATCTACGCGATTGACCTCAACGCAGCGCTAAAGCCTGAAAACAACAATACGCCGAATGCCATCGTGAGCCGATCGTTGGTCAGTCCTCGCCGGCTCGACGGCGCGCTGCTCGGCGACCCTGCGAACATTGTGCTGAGCGACGACCAGAGCACCGCCTACGTGATGAACCATCACGGCTCCATCGTGAATGCCGAGTTTCTCCAGCACGGAGGCCGCGCGAACATCTCGATCATGGACGTCAAGAAGATGCTCGGGCGGGAATTCGACAACACGGATGCCGCAGTGCTGAAAATTGTCGATGCAGGCTGGTTCGGGGGCGTCGGCCTGATTGCGCTTCCTGACCTGATCATCGCCAGCACGTCCGAGGGCTGGCTGGGGCAGGACGGCTCGAACCGCATCAGCCTGATCGATCCAAAGACCGGGGGCTTGATCGGACAAATCCAGCTGGCGCTGGTCGGCGCCGGAACGCGCCAGCTCAACCCCTCCTGCGCCGCTTTTCCAGTGCCGTTCGTATCTCCGACACCGCCGCCCGCCACCTATTCGTATCTCGGCCCATCCCACGCTTTCGGCTGCTGGCCGAACCCGCAGTCCATCGCTCTTGGGAAGGGGAGCGACGGCAAGACCTACCTTCTGTCCGGGAATGGCGGCACCGAAGACGTGTCAGTGATGGACCTGCAGAAGGCATTGACTGGCGCTCCGGTTGTTGAAGTCGCTCCCCGCATTCCAATTCAGGCCGGACCCTTCGGCATCGCCGTCAGCCCAAATGGCAAGTTCGTGGCGGTGACCGCCCGCCAGAACAACAGGACCGGCGTCGAAGGCAACACCATCTCAATTATCGATGTCGATCTGGCTCGCCAGGGTCTGCCGGGCGCCGAGGCGGCACGCGTGCAAGTCGGGACCGACGGCGCCGGTGCGCAAGCCCGACCGTTCTCGGTTGCCTGGACTCCGGATGGAAAAGAAATTCTTGTTGCCAATACCCGCGTCAACAACGTGTCGATCGTCGACCTCGGCTTAGCGCTCGCCCACAAGCCCGGCGCAGAGATAGCGCGCATCACGCTCACCCGTCCGGATGGTGCGCCGGCTCGACCAAAGGTCGTGGCTATCACGGCCGAAGGACGCTACGCGGTCGTAACCGGCGGGGATGATACGTTAACGGCATCTGCGACCAACCCGACCGGCATGGTCTATGTTATAGATCTTGGTTCGCGTAGCATTGTCGCGCAGGTAACCAAAGTAGGAATCGATCCATATGGCGTGACCGTCGTGGACGATGCGGATTGATCGCGGGATTGAGCTTCGCTCGAAGCTTGCGTCGAGGCTACGCCTGAATTCGTAAACCGGAGGAAATCATGACAAGGCACAATCTTTCGATCCGCAATGCTCTGCTCGCAGCCAGCATGCTGGCGTCGCCGACGCTCGCCGCCGACGTGACGCCGGAGCGGCTTCTCAATCCCGACAAGGAGCCGCAAAACTGGCTAATGAATCACCGCACCTATGACGGCCAGCGCTTCTCGCCGCTCGCCCGCATCAATAAGGATAACGTCAAGGGGCTCAAGCTCGCCTATGCGGTCCCGCTTGCCGGCACCAACGGCAGGGAATTCATCGAGGCGACCCCGCTCGCCGAGGACGGCTTCCTCTACATTACCGATTCCTGGGGCGTCCTTTACAAGATCGACGCAACTGCCGGCGACGCCGGCCGCATCGTGTGGCGGATGGATCCCAAGCAGGACCGGCAGGTCGCCAATCGTGGCGCCGCCATGTGGGGTAGTCTTGTTATCTCTCCGGCGAGCGGACCGGCACGCATCGTCGCGACCGATAAGGTCTCGGGCAAGGTCTTATGGGAAACGAATGTCTCCGATGCCGAGCGGATCACCATCACGGGCGCGCCGCTTCCCATCCGGGACAAGATCATTATCGGGGCCTCCGGCGGCGACGCCGGCGCCCGCGACTGGATGGCGGCGCTCGACGCTGCGACCGGCAAGCTCCTGTGGCGCAAATACACCATCCCGGCGCCGGGCGAGCCCGGCAGCGAGACCTGGAAGGACAAGAACAACGCGTGGCGCACCGGCGGCGGCGCCGTATGGGTTACCGGCACCTATGATCCGAGCACCAACCAGACGCTGTGGGGCGTCGGCAACCCG
>WNEZ01028007.1_pt1 | contig 10711 bp, 13 predicted proteins | sample 5400521 | NCBI WGS metagenome assembly WNEZ01 (sample SAMN13153339, study PRJNA577476) | soil metagenome | isolation source: 120 cm saprolite under Douglas fir tree site 2 hole 1 replicate 1 | place: USA:California | collected 2015-04-18
CTCGGCTTCGTTGCTTAACCGAACCAACCGTTGATAGGTGCTCGGATGCAAGTACAGGATTCGTGGAAGCATGCCACCCCCCAAAGGAGTATGGCATGATTTGCAGTTTATGTACCTTTAATTATGCGCGGCTGTATAGTCACCGTATCGGTGAATTAACCAGAACACGTTGGAACGCCATGATCCATAGACAACGATAGGGTGCCCAGGCTCGGCAAGGGCCTTATTCGCTTGTTCCGTAGCACCTGCGCGGTGTGGCGTTGCTTATTGTTCTGGACAAATTGAACGGTTCTGACCGATCTCAGGGTCCACCACTCCTTTGTTAGCGGAATAGTTTTCATTTGTTGCCTTCTTAAGGGCAAGAAGCCTATTTGTAAAAACACCAGCCGGGCAAGCGTAGCTGAAAGAGATGCGAATAATTCAGTAGCAGTCTTGCTTTCGCCAATTTCTGTTTTTCCAAGTTCAAGAACCCCGTCGATGTCTGCAAACCAATCGTCGTCTGCAATCTCGACGATTGATTTTATAGCTATCTTGATAGCGCGAAGGAGCCTTTGAAGCTCATCCTTCCAGTCACGTACAGTTGCAGTTTCTTTAAGCCGCAAATAGACACGATGCCCCAGCAACTCCTCAAGTGCTGCTTTCAATGGGTAGAATTGGCTCATGTCATAACGTAGTTCCTCGGTCGGCAAGGGTTCTTTCATGCAGTCAACCTCGTCTAGCAAGTGCTTCGCTTATCGCCAATCTTTTCGATCCGGTGGGAGCGCTGCAGATATACCAGGCTGTCTCGCAGACGCCGAAGAGTTTCTGCGTTGCGTTGTTGCCCCTTCTTCTGCAAGTCCTGGCTGACCAAATCGAGGACGGTGGCGATGGTTCCGAAGCAGTCGTTTTGCTCAATATGGAATTGTAAGCTTGCTTCGTTCATACCCGAACTATGGCACGGGCGAGTTAAAGAAATTCTAAAATAAAGTTCAAATCTTTATAAAGCGAATCCATCGGAGCATTGTAGTCAAGTGACTTTGCCCATAAACATGGGGATGCCCAGCCGGCGACGTTTGGTTTCCCCTTTCAGGAGAACTCTCTTGCGCAGCGGTTCGTCACCCCGATCCTCCCCATGTTGTGCGGAGCTCTGCGCCAAATGGCTCGATCCTAGATACAGGGTGTGCTTCCCGTATTTCGCCCGCATCTTATCGACTCCCTCATAGACCTTCTTCATTTCCATCGTCTTCAGCGCTGCCCCAAAAAGATCAAGTTGGGCGACAGAATCATCTTCGAGGTTAACAAGCACGACGCCGGTGGCGCGATAGAGCGTACCTGGGCGATAGACTTGCTTGAAACCGGGCCGGATGGCTTCGATCAGTTCATTCGGAATGGCTGTCCGACGGGATAGTTTCACTTCTATTCCCGCTGATTTGAAGTCTTGCGTCCGCAAATAGATAATCACGCCCCGCGGGGCGAGGTTATATCGCCGGGCCTTCATCGTGGCATTCTCCATGTTCTTGGAGAGCTGCGAGAAGACAAACGTCTCGTCGCCAGAAGCCGGCATGAACGTTTTCACCTTCTGAATAGACGCGTAAGAGGTCTTCGCCTCGCACTCGAGTTCCAGAACGCAGTTGCCGTTCAATTCCTGCCAGATTTCGATGTGTTGCTTGGTAAAGTGACTCCGCACCCACTCTTCTGGTTTTCGAGCAAACTCCAAAGCCGTCATGATCCGGTACTTGCGGAGGAGCGCCGCCGTCTGAGATCCAATACCCCAGACCTTTTCGACGGGCAGGTCTTTTGTGAAGAGATGGATGTCCCGCGCCTGAATGGCGGTCAGGCCGGAAGGTTTTTTCCATTTCGAGGCAAGCTTCGCGATGACCTTGTTCGGGGCAAGCCCGACCGAAAAGGTAAATCCGAGGGCTGCGTCCAATTCCTGCTTTATTTTCTGGGCGATGGCGATGTACTTCATGCCGAGCGGCCGCCGCAGTCCTGTGAGGTCCGCGAAGCACTCATCGATGCTGTACTCTTCGACGTCGGGTGTATAGCGCCTCACAATTGAAAAAAAGCGCTTGGACAAAAGCGAGTAGGTTTCGTAGTCCGACGGGAGCATGATCGCGTCGGGGCAGATCTTTTTTACCTCAAAAAGGCGCATCGCACGGGTCACCCCACGGGCTTTGGCCTCATAGCTCATCGAGGCGACAATCCCACGCTCTTTGCCCGTGATGACCGGCTTTCCTTTGAGCGCCGGATCGCGAGACTGCTCGCAGGAGGCGAAAAATGCATCTCCGTCGATGTGGAGAATGGCGCGCGGAAAGCCGTGAATGGATAACGGTGCGTCGTGCATGGGTCAATACTTGCGGATCTGGGCTTTGACGACCGCCGCGATATTGAGTTCGGTCGTGGGATCGATGGGTTTGTATTTCTTGTTGCCCGGCACCAGGGTGACTTCTTTGCCACGCTTTCGGAAGTATTTTATAGTCCAGTCGCCATCGACTTCCGCGATAACGATGTCGCCGTCTTTCGGGTCGATGCCACGCTCCACGACAACTATGTCGCCGGGCATGATTCCCGCCTCGACAACGCCAAGAACAGGAATGTCCCCGAAGAGTTTCTGGGGAATCAGTCGACCCCCAGCATCTTTGGCGACAGCGCCCACCGCGAGAAGTCTGTCTACCAGCTTATAGGCGGCATTTGTCGACTTGAAATCACAGAGCCAGGTAATTTCGCGATAGCTCGGCATGCGCTTCTGCCTGCGGTAAAACCGACGGATGTTTTCTTTGTATTGTTCGAGGGGAGGCATAGACAGCGGAGTTAGGTGAACGAACGTTCACCTAGAGTATGGGTGAACGTTCGTTCACCGTCAAAGGCTGTCCTGTTGAGAACTCGTCGTGCATTGCCCTTTCATGAAGAAACCGTACGCTGAAGAATATGTGCGGACGTTATGCCCTCGCCAAAGAACCCCGCGAGATCGAAGAACATTTTGGGGCACGTTTCGCGGAGCCAATGCGGCCCCGGTATAATGCCGCGCCTTCTCAGAGGCTACCGGTCATTCTCAATGCAGATCCCCGCAGTATCGTGCTCTCCCCTTGGGGCATCAAGCTCCCATGGCTAAAACGTGATGGCCTCATAAACGTCCGCGCCGAGACGTTGAGAGAAAAGCACACGTTTCAGAAAGATCTTACCGACCGTCGCTGTCTTATCCCTGCCGATGGCTTTTACGAATGGCAAGTAAGACTAGGGGGCAAGAAAACGCCCTACCGCATCGTGCCGAGGGTTGGTGGAGTAATCGCGTTCGCGGGAATATGGCGCGAGGAGAGGCAGGGAGACGCGACCCAACCGCGCTTTGCGATCATTACCACTCGCGCAAACGATCTCATGCGACCCATCCACGATCGGATGCCGGTCATTCTCACAGCTGACTAGGAAAGCCTCTGGCTGTCCGGTAAGACCACCGTGCCTGAACTTCTGGCGATGCTGGAACCGGCACCGTCTGCGGATTTAAGAGCGTATGAGATTTCTCCGATGGTGAATCGGGCATCAATAGATACGCCGGAGGTCATGGAGCCGGTATAGACTCGCTTTGCCTGCCGGGCATTCGCGAGTACCACACGCATCCACAACACACCGGGGACGATTGGCTCCTTCACCGAGCCTCCAAAGAAGGAAGCATTTCCACGATCGCGGAACGGGTTTGGCGGATGATGGCTCGGAACGTTGTCGGGTTGGGTGTTTCTGTACAGGCTCTCCCGGTTTTCCCGCTGCGTGCGCAAGTGGCCATCCAGGTTGCACAGGGTGAATGTGGTCTTAGGCACAATCGAGTTTTTGCAAGAGGTGGGAAGGCACGACGCAGAAGGATTCGTTCTATGGTCAGGTCGCAAAGAAGAGCCAGACAGATTTCGTTTCACGAGCGCCTATATTCCAGAGCAACACGCTTACAAGACGGAGCAGGGGCTTTTGGTGGTCGTCGAGGGGCAAGCGCTGTTTAAGGTGAACAAGGAACTATACGAGCGCGGAGAGATTCTCGGAGGGCAGGTACACACGCATCCGACATCTGCTTATCACTCGGATACAGACGACCACTATCCGCTGGTAACGCTCATTGGCGCGCTCAGTGTAGTCATCCCAAATTTCGCCCGTCGAGCCCCGGATGACAAGGACACTTGGGCGTGTTATCGCCTGCGCGGCTATGGGAAGTGGGCTCCCTTGGATGAACGCACTCAGGTGATTTTTGAAGCATGAGCCTTCCTCGTTTTTATTCCCGCATTTCGAATGCGTTAGGGCCGCTCGGCGGATCGCCTGGGGAGTTGATGTCCCGACTCAGCACGAGCCTCGTGTCGCTAGAAATGGGCGAGGGCGTAGAAGATCAGCCGGCGCACGTGGCCGGGTTCCTTTTGGCGGTTAACCTCTGTGCGCGCCTTTATCCCCGCCTTCATATCAGCGCGCCGGCCAGCATCAGCCACCAGAGCGTTGAGCTCGCGGTCAAAATCAATCCCAACTGCGAGATCGAAAAATCGAAGGGCAGCGGTGAGAGGCTGTTCTGGGGTGCTGGAACACCAACGGATTCTGTCGTAACGGTTTCGGCCGCCGGGTGGCAGGCGCTGCTCGATCAACGGAACGATAACGCGATTAGGCCGGCCAACCCGTTGAGCGCATTGGCGGCGGGGGCTCTGGGCGTGGGCGAGCTGTTTCGTTCCGTCTTCAAGGATTTTTTGCCGTCCGGCCGAAAGGGCCCGCGCCCGGCAGTTCTGAATCTTGTGACGCTCGACGAATCGAGCAACGAGCTACCCGACCTGCCGAGCACTCTCGATCTCGGCAACATACATGTCGCAGGAGCGGGGGCAGTTGGTCAGGCAATGTTGCATGCACTCTGGCACTTATCGGTTGGCGGTCGGCTCGTCATCGTGGATCCCGAATCGATTGCACTTTCTAACCTGCAGCGTTATGTGCTCGCCACGGATGGTGACGTGGGGACCAGCAAATGTGCTCTGGCACAGCGAACGTTGAAAGGGACAAAGCTGGATGTGATTTCCGTCGAGACTGTATGGGGTAACGACGAGCGGAGCACAGCCGGAATGGAAACAGTCGCGGTGGCTCTTGACACCGCAGCCGCGCGGATTAGCGTTCAAGCTGGACTGCCGCGGGAGATTTATAATGCTTGGACACAACCGGCAGATCTGGGCTGGTCACGCCATGAGCGCTTCGGAGAAGAGCCCTGTCTGGCGTGTCTCTATACCCCGTCAGGGCTACGTCCAAGTCAGCATGAATTGATCGCGCGTGCTTTACATCAGGCAGAGCTGCGTGTGCTGGCTTATCTGACGCTTCGGTTGCCAGTGGATATCGCTCTTAAGCCGGAGCAGATACCACGGTTGCCGAATTATCCCATTCCGACAAGCGCGTCCACTTGGTCGGAGCGGTCGATTCTGGAAGACACTATGCTTGAGCTAGGAGTCGATCCAGCGGCAGCGGTGGTGTGGAAGGGCAAGCCAATTGCTGATCTTTATCGAGAGGGAATTTGCGGAGGCGCCCTCATCAGTGACCGTGTTGGCGAACTGCCGCAAGAGGTTGCCGTGCCATTGGCACATCAATCGGCTCTCGCTGGGATTATGCTAGCGACGCAGCTGGTGTTGGCCCGGGCACCAGAGCTTCGTTCTCTGCGGTTACCATTTATCGAGGGACGGCTGGACGTGCTCTCTGGTCTCCCGCAGGTGATCGGTCGCCCACGACAGAGGACGGCAGGGTGCGTCTGCAGTGATCCCGATTACATCCGCCGGTATCGTGAGAAGTGGAGTGAGAAAGGGCATGGAGGATCGTGATTATGCGTCTCACTCCGAGTTCATGCTTAAAACCCTTATTTTCTCTATCCGGTATCCCTGCTGAAGGTACATCAGCCGATCTCGCAGACGACGAAGCGTCTCTGCATTGCTACAGCCCCCTTTTTTTCGCAGGTCCTGGCTGACTAGATCGAGCACCGTGGCGAGAGTGCCGAAGTAGTCGTTTTCCTCAATATGGAATTGCAGGCTCGCTTCGTTCATGCCCGAAGTATGGCGCGGGCGAACAGCGGTTTGCCGCCCCGATCTGCCCAATGCTGCGCCGAGTTGTGCGCCAAATGCCATGATCCATAGACATAAGGGCAGTTTCCAAAGCGTGGGAACGAACGAAGAACGAAGAGCCACGGTTGCAAAGACCCTGGCTCTAAAACTAAAACATAGAACGCCATGATCCTGCGACAGCAGGGCTTGCGGGTATTAGCTCCTGTCAACTTTATGTTGGACAGTGAGGATTGCAATAAGGCCCAGCTACAGAACATACGATTCCGACTGCATGTCGCATCAGTTTGTCGCGGGTGGCTTCGGCCCCACTGCCGCCACGGATTATCGAGAAGTGCCTGGCCAGTGACCAGATCGTCCAGATCGTGATCGACAGGGTGGTTAGCAAGTATTGCGCTAACTTTATAATAGGTCTAGGTGCCAATCAACCACGGAGCGAAATCTCATGAGGGGCGGGTCGCCAGTGTGCTTTTTTACAGCTGCAGTCCGATCCGGTGCAGTAGATCTCTAAACCGCGGGTCGGAGCGAAGGTTCTCCCAATAGGGTTCATACTTGAGGAACTCGAACGTAAAATCGCGGTCTCGATACGCCTTATCCAACCATTCGAATGCCTGGTCCTTCTCGTCGAGGGCTGCATAAACTTCTGCTACCCAGAGAACATCCCTTCGACTTGACGACTCCTTTACCTCCTTGAGAATCTTCCACGCCTCGTCGCGCCGACCGGACAAGGCATATGCGTGTCCCAGGCCTGCCAAGTCCCTTGGGTCACGTCCAGATAAATCGATCGCTCGCCTTAACTGTGCGATGGCCTCCACAAGCATCCCCTTTTGCACATAGGCCAAGCCCAACGAGTAGATCGCCTCGTGAAAATTGGGGTCGAGCTGAAGCGCCTTGCGCAGCGCCTGTATAGCTTCGTCGTAGCGTCGCGGGCCTACGTAATCCCAACCGAGATGCTCGTATGGCGCCGGGGAGAAAGGATCAAGCTCGATCCAACGTCTGTCCTCCACCAAAGCTTCTTCGGTTCGACCCATCACGAGCAAATTGTGCGCGTGATAATGGTGCGAGACCGTCGAGTTGGGGTTCAACTCGATCGCGCGCCTAAACTCACTCTCGGCGCCCTCCCAGTCCCAATCGTACCGAAACCTGACGAGGCCCATCATCGCGTGGGCCTCGGAAAGCTCATCGTCCATCTGGAGAGCCTGGAGCGCCGCCGGCCTCGCTTTTTCGGCTTTCTCACCCGCCCGGACCGCGGCCTCAGCGAGCCCCGCGTAAGCTAGAGCAGAGGAGGGGTCTCTTTGGATTGCCCGCTCGAAATAGTCGATGGCGACCCTTATCCCGGAGTCTGTCCACGTTTCCAAGTGGCTGCGACCCTTCAAGTAGAGCTGATAAGCCTCGGGATTGGTGGGCCGGGCGCTGGCCAAGCGCGCTTTTTGCTGTGGCGTCAGCTTGACTCGAATCTCCTGTGCGATCGCCCGTGCGACGTCGCTTTGTAGCGCCAGCATGTCGCGCATATCGCGCTCGTAGCTTTCCGCCCAGAGGTGCCGATCGGTCGTCGCGTGAAGCAGGTTGGCGGTGATGCGCACACGGTCACCGAAGCGCTGGACCGAACCTTCCACGATGGCGTCCACATGCAATTCCCGCGCGATCTCCGGCACCGGCTTCTTGGTGCCTCTGTAGCGCATGACTGAAGTCCGCGAGATCACCCGCAACGCCCCGATCTTGCCAAGGTCTGTAATCAGTGCCTCCGTCATGCCGTCGGCAAAGTACTCCTCTGATGGGTCGCCCGAAAGATTTTCGAGCGGCAGCACGGCGATGGATTCGATGTGCGGTGGGCCACCTCGACTGAGCAGCCGGTCACGCCAGCTACCCACATTGAAGCCAAAGAGCAGCGCGAGAGTGGTGGCAACGACAATTCCGGATATCAGAGGTGCGCGCCACAGCCGCATTCCTGCTCCTGCTTTCGGAGAGAGGTTCTCCGGCGGGACCGCGACAGAGATGTCCGGAATCGCTGCAGTCTGTGCGTTAATTTCTGGCGATTCGATTACCCGCACCGGTGCCAGAAACCGGTAGCCGATGCTCCGCACCGTCTCAATGTAGTGGTGATCGCCGTTCTGAACGTCACCCAGCACCTTGCGCAATTGCGATACGGCGACGGCCAAATTGGCCTCTTCGACGAAGGTTTCCGGCCAAACGCGCTTGAGCAGATCTTCTTTCAGCACCACCCGACCTCGGCCTTCGACGAGCGCGAGCAGGACTTCAAAGGCCTTATGCGGCAGCGAAACAGCTTCGCCGTCACGCAGTAGGCGATATTCGGAAGTCTCCAGGCGGAACGGACCGAACTGATAGACGGTTTGTACTCGTTGCTCCATGGCCGTTTAGAAACGATTTAGACAAACATTAGCTTGCCTTTAGGACATGGTGCGCGGTTATCGGGTAGTGTGCGGCTGAATTAGGGAAGCTGCAGGCTGCCGCCATGCCGAGCGCTAATTTTACTCCTACCGGCTTGCCGGTGGCAGCGGTCGGGCCCCGTCGGACGCATTGTGCTCGATGCTCATTCTCTCATCGCTCTGCGAGAGGGGAGCCCTAATGCGCAAGTTTCAAGATAAGTCGCTCAAATGGCTAGTGTTACTGGTGAATGGTGGAGGTGAGTCATGAAATGCAGAATATACGGCATCAGTCTAATAGTCTTTGTTTCAGTCTTGGCAGCATTGATTTTGAGAAGCCATGTGCCGGTGACAACCGTTAAGGAAGCGGTTGGCACTAGTGCGGTAAAGAGCGTGCCCGGGGCGGCGGGTATACTCTCTTCCTCACCTCAAGGGAAGCGGTGCTCTCCCTTCACGGGAGCAAAGCAAGCGCAACGCCAAAACCAAGACTCGCAGAAGCACTCCAAGCGCGTCATCCGCTTTGGAGCGCCGCGAGTGTCAAGCTAGGGATCCCACCGTTGAAGGACGGCCCTGCGCTATTTCGGCACGGAGAGACCCGCAATCTCTCGCACAGCCAGTTGCCCAGCAGCCCCGAGGGGCTGGAGCCTTCTGCAGTCTTGCGGATGAGACTGGTGGGGGCAAATCCCTCGCCACGGGTCGCGGGACTTAACAAATTGCCCGGCAAGAGCAACTACTTCCTTGGCAAAGACCGCAAGAAGTGGCAGACAAGCGTTCCTATTTACGCCAAGGTGAAATATGACAGTGTCTACCCTGGCGTGGACCTGGTTTACTACGGCAATCAAGGTCAACTGGAATATGACTTTGTTGTTGGCCCTGGCGCCGACCCGAGAGCGATCAAGTTCGCTTTTCAGGGCGCGACGAAAGTCGCTATTGATGCGAGCGGTGACTTGGTGGCGGAATTGGACGGACGGGAGATGCGGCTGCATAAGCCTCTTGTTTACCAGCCGGAAAAGAGGAAGTCGAAACTCACACAACACAATATCGAGGGCAATTACGTGCTCATGGGAGACAACCAGGTTGGTTTTCGGGTGTCCGCCTACGATCCCCAAAAAGCGCTCGTTATTGACCCCGTCCTGAAGTACTCCACGTACCTGGGCGGCAGCGGCGATGACTGGGGCAGTGTCTTCAACAATCTTCGAGCCATCGCCGTGGACCCCATGGGGCAATGCTTATGTTATCGGAACCACGGCCTCGACCGACTTCCCGACGACGGCGGATGCCTACCAAACAGAGTTTGCCGGCGGCGGTGGAGGATTCATCAACACGTTTGCCGGCTTCGCAGTGGGGGACATTTTCGTTGCGAAGCTGAATGCGGCTGGCAACGCGCTGGTCTATTCCACCTACCTGGGAGGCGCCGGGGACGATTACGGTGAAGGTATTGCCGTGGACGCGGCTGGCAATGCTTACTTGGCTGGAATGACGGATTCGACGGACTTCCCGACGACGAATGCCATTCAAGCCGAGAACGCCGGCCTTGCGGACATGTTCATAGCGAAGCTGAACGCGAGCGGCAGTGCCCTCGCGTACTCGACCTATCTCGGCGGTAGCGACTCGGACGGTGATCCCATGATCGCGCTGGACGCGCGCGGGAATCTGTACTTCGAAGCCTGGACTCTATCGACCGACATTCCCACAGCGAATGCCTTCCAGACCGAAAGTGCCGGCTCTGTGGACATCTCGGTGGGGAAGGTGAATGCGGCTGGTGATGCTCTGGCCTACTCCACGTACCTCGGGGGTAGTGACTTTGAGATCTGTGGTTCCGATATCGTTGTGGATCCGGCCGGCAACAACTATCTTAACGGAATCACGTGTTCCACTGACTTTCCTACCCTCAATCCCATTCAGCCGGAGAAGGCTGGGCCTTGCGACGCATTCCTGACGAAGCTCAACGCGAACGGCAACGCGCTGATTTACTCCACCTACCTGGGAGGCAACGATAACGAGATTACTTCGGGGACCGCTGTGGACGCGGCCGGCAACGCCTATGTTACGGGAGCGACGTTCTCAAGCGACTTCCCCACCGTGAATCCCATCCAGGCCACTTATGCTGGCAACGGGGACGCCTTCGTGGCAAAGGTGAATCGTAACGGCACGACGTTGGGATATTCCACCTACCTGGGCGGGACCGACTTCGACTTGGGCCGCGGGATTGTAGTTGACGCCGCTAGGAACTCCTACATTGTCGGAGGAACTGTCTCAACTGACTTCCCCACTGCGAACCCGCTCCAGGCGGCTAATGCC
>WNEZ01007361.1_pt1 | contig 10710 bp, 12 predicted proteins | sample 5400521 | NCBI WGS metagenome assembly WNEZ01 (sample SAMN13153339, study PRJNA577476) | soil metagenome | isolation source: 120 cm saprolite under Douglas fir tree site 2 hole 1 replicate 1 | place: USA:California | collected 2015-04-18
ATGAGCCGGGCTTTCGTCAAAGAGACGGACGAGACCGTCGAGGAGCTTCCGGAGCGCGCGATTTCGCCGCATCCGAATTTCGTGACGGCCGAAGGTCTCGCCCTCATCGAGGCCAATCTGGCTCGCCTGCAGCAGGAACACGCGGCCGCGCAGGCCGCGGGCGAGCGTACCGCCTTGGCCAAACTTGGCCGTGAGCTGCGGTATTGGACCTCCCGCAGGACCACGGCCCAGGTGATCGCGCCACCGTCGAATCCCGCCGAGGTGCAGTTCGGCTGCACCGTGACCATCCTGCGGGAGGACGGGCGCCGGCAGACGTACCGCATCGTCGGCGAGGACGAAGCCGATCCGTCGCGCGGCACGATCTCCTACGTGTCCCCGGTCGCCCGCGCCCTGACCGGCAGGAAGCTCGGCGACGTGGTGCGCGCCGGAACCTCCGATGCCGAGGTGGTCGAAATCCGGTCGTGATCGCGTTGGCCGGAGTTTTAGATCCAATCAGCAGCATCGGGCTTAAACAATATTCACCAGCCTCGCATGCCCGCGGTTCACGCCGGTCGCTCCGAGAGCCACACGGCGTCTGCGGCAAGCTCGGGCCAGCCGATGGCGCGCGCGGCCGCTTCCGGTCCGGACAGAGACGCGTCCCATCGCGCCGCAACGATGCGCCGACCAGTCACTGAACCGGATGCATCGGACAGGAGCCAAAGCGCCGGCGGCCCCATGATCTGCGGCCGCAGCATGCGATCGCGGGGCCAGCCCGAGCCGTCGGCGATGAACGGCGTGTCGGTCGGCCCGCCCGGGATCAGCACGTTGACGGTGATCCCGCTGCCGTCCAGCTCCTTCGCCCAGACGGCCGACATCGATTCCAGCGCCGCCTTGGTCGCGCCGTACGGCAGGACGCGCAGCATGGTGCGAAAGCTGGTCGTGTTGTTGATGATCCTTCCCCAACCGCGGCGTTTCATCTCAGGGACGGCGGCGCGGGTCACCAGCATGGGCGCGCGCACGTTGATGTTGAAAAAGTTGTTCCAGATCTCCGCCGTCAGTTCCTCGATCGCGGGAAGGCGAACCTCGGCGTCGGGGCGCAGCGAGCTCACGCCGATGCCGGCATTGTTGATGACCGCATCGACCCGGCCGAAGCGCGCCACGGCCGCCTGGACGGCGTGCAGGCATGCCGGCTCGTTAGCGAGATCGGCGACGATCGCATAGAGGCGATCTCGCGCGCCCGCTCGGCCGTGAAGAGCGGAGAGCCGGTGCAGCGCGGCCTCGTCCCGATCGACTTGCCGGGTGTATGTCGGCGAGTGTCCCGCGGTCAACGCCCTTACGGCGGGCGGCATGGCGAAGCCCGCGGAGACGCCCGACGTGTTTTCGCCGCACTTTCGTGCCACCGAAATGTCCGGCGGGATAGTACGGGAGGGGACGGTCTTGAGTACTCGCGACGATTATCGGCAGAACGCCCTCGAGTGCCTTCGATTGGCGCGAAGCACCGACAACGATTCCGACAGAACGGTCCTTGTCGACATGGCCCGCACGTGGCGGAGGCTAGCGGAACACGCCGCGGCGATCAGCTGTTTTGCCGAACTTGTCGCTGTGGAGGGCGGAATAAAGCCGTAGGTGAAAAGGGCCTCTTTGCCGGCACGGAATGGCATAAGCCAAGAGCTATGACACTCGGGGATGGCTCCATGGATGCGAAGGTGCTGTTGCTGATCGCACTACTCTCGCCGATTCTGATGCTCGCGGCGGGCGTTTTTGCACGTCCGGAAAATGCAGGAGACACCCTGCGGATCCGGGGAAGAATGCGCACGTTGCGCCGGTGAGACGGATCGCGCACGCGGCTTCGAGTAGCGAGCCCATGAAGGCGGCCCGCGTGGGCGTATAGACTCTTTGACTGGGAACTACCCGCGGGAGGGAATTATGGACAAGCTTATTCGGACGTTGGCCCGGTTCGGTCGGCCATTTCCGCCCGAACTCCGAGAGCTTTATTTCCAGATGGAAAGAAACTATGCCAAGCGCGCCCGCGGCCCTGACCGACTGTCAAGAGCAGCGCGGACGCCGCCGAAGGCGAACCGTTCGAGCGGGACTCTAGAGCACCTCAGGCCGCCAAACGAGGCGACTTCAGGTGATCGGCTCGGCAATCCAGGCGATAAACCGGCAAGCTTGGCATTCGAATAGGCGATAGGCCGGCGTATCCGGGCCGGGTCCTTTACATCACTTGCAGATTACCTGTGCGGAGCAGCCGCCTGGTTAATTTCGTCTAAGCGTTTGTTCTGTCTGGTACAGCTGGGCGGATTCGAACCGCCGACCTCCTGATCCACAGTCTGTTGTTGCGCATTTCCATGACCTACTATAGTCTACGCTCGCATGCGATTTTACCCGATTTGATCGAGGTTTCTTGTCACACCCCGCCGTGTCGTTTACGCTGGGCTTCGATCTCAAATGCTTGCACGGTGCTTGCACGATCAGCCTGAACGGGGATATTGGCACAAAGGGCGCGGCGATACACGTATGCAGATAATGGGGCCGAAAAGCCGTCCAAAATGTCCAAGGCCGCTGAACGTGAGCAAACAGAGCGACTTAGGATCGGTCGCGGCGCCGTCCAGGGCGGTCCGGGCGCCGAGCGCGAAATGTCCACACCGGGGGATGAGCCATGCCAAACTGACTAAGCGGTTCGTCGAGAGCCGGCCGAAGGGCGAGAAAGCCGCGGTATTTTTCGATGAGAAGCTGTCCGGCTTCGGCTTGCGCGTCATGCCGAGCGGCAAGCGGTTCTATTTCGTGCAATATCGCAACGCGCACGGCCGCTCGCGGTGGTTCACGATCGGTCAGCACGGCAAGGTGACGCCGGCGGGCGCCCGCAAGCTCGCCGGCAGGGTGCTTGAGGCCGTGAGCAATGGGAAAGACCCGGCCGGCGAGCGCCTGGCTTTCCGGGATGCGCCGACCGTCGACGAATTGCTCGATCGCTACATCGCCGAGCACGTCGAGAAGCGGAATCGGCCGAACACCCGAACCGAGGTCAAGCGGATAGTCGAGCGCTACATCCGCCCCGAGCTCGGCCAGCACAAGGTTGCCGCCGTGACGCGGCAGGATCTCGCCAAGCTGCATCGCAAGCTCGCCGACACGCCGCGGCAGGCGAATCTAGTGCTGGCGGTGTGCTCGAAGGCCTTCGGCCTCGCCGAGCTGTGGGGCATGCGGCCCGAGGGCGTGAACCCATGCGCCAAGATCGAGCGCTACCCGGAGAACGCCCGGGAACGCTTCCTGTCAGGCGACGAGCTCGCCCGGCTCGGTGCAACCTTGCGCCTGGCGGAAACTGAGGGCTTACCCTGGACGGTGCGCAAGCCCAACGCGAGGCAATTGGCGAAACCGGAGCACCGGCGGACCCTTTACTCCCGCATCGTCACCGGCGCGGTCGAGTTGCTGCTTTACACCGGATGCCGACTTTCCGAGGTGCTCAATCTCGCGAAAGATGCGGTCGACTTTAAGGCTGGCACGATCAAACTCGCCGAGACGAAGGCGAACCGGCCCCAGGTGATCGCCATGAATGCTGGGGCGCGGCAAGTGCTCAAAAGCCTGGAACCGCTGACGAAAGGCTCGCCCTGGATTCTGCCGAGCCCGTCCGATCCGAAGCGCCCGCTTTCCAAGGATACGCTCGAAGCCAAATGGCAGAGGATCCGAATCCCTGCTGGCCTCGAGGACGTGCACTTGCACGATCTGCGGCATACCGTCGGCACCTACGCGGCCCAAACCGGGGCCAATGCATTCCTGATCCGCGATCTGCTTCGCCAGAAAGATCTTTCAGTAACAGGCGGCTATGTGCACCGGGCCGATGAATCGGTGCGCATCCTGAGCGACCTAGTGGGAGAGCGCATCGCGGCGGGGCTCGCCGGCCGCGAGGCGGCCGACGTTGTGGCGCTGAAACGCAAGCCGGCATGAACGGGGGACCGAAAATCCGATCCGCATCCTGAGCCTTGTCCGGCAGATGCATCACGGTTTTTCAGGGAGGAATGGCATCTTCGAGCGCCGCGCGCCACGCATGATTTCGGAATCTGATCCCGGCGGTTGCCGAATCCGCAGCTGATCGATCAAATTGGCGTCTGCTGCGGCTTTGGTTGCGATGTCGGTGGCGGGTGTGGAACTTGGCGCTGTGCACGTGTTACAATAACGTCAAGTCGCAGACGTTTGAAGAATTCATTTTCCGTGGTTCGCATCACGCTCGGCTGTAAAGTATCGTTGTAGCGTCGGTATGTCTCGAAAACGGTGTTCCGCTCGGCTGAGCACGCCGGAAATGCTGCTTGGACAATTATGTCGGCCGGCTCGTCGGAAGTAAGAGCAAGCAGTTTGGCCGAATGCTGGAGGCACAAATAATAGTCTGCGCCAACCCGGTCCTCCTCACCCTTTTCAATCTTAATTCTGGGCGCATCTTTCTTGATTTGTGCTTCAATCTTGACGGCTGCCTGAGCCATCCAGGCATCTAACTGGGCCCGGTCACTCAGCAGTACTTCTGTAGGAACTGGGCACTCAAATAACACTTCGCCAACAATACCCTTCTTATCCCTGTCAAGTGCTGTCTCGCCGTTCTTCCGCAAAGCCTCACCAACGGCCTCTCGTATTGTCTGGGCTACGCAGCGGTGAAAAGCCTCCTGCTCCTGCTCCGATCTGGTTGTTAGTGACCCCGCCACCGAAGGTGAAGTATCGGGCGCGCCTGGATGGGGCGCCAAACTTGCTGGAGGTAATATCGCGATCGGCTCTTGCGCCGGCGCTGCCGCCGGTGCTGCCACGGAGTCAGCTTGAGCGAGAAAAGCGATACGCTCTCGAATCGCGTTCACCATGCACGGCTTCGCACCGGCGAGCACTTCGATCGCGGTGCCGTTATTCCCGTCGAGCTTGCAACGTGTATTTCTGTCCCTGATCCAAGCTAGGTGGTCGGCAACGAATTTCGACTGATCGGGCGCTGAAATCTGAGTCTTTCGTTTTTGGAAGGCGATGCCAAGCTCCGCATCGAGCCGCGCCAATTCTCCATCCGCGCAAATAAGCCGGGCCGCCGCCGTCTTTGCTTTTGCACAATCGAAACTCGGCTTCTCGTTGCCCCGCGGCATCAATGACAGCACGTGCCGGCCTAATGCGCCTTGACCATCTTGTGGGTAAGCCAGCACATAATCTTGTGGGACGCCGGTGCCCTGAGAATAGTCTATCCCGAGAATGAGCTGGCTGCGGGCGTGTCCCTGGTCGGCGGCCTTGCGGAACCATTTCGCCGCCTCGGCATCGTCCTTGGGGATACCATTGTCGGTGGCGTACATCGTTCCGAGCCGAGCCTGGGCGTCGGCGTTGCCTTGGTCAGCGGCCTTGCGGAACCACTTCGCCGCTTCGCCATAGTTCTGCGGAACACTCCGGCCGGCGACGTACAATGCCCCGAGGTTGTTCTGGGCGATGGCATTGCCTTGGTCGGCAGCTTTCCGCGACCACTTCGCCGCTTCGGCGTAATCCTTCGCCGCGCCATGGCCGTTGTAGTACATCATCCCGAGCATAGCCTGGGCGAAGGCGTCGCCTTGGTTGGCCGCGAGGCGATACCACCTCATCGCCTCAGCGTAGTTCACCGCCACGCCCTGGCCGGTGCTGTATATGGCCCCGAGCATGGTCTGGGCGTCGGCGTTGCCTTGGCCGGCCAGCGACCGAAATTGCCGCAGGGCAGTCGCATAGTCGCCTCTGTGATGCGCAATAACAGCATCCTCAAACGGGCCTGCAGCCACTGGCGCAGCAAAGCACAACACCAGAATGATGGCCGCGAGGATGTCCTTGCACGACTGCCTGATCCGCTCATGCTGAGCGTATCGGATGATTTTGGTACGTGGCGTCATTTGTTGAATCTCGCGGTTGAAGCCGCCGATCACATCGCCGGGGGTATGCTGTCGTCATTTTTGTTGGTTTAAAGCGGTGGGTCAATAGGCGACAACGGGCTTGGCTTGGCGCATGGATCTGCGCCAAGTCTTTGCTGCCAATCTCCGCCGGCTCCGCCATGCGAAGGGCCTGTCACAGGAGGATTTGGCACATGAAGCGGACGTGAACCGCACCTATATGAGCAAGCTGGAGAGGGGTGGGAGCTATCCAGGCCTGGAGATCATTGGCAAGCTTGCCGCGGTGTTGGAGGTCGAGCCCGCGGAATTCTTGAAGCTGCCGCCAAAGAAAGGCGCCCGTCGAGGTTAGGGCGTTCCGCCCGACTGATGCTGGCAACGAAGCGGTGCTATCTCAGTTTCGCGCTACATAGCCACTTTCCAAGGATACGCTGGAGGCTAAGTGGCAGAGGATTCGAGCCGCAGCCGGCCTTGAGGACGTGCGCTTGCACGATCTGCGACACACCGTCGGAACCTACGCGGGGCAGTCGGGGGCCCAATGCGTTCCTTGTCCGTGATCTGCTCGGCCATAAGACCCTTGCGGTGACCGGAGGCTATGTGCACCGGGCCGATGATCCGTTGCGCACCCTGAGCGACCTAGTGGGCGAGCGCATCGCGGCGGGGCTCGCCGGCCGTCATTTTCATTGAGGACAACGGTGGCGACCCAGGCGCGCCGGTTGCGCAAGGGCGCTGCCGGCCCGGCAGACCGGCGACGGGAAAGCCCCAAACGGGCGCACCGCAGAGTAGCCGAGCGCAAGCCGTGATATTCACATGAAACGTCGCGGCCGGTCTTTCCCGAATCCTGCTTAATCGCGTATCACGACAGGCGCGGGGCTAGGGTAGCCCCCGAAAGCCGGGGACCGCACCTCGGTTGCCCCGCAGCGTCCATATGCGGATCGCCATGCGGAGGCGCGGCATGTCTGGAATCAAGCTCGGCGATGCGTTCACGCGATTTGTCGTCAATGATCAAGCTCTCAAGGAAAGTTGGGCGGGTATCCGATTCGTTTTGCTCTCAGCCAAGTTTTTTGATTTCGAAATTGCGGACTTGCTCGGTTCCCGGTGTCCGGTGACGCTAAATGCCGGCGATCTTATGCAGCGACTGTGGCGCCGGTACGGTTTGGGTATGATGTACTTGGCCCCGAATTCGTTAAAGACGCGGGCGGCGTTGATCCGTCCCGCGATCGATATCCTGCTCGACCGGCATCAAAAATTCTTTGATCAGCTCCGTGGGCCGCAACCCAAACTGGTTGCCAAGGGAACAACCTCAGACGGGCTGCATACAGAGATTGACGCTGCGCAATGGAATCGCTCTGACAGGTTCATTGACTTTCGAAATGGCGACGTTTGGGACAAGACCGAGGGTGGCCGCATGTTGTGGAGTGGGGTGTCGCTCGCAGAACGGGGGCCCGCGGCTACGCACTTGGTTGGCGGCAACGGCAAGCCCGACAAGGAATGGCTGTGCCGCAAGGAGGCCGCGATCTATCTCGAGCGAATCGGATACTCGATCGCGCCGCATACGCTGGCCAACATGGCCTCAAACGGGAAAGGACCGCCGTGCACCCGCCTTCACCGGAAGGCAGTTCGCTATAAGCGCTCTGACCTCGATGAGTGGGCAAAGCAGCATAGTGTCCGTCGTCAGATAATTTGAGACAGAGGGCCGTGCTCGTCGGATCATCTCCGCGATCTCGCTAGGTGGCTTTAGGTGCCACCGCCGCCGAGCCAAAAGTAGTCCCATACACTCCCGTATATTCCCGATGAGTCCCGATGGCTCCCGTCATCGATTGCTTTAGCGCGCAAATCAAAGCTGACAATGCGCGATCGTAACCCAGCGAAGGCAAAGCCGATGCAAGCACTATCTAACAGCACCGATCCGGACGCGCTTTTCATGGAAGCGGAAGCGGCCAATTTTTTGAACCTCTCGATTCGAACCCTCCAATCTTGGCGAGTGAAGGGCGGCGGGCCGCTGTTCGTCCGCGCTGGCCGTGCGGTGCGCTACCGGCGCCGCGATCTTCTCGCCTGGATGGACAGCAACACCCGGGACTCGACATCGGCAACAAAGGCACCCGGGCCCGATCAGTGAGCCACGCCGTGGACATCGACGAATGGTTTCTCGATCGCGAGAAGCGCGTACGCCTGCGCGTCCGTATTGTCGAATTCGATGGTAGATGGCGCATCGATATTCGGCCGTGGTCGGCCAGCGACGACGGTTTGGAACAGCCGAGCCGAAAAGGGCTCGCCCTCGCCATCCGACATCTTTGCCGACTTAAGAATGCTATCGCGAAGGCGTATGTCGGCGCTGTTGCTCGTGATCTGATCGACGCCATCCCTGAACCCGAGAGCGATTGATGGTCGCGCCGATCGCCTCGAGTCGCATCGCCTTCCGTCGTATCGCCGATGCCGCGCTCGATCACGCCGACACGATCACGCGGCGGTGGCTGCCGGACGGTCGGCGCGAAGGCACGGAATGGGTTTCGCTCAATCCGACCCGCAATGATCACCGGGCGGGAAGCTTCAAGGTGAATCTGAAAACTGGGGCATGGGGCGACTTTGCAAGCGGTGACGCCGGCCGCGATCTGATCAGCCTCGCCGCGTACCTGTTCCGAATCCGCCAGGGCGAAGCCGCCTTGCGGATTGCCGACATGCTGGGGATCGAGCGCTATGAGTGAAGATCCCTTCGCACCGCTCGGCGGTCGCGGTCGAACTCCATCATCGCGCGGTAGCAAGCCCGCTCGAATCGTGGTGCTACCGGTCCCCAAGGGCGCACCTCGACCGCCAGCCACACACCCGATACTCGGCAAGCCGAGCGCGACCTGGACCTATCCGGACGTCACCGGGGCCGTGCTCGGTTATGCACTCCGGTTCGATACTCCCCAGGGCAAGGAATTCCGGCCGCTGACGTGCTGGCAACCGACAGCGGGGGGCGCGCTGGAATGGCGTTGGGAAGCCTGGCCACCAAAACGGCCCTTATACGGACTCCAGGGACTCGCTGAGCGGCCTGCCGCGCCCGTCGTGGTGTGTGAGGGCGAGAAGGCCGCCGACGCTGCCACGGGCCTTCTACCGGGCTTCGTGGCGGCAACGAGTCCGAACGGTTCCCAGAGCGCACACAAGGCGGACTGGCAACCCCTTTGCAACAAGCGTGTGGTGATCTGGCCGGATGCTGACCCGGCCGGCGCCCGGTATGCCGACGAAGCCGCCGAGCAGATCCGGCGGGCCGGTGCCGAGTCGGTGGCGATCGTCGAGCCGCCTGACGGCTTTGTCGTCATCGCGAAACGGCCATCGGAGGACGAGCGGGCAACGGATTGGACGGCGTTGCGCGGCCGGCGCGTGGTGATCTGGCCCGAAGCCGATCTTGCCTATGCGGATGAGATCGCAAAACAGATCGAGGCGGCGCACGCCGCGTCGGTGATGATCGAGTCGCGACCGAGCGACGGGATCGAGGGCTGGGATGCTGCCGACGCACTGGCTCAAGGCTGGGATGAGAGCCGCGCTGTCGAGCTCGTTTCTGCGGCGCGGCCTGCCGAGCAATTCGGGAAGGCGAGCGCCCGAGTTGCTGGCACCGACGATGCTGGCGACACTGGCCGGCGCCGACGCAATCCGCAGCGCAATGTCCTGATCGGCCTAACCGAATTCTGCGAGTTGTGGCACGACCCTAACAAGATCGCTTACGTCACCCTGCCGATGAATCATCACCTCGAGCATTGGCCTATACGATCCGACGAATTCGAAACTTGGTTATCCGGTCGGTTCTATGACGAAACTGGCGGCGCGATCGGGAGTCAGCAGTTGCAGGATGCAATTCGGGTTCTCAAAGCGCGCGCCATCCATCACGGGCCGCAATACGAGACCTTCATTCGAGTTGGTCGTCATGGCGGCAAGCTCTATCTCGACCTATGCGATTCCGGTTGGCGCGCCGTCGAGATCGGACCGGATGGCTGGCGCATAGTCGATCGGCCGCCGATCAAGTTCTTGCGCTCGCCGGCCATGCGGGAGCTGCCGGAACCAGAGGGCGGTTACCAAATCGAGGAATTGCGCCGTTTCGTGAATGTCAGCGATGAGGATTTTGCGTTGGTGCCGGCTTTTCTTGTCGCGGCGCTTCGTGATCGAGGCCCCTACCCGATCCTCATCGTGAACGGTGAACACGGTGCCGGCAAATCGTTCTTCTGTCAGATGCTCCGGGCGCTGATAGACCCGAACATTGCGCCGGTCCGCTCTGCTCCCATGAATGAGCGGGATCTGATCGTGTCGGCGATCAATTCGTGGGTGCTCGTATTCGACAACCTGTCGTCGGTAAGCACTTGGCCGAACAAGACCCCAGGCTTCAGCGATGCGCTCTGCCGCTTGGCGAGTCACGGGGGCTTTGCGACCCGCGCCCTGCATACCGACCGCGGCGAGATGATCTTTAATGGCGCGCGACCGATCATCCTCAATGGAATAAACACGCTTACCGATCGCGCCGACCTCGCCAACCGCTCGATCACCCTCCACCTGGGTACGATTCCCGATGAGCGGCGCCGGGCAGAGGATGAATTGTGGGCCGAATTCGAAGCCGTGCGCCCGCGCGTGCTCGGTGTGCTGCTTGACGGGGTGTCAGCGGCATTGCGCAACATCGATAAGGTGAAGCTCGACCGCTTGCCGCGGATGGCCGATTTCGAAAAGTGGAACAAGGCCGCCGAATCCGCGCTCGGGCTCGAGGAAGGCGCTTTCGAGCGCGCTTATACCAACCCTCGGGATGTGTGACTCTCGAGGGATTCCCAAATCACCCGCAAAATGATTCAAGGTGGCAAACGGAGGGCGGTTTGCCATGGGCCAAGCGATCACGGTGAGGACGGACTATTCG
>WNEZ01006897.1_pt1 | contig 10709 bp, 10 predicted proteins | sample 5400521 | NCBI WGS metagenome assembly WNEZ01 (sample SAMN13153339, study PRJNA577476) | soil metagenome | isolation source: 120 cm saprolite under Douglas fir tree site 2 hole 1 replicate 1 | place: USA:California | collected 2015-04-18
CCGACGGGATGGTCGTCGGAGAGATCCAGGAAGAGCTGGACATCCCGGCATCCACGCTTTCCCACCACCTCGATGCGCTGCAGCGTGAGGGATTGGTCCGCGTGACGCGGGAGGGGAAGTTCTTGCGGTGCCGTGCAGACGCCGTGGGACTCCGTAACCTGCTTGCCTTTCTGTATGCCGAGTGCTGCACGCGCAACCGCCTCGTTCCTATGTCCGCCGTGAAAGGAGCAGCAGTATGAAGATGCACGTCGCCCTCAACACGCCGCGGTTCGACGAGTCCGTCCGTTTCTATCGCACGTTCCTGGGTCTCGAGCCGGTGAAGCTCAAGCCGGGGTATGCGAAGTTCGATGTCGCGGAGCCAGGCCTGAATCTCACGCTCAACGCTTCCTCGGACTCCGGGCTGGGCGCGCTGAATCACTTGGGGATTCAGGTGCATTCGACCGCTGCCGTGAGAGAAGCGGCCGAGCGGCTCAAAGCCGAGGGTTTGGCGACGTTTGAGGAAGAAAACACCGACTGCTGTTACGCGTTACAGGACAAGGTGTGGGTGACCGATCCGAACGGCTATCGGTGGGAAGTCTTCGTCGTAAAGGTCGGCGACACGCAACCCGAAGTCACATTATCGGGTGAGTCGTGCTGCCCCACGTGCTGTCACGTTTGAACGAATTCCTCGAGCTGTTCGACTACAACGCCTGGGCGAACCGGACGATCTTCGACGCGGTCGCCCAGCTTCCCGATGACCAATATCTCCGCGATCTGAAGAGCAGCTACGGCGGCATTCACGGCACGCTCGCGCATCTGAAGAGCAGCTACGGCGGCATTCACGGCACGCTCGCGCACATCGTGTGGGCCGAGCAGCTGTGGCTACATCGGTGGTTGGGGCGACCGAACCCGGCGGTGCCGCAGGGCGAGGACCTACGTTCGCTGGGCGAGGTGCGCGCCCGATGGGAGGACGTCGACGCACAGCGGGGGAGATTTGTCGCCGGACTCAGCGAAGCTCGCCTGGACGACACCCGGCTCGTAAAGCCTTCGAGCGGTGGGGAGTACGTCCACAGCTTCCGGCAGATGTTTCGTCACTTCATCAACCATTCCTCTTATCACCGTGGTCAAATTGTGACGTTCCTGCGACAACTGGGCGCCAAGCCTCCGAGCACAGATCTCATTCTGTACTATCGCCGGAGGGGTTGACCGGCGGCGGGAACCCAAGTTACTTACTGACCGTTCAGTTAGTAACTTTGGAGCCCGAAAATGCCGACGAGTACCACACGTAAGCCTCGACGTCCACGCCGCGTACGCGCCCCCATCGGTCCCCGGTGGCGCCGCCGCAAAGATGCCCGTCCCGAAGAGATCATCACCGCCGCCCTCGAGGTGTTCGCCGACCGGGGCTTTGCCGCGACCAAGCTCGAGGACATCGCCCGTCGCGCCGGCGTGACCAAGGGCACGATCTATCTCTACTTCGAGAACAAAGAAGCGCTGTTCAAGGCGCTGGTCCGACAGACGATCGTCCCCGTCATCGCGCAGGGAGAGGCGCTCGCGCAGTCATTTACCGGGAGCGCGCGCGATCTGTTCGAGCGCCTGGTGCGCGAGTACTGGCGCCTGGTTGGCGAGACATCCATCTCGAGTATTCCGCGGCTCATGATTGCGGAAGCGGGAAACTTCCCCGAGCTCGCCCGCTTCTATTACGAGGAAGTAGTCACGCGCGGCCATCGGCTGATGGCCGGCGTATTGGAGCGGGGTATTAAGGCCGGCGAGTTCCGGCCCGTCAATCTCGCCGTCGCGACGAAGCTCGCGATGTCCCCTCTGATGCACGCCGTTGTGGCGCGCAAGGCGTTCTCGGCCTGTATGCCCGAAGGCTTCGATGTCGCCAGCTATCTCGACACTCACATCGACCTCTATCTACATGGCATTGCGAAGCAGTAGTCTCCTGATTGCATTCACCGTCGTCGCAACCGCGTCACTGAGCGCCCAAACAGCCGCGCCCCCCCCGGTCCGCCTGTCATTCGCGGGCGCGGTCCGCGAGGCAACGGGTGCAGCGCCGGATACGGCGCCCCCCCCGCCGGTCGTAGAGATCGCGGGATTCCGAACGGATGCCGCTAGTGCCCGCGTCCGTCAGGCGCGTGCGGCGCTGCTGCCGAGCCTCTCGCTCGGGGGTTCATGGGTGAATCGCAACTTCAATCCCAAAACCCTCGGGTTCAATCTCCCCGGCCTGCGCCTGCCATCCATGGTGCCTGCATTCAACGTGTATGACGGTCGCGCGCGGGTCACCCAAACGCTGTTTGACTTCTCGGATCTCCGCAGAGTGCGTGTTGCCAAGGGTCAGGTGATTGCGGCGAGTGCCGATCGCTCGGCAGCGGTGGAAACGAGCGCACAAAACGTGGCGCTCGCCTATACCCGGGCCGCCCGCGCGCAGGCGGTCGTCGTGGCGCGCCAAGCGGATTCAGTGCTGGCCGCGGAGCTCGTCGGTCTCGCGGTCGCGCAGGAGCAGGCGGGCGTGAGTGCGTCGATCGATGTGACGCGAGCGAAGACGCAGCTCGCGGATGCGGCCGGGCGGCTGGTGGTGGCCACGAATCAGCTCGATCGCGCCAAGATCGATCTCGCGCGGGCGCTGGGTCGCGACCCCTCCACCTCAATCGCGTTGACGGACACGCTCAGCGCACAGCTGGGTGCGGCCGACGTCCCGGCCGATCGCAACGCGGCCGTGGCGCAGGCGGTCGCGGTGCGGCCCGATCTCGCGGCTGAGCTGGCGCGAGGCATGGCGGCGCGCACCGCCGTGTCGGCGATTTCGGCCGAGCGGCTGCCGCGGCTCGAAGTCGAAGCGGACTACGGGCTGAGCGGCCTGCGCATGCCTGATGCCGTGGGCACGCGGCAGGTCGCCGTGCAGGTCACACTGCCCATTCTGGACGGCTTCCGCCGCGAAGGACGGCTGGCGGAGCAGCAGGCCGTGGCGCGCGAGTCGGAGGTGCGGGCCCGCGATCTCCGCCAACAGGTCGGCGCGGACGTGGATGGCGCGCTGCTCGACTTACACTCGGCGGCGGCGCAGCAGATGATCGCCGTCGAACGGCTGCAACTCGCCGCGCAGGAAGTCTCAGAGGCGAGGGCCAGGTTTAAGGCAGGGGTCGCCGGCAATATCGAGGTGATCAACGCGCAATCGTCGCTGCTGAGAGCACGTGACGCGGATATCGACGCCCGTTTCGCCGCCGTGTCGGCGCGAATCGCGCTGGCCCGCTCCGTCGGAGCGGCCCGGACACTACACTAGCATTCAAAGAGAGCACGAGCCCATGGCAACAACGATGGAACCCAAAACGGAACCACGGTCCCGGACGGCCGCTTCCACACCTTCTGCTGAAAGCCCCGCAAAGGCGACTCCCAAGCGGTCGCGGCGGACGGTGTTCTTGATCATGGGGGTGGTCCTGCTCGGGTTGCTCCTGTTCGGCGCCCGCAAATGGTGGTTCAGTCGCAATCACGTCTCGACCGACAACGCCCAGGTGGACGGCCATATCGTGCCGATTCTGCCGAAGGTCGGCGGCTATGTCGCCGAGGTGAGGGTCGATGAGAACCATGCGGTGAAGGCCGGCGACACGCTGGTCGTGCTCGACGACCGCGATTTCCGCGCCCGGCTCGCGCAGACTGATGCCGATCTTGCCGCCTTGCTGGCGACCGTGAGCAGCAGGACCCGCGTCGGGCAGGCCGAAGCAGCGGTGGCGCAGGCGCAGGCGAACGCCTCGAAGGCGACCGCTGACCTCGCACGGATGGAGCCGCTCGCCGCGCAGAACGTCGTCAGCCAGCAGCAGCTCGATGCGGCGCGTGCGGCGGCGGCCGCGGCCCTGGCGCAGCTCGCTTCCGCGCAGGCCGCTCTCGTGGGCGCGGACGCCCGCGTGGCGTCGGCGCGCGCTGCGCGCGACCAGGCGGCGCTGCAGCTCTCGTATACGCGCATCACCGCTCCATCCAACGGAGTGGTTTCGAAGAAGTCGGTCGAGCTCGGCCAGCTCGTGCAGGCGGGGCAGCCGCTCATGACCGTCGTGCCGCTCGACGACATCTGGGTGACGGCCAACCTGAAGGAAACCGAGACGGCGAACGTGACGCCCGGCGACTCCGCCGTGGTGACGGTCGACGCGTACAAGGGCACGGAGTTCCACGGGCATGTGGAGAGCTTGTCTCCTGCCACCGGTGCCAAGTTCTCGTTGCTGCCGCCCGACAACGCGACCGGGAATTTCACGAAGGTGGTGCAGCGCATTCCCGTCCGGATCCGCCTCGACACGCCGCAGAGTGCCGAGCATCCGTTGCGACCGGGGATGAGCGTCGTCGCCACGATCACAACACACTAGGCAGCGATGACCGCGGCTTCGATTCCGTTCAGTCCGGCGCTCGCGAACGACCGGTACAAGTACAAGTACCTCATCGCGATCACGGTGTCCCTGGCGTCGGTACTGGAGCTGCTCGACACCAGCATCGTCAACGTCGCGATTCCCCACATGATGGGGAACCTCGGCGCGACGCTCGATCAGATCGCGTGGGTGTCCACCGGTTACATCGTCGCCAACGTGATCGTGCTGCCGATTACCGGATGGCTGTCGGCCTACTTCGGGCGGCGAAGCTATTTCGCCGGCTCGATCGCCCTCTTCACCTTAGCATCGTTCATGTGCGGCAACGCGGGCTCGCTCGGCGCGCTCGTCTTCTGGCGGATCATCCAGGGGTTGGGCGGTGGTGCGCTGCTGTCGACGTCGCAGGCGATTCTCTACGAAGAGTTCCCGCGTGAAGAGTACGGGACGGCGATGGCAATCTTCGGCGTCGGCGTCATGGTCGGACCGACGCTCGGCCCGACGGTCGGCGGCTGGATCACGGACACGTATGGGTGGCCGTGGATCTTCTACATCAACATCCCGTTCGGCATGCTGGCGCTGGCGCTGACCCTGTCGTTCATCAACGACTCCCTCCACCAGGAGCGGGCGGACCGCATCGACTGGCTGGGCCTGGCGCTACTGGCCATCGGAGTCGGTTCGCTCCAGATCATGCTCGAGCGTGGGGAGCGGCTCGATTGGTGGGCCTCCGGCCAGATACGGCTGCTCGCGATCGCGAGCGTCGTTTCCATCATCACGTTCATCTGGCACGAGCTGCGAACCGAACATCCGGTGGTGGATCTCAGCATCCTGAAGAGCCGCCAGCTGGCGGTAGGCGTTCTATTCGGACTCGTGCTGGGGGTCTGCCTCTACGCGACGGTGTTCGTGCTGCCGGTGTATCTGCAGAACATTCGGAACTTCACCGCCAACCAAACCGGTCTCGTGATTCTTCCGGGCGCGCTCGCCAGCGCGTTTACGATGGGGTTCATGGGCCGGCTGCAGGGAAAGTTCGACGGTCGTCTGTCCATCGCGGCAGGGATCGCGATCTTTGCGCTCTCGATGTGGAAACATGCGCACTTCACGACCGAGAGCGGGATGCATGACTTCTTCTGGCCTCTGATCTTCCGTGGCGTGGGACTCGGATTGATATTCGTGCCCCTCACCAATCTCGCGCTGGCCGATCTTCCGATGTCGCGAATTCCGAACGGCACCGGCCTCTTCAATCTGATGCGGCAGCTGGGCGGCAGCGTTGGCATCGCGCTCTCGGCGACGCTGCTGCAACGGTTCACCGCGATTCATCGGGCTGACCTCGCCGCCAATGTGACGCAGTACAGCGAGGCCACGCGCGAGCGGATCGCCGCGATCACGCAAACCTTGATTGGACGGGGGGAGTTGCCGGCTCTGGCGCAGACCAAAGCGATCGGATTTGTAAACGGGATCGTTACCAGGCAGGCGATGATGCTCTCCTTCGAGCAGTTGTTCCTGCTGTTTGGGGCCGCGTTCGTGCTGGCGCTCCCGTTACTGCTGCTGATGCATCGCAGCCGCGGCCCCGCGGCTGCCGGCGCCGGGGGGGCACATTGAGTAAGCTCGACATCGGCGCCGGCGCGCCAGACTTCACGCTTCTCAACCAGCATGGCGTACCGGTGCAGCTGCGAGAGCTGCTCGGCACGAAGAACGTCGTCCTGTACTTCTATCCCAAGGACGCGAGCCCGCGCTGCACGACCGAGGCGCGTGCCTTTCGAGACGCGTATAAGAGTTTTGCAGCCGCCGATACGGTCGTGGTGGGGATAAGCTCGGATTCGGTGCGCTCGCATCAACGGTTTGCAATGCAGGAAGACTTGCCGTTTCTGCTGCTCAGCGATCCCAAGAGTGACGTGCGCGAGCTCTATGGCGTCGGGCGGATGCTCGGGATCGTGCCCGAGCGGGTCACCTACGTGATCGATCGGAATGGCATCGTGCGACATGTGTACGCCGCCCAGCTCGCGGCAGCACGTCACGTGAGTGAGGCACGGCACGCCGTGGAAGGGCTTAGCGCTCCATGACCAGACTACAAATGGCGGCCCGGCTCGGCATCGTCGGCGGGATCTGGACGTTGCTGCACATCTACGTCGGTGCGCACGTGCTCGGCCCCGCCCCAATCACGGGCGTGCCGCGCGTGCTTGCCTGGGGCGCGGTGCTACTCGTGGCATGGCTGCCGCTGATTGCGCTGATCACGGCCCGTCGCACGGCAGGCCAAGGGAATGGCCGCGGGCTCACCATTCGCATGCTCGACTGGGCTGCGTACACGGCGATGGGGCTGTCGTCGCTGCTGATCGTGTCCTTCTTTGCGACCGATCTCCTCCGGCTCCGAGCCACCGCGACGGTGGTTCTGGTGGTTGTCGGGGCGGCGGCGTTCCTCACGCTCGTCGGCATGATACTCGCGCGACGGCCTCTCGTCGTTCGCGTGACTGTCCCGATCGCTGATCTTCCCAGCGACCTCGCCGGCTTTCGGATTCTGCAGCTCAGTGACCTGCACATTGGACCCACGATCCGGCGTCCATTTGTGGACGCCGTCGTCGACAGGGCGAACGCGCTGCGGCCGGATCTCGTCGCCGTGACCGGGGACGTCGCTGACGGCCTGGTTCCCGAGCTGCGCGAGCATGTAGCGCCGCTCGGGCGGCTGCGGGCGCCGCACGGGGCGTACTTCGTGACAGGCAACCACGAGTACTACTGGGACGTGCGTGGCTGGACCCGCGAGCTCGAGCGCCTGGGTATCGCGGTGCTTTCGAACGAGCATCGCATCGTGGAGCGGGGAACGGGCCGCTTGCTGCTGGCTGGCGTCACCGATCTGTCGGCCGCCTCCGATCCCGCGGCTGCTGTGGCCGGCGCCCCGCCGAGCGATGTGCGCGTGCTGTTGGCGCACCAGCCGCGCAGTGCGTTTGCCGCCCAGGCAGCGGGCTACGACCTGCAGCTGTCCGGACATACCCACGGCGGCCAGTACTTCCCCTTCAATCTTCTCGTGCGGCTGTTCCAGCCGTTCGTCGCCGGACTGCACCGCCTCGAGTCGATGTGGTTGTACGTGAGTCGGGGAACGGGTTACTGGGGACCGCCACTGCGGCTCGGCGCACCGGCCGAAATCACGCTGTTGGAGCTCGTCCCGGCCTAGACCACCGTCATTGCGCCACGGCCATCGCCGCGGTCACAAACAGGGCGCGCACGATTCCCAGCGCGCCCTGTTCGTTTTCATACCACTCGGTCGGCAGATGCGCATCACCCGCGCGACCGCCCGCACCCAGCGCAACCGCGGGGACGCCGAGGGCGATGGGGATATTGGCGTCGGTGGAGGCGCAGGCGAGCTGATGATCGTGCCCGACGGCGCGCGTCGCGGCTACCGCCGTCTGCACGAGTGGGTGCGTGCGCGGCGTCAGCCCGGAAGGGCGGTCGCCGACGCGGCGCACATCGAGCTTTAGCGGAGGCGTGGTGGGTGCGCGGTGGCGATTCTCGTCTTCCAGCGCCTGCTCGAAATAGTCGTGCGCGGTCGCATCGAGCCGATGGAGGATACGCGGATCTTCGCTGCGCAAATCCACATCGAACCAGGCGGTTTGCGGAATCGAGTTCAGGCTGGTGCCGCCACCAAGGCGCACAACCGCGCAGGTACTGCGCGGTGAGCTCTGCGTGGGCAGATCCGCCAGCATTGTGGTTGCACGACCCACGGCGTTGGCGGGATTCGCGACGCCGAAGGCCGCCCAGGAATGCCCACCGGGACCGTGGTACGTCACGCGATAGCGCCGCGCTCCGAGCGCGCGGTGCACGATACGCTCCAGGCCTGCGCCATCGAGCGCGATGAACGCGTGCGGACGGATTGATTGGCCCCCCCCGTCCAGGAGGTGCCGCACGCCGCGAAGATCGCCAGATCCCTCCTCGCCGACCGTCGCGGCGAAGAGAATGGGACGTGCGGTCGTCACGCGCGCGCGTGCCAGCGACTCGCCGACTGCCACGAGCGCCGCCAGACCGCGCGCATTGTCGGAGATTCCGGGTCCCTGCAGGCGAGGGCCGCGGCGCGAGACCGAGACGTCGAGCTCTGGTCCGAAGACGGTGTCGAGATGCGCGCTCAAGACGACACACCCGTCGCCCTTGGTGCTTCCGGCCTCGCCGTACCAGCCCCTGACGTTGCCAACCGAGTCGATCTTCACTTCCTGCAATCCGACGTCATCGAACAGTTGGGCGACGCGCGCTCCACGCGCGGCTTCGGCACCTGTGGGCGCGGGTATCGCGGACAACGTCGCTTGACGGGTGAGCGTAACTTCATCGAAGCGCTCGATGTGAGTGCGCGCGGCGCGCACGCGTTCGTTCGCGAGCAGGGTATCAATGTCGTCCGGCATCGACAGCAAAGTACGGTTGTGCGGGGCCGTCGTGCAACGGCGCAGCGTACGCTTGACCTGGACTAGGGGGGGCGCGACACTAAACGCATGGAAGAGCGGCAGCTGATCTACGATTGGAATAGCGAGTCGGCCAATGGGAGGGGGAGGGGCGGCTTTGATTGGTCGCGCGTCCGCGTCGATCTCAACGACGAGACACTGCGCGACGGGCTCCAATCGCCCTCCGTGACCGATCCGTCGCTCGACGTCAAAAAGCGGCTCCTGCACCTCATGGCTGATCTGGGCATCGTCGCGGCCGACATTGGCCTTCCCGGCGCCGGCCCTCGCGTCGTCGACCAGGTGCGCGCTTTGGCGACGGAAATCCGCGATCACAGGCTGCCGATTATGCCGAACTGCGCGGCCCGGACCGTGGTCGCCGATGTGGAGCCCATTGTCCGCGTGGTGGACGAGTTGGGAATCAAGATCGAGGCCGCCACGTTCATTGGGTCTTCACCGATCCGGCAGTACGCCGAAGACTGGACGCTCGATCACATTCTCAGGGCCTCGGAAGAGGCCGTCACGTACGCCGTCTCGCATGGCCTGCCGGTCATGTACGTAACCGAGGACACGACGCGCGCGCGTCCTGAAACACTCAAAGCGTTATACGGTGCCGCGATTGCGTGCGGGGCGGGGCGGATCTGTCTGGCGGACACGGTCGGGCATGCAACGCCCGATGGTGTAAAGGCGCTCGTCAAGTTTGTGAAGGACGAGATCGTAGGGAAAAAACCGGTAAAGATTGATTGGCACGGCCATCGCGATCGCGGCATGGGGTTGATCAACTGTCTCGCCGCGATCGAAGCGGGCGTGGATCGGGTGCACGCGACGGCGCTGGGTGTCGGTGAGCGGGTCGGCAACGCCGAGATGGACCTGCTGCTCGTGAACCTCAAGCTCCTGGGCGCCCATCGCCACGACATCCGCCGGCTGCCCGAGTACTGCCAGTTGGTCGCCGATGCGGTCGGCGTGCCAATTCCGGTGAACTATCCCGTGGTGGGCACCGACGCGTTCCGCACGGGCACCGGCGTCCACGCCGCGGCGATCATCAAAGCCAAGAAAAAGGGCCACAACTGGCTTGCGGACCGCGTATACAGCTCGGTGCCCGCCGAGGAATTCGGCTTCGAGCAGCGCATCGAGATCTCGCCGGTATCCGGCCTCTCCAACGTGAAGTATTGGCTGGAGCACCACGGCTACGATCCGGAAGACGCGGCTGCGTGTCAGAAGCTGTTCGAAGCCGCGAAGCGAACCGACCGCGTGCTCTCCGACCAAGAGTGCCATCGGCTGCTAAAGAAATGAGCCTCCGCGATATCGAGCAGTCGTATTTCGACTTGTACTGGCACATGGATCCCGTGTCCGCCACGCAGGCGGGTGTGCCTGGTCACGACGACCGGTACGGGCGATTCAGTCCCGCCGCGCTCGCTCCGCATCTCGCCGCCCTGAAGTCGATCGCGTCCGCGCTCGAGGAAGCGACCACCGACGACCTCGACCAGGAGATCGATCGTACCGCGCTGCTGAACGAGATTCGGGTGACGCTGCGCCGCTTCGAGAAGCTCAAGCCGCAGGCGAAGAATCCCGAATTCTGGCTCTCCCACCTGCTCGGCGGCTTGCATCACCTGCTGCTCTCGGCGGATCGCACGCCGGCCGAGAAGGCCGCGGCGGCAATCGGCCGGCTCGAGGACATCCCGGCATTTCTCGACGACCTGCGCGCCACGCTCGAAGAGCCGGTGCGGGTGTTCGTGGAGACCGCCGTGCGCATGACCGAAGGCGGTCGTCTGTTGGTACGCGAGCTCGCGGCTGCACTGGGTGCTCAGGCGCCGATGCATGCCGCCCGCCTCAACACCGCGGCGGAGCAGGCCGGCATCGCGCTCACCAAGTTCGATGCCGACCTGTCGCGCTGGCTCGAGCTGGGGACGGAGGAGTACGCCATCGGGGAGGAGGCGTTCAACTTCTTACTCCACTATCAGCATGCCTTGAAGGACACGGC
>WNEZ01007745.1_pt1 | contig 10709 bp, 9 predicted proteins | sample 5400521 | NCBI WGS metagenome assembly WNEZ01 (sample SAMN13153339, study PRJNA577476) | soil metagenome | isolation source: 120 cm saprolite under Douglas fir tree site 2 hole 1 replicate 1 | place: USA:California | collected 2015-04-18
GGCGCCGCCTGCTTCGATTCCGCGGTATCTTTCTGTATCGTGCGCGGCGGCCGATTGGATAGCGCCTTCCTCGGCGCCCTCGAAGTCGACGGGCACGGGAACCTCGCCAACTGGACCATCCCCGGAAGGTGGTCGCCGGGCATCGGCGGTGGCATGGAGCTTGCGCAAAAGGCCCTGCGCGTGATCGTGATGACGCGCCACTGTGACAAAAGTGGGCGACCAAAGATCGTGGAGCGATGCCGTCTGCCGCTGACGGCGCCGGCCTGTGTCTCGCTGATCATCACGGAGCTTGCCGTATTCTCGGTGAAGCCGGACAGCGGCCTGACGCTGGTCGAGTTGATGGGCACTGCGACGGTCGCGGAGGTGCACGCACGCACGGGAGCTCCCTTCGGTATCGAACTCACGGGAGGGGCGGCGTGCTAGGCGCGGTCTATATCGCGGACGGCTGGCGGACGCCGTTCTGCCGAGCCGGCGGTGCGCTGGCCCGGTCGAGCCCTCAAGCCCTCGGCGTAGCCGTTGTGCGCGCATTCACGGATCGCGGCTTTGCATCGGATTCCGTGGACGAGATTATTCTCGGCAATGTCCTCAACGGTCGAGGCAACCTTGCTCGATACGCTGCACTGGGCGCTGGTCTGCCGGTCACGGTGCCGGGCTGCACGATCGACCGGCAGTGCGCCTCGGGCCTCGAGGCAGTTGCCCAAGCCTACTACCGGATCGGATCGCGAAGCGCGGGTTCCCTGATGATCGCCGGTGGTGCCGAGAGCATGAGTCAGGCGCCGTTTCTCATGAGTCGCGCCACGCGTGCATTCGACCGATCGCCGCCGTCCTTTCTCAACGTTCCACTGTCGCCGCCGGAAATCGGCGACCCCAGCATGATCGAAACGGCAGAACTTGTCGCAGCGGAGGCCGCGATCCCCCGTGTGGAGATGGACGCATTCGCAGTAGCGAGTCACCAGAAGGCGACGGCAGCCCTGCGCGAGGGGCGGTTTCGCGCCGAACTTATCCCGGTCGCGACGCTGGACGAAGCGGGTCGATCGAGGCATGTCACTACCGATCTTGGGCCCCGCGAAGACACGTCGCTCCCAAAACTGGAAGCCCTGCACCCGGTCGTCAGCGGCGGCACGGTCACCGCAGGAAATGCGTCGGGACTCGCCGATGGGGCTGCCGCCGTCGTGGTGATGAACGAGGCCGCACTGGTGCACTCGCGTCGCAGACCACTCGCACGCATCGTTGACACGGTATGCGTCGGCGTTGATCCGGCGCAAATGGGGATAGGCCCCGTGCTGGCGATTCAGGTCGATTTGTGGGAAATCAATGAGGCATTCGCCGGCCAGGTACTTGCGGTCGTCAAAGTGCTGGGCGTCAATCCGGCGCAAATCAACGATGACGGCGGCGCCATTGCGCTTGGCCATCCGCTTGGCGCGAGCGGCGCTAGAATTATCGGTCATCTTGCGCATACACTGGCAGTGAATCCAAACGCTAGATATGGCGTCGCTGCTTTGTGTGTCGGAGGGGGCATGGGCATGGCGATGCTGCTGGAGAGATCATCATGAAAACCCGCGCTTCCGATGCCGTCATCGACCTCATCGACTCGGAGCATCGGCCGGAAGGCGGTGGTACTCAGGGTGCAAGTGCGTACCGGGAAATTCGTCGCGCGATTCTCGAATGTCGGCTCGCGCCCGGCGCGACAATTGATGAAAAGAGCCTGATGGCCGAATTTGGCTTCGGCCGCACACCCGTTCGCGAGGCGTTGCTGCGGCTAAGCACCGTTCGTCTCGTGCATTTTCTGGCGGGTCAGGCCATCCAGGTGGCCCCTGTCGGTCTGCAGGACATCCGCGATCTCTACGAAGACCGCCTGCACTCCGAACGACTTGCCGCATTTCTTGCCGTGAAGCGCCTGACACCTGAGCGGATGACGGCACTGCAACACAATTTCGACGCGGTGCCCGCACTACTCAAAGCGGGGAAGATCGGTGACGCGATCGCCCTCGATTTTCGCTTTCACTCGCTGATCTATCAGGGATCCAACAACAGCATTCTAAGTGACCACCTGCATAACCTGTTCACGCACAGCTATCGCCTCTGGCGTCTCACGTATACGGGGGATAAAAAGGAAATGGCAGAGATCATCAAGTCGCATGAGACGATCATCGATGCGCTGACGAAGCGCAACGCGGAGAAGCTCGATGCGCTGATTGTCGAGCACATATCGACGGCATTCGAGCATCTGCTTAACGGCATACGGGGCGACGCGTTTTCCGCCATCGGGCGCATGAAGCTGATCGCGCTGTAGGTAACCCGAGGCCCCTTATGAGACTTCTATTCACGCGCCGTCCTTTAGCAGCCCTATGCGCCGCGCTGCTCGCCCAATGTGTCGCCTGCGGCGTTGCTCTGGCCGATGAGATCAGCATCCTGAGCTGGGAGGGGTACGCAGACGACTCTTTCGTCAAACCTTTCGTTCAGCAGACCGGCTGCAAGGTATCGGCAACGTACGTCGGTAGCAACGATGAGTTTATTGCGAAAGTCATCTCCGGCGGAGGCAACTACGATCTCGTGACCCCATCGAACGATACGACCATGCGTCTCATCGATGCGGGTGCTGTCGAGCCCATTGACACGACGAAGATTCCCAACATGGCGGATTTCTTTGAAATCTTCAAAGCCGCTCCGTGGACGACCAAGAATGGGCGTACTTACGGAGTGCCCTACGGTTGGGGAATTGCTCGAATCATCGTCGATCGTTCCGCGGTTCGCGGTACACCGGATTCTCTGGCTTTCCTGTGGGACCCGTCCCTCAAGGGCAAGGTCTCGATATGGGACGACGTTGAGGCTATCTACACGGCGTCGCGATACCTCGGTTACAAGAACACTTACGATCTCAATGACGCTCAACTCGAAAAGGTCAAGGCAGCCCTGATCGCTCTGAAGCCCAATATCCGTAAGTATTGGGCCACGACCGGCGAAATGGGGACCTTGATGAACCAACGCGAAGTGGTTGCGGGCAACTCGTGGGAATCGACACTCGCGGCCCTGTGGAAATCGGGCCGCGATGTGATTGACGTGCCGGTCAAAGAGGGGCGAAGCGGTTGGGCCGATAGCTGGATGATCGTTAAGGGTGCCGGGAGCCGGACTTGCATCTACAAATGGCTCGACTACGTCTCGTCGCCGAAGGCTCAGGCCATTGCGCACCGCGTTACGGGCTTTGGCTATTCGAACACCAAGATGTCCGCCGAACTCGATCCGGCAAGTCGCGCGCAGTACCAGCGTCTCGGAATGGAGCGCCCAGATGTCCTGAAGCAGGTCGACTGGTGGCAAAGCGTCCGGCGGCGAGCGAAGTATCTTGAGATCTGGAACCAGGTCAAGGCCGAGTGAGGCACCGTGATGCAATCGCTCATTGACATTCGGCAGCTCACCAAGGTATTCGGGGACTTCGTTGCGGTCGACTCGATAGACCTGTCGATTCGTGAAGGAGAGTTTCTGACGTTGCTCGGCTCGAGCGGCAGCGGTAAGACGACAACACTTCGCCTGATCGCCGGTTTAGATCAACCGACATCGGGCAATATCGTGTACCGAGGCAAAGACATCAGCACTCTGCCTACCCGATTGCGTGACATGCGGCTGGTCTTTCAGGACTACGCCTTATTCCCGCATCTGAGCGTGTTCGACAATATCGCCTTCAGCCTGCGCGTGAAGGCACTCAGGCACAAATACGATACCGTGCGCGTCAACGAACTTGTTTCAAAGTATCTCGAGTTCGTGCGCCTCGGCGGTCAGGGACAGAAAATGCCTCACCAGCTGTCGGGGGGGCAGAAGCAGCGCGTCGCCCTGGCCCGAGCGCTGGTGAGCGATCCGCCGGTCGTACTCTTCGATGAACCCTTGGGATCGCTCGACGCAAGTCTCCGTAAAGAAATGCAATTTGAGCTCAAGCGCATTCATCGGGAACTGCGCAAGACATTTATCTATGTCACTCACGACCAGGAGGAGGCGATGGCGATGAGTGACCGCATCGTCGTCATGAAGGGCGCCAAGATTCTTCAGGTCGATACGCCGGAGGCGTTGTATAACGAACCCACGAGCAGGGACGTCGCACGGTTCGTCGGCGCTGCGAACGTCCTCACGGGACAAGTACTGCGCAGCGACACCAGCGAGACCATCGTCGCAGTCGCGGACGGGCAGCTTGCGGTGCCAGCCAGCTCGAACCGATGGAACACCGGAGATAAGGTGGCTATTGTGCTGCGGGGCGAGAGCATCGATCTCACGTCAACGCAGGACGCGGCCGCGCAAAATGCGATCAGCGGAGTCATCGTCGGGCGCCTATTTCTGGGTAAGGCAATCGAATACCAGGTCGAACTCGCGGACAGGCAACACACGCTTACAGTGACGAGCATCCGCGAGGATTCAGTATATGAAGTTGGCGGCCGCGTCGCCGTCATTCCAAAACGCAATGCTGTGCGAATTCTTTCTGCGTGACGTCCGGACACGCGCGGAGCAGATGGAGCACGGTCGAATATGGTCAACGTTATGACGGCACAGACGAATTCTAGAAACGGCCTTATTCTCTGGCTCGCTCCGCCGTTGCTGTGGTTCGCGGTATTCATGCTCGTGCCGTACGCCCTGTTGTTCTATTACAGCCTTGGCAGCGTCGAGTACATGACTTTCAAGCCGGGGTTCTCTTTCGCAAACCTCGGAAAGGTGCTGACGAGCGCTCCGTACCTCGCCGTGTTGCTCAAGTCGCTCAAGCTCGGTGTCATCACGGCCGTGGGCGCCACGATCGCGGCGTTCCCCGTCGCCTTCTGCCTCGCGTTCCACACGACAAGCCGCACAACGAGAACGTTTGTGTACTTTCTCGTGATCGTTCCATGGTGGGCGTCATATCTCGTCAAGGCGTACGCGTGGAAGACGATTCTAGGCAGCAATGGACTCATCAACTCGCTGCTCACGTCGCTCCATCTGATTAACGAGCCGCTGACGTTTTTTCTCTACAACCAGTTCAGCGTCGCGCTGACGCTCATCTACATCTTCACGCCCTTCGCGATCTTGTCGATCTACGCGCAGCTCGAACGCATTCCGACCAATGTCATTGAAGGCGCCAAGAATCTCGGTGCGACAGATTTCGAGGTGTTTCGGCGCGTGATAGTGCCACTCAGCTTACCCGGCGTCGTGGCGGGAGCGGTGATCACGTTCTCGCTGTCGTTCGGCGACTTCGTGGCGCCGGCCCTCGTCGGTGGATCGGACGCGGTCATGATTTCCAACATCGTCGTTAACCTGCTCGGTGTCGCCTTCGACTGGCCAATGGCGGCGGCGATCGGAATTGTCGTCATCGCATTTGCAATGACCCTGATCTCGGTGGCGCAATACCTCGAGCACAGAGCGACGGTTCGGTTCTAGCGGAGAATCAGATGAGGGCACTCGGAAACCGACATCTTGCATGGAGTCTCGCGTTCGCTGTGCTCGCGTTCCTGTACCTGCCGCTGCTTGTTATGGCGATATTCTCGTTCAACGACAGCTCCTATACGGGTCTGCCGTTCACCGGTATAACGATCCATTGGTACACGGATCTGATGGAGAACGATCAGATCGTCCACTCGATCGGCGCGAGCATTTATGTCGCACTCGGCGTCGTGGCGCTAAGCACCTTGTTTGGGCTGCCGGCAGCGATCGCGCTTGATCGCCATTCATTTCCTTTCAAGGAGGCATTTCGGCGCATTGTCTTGTTACCGATTGCGCTGCCTGGCGTGATTACCGGTGTTTCGCTGCTGCTCTTTTATATGCTGATTGGGGTCAAGCTGTCGCTGAACACCATCATCCTCGGCCAGGGCACGGGCCTTATGTGCGTGACCATCACGGAGGTCTTTGCGCGACTGCAACAGATTGGCCGGAACCAGGAGGAAGCGGCCAGGAACCTCGGCGCGACCGAGGCGGAGGTATTCTGGCGCGTGATTCTTCCAAATATCCGCTCGGCTCTTATCGGGGCGGCGCTGATTACCTTCTCAGTGTCCTTCGACGAGATCGCCGTTACATACCTACTGACGGGGCGGAGCAATACGCTCCCGATGACGATCTGGTCGATGCTGCGCCGCTCTGCGACACCACAGGTCAACGCTGTGTCAACGCTTGTTATCGTGGCCTCGATCGTATTGGTCGTAGTCGGAATACGTTTGGCCCGAGGATCACGGGCCGGGAGAGCGGAATGGTCACTATAAAAGAGATAAGGGCGCAGATCGAGACGCATGGCATTCAGACAGTCATATTGGCCGGGACAGATCCTGTCGGAGTGCAGCGTGGTAAGCGCATGTCTGTGCCGTACTTTTTGAAGTGTCATGAGGACGGCATCAATTTTGCGTCGTACATCATGACGACGACGACAATGGACGAGGTTCTACCGGGTATTTTTGACACGGGCATTCCTGACGTTCGGGGGATTCCCGATCTCACGAGCTTTCGGATTGCGCCGTGGGAAAACAACACAGCGATTTGCTTGATGGACTGGCATTATCCGGATGGGCGGCCACACCCGCTATGCCCGAGAGGAGAGCTCAAGCGGCAGGTGGCACGGCTACACGAACGCGGGCACTTGGAACTGTTCAGTCTCGAACTCGAGTTCTACCTGTTCCGGACTCCGCTCGCGGCGGTCCGCGCCGGGGGATGGGCTACGATAGAGCCAAGCCAAAAAGACATCCACTGCTATTCGGTTATTGAGGGCTTCCACTGGGAATCGGTGGTTTCGCAGATCCGGGCGAGCTTCGGAGACCAGATCGAAGGATGCATGCCGGAATGGGGGCCGGGGCAGTTTGAGATCAATCTCTACCGCTCCGACGCAATCTCGATGGCCGATGCCGCTGTAATCTTCAAGATCGCGGTCAAAGAGATTGCGGCGAAGGCGGGCTTCTCGGCAACGTTCATGGCAAAGTGGCATGAAGACCATACAGGCAGCTCAGGGCACATCCACCAGAGTCTGAGAGACGCCGAGACAGGCGAGTCCGTGTTCTATGACGAGACCCGACCACACCGGATGAGCCGGCTGTTCGAAAGCTACACCGCGGGTCAGCTGCGGCTCTTCCGGCCGCTAATCCTGCTGTTCGCGCCCAATCAGAATTCGTACAAGCGCTTCCAACCCGATAGTTTCGCGGGATCGACGCAGACCTGGGCTATCGATAATCGCACCGTGACGTACCGTGTCATCAATACCTCCGAATCGCGCTGCCGACTCGAGACTCGGGTAGGCGGGGCGGATGTGAATCCTTATCTCGCGTTCGCCGGTTGCATTGGCGCGGGCCTGTGGGGCATTGACCAGGATTTGTCGCTGCCTCCGCCGGGGACCGGCAACTGTTATAACATTGATGGGGTTGTAACGGCGCCGCGGTCGCTGGAGGAGGCGGCGCGTGAGCTTGCGAATTCGACAACTGCGCGCGAAGCGGTCTCGCCGGCAGTTCTGGATAATCTAGTCCGCATAGCGCTATGGGAGTCGGACATCTTCAAGGCGAAAGTTACGGACTTGGAGCGGCGCCGTTACTTCGAGATGGCATAAGGCGGCTATTCGACATCGACATCGAGACCTGCGAGTACCGCGGCGGGGAGGGGGTTAGCACCGTGAATTTCACGTGACGGCTGATGGCGCTGGCGCCACGCGCGGCTGTCGCAGGCGGCTAATGATCATATAGGCGGCGACGGCCACCACCAGCGTGATGCAGCTGAAGTAGAAATCCTTCTGCAGTCGGGGCGTCACTGCCATGGCGATCAGGACGGCGGCCATGCCGGTAATCGCCGCGTAGCTCAAGTAGGGAAACAGCCACATGCTAATCGCCGGCTGGGGTTCGCCATTGCGTTCGCGTCGCCGACGCAGCGCGATTTGCGCCACGCAGATGGTCATATAAACGAATACGATGACGGCGCCGGAGGAACTGACCAGGAAATCAAATACGACTTGGGGCGCTTGAGTCGCTGCAATAATCCCCAAAAACCCCGCCACCGCGCCCATCAACACCGAGCCCACCGGCACGCGCCGAGCATTCAACTTTACGAGCGACTGCGGCGCATCGCCGCGTTCCGCCAGGATGAACAGCACGCGCGAACTCACATAGAACGCCGAATTCAAGCAGGACAGCACCGCGGTGAGAATGATCGCGCTCATGATCGTACCAGCCCAGGGCACGTGCATGGTATTCAAGGCCAGTGTGAACGGCGATTCACCGGAGCGAACCGTATTCCATGGCGTTACTGAGACGATGAGAAAAAGCGAGACGACGTAGAAAATCAGGATGCGCCAGATCACCGCCGTGGTCATTTTGGCGATGGCGCGGCCGGGTTGCGCCGATTCGGCAGCCGCAATGGTGACAGTTTCCGCGCCGACCATGGCGAAGAACACGGTGGGGACGGCAGCCAGCACGGCAATCCATCCGTGCGGCGTAAAGCCGCCATAGTCGACGAGATTGCCGAAGGTAGCGCCGTGCGGTGCGGTCCAGCCGAACGCATACGAGGCCGCGATGGCGATGAACACCACAATGGCGGCGACCTTGATGGATGAAAACCAGAACTCAAATTCGGCATAGGAACGTGCCGACATGAGATTGACGCAGGTCATGACGGACATCAGGCCGATGCCGATCTGCAACGGCGAGAAGGGAAGCCAGGACTGCAGTATCTTGGCACCCGCAATGGCTTCCACCGGCACTACCAGGACCCAGAAGTACCAATACAGCCAGCCGACGACAAATCCCGCTCCCTCACCCAGGCCGGCGCGCGCAAACTCGGTGAACGAGCGGACATGGGGTAGGGCGGTCGTCATTTCTCCCAACATCCGCATCTCCAGGAGTACGAGCAACCCGGTAATCAGGTAGCTGATGAAGCTCGCCGGCCCACCTGCAATGATGGAGGTACTGCTGCTGACGAACAGACCCGCCCCGATGATTCCGCCGATGGATATCATCGTTAAGTGGCGGCCTTTCAGCGAGCGGCTGAGCTCGTACTTGGGCTTGGACTGTGCAGACATATTCGGTTGGGTCATCGGTTATCCCTTTGTAAATCCAGCCTTAAAGGCGACGTCGTTAAGCCGCTTCACCGTCCACCTCACGAGTCACGAGCAATGAATATCGTTTTCCATCATCCATTGCGGCATTTGTCGGCCTTTAGCCACCGCATCAGCTCGCGACGACGCTGGGACATGAGGTCTTCCCCTTTTCCATTGCCCCATTCAAGAACTCCAAGCCCTGTTGCAGCGCCCCGGTGTCCAGCCTCGACCAGCGTCTTTATCTGGGTCGGCGGCTCGGTAGAAACGTCAAGATGCGGCTGCAGAAAGCGCGCGAAGTGATACATGGTGTCAAGTCCGCCCAGGTCTGCGGACTCTATGGGGCCTGTCACCGCCAACCGACGGCCAATCGAGTTTCGAACGATTGAGTCGATCGCTTCCGCCGTTGCAAAGCCCGCGGCCCACAACGACCAAGCCTCACGCAAAGCGGCGAACTGAATGCGGTTGCCGATGAAGCCTGGAAGTTCGCGATCGATGACAACCGGTTCTTTGCCCGCCGCCTTCAAGTCCCGACAAATCCGCTCGATCACGTCGGGCTCCGTTCGTGGGCTGCCACAAACTTCCACCAGCGGCAGCAATTGGGGCGGATACCAGAAGTGAGCCGCGACGACACGCTCTTTTCGTGTAACGAGAGTGTCGAGGTCGCTCGCCGGGTGCCCGCTCGACGATGCAAGGATCGCCTCGGGCGCGCAAATCTTGTCGAGATTTGCAAAGATCTCGCGCTTGAGAGCCATGTTCTCCGGAACCGCCTCGAAAATTAGTTCGGCAGGCGCGGCATGAGCGATTTCGGTATGGGGCACGATACGCTCGAGCGCTGCCGCAGCGTTCTCCGATTGCAACAGACCGGCATCGACGAACTCCGCTAGGCTGACGCGAATGCGCTCGTGCGACCGGGCCAGACTGGCTTCACTTCTGCCGATCAAGCGCACGGTCCAGCCTCCTTTTGCCAGCACCTCGGCAATTCCGTGGCCAATGACACCGTTGCCGATCACGGCGGCGATGCGGTTATTTGCAGTCATTTTCATCTCCCCTCACTCTGTGATGACCCAGTGCGCTGTGCGCCCCGGGTCCTGTACCACTCGGCGATCATTCGTGCGTCATTCGATGACGTGCGCGTCACCCATATTGGCGACTGACTTCGGCCAAGGCCTCATCCACCGCGCTGACGATCTCCGTGATGTCGCTGTCGGTCATCGGCGTCGAGAGGGCGAACAAGCCGTATCCGGCCGCCAGAATGCCGCGATTGAGCAGTGCGATGTGGAAAATGCCCAGTTTCCGGCGCGCTTCGGCGTTCGGGTAGACGGATCGGTAGTCGGTCACCGGCTGATCGGTGAAGTGCACCTTGAACAACGAGCCCATGCCTACGCAGACACCGGCAACGCTGTGCCGTGCAATTGCGGCATTGATACCGCGGCGCACGGTTTCGCCGATCGTGTTGAGCCGCTCGAAGCTGGCCGGCGTCAACGCTTGCATGGACGCCAGGCCAGCGCGCATGGTGCCCGGATTGGCCGAGAATGTGCCACCCTGGGGCAGCGCCGGCTTGCCACGCGTCGGATCGAATACGCTCATCACATCCGCGCGCCCGCCAACAGCGCCGACGGGAAATCCGCCGCCGATGATTTTGCCCAGAACGGTCAGATCGGGCTCAACCTCCAAGAGGCCCTGCGCGCCGGAATAGCCGAGC
>WNEZ01005946.1_pt1 | contig 10708 bp, 15 predicted proteins | sample 5400521 | NCBI WGS metagenome assembly WNEZ01 (sample SAMN13153339, study PRJNA577476) | soil metagenome | isolation source: 120 cm saprolite under Douglas fir tree site 2 hole 1 replicate 1 | place: USA:California | collected 2015-04-18
GCGGTTGCGACGATCTCGTTGGCGGGGTCGCCGGTGGGCGTGGACCGCGTCACGCGCGTGATCTTGTCGTCGAGCTGGGTGGCCGCCCGTTCGAGCACCTTGTCGAGCTGGCCGCGGCGCTCGGACTCGAGCTCCTTGAGCATCCTGACGAGCTGGCCGCGGAGCGCTTGCGGTGCCGACGCCGGATAGCGGAGCGGCTCGACGATGCTGAGCAGCCGGACCTTCGTCCGCCGTGGCAGAGCCAGAGACTGGAGGAACCGGACGGCCTGGAACGAGTCTTCCGAGCCGTCCATCGCGACAAGCACGCTGCCGAGCTTCCGTGGCTGGCCCTTGACCACCAGCACGGGACACCGGACGTGACGGGCGACCGCGATCGAGACGCTGCCCAGCAGGAATCGTTTGATCGGGTCCAGGCCGCGGGCGCCGAGCACGACCAGATCCGCCCCCCATTCCTCGGCCATCCGCACGATCTCCGCTCTTGGATCGCCAACGGCGACATCGGTCTCGATGGCGAAACCGCGCGGCGCCAGCGCCGCCCGCGCCCCGTCGACGATGCCCTGCGCCTCATCGAGGACCGAGCGCTTGAACTCTCGGACCGGCGGGACGTCCAGCGCGAAGGAGGGAAGCGTCACGACGATCGTGATCCGCAGCGCCGTCGACGGCGGAAGCGGGAGTTCCTTGAGGAATGCGGCCGCCGCCCGAGCATCTTTCGAGCCGTCGGTTGCGAGCATGACGCGCATGGCCTAGCCCCGGCTCACGTCCTCGACGAGCATCGTCTGCTCCTACTCACGCGCGGCGCGGTAGAGCGTGACGGCTGTCGGGGCCTTCCGGAACACCTGCTCGGTAACGCTCCCGAGGAGGGCCCGACCGATGCTGCCCCGGCCGCGCGTCGCCATCGCGATGAGGTCGGCGTTCCAGGCCTCGGCGTCCTCCACGATCTGCGCGACCGGATCGCCGAACCGCACCGCACACTCCACCGGAACACCCTCGAGGCCGATCGAGGCCGCGTGGAGATAGTCCAGGGCCTCGGCCTCGAGCCGTTCCGTCTCCTGGTCCGAGTAGGCGAGCACGTGGCCGTCCTCGGCCATGACGGCGTCCGCGATGGGAGCCACGTGCAGCAGGCGAACGGTCGCACCGGTGCTTCGCGCCAGGGCGCCGACCGCCTCGACCATGCTCGCCGCCTGGACCGCTTCGTCGAGTGGGACCAGAATGCGTTTCGCCATGGCTTGGCCCTCCAGGTTAGTTGGCCGCCAGTGCGCGGCTGGCGGCGAAGTATTTCTTCGGACGTCGTCTCGACTCGCGCGTGATCTCCCGTATCCGTCCGAGTCGGCGTTCGAGCTTCGCGAGCGCTGCGTCGTACGCGAGGCGTGGGGTGCCGGCCACGTCCTCGACGTGCACCGTCGGCCGCCGAGGCATCCGGACCTGGAGCGCGCAGCGGATGGCGTTGCCTCCCTTGGGCCCGTTCTCGTCCGTGAACACGACCCGGGCGCTCGTCGGCTCGAGGGGGAACGCTGCGAGCACGCCCGCCAGTCCCGCCGCCACTCTCGGGCGGATCGCGTGGTGGATGTAGCTTCCGACCGCGAGGGGCGTGAGGTGCTTCTGAATGATCTGGATGTCGAAGTTCATGGAGAATCCGGTACGCAACCTCGGTGCCAGGGCGAGACCCCAACGATTTTAGATCGTTCCCAGAGGACCGCCCGTGCCGGTGAGGCCCCGGGTGAGGCTCCGCCGCCTCAGCGGTGCGCCCCGGCCCCAGCGAGACGGCGGAGCCAGGTCGACTACAATGACGTCGCGATGGCGCTCTCTCAGGGCTATCCGAGCGAGCTCGAGCGCGAGCTCACCCTCAAAGACGGCAGCGTCGTACGTATCCGACCCATCCGGCCGGACGACGCGCCGCGACTCCAAGAGCTCCACAGCCGGCTGAGCCGCCAGACCGCCTACCAGCGGTTCTTCACGATCGTGAAGCGGCTTCCTCTCGACTGGGCGCAGACGCTGGCCAACGTGGACTACCATCGGCGACTCGCGCTCGTGGTCGAGGCCCGCGCCGGCACGGGGATGGAGCTGATCGGAGTGGGCCGCTACGAGCCGACCGACGAGCAAGACACCGTGGAGGTCGCGTTCGTCGTGCAGGACAGCTGGCAGAACCGAGGCCTCGGGACGATTCTCTTCGACGAGATTCTCCGCGCCGCCGCGGCGCGGTCCCATCGACGGTTCCGCGCCTACGTGCTCGCCGACAACCGGCGCATGCTCGATCTCATCACACGGTTCACCCGGATCGAGTCGCGAAAGATCGAGCAGAGCGTGACGGAGATCGTCTTCACGCTCCTTCCCGAGCGGACCGCGGCCAAGAGATAACGCACCCTCACGGGACGGAAACGACGATCCACCCGCTAACCCGCATGCTGTCCCTCCAGCGCTCGCGCCGACGATCCTCGCGGAAGGAACCGGATGGCGCTCCTCACCACCGCCGGGCCACGCGCGGCATACGCCGCGGACCACCGGTCGAGAGCGTTCAGGAAGGTCGCCAGCACGTCATTGGGATCTACCCAGCGTCGCGCGACCGCCTCGAGGGCGCGGACGTCGACGTCGATCCCGAGGATCACGTAGGTCGTCCGATCCCCGGCCGGAGCGGTCTCGACTGTGCTGGTTGCCACCGTATCGCCCTCGACGACTACTTGGCTCGGCCACACGGGCGTGGCGCGGAGCCCTTCGGCCGCGATCGCTTCCGCCAGGGCCAGTGTTGCGATCGACGCGAACACCGGCGCCGCGGCGAGGGGAAGCACCGGCCGGAAGAGCGCCGAGGCGTGGAACGTCGACCCGTCGCCTTCCGACAGGACGACCGTGCCCTCCTGGGCTCCGGCTTCGGCGAGCCTCCGGAGATTGGCGCTGGCGGAGCGGCCGGGGCCGAAAAAGTAGATGTGGCGGCCGACGAGATCGTTCGACAGCTGCCGGCGGATCATCGGAATGGAAATCACCTCTGCTCCTCCCTCGCTTCAGCGAAGCGACGCCAGAAAGGCGGCGACGGCCTTCACCTGCTGCTCGCTCAGCTCGAGTGTCGGCATGTGGGCGCTCGGACGTTGGGCGGACGGATCGCGCAACCAGCGCTCGAGGTAGTCGCGCGAATATTTCGCGCCGACGCGGGAGAGGTCGGGCCCGATCGGCGTCCCCATCTTCCCGACCGTGTGGCAGCCGTAACATCCGCTGTCCATGAAGTACCGCCGGCCCTGGTCGGTCGGCTCCTGGGCGCCCGAAGATGCCACGAGCGCCGCGATCGCGACCGCCAGGGCGAGCGGCAGGGCCCGGCGCATCACCGGCTCACCCCAGGGATCTTCATGACCGCTTCCTCCGGGTCCGTCCCTCTTCGACGTCGGCCGCATCACGCTCGAGATGCCACCGGAAGCGATCGCGCGCGCGGAGAATCTCGTCAGAGATCCGCACCGGCGCGTCGGCTTCCTGCTCGAGTCCCAGCGCTCGACCGATCTCGTCCACGATGTCCTGGTCGGGTGTGGCGACGCTGCCGCCGACCGACTCTTCACCCGAGGAGTATGCCGCCTGCCAATCGGCGTCGACGTCACCGCCCGTCAGCCGAGGGCTCGTCTCCGTGTGAGCCGCAGTTCCCAGATGATGCCCTCGCTCATCGCACCGTGTCCCATTCAAAACAAGCTTGAACAAGTCTCTGGTCCACAGGCTCACCCTGCCGCTTCCTTCATGATCGTCACGAGCGTCGCCTCGACCTCCTCCGCTACACCCGTGAGCTCGGGGTTCGGGAAGAGGCTCATCATCGCCGTCGGGCTGATCGTCGCGAGTTTCGACATTCCGGCTTCCTCGTAGAGGGAGATGCGGCACGGAAGTGCGGTCGAGATCTCGAGGTTTGCCTCGAGGACCCTCTTCGCCTGGTGGGGGTTGCAGACCTCGTAGATCCGGCACTCGCGCGCGAAGGCGACCCCCTTCTCCGCCATCTTCGCCTTGAGGTCGTGGACGCCGAGAACGCCGAACTTGTGGTTCGCCACCGCTTTCTCGAGGTCGGCAGCGAGGCGTGCGAGGGGCTTCTTCGACTCAACGACGCGTAACATCGGGCTCCTCCTTCCATTCCGAGAGGAATGGCTTCGGTCTCATCCGAAATGGACGCAAGATGACTGCCACGGCGCTCTGCGGGGACGGCCGGTGCCAAGTGGCGGATTTCGCGCACCTCCGCCGAGCCCGTTCGTCGCGCACGCCGGAGCTACCTGTACGACGGCGCGCCCGAGCCGGGGCCTCCGCGTCCCAGGCGCGGCGTGGGCGCCTCAGTTCCCGCTGAGGTGGGGCGACACTGCCGCGCCGCGCCTTGAGCACCGTCCACAGGCGCCTCAAGAAAATCACGCACCTCGGACGATCGTAGAGTTGGCCGTGCGATTGCTGCGCTCTCCCGTTGAGGAGGTGACCCATGAGGCGCATCGGGTGGTTACTCGTAGCGCTCGTGCCGCTCCTGGCCCAGGCCGAGTGGGCCGCAGGGGAGACAATCCGCCACTCGGGAACGATCTTGGCCGTGGACGAGGAAGGCGGGACCCTCCTCCTTGCTGAGGTCGGCCCTTGGCGCGCGACAGACGCGGCCGCAGTCACCCGCCACACCGTAAAGGTCACCCCGCACACGATGTTCGTCCTCGCCAGACGGCAGCGGTCTCACACCACTTGGCCAGGCGGCTTCGTCGAGGAGACGACCGAAGCATGGACGGTGAAGACGGGCGACTTCGCCACGGTGCTGTGCGTGCACGAGGGCCGGTCCGCTACGGCTCTCGAGGTCGTCGTGACCGTCGTCGGTGAGCCGTGACCACAAGCGGAGGGACAGATCATGGGAACGTTCATCGCAATCCTTATTCTTGCCACTCTTGCGCTCGTGCTGATCGCCACCGCTGGCGCCTTCTCCCGAGTGACCAGGACCGCGACTCGGTCATTTCGGTGCCCATTCGCCGATCGAGATGTGACGGCTGACTTCCAGGAGGACGTCTGGGGGGGACCGCCCACCGGGGTGAGCTGTTGCAGCGCCTTCGAGCCGGCCACCGCGATCACATGCGGGAGACCTTGTCTCAGAATAGTGTTGTCGCCAAACGGTGAGCGCGCAAGTGTGACCGGTGCAATGAATTGAAATTCTGCCTCGCGTGGGAGCGACCGCTGCTCGGTCGGCGGTCTACCTGGCCTGGAGGCCCGAACTCAGGGATGGGGACGCACACTTCCGATCCACCCGATCACGGAGGGGACATTGGCGAATCAGCAGCGTGGGCGCGGCTTACGGGCGGCAAGCTTCGGCATCGTCGCGACATTCGTCGTCGCTGCCGGGTGCAGTCCGCTGCCCGGAGCCAGTCTCGACCCCGTGTACCTGAAATCAGGGAGTCAATCACCCCAAGCTCAGGCCCCGCCCCCTTCAACAGCGTCTCCACGACGCCAGGGGGACGCGACCGGCGTGACCGTGTGGGTCGGGCGCTATCAGGACAGTCGCGGTTCCGGCGACGTAACGTTTTCGATCGCGCGCGGCGCCACGACGGTGTCAGGGACGTGGAAAGCCCGAACGGGAGGAGGTGGTCCAATCACTGCGGTGGCCGAGGGGAGCGGGCACCGGCTGCAACTCCGCATGGAGAACACGGCGCCGGAGTGCCCGGCAACGTTCGAGGGGTGGGCGGAGATCACCGATACCACCTTCACCGCGAGCTATCGCGGGAAGGACTGCGAAGGACCTGTGTCGGATGGGCGGTTTGAGCTCCGCCTGCGCTGATACCGCAGGCACAGGAGGACGGATGATGCGAAGGAGCGCAGCAATCGGCGTGGCCCTCCTCATAGGGAGCGGGATCCTCGGGATGTTCAGTCCGCCCGCGTGGGCCGTCCCATCGTTCGCGCGGCGGTACGACGTCCCGTGTTCGACGTGCCACTCTTCGTGGCCCGCACTGAACAGTACCGGACTGTCGTTCAAGCTCAGCGGGTATCGGCGGCTGAACGGACTCGACGTGAAGCCCACGACGAAGGACATCGAGTTGGCGATGGGCGCCCTCAGCATCCCATCGATCCCACCGCTTGCCGTGACAGCGAGCACGGGGTTCGACTTTCAGACCATCCAGCGCCGGGCGGCCGATGGAACCCGAGCGAGTCAGACGGGCAACAGCTTCGATCTGGACTCAGTGGCCCTCTTTATCGCCACCCCGCTCGGGCAGAATCTGTCGGCGTTCTTCGAGTTCCCGCTGTTCGAGACCCATGCGCCTGCTAACAGCTTCCCCACCGGCCCCTCAGGGGCGAACGCGACGGACGTGTCCTCGAAGCGAGACATTCAGTTCGAGAGCGAGGTCACAGGGTTCGAAATGGGCAAGGTCATGTGGAACAGCCTGCTGCCCATCCTTCCTCTCGATAGCCTCAATCTCAAGGCCGGAGTCGATCAGCTCCCATTCGCGTTCTCGCCCGAAGCCAACCGCCTCTCGATCCGTCCGTATCTGATCTTCCGACGCCGCGCCCTCGACCTCCTGAGCCCGGTGCAAACGGACTCGGTCTTCGGCGGCAACCAAGCGGATCGCCTCAACCGCCTGGGCGAGCCACAAATCCAGGTGGCGCTCAACGGCCTCGTCGTGCCATTCGGCGAGCTCACGGATTTGGGGAAGCCCGAAACCCTGTCGGTCGACTACGAAGTGGGCATCACGAATGGCAGCAACAACAACGCGGACCCGAACACGGAGAAGGACTTCTTCGGGCACCTCGCGCTGAGCTGGCGGGGGCAACGGGTTGGGTTCTTCGGCTACTGGAGCCCCGACATCTACGATGACAACCAGCGCGCCGACGGCTCGATCCTGAACGGCCTCGTCCTGTCCGGCCGGCAGCTCGCCAATCGGATGTCTGCGTTCGGGCCGGACGTGTATCTGACGCTCGAGCCCTGGGACATTCCCGTGTGGCTCGAGACACAGATCCTCTTCAACCGCGAGAGCGATCCCACCGGATTCAACCGCTCCTTCTCGTGGTGGGGCGGCTTTTCGCAGCTGAACGGCAAGATCCCCGTGAACGCGAAGTTCCTGCAGTGGATCACCGCGTATGCGCGATACGACTGGCTGCGCGGTGACCGTTTCGATGATACGCCCGCGGGCGGGGTCACCGGCGTCGTCCGACCGCGTGAGTGGCAGGCGGTCGCCGGACTGCAGTGGTTCATCTTCGAGAACCTGAAGATCGTCACGGAGTACAGTCGGCGCCGCTTCGAGAACAACGAGCCGGTCGCGACGCTGGCAACGGCACCTACGATGCTGCCCGGTCATCAGCACCTCACCGACGATTTTTTCACGGTGCGGGCAGCGTTCGGCTTCTAGACTTGGTCGCATTGAGATCGGGGAGGGGCGAACGGCCCCCTCCCCGGCGTAACCGCCAGCTTCAAGAGGAAGCGACGATGGTTCGCGTGATCCCCATAGCGCTGGTCGGGATCCTCGTTCTCGCCGCCCTGCCCGCCGTCAGCATGGCCGCGGAAGACGAAGGAGCACTGGTCTTCAAGCAGAACTGCCAACTCTGCCACACCGCCGAGCGGGTCCAGGCGAAGCAGGTGACTCGGGCAGAATGGCAGCGAATCATCGACAAGATGGTCGCACTCGGTTGCCCGATCCGCACCTCCAAGAAAAAACAGCAAGCGGTCATTGACTACCTCGTTCGGATCCAAGGTCCCGCGGGAGGTCCGACCGTCGCCAGTGCGTCGGCGACCGCACCCGCCCCTACCGCCCGCGCCAACACTGGCCCGGCCGGGCGGGCGTACGTGGTGAACGAGGAATCGCAGGACGTCTGGGCCATCGACGTTGCGACGCACAAGGTGCTGGCCAAGGTGAAGGTCGGCAAACTTCCTCACGGCATTACGCCCTCGCCAGACGGGAAGGTGCTTTACGTCACGAACATGGGTTCGAACAACATCACGGTGATCAACACCGAGACGTACGCAACGATGGCGATGGGTGGGACGGGGCTGAACCCGCACGCGGGCGTCGTGACGCCGACTGGCCGCTATCTGTACGTCTCGAACCCGAGCAGCAATGACGTGACCGTCCACGATATGCAAACCCATCACGCGGTCGCAACGATCGCCGTGGGGAAATTCCCACATGGCGTGGAGATCGGTCCTGACGGCAAGCGGGTCTACGTCGCCAACATGGACGGCGGTGACATCTCCGTGATCGATACCGCCACGAATAGCCTAGTGGAGACCATCCCGACGGCAGCCGGCCCGCACAGGGTGGCCGTGAGTCCAGACGGCAAGCTCCTCTACGTCGTCAACGCTGACGCCAACCGTCTCTCTATCATCGACCCAGAACACGGACACGAGCTGAAGTCGGTCGTCGTCGGTACGGACCCCGAGGATGTCGTCGTCGCCCCTGGCGGCGCGGTGGTCTGGGTCGCGAACGCCGGCTCCCAGACCGTCCAGGCGCTCGATGCCAAGACGGGTGCGGTCATCGGGGTGGTCCCAGTGGCCGGCGGTCCCCACGGGCTTGCCCTGACACCGGATGGGACGGAGTTGTGGGTCGTCGCGATTGATGCGAATGCCGTGGTCATCGTCGACACGGCTCAGCGGAAGGTCGTGGCCACGGTGCCGGCTGGTCAGCGTCCTCATCTCGTGGTGATCACGCCGTAGCCCCCACCGACGTGAAGCGCTACCCGGCGGGACCTCACAACGCGGTTCCCAGAGAAGGGACGGACATGCTTCTCAGAGGGCCGATCGGGACCAGGGAGTGTCCGTCTGACAGTTTTTGTCCGCCCGGCGTAGAAGGGAGCTTTGCTGAGTTCGCGAGGCGATCAGGGGTCTCTTATGCTCGAATTCCATGTGCGCAACCGATGGCGGAGGTCTCTATGACCAAACTGAAGAGGGGACTGATCCTAGCCCTCACATTGAGTGTGGGCATCACGGTGGGAATAATCAGCAGCCATATTTCGACCGCCGACCCTGTGCCCGTCAGACAGACGATGCTGATTCAGACGGATCTCGTGGGGGGCGGTGGGAGAAAAGCCAACATGTACGTCATCGAGATAGCGCCGGGCGTGGATGCCGGACAGCACTATCATCACGCGCATACGTTCGTCTATGTCCTGGACGGCTCCATAACGATAGAAACGCCAGGGGAATCGCCAGTCACCTTCCACGCCGGCGAGGCCTTTCATGAGCCGCCGATGAAGCCGCATGATGCGCGAAATGCGAGCACGACGGCACCGTTGAAGATTCTCGTTTTCCAGGCACCAAAGAATGGGCAGCCGCTCACGGAGATGGTGAAGTAGAGACCTATTCATGTCAGACGAGGGGATCGAAACGTTGAGTGGTCTTGCCGGACTCCTGGGTCCGCCCGGTGACCACGAGATGGCGTAGGGGAACGGCGACGTGTGCGCCGGTGCCCACCTCGAGGCCGACAGAGTTTTTGCCAACGAGGCGCCATTCATATGTGACCGTCGGCGCTAGAGTCACAGCGGCATGGCAGACAAACCCATCGAGGTTCGACTCAGGGACTCGCTGTGTGATCGGACGCGCAGGGAGCGAACGAGCCTCCTCGGGGTGAGCGTCATAACGATCGCAATGGGCCACGGTGCCGGTTGGTCAGCGTCCTCATCTCGTGGTGATAACGCGCTAACCTGGACCGAGGTGGCTCCGGATTTTAGGTAAACAGATGCTGCGTTAACTGGATGTTCCTTAGATTCCCGTCAACGTCCCGTCCGACGAAGACGTCGCAGCACCGCCGGCCGATGACTTCGCGCGCGGTGTAGCCGAGGATCCGCTCCGCAGAGCGATTCCAGAGCACGATCAGCCCGTCTGCGCCGATGACGAACACCCCGTCACCCGAATCAGCGAGCGCCTGATCGAGCATTCCCTCACCGAGACGCGGCACAGCGACGGGCGGCCTGTCGCCCTCCTTGACGTGCTCGCGGGCGACCACGACTCGCCTCAAGCGATTCTCCCGGAAGCGCGGCGGCGCGCCCAGAGTAGGGGACGTCTACCCGCTGGAGCTCGAGACTGCTTGCGTTTACCCCGGACCTGCCGCAGAAGGCTTTGCAGCCAACAGTCTTCGCCCGAGTCGGTCATCGACAGCCTTGTGTCAGGCGGCGTCACCGGCTGATCAGGGATGGCGCGGTGTCCGGTAATCTGAAGGCCGTGAATGCGGTAGACGACCGGCACCAGCGGGCGCTCTGTGCGGTGGAGGATTGTTTTCGCGTAAGCAGGCTCCCACCACACGGCGTGCCGTTTCAGGAGTGTGTGAGCGAATGCGCGCACGCCCTGGTATTCGGGCGTATCGAGCAGCTCTTCGTAGCGACCAAAGACGATGACGCTCATCCACTGCTCCGGGCTCACCACCTCGTCCGCTTCGACGCAGACCAGCGGGTTGGCTCGCATCCACTCGATCTTTTGTCCGACCGTGGAAAAGCTATAGAGGCAATCGTTGTCGTAGACGAAATAGAATGGCACCACGTAAGGCTGGGTCCCTTGGGCGCACGCCAATCTACCGAAGCGCGTACGAGCCAGCAGGTCCAGACTCGCCAGCCTAGTCAGTTCCTGGATCAGCACGACGACTCTCCCGCGTCTCGACCATTAGGCTCAAGACGCTACCGCGGGCTCATAGGCGCACAGCGGGTCCTCCGCCAGGAAGTCGCCGGTCGCCGCGTAGGCCCGCGCGCGCGAGCCCCCACATACCATCCGGAAGCCGCAGACCCCGCAGCGCCCGTGGAACGTCTCGGGCGCCCGGAGCGC
>WNEZ01005947.1_pt1 | contig 10707 bp, 9 predicted proteins | sample 5400521 | NCBI WGS metagenome assembly WNEZ01 (sample SAMN13153339, study PRJNA577476) | soil metagenome | isolation source: 120 cm saprolite under Douglas fir tree site 2 hole 1 replicate 1 | place: USA:California | collected 2015-04-18
CTCATCGCTTCGGGCCCTTGTTTCCTTTCCGGGAACTGCTTGTTTTCTGGGAAACTATTTGCTGCCAAACTGCTCATTTTTATCACTTTCTTGTCGGTCGCCTGCCACTCCGGATGAAGGTTGCATTCCTCAGCCTCCCTTCCTTGTGCAAGCCGCTCGCCATCCTCCGGAAGGGCCGTACTCTCCCACTTTCCATCGTTTTAGATGCGGCTAGGCCACCTCATGTCACAAAGGTCCGGTTACGCGCAGCCTCCGCAGGAGCAATTGTTTGCAGACTTGCAGGAACTTCCCCTAGCGCCCTGCTACCCTGCCGCCCATGTCCGGTAAGCTTAGCCAACTTGGCCCGACGTAACTGGCAGCGCAGGTTACTTCCGGTGCACAATAGAAGCAGATTTCCTCTCTGGAGAATGCGCTTGTCCCAATTCAGACTCTCGAAGCCCGGACTCTCGATCGTGAGCGTTGCCGCCTTCCTGTTCCGACTAGCCCTGACGGGCTTCGGCCTCTTTTCTCCTCCGGCGGCCGCCGTACAAAATCCGCACGGCGTGCAATTAGTCCAGGTGAAGGCCGACGCCACCAAGAAGCCCGAACCCCCGGCACCGGTTATCGCGCCCCCCGGCTCCGATCTATATCTCGCCCAGCGCGGAGACAGCATCCCGTCCGTCGCCCGCAAATATCTGAAGCGAACCAAGTACCTGACCTCAACGGAACTGGCTGGAGCCATTCGAGAAGCTAATCACAACCGCCAGGGCGTCTTCCTGAAATCCGGAGAGCAGATCATTATCCCCGGAATTCTTGAAGGGCCTATTGTAGAGAAGACTGTCCCAGTTGCAAGAGATTTCGAAGTCCGCGCCATTTATCTGACCGGGGTGATGGCGGGCAGCGATCATGGAATGCGCATTATCCGCCATTGGCGTGAAGTGGGCGGCAACGCAGTCGTTTTTGACATAAAGGATAGCGACGGCATCGTCAACATCGCGTTTGACCACCCGCTAGCCACCGGACAGCGCCACTATATTTCCGATCTGCCCAAGCTCATCCACTTCCTGCACTCCGAAAACATGCATGCCATCGCCCGCATCGCCATTTTCCGCGATGAGCATCTGGTCACCAGCCATCCCGAACTGGCCGTAAAGTCGCATCGCACCGGCGAGAGCTGGCGCGAGAACGGCAAGCTCGTCTGGACCGACCCCTCGAATCCCAAAGTCCAGGACTATGACATCGCCCTGGCCAAGTTTGTAGCCCAGGCCGGAGTCGATGAAGTGCAGTTCGACTACGTCCGCTTTCCCGCCGAAGGCGACCAGAAAGATGCCGCTTTCTACTATCAGACCGAGCATCCCGACCATCCAACGAAGATGCAGCGCTCGGAAGTGATCGCCAATTTCCTCGATCGCGCCTATACCCAGATTCACCCGACCGGCGCCCTGTTCTCGCTCGACGTCTTCGGAGTCATGGCGTGGCAACGCCCCGTCGATCTTTCGCACACCGGGCAGGACATCGTAGCCATGGCTAAGCACTGTGATGTGATCTCGCCCATGATTTATCCTTCTCACTTCTTCGGCATGGACGGCATCGCGCACCCCGGCGACGCGCCCGAGCATTTCATCGGCGAGTCAATGGACCGCTTCATGCTCATCACCAAGGACAGCGGCGTGGTGATTCGCCCCTGGCTGCAAGCCTTTGCTTGGCGCACCAAGACTTACTCACCCAAGTATGTTGAAGTTCAGATTGAGGTAGCGAAGCAAAAAGGCGGCATAGGCTTTCTCTTCTGGAACGCCAATAACGACTACTCGAAGCCCTACACTGCGATGCCGGAGATGCGAGCCGCCAAAGGCCGCTACTTCCGTGGAGATGAAGTAGGCGCCAAGCCCGAACCCGCCCCAGCTACGCCGACAGCCTCTACCGCCGCGCCCGCAACCAACACAAATGTAGAGACGGGGACTGCCTCGTCTCCCAGTGACGGCGGCCACCGCGCTCAGAAAATCTGGCGGCACTGAGCGCTTCAGGGAAAATAAACGCGTTGCCCAACGGTCGCTCTTTTCTACTTGGTAACACCGCTTGGGTGGCGGTGTTACGCGGCTGGCCCCGTTCCTGCGTCGGAAGGATATATACCTGCTCTCTCCCCCGCGCGTCCGCTGCGACTCGATTTCCAGCGGGTCCGCCTGCTCACGAACCCGCCCCCCGCGCGTCTTAGAAGACAGTCGCCATCGTTGCCGCTAGAGTAAAGAAGCCGAGCGAAAAGCGGAGTTAGAAGCAATGATCTGCAAAGCTGCATTCTTTGTCTTTTCCATTTTCGCGCTGGCCATACTCCCTTTGCCCTGTCGTGCCTCGAACGCAGGCCGGGCAGGGTTTGATCTTCCTCAACCCAATGGCTGCTACCCCGTAGGGACCAGAACGGTTGTGTTGAGAGACGTGCACCGCAGCCGGGATCTGCTCGTCACGATGTGGTATCCGGCACTGGAGGGTACGTCCGCACTTGCGCCTTACATGGACAAGCGGACTGCGGATGCGCTGGCCGAAGAGTGGAGACTGCAACCGGATTTCCAAGGCCTCGTGCGCACGCATGCCAGACTCTTGGCCCCGGTCGCTGAGGGCGGGCCTTTTCCCGTCGTTCTGCTGGAACACGGCTCGAGTGTTGTGCCAGCCGTTTATACCGTTCTGGCTGAAGGTCTGGCGAGTAATGGCTTCATCGTGGCCGCCACCAATCATCCCCCTGACTCCCTCATTTCGGTGTTCCCGGACGGGCATGAACTCAAGTTCACGCCATACTGGCCCGCCGACGCCGATCGCCGAACTCAGGGCGTCGCCATTGGTAAGTTCGCGGACGAGGTCTTGGTGGCAGACGTGAGATTCGTTCTCGACCAACTCCAGGAAATGAATTCACACGATAATTTCTGGCATGCCTACCTGGATTTGTCCAAGATTGGGATCGTAGGTCACTCGATGGGTGGAACGACGGCAGCACTCGCCACACAGGAGGAGCCCAGGATTCTGGCCGGCGTCAACCTGGACGGCTCCACTTATCCCGGCATGAATGCGGATGTTCGCCCCATTCCAGTGCACAAGCCGTTTCTGTTTCTTGCTACCGAAGAGCACGCGTCGGGTGAGGCCCGAGCTCGTGAGTACATAGGTCGCGAATCCAATACCTACTACGTGGTGGTGACGGGAGCCGATCACATGAGCTTCAGCGATGCGCGCCTCATTTCGAGCAGATTCACTCGAGACTCGAAGCCAGACGGCAATGCCTTTGAACAGGCTCTGCTCACGAACATCTTAACCCGATCTCTAGTCGGGGAATTTTTTGCCAAGTATCTGAAAGCGGCTGTTGCCCCCGATCTCGACCTGGTGGTGCGGGTAGACAAGAAGTAGGCTGATCAGACCGTTTTCTCATCAGCCTACTCCAGACAGAATCACAAGGCGTGCGGCCGCTTGAGCTCCTTCCCTTGCACCTTCGTTGCATTGGGCGGCGCCGCTTTGCTTCGGCTGTTCGCCAGCGGCGCGTTGCGCTGATGCGGCGGCGTCAACGTCGTGCCCGCGATGTTGTTGAACGGAACCGTGGCCGCAAATGTAGGCAGATTGTGTGCCCGCACCTGCGTCGCGGCTTCGAAGCCGGACGCGAGCTTGATCAAGGTAGGCTCGCTAAAAGCCGTCCCGAAGAAGCTGATTCCCATTGGCGCTCCGAACACCATGGCCGCCGGCACTTGCACGATCGGATAACCTTCCGGTGCCGCCAGGCCCGATGACCCAAAAATAAAGTGGTCACCAAAGATCAAGTCGGTAGCCCACGCCGGGTTGTCGGTGGCGGTGACCACAGCGTCGAGATTGAACTGGCTCAGCGCGGCGTCGATGCCGTTCACCCCAAAGGCTTGGTCAGCGGCAATCGCCTGGTTGTAAGTCATGCCGCCGAAAGCCGGCTGCGGATCGTCGGGTCCCGGCGCGAGAGAATCGCAGAGATCCCAAATATCCTGATTAAAGAACGGCATTTCTTCGTCGGCGTGGGCGTTGTTGAAAGCGATGGCGTCGGTCAAGGTCTTGCCGGCCATGGGAACCCCGACGCGAGTCGCGAAGTAAGCTTGCACGTCATTCCTGAAATCGAAGCACAAGATCAGGAACTCACCGGGACCCGAGCCGCCGTTGGGAAATGTGAAGCCCGCGGCATCCAGGTCTATTACGGTCGCGCCCGCATCGGTGAGCGCCTGGAAGGCGGCCTCGAACGCGTCCACCACCGGCTGCGGCGTTGGGACGAATGGATCAAAGCCAAATAATCCGATCCTCGTCAGGCCCAGCCTTGCGCCCTTCAGGCCGTTAGGATTAAGGAACTGAGTGTAGTCGGTGGGAATGTTGGTGGGGCGCGTGAAGCGGCCCTGCCATCCCAGGGGGACGCCGCCGGTCGCCGGATCGCGGCCGTCGTAGGTGCGGCTCTGCACCACGCCAAGCGCCGCCGCCGCGTCGGCCACGGTGCGGCCATGCGGACCGAAAGTGTCTTGAATGTGGGAGATCGGCACGATGCCTGCCCGGCTGGTGAGGCCCACCGTCGGCTTGAGGCCGACTACGCCGTTGGCGTTAGCGGGGCACACAATGCTGCCATCAGTCTCCGTCCCAAACGACACCGCGGAGAAGTTCGACGACACGGCGGCACCCGAGCCCGAACTAGAGCCGCAGGGATTGCGATTGATGCCATAGGGATTATTCGTTTGCCCGCCCCGGCCCGACCATCCGCTAACGGATTCGAAGGAGCGGAAGTTGGCCCACTCCGACAGGTTCGTCTTTCCGAGGATGACCGCGCCGCCAGCGCGCAGGTTGGCGGCAACCGTGGAGTCGCGAACCGCCGGCTTCCCGACCAGCGCGAACGAGCCCGCTGCGGTCTGCATCATGTCGCCGGTGTCGACGTTGTCCTTGAGCAGCACCGGGATTCCGTGCAAAGGTCCGAGCACGATGCCGCGCTTACGCAGCTTGTCGGCGTGGCGCGCCATCTCCAGCGCGTCGGGGTTCAGTTCGATCACCGAGTTGACCCCTGGACCGCTCTGGTCCAGCGCAACGATGCGGGTGATGTATTCCTTGGTCAGGTCCTCCGAGGTGAGTTTGCCTGAAGCCATTGCCGCCTGGAGATGGGCTACGGTCCATTCATTGTGATTCTTTGGAGCGTCGTTTGATTGGCTGTTTCGGGTGGCATCATTTGCTGCCGCCACGGGGAGCGCCAGCAAAGCTGTAATAAGGAGAGTGCGTAGGGCTGGGACGATCATGTTCTTGTTCCTCCTGGGAGTCTTCGGCCGGGTAACGCCGGGAATCTTGCTACTCTGGAATCGGATTGTCAAGCGATTCCCGCTAATTTCAGGCGTCAAATGTAACAACGATGTAAAAACTTTGTCCGGCGGTTGGAAAGGGGGTTAGCATGTTCGATCCCTTACTCTCGAGGGTGCCCCGTCCAAGCTCTGCTTGGGCGGGCCAGTTCCGCGCTTTGCATCGCTTTGCCGAAACCGCCCGTCATCAGCCCATTCCGGGGCAAGAGCCATCCTAGGAAACCTGCCCGGAGCGGGCAGTAACTCTTACCAACGTGCACTCATTCCACGAGATGGGCCATGTGATACAGTGCTCCCCTCACTTACTCTCATCATCAACTACCCAACTAATTGTGGGAGATCAGATGAAGCTCTTTCTCTCGATTGTTTTGCTGAGCACTGCCATGGCAGCGCAGAGTTTTGTGGCGCCCAGCAGTTCCGCGCTTCCGGATGCGCCCAGCCAGCGTCCTTTCTGGACTGTCGAGAACAGAGTTAACGTAAGCATCCTAGCCGGACTGGTCGCCGCCGACGCCTTCACTACCCAGCGCGGCCTGAACCAGGGCCTCCGCGAAGTCAATCCGGTCATGCGCCCCTTCGTGACGCGTGGTGCCCCCGGAGAGGCGGCCGGGTCAGCTTTAGGTTTTGGCGCGGGAGTCGGGATCGTGTACCTGTTGCATCGAAGCCACCACTACAATGCGGAACGCATTTCGATGCGGCTGATGGTTGCCGGTGAAGCTGGGTTCGTCGCCAACAACATCGTTGCGATTCGTTAATCGCGGCTGGGAGCAAGCCCGCTTCCACGCTATAATTCCATTCTGGAGACGAAGTTTCTTCGATCATTTAATCATTCGGAGAATCCCCGGCTCGCTTCCGCGAATCTTTATACCGAAGGAGTCTGCATGGCCATTCAGAAGACGGACAAAATCTGGCACAACGGCAAATTCATCGCCTGGGACGACGCTACTCTCCACGTGATGTCTCACGTCGTGCACTACGGCTCTTCGGTGTTTGAAGGCATTCGTTGCTACGCGCTGCCCACCGGCCCGGCGATTTTCCGTGCTACCGAACACATGCAGCGGCTCATCGACTCCGCCCGGATTTACCGCATCGACATCCCCTTCACCCACGACGAGATCGTGCGCGCAATGGTCGAACTGGTGAAACATAACGGCGTGTGGCCCTGCTACATCCGGCCGGTCGTTCTCCGCGGATATGGTGAAGCCGGCGTCAACCCCTTCAACTCCCCCACCGAGGTCTATATTTGTAACTACCCTTGGGGAAAGTATTTGGGTGCGGATGCCAGCGAAGGTGTGGACGTCTGTATTTCTTCGTGGACGCGGATCGCTCCCAATACTCTGCCCGCCATGGCCAAGTCTGGCGCGAATTATATGAATTCGCAGCTCATCAAGATGGAAGCCATCGTCAACGGTTACGCTGAAGGCATCGCGCTGGATGTGAACGGCTACGTCAGCGAAGGGTCGGGCGAGAATCTGTTCGTCGTCCGCAACGGTGTGCTGCACACGGCTCCGCTGGGGAACTCCGTGCTTCCGGGCATCACGCGCGACTCGGTGTTACAGATCGCGCGCGACCTCGGCATCAAGATTGTCGAGCAGCAGATTCCGCGGGAGTCGCTCTACATTGCCGACGAAGTTTTCTTCACTGGCACCGCCGCCGAAATCACGCCCATTCGCTCGGTCGATAAAATTACCGTGGGCAAGGGCAAGCTCGGCCCCGTGACCAAATCTTTGCAAGCAGAGTTTTACGGCATCGTTCGCGGCGAGAAGGCGGACCGCTATGACTGGCTGACGCCGGTTCCGGTGGGAGCGAAGCAACCGGTGGGTGTCTGAGGTTGTTTCGGCGGGCGCCTAAATGCGTGCGCCGATAAGAAATCGCGCTTGCGCCACAGGCTGCTAGAAGGCGTTTGCGCTTCCTGTTTTCTTCAACTATAGTGAAGGCCGCCTGATCGCAGGCGATCTCGTTTGTTCCTATCAACCCCAGCCTACAAGGAGAACTGCTATGTCTGCTCCCACCCCGGAATTTGCTCTGACCTACCGTGACATGATGCTCGATGGCTTTGCCCGAGAAGTTGAAACGACCAAAAGAGTCTTGGCTGCCGTCCCCGACGGTAAAAAGGACTACCGGCCGGATCCCTGCGCGCGCACGGCCTGGGAACTGGCCTGGCACCTCGCAAATACCGACGTCCAGTTCCTGAATGGGATTGCGGACCTGAAGTTCACAATGGCGAATCCGACGGCGGAAGACAAACCCAAGACTATCGCCGAGGTGGTGGATTGGTACGACAGGAATGTCAAGCGCGGCGCGGATCGGGTTCGCGCTTTGTCGGCTGCACAGTTGCTGACACCGATCGAATTTGCTGGCATCTTCAACTTACCGGCGGCGTTCTATCTGGCATTCCTGAACAATCACAGCATTCATCATCGCGGCGAGTTGGCGACGTATCTCCGTCCCATGGGATCGAAGGTGCCTTCGATCTATGGCGGCAGTTACGACGAGCCGTTTCGGGCAGCAGCGTGAAGTAACGAGACATCGCGAACCAGAGAGCGTGGGGCGGGCGAGCTTACCCGCCCCTACGTCTTTGACGATGAACTCTAGCCTATGACCCCAGACCCGTTTACTCGCGCCGAATCCGCAGCAGCGTTTGTGCTATCGAAAACGGCTCTTCGGCCTCAGATCGGGGTCGTGCTCGGCTCGGGCCTCGGAGCTTTTGCCGACGACCTTACCGCAGCGGTCCGCATTCCCTATGCCGATATCCCGACATTTCCGCGTTCGACGGCGATTGGGCATGCCGGACAACTCGTGGTGGGCAAGTCCGGCGACGTTCCTATTGCCGTGATGCAAGGGCGGGTGCATCTTTACGAAGGCTATTCGGCTGCCGAGGTCGCCTTTCCGACGCGAGTGCTCGGGCGAATTGGGATACGCGCTTTGATTCTCACCAATGCCGCCGGTGGTATTAACGTCGAGTACGGACAGGGCGCACTGGTTATCCTTAAAGATCACATCAATCTTCAGGGACAGAATCCGCTTTTAGGCGCGAATGACGAGCGCTTTGGCCCGCGCTTCCCCGACATGACTTATACCTACGCCAAGCGCTATCGCGAGATAGCGCTCGAGGAAGCGAAGAACCTTTCGATTCCTCCGCGCGAGGGCGTGTACGCTGCGCTGGCCGGCCCGAGTTACGAAACTCCGGCAGAGATTCGATACCTGCGCACAATCGGCGCCGATCTGGTGGGCATGTCAACCGTCCCGGAAGCAATCGTGGCACGGCATATGGGGATGAACGTCCTGACCATCTCATGCGTGACGAATATGGCTGCCGGAATTCTCGATCAGGCGCTCGACCACAAAGAAGTTCTCGAAGTGGGACGACGAGTGATGGGACAGTTCATCGCACTGCTGCGGGCAGTGCTGCCGAGGATATCGGGCGAGTTGCGCAAGGCGGGCTAGATTTGTTTCGCTCGCATAAAAGGGACGCGGCAAGCCGCGTCTCTACAGGAAAGTCTTTTATTGCTCAGTGCCCCTTGCGGGGTATGAACACCGGTTGCGGCGGATCTATTTTGTACACCGCCGCGAAGCTGGCCTGGTTGACCGCGAAGCTGGCTAGTCCCCGCGAATCGATGAACAGCAATGGCTGTTTGAGCGGCACATCGCTGAACGTCCTGACCAACGGCATCTCAACTTCGCGTCCCGCGATCGTGACCTTCAACTTATCGCCGAGCTGGTAGCCGAGCTTCATAAAATCGTCGGCGTCGATGTTCGTGATCAGATTGCCGTATGGACCATCGAGCGCGATCACTTCGCCAGTCAGACCCTTGTCATCCACGGTTGCGGGCTTCAGGTCGAGACGGACCAGTTGCTTGACTGCGGGTCCGACCTGGGTCCAGTCGTCGCCGCGCGAGATGTGCGCGCCGACGGGAGAAAAGATATCCCGGCCATGGAAAGTTGAGGAAACTTTGGCGCCAATCATCCAATCTGGATTGCTGATTTCGCGAATGGCTTCGACGCCATCCCGGTCCTCGACCATGGTCATCAGGCCGTTGTCGGGTAGCACGAAGAATTGTCCGCGCTTGGATTTCACGACCACGGCCTTGCGCGAACTACCCACGCCGGGATCGACGACCGCCACAAACACCGTTCCGGCCGGGAAGTAGGGCGTGGCGCCGAACAGGAAGCGAGCGCCGTCTCGAATCGAAAAAGCATTGACCTGATGTGTGAGATCGACAATCCGGAGGTTGGGGGTGATGCCGTACATGATGCCTTTGCAGAGAGCCACCGAATCGTCAAGGATGCCGAAATCGGTCATGAAGACGACGGTTGGCGGAGGCTGCACGGCAGGCGGCTGTGCTAGAAGAGGGCTTGCGGCCAGAAGTAGTAGGACAAACCACAAGCAGAAGGTTCGCGTCGATCTTGCAGCCAAGGTTAATGCCATTCGCATAAAGTCAAACCTTTTGGGAGTGGAGCGCCGGGCGTCCCCGCCCGGCTGGACCCTTCGACTTCGCTCAGGGCAGGCTCGCGATACGCCTGTCACTCCACCGTATGAGTCATTACGAGTACACTTTACTGCGCCATAGTTACGCTTCCGGCATCTATAATCGGGGCGGCAATAAATCAATACAGGAGAAAGCTAGCGATGTCCAACGTGATTCCTGAAAAATACCTCGACCTTTTCCAGAAGACCGCTTTTGCCAGTCTTGGCACCCTGATGCCCGACGGACGGCCACAGGTCACTCCCGTGTGGTGCGATTTCGACGGCCAACACGTCATCTTCAACTCGGCGCGCGGCCGTCAGAAGGATCGCAACGTGCGCCGCGATCCGCGGGTGGCGCTGGCCATTATCGATCCCGACAATCCCTATCGCTATCTGGAGATACGCGGCACCGTGGTTGAGATTACGGAGGACGGCGCCGCCCAACACATCGATAAGCTGGCAAAGAAGTACATGGGAGTCGACAAATATCCGTACTCGAAGCCGGGAGAGGTTCGCGTGATGTATAAAATCCGGCCGGAACATACTACCGTGATGGGCTAGAATAATGCCCGTGTGGCGCGGGCGCCCTCGCCCGCGAGCGGTGGGAACCGGTTACCGGGAGAGTCTTCTCTCCGCCGCACGGGGGCAAGAATGTCCCTGCTAAACACAATCGCCCCCTTCTTTTCTCCGATAACCTTTCCTCTCCAAACGAGTCCAATTCATGACGGAACTTTGGGGGATACCCTTCCGTATTAGAAGATGAGAGTCGAGGGATCCTGGTCAGTGTCGGTTTGCCAGGGGAGGCATTTATGGAAGTTGGGAAAAATAATCTCGATGGTTTGCACGCGATCGATGCTCAAGCCAATAGCATTTCGGCGCAGCAGGTGGTGAAGGCGGCGCACGAAGAACTTCTCCAGTTGATGCGGCAGCGTGCCGAGGTCATGA
>WNEZ01005949.1_pt1 | contig 10705 bp, 5 predicted proteins | sample 5400521 | NCBI WGS metagenome assembly WNEZ01 (sample SAMN13153339, study PRJNA577476) | soil metagenome | isolation source: 120 cm saprolite under Douglas fir tree site 2 hole 1 replicate 1 | place: USA:California | collected 2015-04-18
TGGCCGCCCTGCATCAGGCGGACGGACATGCCGGAACCCATCCGCCCGAGACCGATTATCGCGAGTTGCATCAGGCCTGAACTGTAGCGCCGACCGACTGGCCGATCTTCACCAGGCCCTGCGCCACATCGCGGACCTGAACCCGAAGCACGCGCCGCCCGTGGTTGCGCAACGCCTGGAAGTCGCCAAGGGCCTGCGCTTGCTCGAGGATGCCAAACGTAAATTTCTCGCCCGGAATTGGCAGATCATCCGGATCGTCGCCAACCAGCTGGAGGAAGACGCCGGTGTTGGGACCGCCCTTGTGCAGCTGACCGGTCGAGTGCAGGTAGCGTGGCCCGTAGCCCACCGTCGTTGCCACCTGGTATTTGTCACGGATGGCGAGCCGGATCGCGTTGAGCGCGCGGTCATGCTCCGCGCTGGGTGCGATGAAGGCCAGCAACGCCACGTAGTCGCCGGCGCGAACCTGGCCGAGCAGGGCCTGGATCGCCGCCTCGAGGGTCGCCCCTGCCTGGCCGGCCCAGCGGATCCCCTCGCCGACGGTCGGCGGATTGCCCTCGCTGAGGACTTTCTTGGTGAGGTCCTTTGCCTCCTGCACATTCGGCTGGTCGAAGACGTTGATACCGAGGATCGTGCCCGCCACCGCGATCGCATATTCCCAACGGAAGAACTCCGCCCCGATGGCGAGCGAGTCGCTGAGGTGGAGGGTCACGACCGGATGACCGGCCTTGGCGAGCGCCGCCAAGGCAGGCGGCTCATCGTCACCCGGCAGCGCCAGCCGGACAAATAGGCGATCGTTGCCGTAGACCTGCGGAGGACCGAGCGCCTCATCCGCGATCGGCACCAGGCCCTTGCCCTCTTTGCCGGTGCTCTCCGCGATCAATTGCTCCGCCCAGACGCCGAAACTCTGTACCGGGGAGGGCGCGACGATCGTGATCTTGTCCCGCCCGACCGTTGCCGCCTCGGCGAAGACCGCGCCCAGCCAGGCTCCCGGGTTCTCGCCCACCGGGACGGACGGGGAACATGCCTGCATCATGGTCGCCGTGCGGTCGAGCAGGCCGGAAAGGTCCACCCCACCCAGCGCCGCCGGCACGAGACCAAAGTACGAAAGGGCCGAGTAGCGGCCGCCGATGTCGGGCGGGTTGAGGAAGCTGCGGCGGAATCCTCGCCGGGAGGCCTCTTCGGCCAGCGACGTTCCGGGGTCCGTAATCGCGATGAACTGCTTACCGTTCTGGCCTGCCTGCTGCCAGAAGTGGCGATAGTGCGACAGCGTCTCCAGCGTGGTCCCCGACTTGGAGGCGACGATGAAGACCGTCTTCCGCACATCGATCGCCTTCTGCAGGGCGATGATGGCGGCGGGATCCGTGGTGTCGAGGACATGGACGTCGAGCGCGCCTTTGGGGGCACCGAACGTCTGTCGGAAGACTTCGGGGGCGAGGCTGCTGCCGCCCATCCCCATCAGGACGACGTCCGTGAACCCCTCGCCGACAAGCTCCTTGCGCAATGCCTCGAGCTCAGGGACGCGTTCTTCCATCCGGTCGGCGACCTGGAGCCAGCCCAGCCGGTCACGAATCTCGTTTTCGGCGCTACCGTTCGACTTCCAGAGCCCGGCATCCTTCTCGGCGATTCGGCGAACGACCGCCGTCTGCTCCAGTTGTTGCAGGCGACCCTTGACCGGCGCCTCGAGGGCACCCAGTTGTGCCTCATGGGCGCCGACCGAACCCTTCTTGAGTTCCTTCTTCTTGTTCGCGATCTCTGCGAGCAGCTTGTCGATCGAATCGGCGAACAGCTTGACGCCATCGACGCGCAGGTCAGACGTGACCGTGTCCATGTCGATGCCGATCGCTGCCAGATCGCTCAGCACCTTGCGGGCGCCGTCGACATTTTCGAGCAGGCTGGGACGAACCTCGCCATGCTCCTTGAACGCCATCATGGTTTGTTGCGGCATGGTGTTGACCGTCTCCGGGCCGATCAACTCTTCGACGTACATCACGTCGCTGTAGGCAGGATTCTTGGTCCCGGTGCTGGCCCAGAGGCAGCGTTGCACCGACGCGCCCGCCGCATGAAGGTCGGCGAACTCGGGCCCACTGAAGATGCGCAGGAAGGCCTGGTAGGCCATCTTCGCGTTGGCAACGGCGGCCTTTCCCATCAACTGCTGTAACCGCGCGCGCTCCCCCGGGTCTTTCGTCGCGCTGATCTTCTGCTCGAGCAGCTTATCCACGGCGGTATCGACGCGGCTCACGAAGAAGCTTGCCACCGAGGCGACATCGACGGGCTGGCCTTGCTTCAGGCGCCGCTGCAAGCCACGGATGAAGGCGCGGGCGACGTCTTCATAGACCTTGACCGAGAACATCAGCGTGATGTTGATGTTCAGTCCGTCGGCGATGCACTGCTCGATCGCGGGTAGACCGGCATCCGTCGCCGGGATCTTGACGAAGATATTCGGTCGGCTGACGCGGTCGAAAAGGTCGTGGGCCATCGCGATCGTGCCCTTCGTGTCGTCCGCGACGCGAGGCAGGACCTCGATGCTGACGTAGCCGTCCTTGTGCTTGGTCTGGTCGTAGATGGGCTTGAGGACGTCAGCCGCCATCTGGATGTCCTGGACGATCAGGCTCAGCATGATCTCCTCGTCGGCGATGCCGGCCTCGATCAGTGCGCGGAGTGCTTCGTCGTAATCGCTGCTGCCGCCGATCGCCTTCTCGAAAATCGTCGGGTTGGAGGTCATGCCGACCACGGCGTCCTCCTCGATCAGTCGTTTGAGCTCGCCGGACGTCATCAGGCTCCGGCGGATGTAGTCGAGCCAGACGCTCGTGCCTGCCTCGTAAAGCTCGAATAAGGGGTTCTTCGCCATCGGTCCTCCTATGGCCCGAGCGCTGTGGGGCCTGTCATAGACTCTCACACCGCGCCCGCCCTGGGGAGGGCAGGGTGGGGGCCGGGCTTAGGTCCCGACGCCGCTCAGGCTGATCCGCTGAGTCCCGGCATTGTCGATGATCGTGACGACGCCGGACCGGGCGCCGGTGGCCTGCGGGAGGAAGGTCACGGTGATCGTACAGCTCGCCCGTGCTGCGAGCGTGCTGCCACAGTTCGTGCTCATCGTGAAATCACTGCCGCTCAGGCTGATGCTGCTGATCGACAACGGGCCGTTCCCCGAATTGAAGAGGATCACATTCTGCGGCAGCGTCGGACTTCCCGGGGTAGCCGCACCGAAGTTCAGGTAACCGCTGCTCAGGAGAGGCCTGGCCCCGGTCCCGGTCCCGCGCAGGCTGATCGCCTGCGCGCCGCCAGGCCCGTCGTCGTAGAGCGTCAGGGTCGCGGCGCGGACGCCGTACCCGTGCGGTGCGAAGCCGACCGTAATCGAGCACGACGCACCGGGCGCCAGCGCCCGCAGGCAATTGCTCGTCTGCGTGTATTCCCCGGCAGCGGCTCCGCTGATCCCGATCGCGCGGATCGTGAGGACGCCGTCGCCCGTGTTCGTCACGGTGACTACCTGCGGCGCCGCCGTGCCGCCCACATTGGCACCCGGCGAAAGAAGTCCTGAGCTCAAGGTCGCCATTGGCTGGAAGGCAAAGCCCGTGAGGCGCACCACATCGCTGGAGCCGGGAGCGGCATTGGCATCATCCGTCACCACGAGGCTGCCGGTGCGGGCCCCGCCCGCCTGCGGCGCAAACGTCACGTCGATGGTGCACGACAGACCGGGTAGCAGTTGCGGCGGGCAATGTGGGGCGGCCTTGAAGTCGCCGGTGGCCGCGATCGCGGCAATGGTGAGCGGCCCGTCGCCGCGGTTCGTCAGCGTCGCGATTTGGGGCGCACTACTGGCGCCGACGTTCTGGCTGAAGTTGAGCCGGTCGGGACCAAGATGCGACAGCGCCATGGTTGCCACACCCATCACCTGGATCCGCTGCGGGCTGTCGGCCGAGTCGTCCGCGATGACGATGTAGCCATCGCGCTCCCCGAGCGTGCTCGGAATAAAGGTGATCGTGATGGCGCAGCTGGCGCCGGGTGCGAGCACCGGCGGGCAGTTGTTGCTTTGGGAGAAGTCGCCGTCCTCACGGATCGCGCTCAGATGGAGCGGTGCCTGCCCGGTGTTGACGAGCCTGATGGTCTCTGAGCCACTGCTGCTGCCCAGGTTCTGCGTGAAGATCAGCGATTGACTGTTGAAGCTCGCCGCTGGTTGCGCCAGGCTTCCCGTGAGCGGCACCGATTGTGATGCACCGCCCGACGACCCGTTGCCGCCGGCATCGTCCCTGACCGTGAGCGTGCCGCTGCGCGTTTTCTTGTCGTCGGCGCCGATCTGGCTGAGCGTAATGGTGATCTGGCAGCTGCTATGGCCGGTCATGACGCTCGGACAATTGTTGCTCTGGCCGAAATCCGGGTCGGTACCCGTGTCGAGGCTGATCGAGGTGATGTGCAACAGGCCATCGCCGTTGTTCGTCAGCGTCACGGTTGCCGGTGTCGGTGGCGCATTGAGCGGTTGATTGATAACCACCGAGGGCGGACTGAGAGTAACGAGGGCTGCCGTTGCCTCACCCTTCAGGGTGATCAGTTGCTGACCACCAACCGCATCGTTGGGGATCACGACGCTGCCGGTGTGGCTGCCGAGGGTCGCACGCGGCTGAAAGGCCACTTCGAAGGAGCAGCTGGTCCCCGGCTCGAGCTTGGCCTGGGCACAGGTGTTCTTGAGTGGATCCAGGTAGAAGTTGTTCCGATCCGTTCCGAGATCGACGGCCCCCATCACCAGCAGCCCGCTGCCGGTGCTGGTCACGGTCACGCTCTGCGGTTGGCTGCGCCCGGACAGGTTGGTGGGATCGAAGTTGACCTGCGTGCGCTGGATGCCGGCCTGGGTAACGCCGAGCCAGCGGATACGGCTGTTGAAACTGTCGGCTACAAGCATCGCCCCGGAGTCGGCGAGCATGCTGAGGCCACGAGGGGCATCGACTTCGGCGGCGTCGGCCGGACCGGCGTCGCCCTTGAGACCCGAGGTGCCAATTCCGCCGAAGGTCGTCACCGCCTGGCCAGTGAGGTCAATTCGACGAACGCGGTGGTTCAGGTAATCGGCGACGTAAACGGTACCCTGGTCAACGGTCGCGCTCCAGGGACGATTGAAGTGGGCTTGCGCGGCCGCGCCGTCGCCGAATGCCGGTGCGCCATCCCCGGCGATCGTCTGGATCACGTCGGACGCCTTCGGAGCAGCGCTGACGGCAGCGACTCGGCGGATCCGGTGGTTGAAGCTATCGGTGATATAGAGGTTGGGCGACGCCGCGGTGTCCAGCGCGACACCATACGGGAAGTACAGATCGGCCTGACGCGCGTCGCCATTTTCGCCGCTGTACCCGAGCCGGCCGGTGCCGGCCACCGTGAAGATCGAGCCCACAGACAACACCCTGCCATTGGCGTCGAACCGGAGGCCACCCACGACTTCACGGACGCGACTGTTGTAGGTATCGGCGATGAAGAGGTTGCCCGCCGGGTCGACGGCCAGTCCGGTCGGATAGCTCAGCGACGCCTGCGTCGCGGGTTTGCCCTCGTCGGTGCTGGCATAGCCTGCCGTCCCGGTGCCGGCGACGGTCGCGATCGTTTGATGTGTCAGGTCGATCGCGCGGACGACATTGTTGAAGGTATCGGCGACATAGAGCACGTTGTGCGGGGCGTCGAGCGCACCACCCATCGGGTACGCCAGCCGCGTGTCCGTCGCCTGGGTCGAGGGGATCCCCGGCCCGCGCACCCCACCGGTTCCGGCAAGCGTGCTGACGTCGTCGTCCGCGTCCGCGTCGGCGGTGGCGAAGGTTCGAACTGAATGATTGAAAGTATCTATGACGTACCGCTGGCCGGTCACGGCTGGCACCGCGGCGTCCAGTGGCGACCCGGAGGCGAACTGCGAGAGGACGGCCGCGGGCGCCGCAAATTGAGCCTGGCCGGGTGGCTGGCCGTTGCCGGCAAAGCTCGCCGTCCCGTTGCCGGCTTCGATGTGAATGTTGTGCGCAGGCGTCGTTGAGAGGGTGCCTTCCAGCACTCGCACCAGGTTGTTGCCCGTGTCCGCGATGACGACATCGCCATTCGGCCGCACGGCGACCGCCGTCGGTGCCGCGAGCTGCGCCAGGATCGCCGGGCCACCGTCGCCAAACTCGCCGGCCTTGCCGGTGCCGGCAACGGTTCGCAGGTAGTGATCCCCGATCGCCAACTCGCGAACAACGTTGTTGCCGGTATCTGCGATGTAGAGGTTGGCCTTCTCGTCGAAGGCGAGCCCTGATGGCTGCCGAAGCAGCGCCGTCGTGGCGAGCACGCCGTCGGTGTAGCCGGCATTCCCGGTACCAGCCACGGTTGTCAGCGAACCAGTCACGAGGTTGAAGCGGCGGACAACATTGTTATTGGTATCGGCGATGTACAGCCAATCGCCGTTGATCGCGAGGCCGCGCGGCTGGTTGAGGGGCGCGGCGACCAGCGTCCTGATGATGCCGCCGCCGTCGATAGTCCGTACCCGGTTGTTGAGGGTGTCGGCGACGTAGACCGTGTTCCGCTGCTTATCCCAGGCGATCCCGTAGGGCGAATTCAACTTGGCCGTTGCGGCCGGACCCTGATCGCCGGCGTAGCCGAAGGTCCCGGTTCCGGCAATAGTGCTGATCACCGCCGTCTGCGCGCCGCTGGGGTTGTCGATCGATGGGATGGTGACGGTCGCCTTACGCACCTGGTGAGCGAACGTGTCGGCGATATAGACGTCGAAGCCCGTTACCTGGTAGCCGATCTGGGTGACCTGCCCGATCGCAACCGCGTAGGGTCCCGCCAGCTGGGCCTTCGCCGGGTCGCTGCCGTCGCCGGCAACCGCCAAGCTCCCGGCACCGGCAAAGGCCACCTCGTTGTTGTCGATCAGTAGCCGAACCACGTGGTTGGCCGGGTCGGCAACGAAGGTGTAGCGGCCGAACACCGCCAGGCCAAAGGGTTGTTGGGCGACGTCGGCCGGCTTGCCCGCAGCCGGCGCCCCGGCATAGGTCGAGAGTTCAGGACGACCCGCGATGGGAGCGGCGAATGCCACGATCGGCGGCGAGGTGACCGCGACTTGTGGCACGGCGAGGCTGACGAGCAGGGCGGCCGGACCCAGGGCGCGCCACCAGCGGCTACCCCACCGGCCTCTTCTCACCATGCGGTTCCCCCGTGCTTCGACGACCCCCGCTGGCATCATACGCTGAACTCAGCCAAGATCACCGCCGAAGGACCAAATCGGTGGGTTGTGAGCGACCGGGCGTGACCAGGAATGGCGCGTCCGCCTCGATCGCGGAGCCGGCTCGGTCGCCGAACGGGTTAGCCACAATCGCCTGTAGCATCCGCGGGCCCAGTAGATCGTGATAGAGCACGAGAATCGGGAACTGGAACGAGCCGTTGGCGTCGGTCTTGATGTTCTTCGGCAACGGCGACCGCAGCGCCGGGGCTCCCCAGTTGAGAAAGACGATCGACGCGTTCGCTGGGAAGCCGGTGCCCACCACGTTCGTCACGAAGCCGGGCGGACCGATCGGCGGATCGAGGGCGACGGAGGGCTGAAAGCAGGGAATTCGATAGGTCGTGTCCGCTTCCCGTTGCCGGAAATCGTCGGCGCGGACCAGGTGCACGCCCTCGGACCGGCTCCGCACCTGGATGTCCAGGTTGAAGTGACCGAAGACGTCGGTTGTCCGTTCGAAGCTTTCGGGTGTCCCGCCCGGGCCGGCATCAAAGGTGACGAGGACCGCGCTGTAGGGATTGAAGTTGACACCGTCGACCGTGATGGTGTAGGTCACCGGAGGGACCTGGGCTGGCGCAGGCGTTGGTTTCGGTCTCGTGGTGATGGGCCGGGGCGAGCCCGGCTTGAACGTATCCGACGCCAGCGTTACCGCCGTGGCCGGCTGGAAGCATCCTGGCGTGACGGTAATTGCGGCGGGCGACACGATGGCGGTGGCCGGCTGGCCACTCTGCCAGGCGATAAACGCGCGGTTGCTCTTGTGCACCTCGAGCCCATCGGTGAACGTTGCCTGGATGACGTCGATGCGGGGTTCCTTGCCATTCGAATAGACATAGTTCGCGTGCCCCGCCTTGTCGGTCGTCGCCTTCGACACCGCGGCCTGTTTTTGCGGGTCGGTCACGTTCGCGAAGGTGACCGCGACGTTGCGGACCGGGATCCCGCGCCAGTCGACGACCGTGGCGGTGAGCGTGATCGGGCCCGGCATGTTGACCGGCGTCGACGCGGGATCGAGCTTGATCCGCGACGCTGGGAAACCCGCCAGGCTAGCCGGCGCGGCCAGCGCAACTGCGCCGAGGACAGCGACGACTACAGCACCAGCGAGGATCGCAGCCGCCGCCACCCGGAGGCTGCGCATTAACTCGGCGGGTTCTTGAAGTACCCGCTGTAGTAAACGGATGCGTCGCAGGTTGTCCCTTCCGGTGGGGTGCAGGTCAGCTCGATCCTGTCGTTCTTTTGGAACGTCAGCGGCGTGATGAAGTGAAAGTCGAGGTCGCGGAAGTTATCGAGCTTCAGCTGCAGCAAGACCTCGTCGCGGTTGGTTTTCGCGTTGAACCGTTGGAGCTTCAGGTCGCCGGTCAAGCCGTTGGGATTCTCGAAGACAAGGTCGGTAACCGAAAGGCCGCCGTCGGCAGGAACGGTCAGGCTGCTGCTGCCGACGAGGCGCGCCGCGTAGGCATCACCGCCAAATGGATTCGCGCCCGTCGCCCCACCGCCGCCACCAGTAGTCGGAGGATTCTGTGCCTTCAAGGTGTTGACCTGCGCTTGCAGCGAAGAGGTCTGAGGCGCGACCGCAGCGGTTGCGGCGCTCTGGATATTCGGCTTCAGGACCAGGAACCACAACAGCACCAGGATCAGGGCCAGGGCCGCGAGCCCAATCAGCGCGGGGAGCAGCCACGGTGGGATCAGTCCCTCTTGCTGCATCGTCCCATCGACCGTGATGGCGGGCAGGCCGTCCTGATGGACGATCACCTTGTAGGGGTTGGTCTTTGGCGGGCCAGTGAGGAAGCGCTGCCTGGGTGACATCCGGACCGAGGCGAAGCTGGCGGTGCCGGGCTCCGAGCTGAGGCCCGGCGGCGTGATGGTGAAGTTGAGCTTGCGATCGGGGTCGGCGGCCGTCAGGCGGGCGCTGATGCGCACATTGCCGCGGTTGTCGAGCGCGAGGCGGGCGTGGGCACGAGACCGGCCCTTCGCCGTCCGCGGGATCAGCTCGGCGAATGTGTCGTTGAAGGGACCGACTTCGACGACGCCTTCCTCGACGAGCGAGGCGCGGGCGTCTTCGCGCGACTTGACCCTGACCGCAAAGGGGACTGCGCGCGCCGGCACGCTGGACGACTTGGGCGGCTTGAACCTGATGCGCGCGACCGCCTCGGCGCCCGGAAAGAGGGGAATGACCGCGGGCTCGACAATCGCCCACGCGGAGGCATCGCCCAGGACCTCGAGGGTGAACTGGTCGACGACCGTCCCGGAGTTGCGGACGCGAACTTCGGAGACGGCCTCGCCACCCGGTGTGACAGTGACGGCCTTGCTGGCAAGCGTGGCGGTAGCAGCCATGGCGCTCGAATCATAGGTAGCGCTCCGTGGCGCGGCCATAGCCAGAAAGGAAGACCTGCAGGCATCGCGTGCTGCCCGTTAAGTCCCCGTTAAGTGCCCGGAAAGTCGAGACCGTCACAATGCGCCCAGCAGCGCAAAGGCAGCAGGAACCCGTCGCCGGCCCGAGGAGGAGGAAAACCCGTGATCGCTACCCGCCCAGCCGTCTTGACCGACCGTACCCGTGTCTACATCGCCACATCTGATCCCGTTTCGCGAGCGGGCATCGCCAGCCAGCTTCGGTCCCACCACGGACTCGACATGGTTGAAGAGCGCCAGGTCGATGCCGAGGTCGTCGCCCTCGTCGTTGCCGACCAGATGGATGAGGAAACCGCCCAGACCATTCGGGCACTGAAGCGTCGCGGCGTCGAGCGGGTGGTGTTGATCGTGACTCGTGTCGACGACACCGGGTTACTCAGTGCACTGGAAGCGGGCGCCCGCGGCGTGCTCCGCCGCAACCAGGCGACACCCGAGAACCTGCTCGAAGCCATCCGCGCCGCCGCCGGCGGCGAAGGGGCGCTCTCGCCGGACCTGCTTGGCCGCCTGCTCGATCAGGTCGGTCGCCTGCAGCGCCAGGTCTTGAATCCGCGCGGGCTGAGCTTTGCCGTCCTGACGGACCGCGAGATCAAGGTGCTCAAGCTGCTCGCTGACGGACTGGACACCGCCGAGGTTGGCCGCCGCCTGTTCTATTCAGAACGCACGGTCAAAAATATCGTCCACGATGTCACCAGCCGGCTGAACCTCCGCAACCGCACCCAGGCGGTCGCCTACGCGCTGAGACAGGGCTTGATCTAGGACTCATCAGGGGGTCGGGGGGCACGGGGGGCCGTGCGCGCGACGTCAGTCGAGCACGACGTCGACGATAAAGCGCCGGCGCGTGGTGCTGAGGGTCCGCGCCCGGATCGTGCGGTGGCCGAGCAGGACGTTGAGCTGGCCAACCGCGACAACGCGCTCCCATTCGGTGGGCTGGGCACGGCGCCTCCAGGGTTGTTGCATGCGCGCATGCTGCTCGGGTTACAGGCGATGGCCGGCAACGCTGCTGTCGCCAACCTGATCGAGCCGCGGAAGCCCGGGCCATCAATTCCCGCGTCCCCGCTGCCGGCAACGCCCGAAGGCCCGTCCGGGGCTGGCCTGTCC
>WNEZ01005955.1_pt1 | contig 10702 bp, 7 predicted proteins | sample 5400521 | NCBI WGS metagenome assembly WNEZ01 (sample SAMN13153339, study PRJNA577476) | soil metagenome | isolation source: 120 cm saprolite under Douglas fir tree site 2 hole 1 replicate 1 | place: USA:California | collected 2015-04-18
ACAGCACGCCGGCGTTGCTCAGCATCACCGTGCCGCCCAGCGCCACCGTGCCGCCTCCCGCCAGCCCGGTGCCCGCCGCGACCGTCACGCTGCTGTTGCTCAGGGCGCTGTTGGGCACGCTGCCGGCGGTGATGTTGCCCCCGCTCAGGCTGGTCAGCGCCGAACCGTTGCCGCTGAACGTGCCGCTGAAGGAGTTGCTGGCGTTGCTGAAGGTGACCGCATTGCTGTAGGTGCCGCTCACCTGGCTGTTGCTGATGACATCATCGGTGAAGGCCACTTCGTGGGTCGTGGTTCCGTCGAATACCTGAACATGCTTCAAGTCGGAGCGGTACCACACGTCGCCGTTGGCCAGGGTGCCGGGATCCGCCGTCACCCCGCTGAAAGCCAGGCCGGCGTCGGTGGCGTCGGTCTGGAACTTCTGCTTCTTGCCCGCGGTGTAGGTGTTGGCCTGGTCGTTATAGACCACCGTGCTGGGCAACTGGCCGGTGGCCACCGAACCACCGAGATCGGAGAACTGCGCCTGTGCCCCGGCGGTCACGATGCCCTGATAGTTATAGGTAATCTTCGTGTTGGTTGCGCCGGTAATCGAGGCCGCGTTTGCCTTCGATGCCAGATCGGTTGTCAGGCCCGTGACCTGCGACTCAGCGATACTGGGAATGTCCGCTGCGACCAGCGAACGGAAAGCTGGCGCGGCTGTGCCCGACGTCGGACCGGCGAACACGGTATTGGCGCCCTGCGTGTTCAAGCTGAACGACAATGCTGGCGTGCTGCTCGGATTGGCAACGCTGGTGGTGAACAGAGGCAAGAGGTTGCCGGAGCTGAAGTTGGTAACCGTGCCGTTTCCCGTTCCCGGGAAAGTCTGGCCGGCGGCAAACGTGATGATGCCGTTGCTTGCAATCGACAGACCGGTAGCAGTCGGAGCACAAGTCCCGCTGCTGTTGCAGAACATGAGGTTCAGCGAGGGAGTAGTCGAAGCCTGGAATCCGAAGGTGTTTGTGGCCGATGCACCGGTGGACTGCAGATTAAAGAGGAAAGAGTTCTTGTTGGCGCCGGTGCCGCTGGGAGGTATCAGCAAGCCGCCCGTGCCGGCTGAGCTATTGCCCAGGATGTTTTGGCCGGTGAAGGTATTGCCCTGATCGACACGCGCGTAGTTCGCAGCCGCGACGCCGCCCAACTGGTTGGCGTTATTGGCGGTGGTCGCCGTCGTCGCACTAGACGCGCTGGTCGCGGTAGCCGCGTTGCCGCTGATACTGATGTTGTAGGTGCCGGAGCTCAGGGCGTTGGCAGTGATCGTGCCACCACTCGGAGCCAAGGTTCCGCCAACCAAAAGACCGTTGTTATTCAGGCCGCCAGCGATCATCCCGAATGTGTAGTCGTTGGACTGAGACGTGACCACTCCCGTTCGCCCATTGAAGCTCTGCACGCCAGAGCCGGTGCCGAATCCGGGCTTTACTACAACGATCAGGGTTGGTTCGTGGCTGTAGGTTGTGTCCTCTTTGCTGGAAAAGGTCACAGATATGGGTGAGGCATAGCCATTTGAAGGCACCAAAGCAAAGCCGTTGTTCGTTGCCCCGTTGAGCCAATCCACCACGGCCGGGGTGACATCTAACAAGATGTATTGAGATTTGCCACCGGGGTACAGGACTGGAACATTGCTAGCGCGCACAGTCCCGGTCGGTGTACCCGCACCTGTCGTGTTGTAGGTAAGAGTGGATTCGGCCCAACCCGTCGGCGAAGTCACTTCAATGACGTCGAAGTTGCCTGCCGCTGAAACTGCGGTGACATATAACCTTAGTGTGGCTCTCTGGATTTGAGTACTACTCACACCGCCTAGGCTCGTGAGATCAAACCGTACGTACGAGTGGCTGGGCTTCTGAGGGACCGTAGTCGAACCCTGCACGACCAAGGACGTAGAAGATCCGTTGGCAGTGGTTGGAGTAGCCCCAGACACGTACGTGTCGTCGGTGACCGTTAGCTGGGCCCGGGCAGTGCCCGGAATCACGGCCAGCATCGTTACCACTGTGAAAGCGACGACAAGGAGGCGCGCACGAGTTGTGCTCATAGGTCTTCTCCACAGAGTTGTTAACTCTGGAGTTCTATTTCTTCTTGTTCAGCACTACTTCTTCAAAACACAGAAAGGCCGCAAGCCTCAAAATCTGACCGCGCGGCAATCCGCCTCTTACGAAGCGAACGAACACATCGCCAAACGACGTCTAGGGGAGACTTAGGGGAGACTTAGGGGAGACCTGGGGAGGACCGCCCGTTTGCATCAAAGCGAGCGAATTGGCAGGGGAGGGGCAAACGCGCCCCGTCACTTGCATAGGGCAAGCCTAGTAACGGCAGCATGCAGAGTTCCATCCCCATTGTGAAATGGGCGAGATCACTTGAACTGCGAGAAAGTGCAGCTACTTAGGACCACTCCGAGTTCAGGCGGAGGCGCCTGCTGAGTCGAAACAGTGTGAAAAGGATTGCACAAATTAGGGTGCAGAAGTTCGTTGGGATCAAGCGCAAAATAGCTTCACAAGGAACTCTAGCACCCGCCAGAACTCCCGTCAGACGGGCAATCCCGCGGGTTGTGTTCTAAATCCTGCCCGGATAAAACAACACCAAGAGCCCCCAACGACTAGCAACAAAATGGAGCAGCACAGAATGTCTCACCTCATGTATGTCGATCCTCGTTGCACCGCCCCTCCCATTTGCGGGCGCCAGCGACGAAGCAGATGCGGCGATTCCGTCCCATCGGTCCGTTTCTGTAGCGAGCGCCAGTTTCAGTGCCGTGGAAGGGCACGGCTTCACAGCTTGCGGAAAGAATCGCGATTCGTGTCAGGGCATGCCTTCAGGCGTGCCGTAACTGCCGTTAGATCAAATGGCGCCTTCAGGCGCGGTGCATCGAAATCGAGTTTTTTCGCAGCCCGGTGAAGATGCGCGTGCTTTAGCCCCTGAGGTCAAAACATGATCCAGTCAAACAATCAGCTCATGGCTGTTTATGAGACGAGAATCGCCGGCTCTCGCGCGTATGGCGCATGCCACCCCGGGTGGCGTATATTGATCGGCTTTAGCGCCAGCCCGCAGACATGCCCGAGGCGAAACCCAAAACGGCCATTGTCATCCGCGATCTGCAAAGCTTCCAAGACCTGAAGCAGGTCGAAACGGTCGAAAGAGAAGTGTGGGGCCTCTCGGACCGGGATACCCTGCCGCTCACCCTGACCGTCGCCACCAAGGAAGCAGGCGGCATCTGGCTGGGCGCGTTCGATGGCGCCGCACTGGCAGGGTTCGTTTTTGGGTTCCTCGGAATCGAGCACGGTCAGCTGATCGTGCACTCTCACATGCTGGCCGTGCGCGAACCCTATCGCGATGTCGACTTGGGCTACAAGCTCAAACTGGCGCAACGGGAGCGCGCGCTGGCTCTGCGAATCAACGATTTTCGCATCAACGAGATAACCTGGACCTTCGATCCGTTGCAAAGCAAAAACGCCCACCTGAATTTCAGCAAGCTGGGCGTTGTTTCCAATAGCTACAAGATTGACTTCTACGGTCCAGAGACCTCGAGCATTCTGCACCGCAACGGCACCGATCGTCTATGGGTGAAATGGCCGCTGAGCAGCCGCCGGGTGCAGTCGCGGCTGCAGCGAAGCGACCACCGAATCGAACTTCTGGACGCGCTTTCCAGCCTCACGCCGCTTATCCGGTTCAACGGCGACGGCAAGCCGGTGAGGACTGACCTGGCTGCGGCCCTGTCACGCCAGCGAATTGCCATTGAGATCCCGAGCGATATCGGTTCCGTCGAGCAAAAAGACCCCGCGCTAGCTCGGGAGTGGCGCCTGGCAACCCGCTGGGCCTTTACGGAAGCCCTGAAAGCAGGATTCTTTGTGGCGGAGTTTTGCCGCACAGTTCGTGGCAAACAGGGGCCGGGTGCGTACCTGCTGGAGAAAGGCAGTCTCCAAGACTATGTCCCTGAGATGGGCCGCAGCCTGGGCAACTCCCGCTGAGTCCTCTCGAACGCTTTGACTCCTTGACTCGCAGTTGAGCCAAGATTTAATCGCGGTGTTGCCGCGGCAGGCGGGTTTCTGAGTCAGTATAAACAAGAGCCAGGTCGAGTTCTCCCCGAGGTGTTTTGCATGGCATGCTGCACTCAGTACTGCGCCGCGGAGGAAGAGTTTGATGGCAAGGTGGCGGAGCGTGATCTGCAGCGCTACCGCCGCCGTGGCCCGGACGCTATCACGCGACTCATGCTGACAGAACTCCGGCGCTGGCCGCTGCAGGGAGGACAACTCCTGGATATCGGCGGCGGCATTGGGGTGATCTGCGCAGAGCTCGCCGATACCGGCGTAGCCGTCACGCTCGTGGAAGCGTCACCCGCCTATCTCGAGGTCGCGCGGCGCGAGCTGGGATCACGCTACTCGTCACGCGCCCAATTCTTCCTCGGCGACTTCGTCAAGATCGCAGGCACCCTGCCCGACGCCGACGTGGTGACCCTCGACCGCGTTGTTTGCTGCTACCCCGATGTTGAGGTGCTCCTCGGGGCGGCGGCGGCGCGGGCCCGCCGGCTGCTCGCGTTCACCTATCCCCGCGATCGCTGGTACATGCGTGCCGTGATTGCGCTGGAGAACTTCTGGCGGCGGCTGACGGGCAACAGGTTTCGGGCCTTTGTTCACCCGCCGCAGCGCATGGGCGCTGTGTTGGAGGCTGCTGGGCTCGTGCACGCCGCGCGATACGGAACGCTTGTGTGGATACTCGACCTCTATCGCCAACGGGACGCCGCCTAAGATAGGCTCTTGTTCCCCGTCAAATTCTTCCCGCCTAACGGCTCGTGACCTGCACGTGCTGCACGCTCTTGACCGCTCGCATATATTGCGCGCGCTCGAACGCGGATGGGTCAGGACAGCGCAGCTGGCTCATGCTGCCCTTCATCTGGCGAACCGATTCGTACTCATGCTTCTCGAGAGAGGCAGCATGAGCAATGAGCACCAGGTCCATGGCCTCCTGCACCGAGTTCGAGCACAACATCGCCCAACCCGTAGTGCGTCAGGACGTGTCGCTGTGGTCACCGAAGATCGATAAAGCATGCAAGGCCACCGTCCGCGCCGAATCGGTTGAGTGGAGCGGTTACTTGTGGTTACGTTTTGTCGCTTGACAAATATTAGCCAAATAGCTAAATTGGAAACTATGAAATCTGTCTCCCGTGCTTTCCGGGCGCTGGCGGATCCCACCCGCCGCCAGATCCTGCAGGAGCTGAAAAAGGGGGACCTCCCCGCCGGCCAGATCGCCGCCTGCTTCCCTATCTCCGGTCCCTCGATTTCGCGGCATCTTTCCATCCTCAAGAGTGCCGACCTCATCTCCGAGCGGAGGGAAGGCAACCGCATCATCTACCGGCTGGAGCCGGAGCAGCTCTCCCTCACGGTCGGCGATTTCCTCAGCGCGGTGTGTCCTACGCAGATCGTTCGGCGGCAGCGCTTGAAACGCAAGGAGGCCTCATGAAAATCGCAATCACAGGCGGATCGGGATTTGTAGGCGGGCATCTGGCGCGAAAACTCGCCGCGGAAGGTCACCAACTGGTTTTGCTGGCGCGAGGCCATCGCACAGACGCAAACAGAGATGCAAGCTTGGTTCATGGCCCACGCCCGCACTTTGTGGCCACAGATCTTTCCAGCCAGGCGGTTCTGGAAGAAGCCTTCGCCGGATGCGACGCCGTGGCCCATTGCGCCGGAATCAACCGCGAAATCGGCCGGCAGACTTATCAGAGAATTCATATCGAAGGCACGAGGAACGTTGTGGAAGCGGCCCGCCGCGCTGGTGTGCGAAAGATTGCCCTGATGAGTTTTCTGCGGGCGCGGCCACACTGTGGCTCGGCTTATCACGAGTCAAAGTGGGCGGCCGAAGAGATCGTGCGCAGCTCGGGCCTGGACTACACCATCGTGAAGGCCGGAATGGTGTACGGACGTGGCGATCACATGCTCGATCATCTGAGCCATTCGCTGCACACCATGCCGCTCTTTGCCACAGTCGGCTTGCAGGAGAAACCAATCCGCCCGCTGGCCATCGAAGATCTGGTGCATATAATGCGGGCTGCTTTAGTGGACGGGCGCCTGACCCGTCAGACCGTAGCCGTAACGGGAGCCGAGCAACTCTATCTCAGCGACGCCGCACGTCGCGTGGCCCAAGTGCTCGGAAGGAGAATCCTCATCCTGCCTGCCCCGGTCTGGTTCCACTACATACTCGCCCAGATATTCGAGTGGACCATGAAGGTCCCTTTGGTGGCCAGGGCGCAAGTTCGCATCCTGTCCGAAGGAGTAGTCGAACCCGCCGTACCATGCGATTCGTTGCCCGCTGACTTGATGCCAACCCGGCGCTTCGCCGAAGACCAAATCCGCTGTGGGCTGCCGGAACCGGGCGCTTTCGGCCTGCATGATTTGCAGTGCTCTACCTCCCATGGCAAGTAATCCGGCCAATCCGATCATCCTCTACGACGGCGTCTGCGGCCTCTGCAACCGGTTCAACCAGTTCGTGCTCAAACGCGATCCCGGCGACCGCTTCCGCTTTGCCTCCCTGCAGAGTGATTTCGCCGCCAAAGTGCTTCGGAGGCACGGCATCAATCCCCAAGACCTCGATACCGTGTACCTGGTGCTGGACTGCGCGCAGCCTGGCGAACGGCTACTGGCGCGCTCCGATGCCGCGCTTTCGATCCTGCGGGAAATTAGCGGTCTTTGGGCCGCCGTGGCGGCTGTGCTGAGCCTGATGCCCAAGCGGCTCCTCGACTGGGGCTACAATCTGATTGCCCGCCATCGCTACCGCATCTTCGGAAAGTTCGAGACCTGCCCGCTGCCCGACGAAAAATCCCGGCGGAAATTTCTTGATGTGTAATCCAGCTTGGAAGTCATCCGGCTCTGTCGACATCCCTGCGAATGCGACGTTTTATCATTCCGAGCCGCTCGCAGCTATGCTCGCCCAGCGAGAACGTGCGAGGAATCTGTACTTCAAATGTAGATCCTTCGACGGCGCAGACCCGGCTCGGATGGCAGACCGGAATCTCAACAAGATTTCAACCGAGTAGCGGAACCGTCCCTCACTGCCCACCGCGGACCGCGATCTGCCTTTCCCCCGGCGTCATCTGCTTCCAGAGAATTTCCAGGTCGCGTGCCACCCGAGCGTTCCCAGGGTCCTGGTGCAGCGCCCGGGCAAACCAGCGATAAGCCGCGGGCAGATCGCGAGGAACGCAGTGCCCGGTCGCATACATGGCGCCCAGCATGCTCTCGGCCTTGGCATTGGACCGCTGGGCTGCGGCGAGAAAGTTCTTCTGCGCGCGATCGCAATTCTGCGGGACACCGTTCCCATAAAGATATCGCTCGCCGTCGGCAACCAGTTGGTCCTCATAGGTGGTGGAGGGAGCCGCCGGCGGCGACTTGGCCTGAGGAGATTTCGAAATCGGTGCCGCAGGCGATTCCGCTTTCTCCTTCGCAGCAGGTTGAGTCTCAGCCGCACTGGTTTCTTCCGGTTTCGCAGCGGATTCAGTCGATTGCTTGGGACGAGACTCCGCCGCTTCGGAGCTTCCACCCTGCTGCGCTGGGGCTGAGTCAGATGGCTTCGCCTGTGGAACTGCCCCAGCCGTGCTCGCAGCTTGAGATTCCGGTGCGGGTGGCTGCTGCGCCACTTCGGTCTTCTCAGGCGCAGTCGTCGTATGCCCGTCTTCCGGCGTGGTCGCAGCCGGCTGGGCTGGTGAAGGCGATGTGGGTGCCGGAGAGGAGGCGGCGGGCGGGCGGCTCAGAGCTGCCCTGGTGGCCCGTAAGGCTGCCCACGGATACCCATCGCGCCGCCAGTGCCACACTAACAACGCGCCACAGACCAGGAGCAGAAACAGAGCTACAAACACGCGCCCGCGGCCCGAACTAGGTTCGTCTTCGAGCAGGTAGTCAACATTGCGCTCTGCGTCATCCGCCAGCCCCAGAAACGAGGGTCCGCTGAGTGTTGACCGGACCCTTTCCGGTGGGCGCTCGGCCGGAACCGGTGGCGGAGGCTGCAATGTAGCGCCACACATCCCGCAAAAACGGTACTCGGGATTGTTCTCCTGACCGCACTGGCTGCAGCGGACTATCATGACACCCACCATAAACTATACGCGCTTAGATGCCGATCTCAGACTATAGGCAATCTCAAAAATCACCGCCGTTAACACCGTGGAATGGGAGACCCTCCCGTCTGGCCCCAAGCCCGGTGAGCCGCAAGCCCTGAGCGCAGCCAAGGGAAGTCGAGGCGGACGCCGAACGGTGCATGGCGCTTTAGCCCGGGCGGGTGCACCACCCATCTTGTCGGCCTCTATCAAACGGCTAGTAACCAGAGGCCGAAAGCTCAGAGCCAGTCGGCTGCTCTACGTCGGCACCTTCAGAATCAGATATCCTCCCAGGAGCCCAAAGATGAGGTTGGGCGACCATGCCGCCAACACCGGGGGCAACTGGCTGACATTTCCCATGGACTCGAACAACCGGGATACTGTGATCTGCGCCAGCCCAATGCCCACTGCAACGGCAACGCCCGCAATGGCGCCATGCTTTCCCGCGGACAGCGAAAACGGGATGGCCAGCACGGCCATGACTAGCGTGATCAGGGGAAAGGCAAATTTTTCCTGAAGTTGCACCTTGAGCCGGACCACGTCGAAGCCGCTCTGCTGCAGGTCACTGATATAGCGCCGCAATTCCTGGTAGTTCATTTCGGAAGACTGCCGCACCTCTTTCTTGAAGTAGGTTGGCGGCTCACTGACGGCGGCAAACGCGGCCACGTCGAAAGGGTGGTAGTTTTCGATGGCGGAACCACGCAGCCCGCGCTCCCATCCCTGGGTGCAAACCCAACGTTGCAGTCGGTCTTCCCAGTGGGCACGGTCCGCGTAAAGCCGTTGGGTCAGTTGAAAGCTCGCGGGATCAAACTGAAACACCGACAGATTGCCGAACTGATTACGGTCCGAATCGAAGAACTGGTAGTAATAGATGGTGGAGTGCTGCCCGAAAATCCATTTGCGGTCGGGATTGAGGTAGGTTTGGGCGGGCTTCCCCTTGATCCGATTGCGCAGCGCGTCCTGCCGCTTGTTAGCGTGCGGCAGATAAAACTGGTCGAAGAAAAACAGGCCTGTCGCCAGCAGGATTGTCGCCACCAGCACGGGCACGATGATGCGATAGATGCTGATCCCGGTAGCTTTGATGGCGGTGATTTCGTTGGAGCGCTGCATCAGGCCAAAGGTGATGAGCACCGCCAACAGGATGCTCAAATGCGTGATGTTGTAAAGAAAATAGGGCGTCACGTTCAGCAGGTATTCCCCCACCACCAGCCACGAGGTCTGGTTACGCAGGATATCTCCCAACAGATCGAACAGGGTGAACACTAGGAGCAAGGTGAGAAATGCGGCCAGGATCAGCGCCAGATAGACGAAAAAATCCCGCAGCACATAGTCATCCAGAATCATGGGGAAGCGAGCGCTAAACACCCGCCGCCGGCTGGCCGCGCGCTGGAAGGCATCCTCCCCCCGGGGGCGGAGCAGACTTTTTCCGCCTTCCTGCAATTTCGATTTGAACGGATTCCAGCGGCCGCGCAGCGACACCATCTCGAAAGGCCGGCGTTCCGCACGCCACAACAGAAACGCGCCGCCCAGAAAGAAGACGATGTTCGCCAGCCAGGCGCCCAACGCGGGTGAGACCGTCCCCTGACGTGCCAGCGAAACTCCCACCAGCGAAACCGAGTAGTAGACAGCCACCAGCAGGACGGTGAGAACGAAACCCACCGATTTGCCGCCCTTCTTCGACGCCAGACCCAAGGGGATGCCCACCAGCGCCAACACGACGCAAGCTGTGGGTAGTGCGAAGCGGCGATGGAACTCGATAAAGTACCAGCGCGCTGCAACTGGATCCGTCTTCCGGGCCTGCAGGGGCAATTCCCGCGTCCTCAGTTGCGCAATCGGGGCCGGTTCCTGCTCCTGCTTGCTGTCGGCTTGAGGCACGGAAATTGGTATGTCAGTCCGCTGAAAAGTCGAGATCTGGTAGCGGTCAGGAAATTGGGAATCGGTTTCGTGAGTCGCGCCGTTGCTCAGGTGAAGATGCAGCCTGTCCGTCCCTTCGCTCACCAGGATGCCTTCCCGCGCCAGTGTGATGCGGGGCGAGGAGGGTGTGCTGATATCAGCGATGAAAACTCCCTTCCAAATGGCCGCGCCCTGCGCGCTCTTCACATCCTGAACGTAGAGTACGAGCTTGGGGAAACCCTCGTAGAAAACCCGTGGCTGCACTTCGAAAGACACCTGCGAACTTTTCAGGCGCTCCTGCAGTTGGCCTAGTGCGGCCTGGGACTGTGGCGCCAGATACACTCCGTTGCCCAGGGCCAGCAGCCAGGCGAAGGCGGCGAAGATAAAAATGATTCGCAGGAACGTCCACACTCCGAGGCCGCTGGCTCGCATCGCAGTGATCTCGCTGTCGGCGGCAAGCCGGCTCAATCCGATCAAGATGCCCACTAATACGCCCATGGGAATGGTGTATGTGAGGGCGAATGGCACCGTGAGCAAGAAAATCTTGACCACGCTGGGGAAAGGAGCGCTATTGCGTACTACCAGGTCGAGAATGCGACCCAGGTCGCGGGTAAACAGGACAAAGGTGAACACCGCTGTCCCAATGAGGGCATGAGAAACGACTTCGCTCAGGATATAGCGGGTCAGGATGCGCATCGATTTCGT
>WNEZ01007293.1_pt1 | contig 10702 bp, 14 predicted proteins | sample 5400521 | NCBI WGS metagenome assembly WNEZ01 (sample SAMN13153339, study PRJNA577476) | soil metagenome | isolation source: 120 cm saprolite under Douglas fir tree site 2 hole 1 replicate 1 | place: USA:California | collected 2015-04-18
TCTCCGCCGCTGCATGCACGATCCCGCCTGCGCCGGGCTCGTCGGCTGCGCTGCCTGCTCAGGTGCTGCCCGCTGACGCGCGTGCGCTCGTCTACGGTCGCACGGTCAGCGAGGTGATCCAGAGTCCGGAGCTACGGGACAAGATCCCCGGTCTCTTCGGAGCGGATTGGATGCCCGCCTCACAGGGGCGCGGGCAGGTCGCTTTGGGTGCGGCGGTGTTCTTGGAAAAGGGCGGGCCGCTGCGGATGGTCAGTATCGCGGGGAAAGACTACGTCGCGGTCACCGGGTGCGTGGCAAACGCCTGCCGGACCAGCCGTGTGCTGCTGCTGATCGGTGAAGGCGGGTCGCAGCTGCTCGCGCGGCTCGACGACGGCGCGGTCCCCCACTATTACGCCTACGGCAGCGGAGGCGTGGCGCCGCCGGCCAACGCATCAACCATCGTGGACGCCGGGTTGCGCGCCCTACAGAGCGTTGGCGACGCGTATCCTAGCGCGGGCTCGTGAGAGCCTCGCCTCGATGATGTCCATTTAGACCTCGCGCGCTTCGGCTCGAGCACGTGAGCCTCGACGTGGCACGGCACCTAACCGACGACGAGGCGACGTGATGGCCCGACGTACGCGGTGGCTGACGAGCGAGACACGTAGCTGGACGCTGGCGATCTCGGGCGCGACGCTGCTCGTGGTGGCTGCAGGGACGACAGTCGACAAGTGGGTTCTCGTGAGCGAGTTCCTGGACCGGCGCGAGGCTGCGCTCCAGCAGCGCCCGGAGGAGTTGTCTCGGAAGCTCGACGAGGCATTCCCGTCCTCCGCGGCCCAAGGCTGGGAGTCGGCTGTTCGATCGTGATCGAGTAAGCCTCGTCATCCGTAACGCGCGCGGTCGTCGGAACTTCAGACGTTAATCCGAGCAGCACGTCCGACCGCGTACTGCTTCTAGGCCCTCCCCGGTGGCCTTGTTCGAGCGCCGCCGTCCTTGATGGATCCAAGCTCATCGATCGACGCGCGGACTCTCACCGTCAGACCGCTGACGGCACTGCCATGCGACCCCCACGAGCAGTACTGCTGCGAAGAGGAATGGGGTCGTGAGCTGCATCGCGTCCGCAAGCATGCCCATGATAATGGGGCCGAGGACGTGGCCCGAGGACCGTCGGGAGTCCCGCCACGCTGCCAGCGGCCACGCCGATCGCCAAGCTCCAAAGCCCCAACGCGACGAGGTGGGTCACGAGCGGCAGACTCCCGAGCAACGCCGCATAGACGAGCAAGCCGGGAACGAGCACGCGCTCTCGGCCCCACCGGTCCGAGGCATTGCCCGCGAGCCAGAGCCCCAACAGTCGGCCGAGCACGCTCAGGCTGACGAACAACCCAACCATCTCCGGCCGCAGGCCTCCTTGCTCAACCAGATAGAGGGGAAAGAGGAAGACCAACACCCCGGTCTGGATGCCGATCAACACCGCGTTGCACAGACTCATGAGCAGCACCCCGGGGATACGCAGAACGGCTCGGAGCAGCCGCCAGTCAAGCCGCGCGAACGAAGCGGCAGACCGAGGCGAAGCCGTTGAGGCACTCGTCGGCTCGATGGCGAACGCGGCGACGGCGACCAGCATGCACGTGGCCTCGAACACGAACGGGCTCACAACACTGACACCCTGGTACAGCCAGCCGCCCGTCGTACTGCCGAGGAGCAGCCCCGAGGTTTCACTCATCAATAGCCGGCTGACCGCGCGGCCGCGACGGGCGGTCTGGTCCACCATCGTGGTGGTCGCAGCCGTGCTGAATGCGGCCCAGCCCACGCCGCCGAGCGCGCGCAAGCTCAGGAAGACTCCGTAGGCCGCCGTCATGGCACTAGCGAGATCCGCCAGAGCGATCAGGATCAACCCTCCCGCCATAAGTCGCCGCCGTCCCAGACGGTCGAGCAGATATCCGGTCGGCAGACTGGCCATCCACTTTCCAAGGCCAAAGGCCACCGGAATCAATGTGACCATCTGGTAGTTGGCGGCGAAGACGTGCTGCAGATACAGCGGCATCGTCGGGCGAAGAACGCCCTGGCCGAGATTGAACAGGAAGGCGCCGGCGAGAACTGCACCGGGCGAATGCCACCGAAGTCGCGGCGGCACCGCCGCCTTTCTCCGCCTTGCTCACGACTTCAGCGGGGAATCAGGAGCCGGTCGAACGTCTCGGCATAGGCATAGCCGTAGGGCTTGCCGAGCGCCGCGCAACGCTCGCGCACGTGCGCCGCCACCGCCGCGAAGTCGGGGAACTGGCTCCGGTGGCACGCGAACGCCTCGAGCTTGAGGTCCATCGTCTCTGAGACGTCGACCGCGACCTGATGGGTCTCCGCCTGCCACTGCATGATGTGAACCTCACGCACTTGGTGCGGCTCGTAATCGGGCAGCAGTTCCGGGAAGGCCAGGTGGTCCCGAGCCAGCGGATAGACGCAGTCGAGCACGACCCCTCCGGTCACGCGGTGGTCACGGTGGGAAGCGTAGAGGTTGTACGTGCGGTATGGGCTCTGCGCGATGACGACATCCGGCCGCCACTTGCGGATCTGTCGGGTGACGTCCCGCCGGAGTTCGCGCGTGTCTTCGACGTCGCCATCGCTGTAGCCGAGGAACTCGACGTGCTTCACCCCGAGCATCCGTGCGGCATCCCGCTGCTCCGCTTCGCGGATTTGAACGAGACGATCGCGTGTCATCGCCCGGTCGCTGGACCCCATGCTGCCATTTGTGACGATGACGTACATGGCGTTCGCGCCCTGTCGCACGAGCTTGGCGAGGGTGCCTCCGGCGCCGGCCTCTGCATCGTCGGGATGCGCCACGACCACCAGCACGCGCTCGACCGCGTCCGCCACAGGATCCTCCTGACGTGCAGATCTCAGTTTGCGAATCGCGAATACTTGCGCGAAGCCGCCCGCACTCGCCGTGAGTTGTGCTCACTCTTTTCACGTGCGGGACCGCGACCGTTGTCTCCGTGCGCCGCAGCATTGTCCATCTCAAGACACCGGCAGCCTCCTGAATGATCCGCAGGTGGCGGCACCAGTAGTCTCTGCACGACTTGTTCGAGCTGCTGCCGGAAGAGATGCAGGTCGCTGATCTGTTGCTGCACGGCAGACAGCTGTTCCCGGACCAGTCCCAGAAGGCGGGGCCGCACCGTCGCGCGCGGTCCGTCATCTAGAGCCGCCGTCAACGATTTGAGATTCTGCAGGGACAACCCGAGCGTACGCGCTCGCCGGATAAACAGCAGTCGGTGCAGACCTTGCTCGGCGTACAGTCGATACCCAGCCGCCGTGCGATTCGCGGGGGGTAGCACACCGACTTGCTCGTAGTAACGAATCGTCTTGGCCGACACACCGGCAGCCTGCGCGAGCTGACCGATCTTCAGTACCTGGGGCATCGGCTGACCTCCCCGGCTCTCGTCTGCTGCGGAAGATAGACCTTCCAGTGGCTGGAAGGTCAAGCGGAAGTATGTGTGTCGGGAACGATCTCAGAGCGCGACGGTGCGGCCGAGTCGCGCCGCCAGGGCGGCCGCCTCGACCACGGCGAGCGCACGCACGCCGTCGGCGACGGGCACCGGGTTCGGCGCTCGACCGGAGCACGCGTCCAGAAACGATTGCAGCTCGAGCTGGAGCGGCTCCGCGCGCCGTGTCGGAAGCTCCTCCTTCCCCGCCTCCACCGCCTCCCAGACGCCGCCCCGCTCGCGATGCTCGCCCAGGTGAAGCGTGACGACGGAGGCTGCGTAGTCGGCCACGAGGGCGCCCCGCTCGCCGACGATCACGCAGTCGCGCCAGGTCCCGGGGACGAAGTAGCTTGCCTCGACCACCGCGGGGATGTCGCCGTAGTGCACGACCGTCCAGGACAGATCGTCGAGGCCGCGGCCCAGATAGTCGCGCTGAATCGCGCTGACCCGTGTCGCCGCGCAGCCGAGGAGATACGCGAACAGATCGAAATAATGGATCGCGTCCGTCTGCGTGACGCCGACGTCGGCGCGTGGCCGCTTGAACCCGGAGAAGCGCCCGGTGGCGTAGCGGACTCGGCCGATGCGTCCGGCCGCCAAAGCCTCACGCAGCGTCGCAGTGACGGGATGGAAGCGAAAGATGTGACCGACCTGCACGAGCCGTCCGGCGGCCCTTGCCGCGGCTTCGAGCTCGCGCCCTTCCTCGGCTGTTCGGGCGAGCGGCTTCTCGATGAAGCAATGCCGCCCGGCGGCCAGGCCCTCGCGGGCGATTCCGTAGTGCGTGTCCGCCGACGTGACGATGTCCACTGCGTCGACGTGCGCGAGCGCCGCTCGGTAGTCCGCGATCGCGCGGCCCGGTTCCACACCCTGGCGGACTGCCCACGCCAGGCGCGCCGTGGACACGTCCGCCACCCAGAGCCCTACTCCCAGATCGCCGAGCACACGCAGGTGCTTTTCACCCCAGCGGCCGAGGCCCACCAATAGGATGTTCATTTCGGCGGCTCAGTCGCGGACGAGGTCGCCGCCCACGTCCTCGACGACTTCGTAGCGCAGGAGACGAGCGGCCATCCAGCGGACGACCAGGAGGTCGACGAAGGCCACGACCGCGCGATTCAGCACGCCGTACTTCGGCCGGCCGAAGCGACGCGGACGGTGGGTGACCGGCACCTCGATCACGCGGTAGCCCCGCATCTTGAGGAGCGTCGGGATGAACCGGTGGAAGCCGCGGTAGAGCACCAGCCCTCGCAGGCATTCCCGACGAAAGGCGCGGAAGGTGCAGCCGCTGTCCTGGATGGCTTCGTCGGACACCCAGTTGCGGATACGGTTGGCGATTCGCGACGAGACGCGCCGCACGACATTGTCGCCCTGCTCCCGTCGGACGCGCCAGCCGGTCGCCGCGTCCCAGTGGTCGAGGTGGGAGAGCAGCGTCGGGATATCCCGCGGATCGTTCTGCAGGTCGGCGTCCATCACGACGACCCGCCGGCCACGCGCCGCTTTGAACCCCGCGTCGGTCGCGGCCGTCTCGCCACCGTTCGCCTTGAGCCGCACCAGGCGCACCCGCGGGTCGGCCTCCCGGAAGGAACGGACGATCTCGGCGCTCCGATCGCGGCTGCCGTCGTCCACGAACACCACCTCGAACGCGAGCCCGAGGCGATCGAGGACCTCGCGCAGCTCCGCCCAGAGCGGCGGGAGGCTTTCTTCCTCGTTGTAGACGGGGATGACGACCGAGAGGTCAGTCACCCGGTTCTCCCGTCGAGACGCGCCGGGTTGTGCCCTGCCACTCGGCGACGAGCGTCTGCGGGAGATTGAGTCGATCCAGCACGCGGGCGACCGTGTGGTTCACGATGTCGTCCAAATCTTTTGGCCGGTTGTAGAAGGCGGGCATCGGCGGCAGCACCACCGCGCCCATCTCCGCGAGCGCGAGCATGCACTTGAGGTGCCCGGTGTGCAGCGGCGTCTCGCGCACGAGCATGATGAGCGGCCGTCCCTCCTTCAGCGTGACGTCCGCCGCACGCGCGATCAGCGAATCCGTGTGACACGAGGCGATGGCACCCGCCGTCTTGATCGAGCACGGCGCGATGACCATACCGGCGGTCCGGAACGAGCCCGACGCGATCGAGGCCCCGATATCTCGAATGTCGTAGTGGTGCGCGGCCAGCGCTTCGACGTCCCCCACCGTGTACGCGGTCTCCTCGACGATCGTCCGCTTTCCCGGCACCGAGATGACGAGGTGCGTCTGCACCTCCGCGTGCCCGCGCAGGATCTCGAGCAGGCGGATGCCGTAGATGGACCCGGTGGCGCCCGTGATGCCGACGACGAGTCGCTTCAGAGTCGGAACCTCTTGCGGAATACTTCCTCGCGGGTCTTCTGGTAGAGCACCTCCCACTCGTGGCTCCCCTCGGGCATCGGGCGCGAGTAGGATCCGAGGATCTTGCGGACCTCGCCGTCGATCGACTCGGCGAGCTTCGACTCCTCGGTCAGCGCCCGGATCACCTCCGGCCGCAGGTCGTCGGGCGCCCTGATGCTCACGCCCGCCGTCGTGCCGAGCGCCTTCAGGATGAGGTCGGCGAGGTGGAAGATGCGCTCGCGGCTCATTCGCATCATCAGAGGACGAACCCCCGCTCGCGGGCGAGCTTCTCCTTGACCTTACCGAGGAGCTGCCGGTAGTCGGCCGCCGAGTCCTTGATCTGCTTGGCGTGGTCCATGAGGAGCTTGCGCGCATCGGCCTCGAGCTGCTCCTCGGCGGCCAGGTTGTCGAGCACGACGTGGCGGATCGCCGCGCGCGCGGCGTTCTCGTCTTTGATTTCGGCGATCTTCCGCACCGTCAGGCGCTTCACCACCGCGTCCGCCATGCGATCGGCAACCGCTGCGTGGCGAGACATACCCGCCTACCCTACACGCGGGCGACGCAGAGTGTCAAGGAACGGGCCCGTGAAACGCGGGCAGAATCACGGTCACGCGCGTGCCGATGACCGGCGCGCTCTCGACGCGGACCGCGCCGCCGTGGGCTTCGACGAGCGCTTTCACGACGGCGAGCCCGATGCCGGTGCCGTGCGTCGTGCCGGCCGCGTCCGGCGCGCGATAGTAGGGCTCGAAGATGCGGCCCAGTGCCTCCGCCGGAATGCCGCGCCCCGCGTCGGCGACCTCGATCGCGACGGCGCCGCCGAGCGCACGCCCTCCCACCCGCACCACGCTGCCGAGGGGCGAGTACTTGATCGCATTCGAGAGAAGGTTCGTCAGAATGCGCTCGAGCGCGTCGGGGTCGGCGTCGACGTGCGGCAGCGACGGCTCGCACGTGATCGCGATCGGGTGCGATGCGGTCCCCTGGCGGAAGAGATCGACCGTCGCCACGATGGCTGGCTCCACCGCGAGGGGAATGCGACACAGCGCCGGATCGAGGCCGCGCTCGATCCGCGAGAGGTCGAGCAGGTCGCTGACGATCCGGCCGAGGCGCTTGGCCTCGCGGCGCATGATCCCGGCGAGCCGACTCACTTCCTCCGGCGGCAGTCGCCGCAGCGCCAGGAGCTCGCTGAAGCCCTGGAGCGCCGTCAGCGGAGTGCGGAGCTCGTGCGACGCGATCGCCACGAACGTCGACTTCGCTCGATCGAGTTCCTCGAGCTCCTGCCGCGCGGCCTTCACCTTCTCGGCCAGCTCCGCGGCGAAGAGTCGCTGCCGGGACGCGAGCCGTGCGTTCTCCAGCGCAAGACCCACGTGAGCGCCGAGGGCTTCCAGCGCCGCGCGCTCCTCCGCGGGAATCTCGCCCTTCCGCTCGACCGCCAGCACGCCGATCGCTTGCCCGCCTGCGACGAGCGGCGCCGCGAACGCTCGCCGCGATCGCACGTCGCGCCCCGCATCCCAGACCAGCTCGGGAATACCGCTGCCGAGGACCCGGCCGACGAGCGAACCGGGCACCACTCGGTCCCCTCCCGCGACCACGAGCCGCGCACCGTCACGCGCGACGAGGACCAGGTCGTCGAAGCCCAGGCGGCCCGCGAGCGCAGCGCGCAGCCGCGTGAGCGCGACGTCGAGCGTCGCCTCATCCGCCAGGGCTCGCTGGAGGGCCACAAGCGTCTCGTACCGCCGCCGGTGGCGGCCGACGCGCGTCCGCAGCGCGCCGCTCAGGGTTCCCACGATCCCCAGAACCGCGAATGTTACCAGCCCTTCCGCCGCGTCGGGGGTGAGGCCCGACCGCTCGATCTCGGGCAGGACGAACGGCGCGCTCAGCAGGACGGCAGCGCCGGCGGCGAGCGCCCCGCCGGGCGCGCCGAAGCGCAGCGCCGCCACGACGACCGGCACGAGATACGCGTGACGGAAGAGCGAGGCCGGGCCGGCGCCGTCGAGCGCGATCAGCGCCGTGACGGCCGCGAGCGCCGCCGCCATCAGGCTCATCCGGAGCCGAGGGTACGGTAGGCCGCGAAGAACACCAGCGCGCTCAGGAGCCCCGGCACCAGGCTCTCCGACCACCACAGGAGCCAGCAGTTGATCGCGCCGAGCAGCGCCAGATAGAAGACGGCGCCGACGAGGAGCTCGATGCTCTTCGGCAGGAGCGGATCGACCAGATACCGCACGACGTAACTGGTCGTTGCGAGTGTCGCGGCGACGGTGAAGGACCATCGCCGCTGGGCGCGGTTGAAGAGCGCGCCGCGGAAGAAGCACTCGGCCGCGAGCACGTTGGCTCCGACGTCGTAGCCTACCGCGGCGAGCACCTCCGACATGTGGTCCAGGCGCACGTGAACGCCCAGAGTCCTCGACGCCGAGACCAGAAGATGCGACGAGAGGAATGCACCGGCGACGGCGCCGGTGAGCACGCTGCGCAGCGACACGGGAGCGCCGAGGCCGAGGCCGGCGAGCCGGCCGCGCCGCGCCAGCCAGGCGACCCACAGGGGTGGACCGAGATACGCGAACGCTCCGAACCCGCCGAGCGCGGCCAGCGACGCGGCCAGCCCGAGGAGCGCGACCACCACCACGCCCGATCCCGAGCGCACGCGCGCCCACGCGAACGCGGTGGCGAGCAGTGCACCGTGGCCGGCGGTCACGCCGGCGACGTGCATCGCGTGCGGAGCGAGCACACCAAGCTCGACCAGCGCCCACGTCGTCGCGGCGCCGAGCGCCAGGACGGCGAGCAGCGCCAGCGGCGTGTCAGCGAAGAGGCGCCCGGCTCGAGGCGCGCAGGGCTGGTCGAGCGCCCACATCGGTCTTCGCCGTCGAGAGCATCTGGATCAGGTCGATGAAGGCGGCGACGGCGTCTTCGTCGAGTGTGCGTCCGGCGGCCTCTCCGAGGTGTGCGATCACCGTCGCGTGGGGCAGCGCGGCGCGGTACGGCCGGTTCGACGTCAGCGCATCGTAAACGTCGGCGACGGCGATGACCCGGGCGCCGACGGGAATCTCGTCCCCGGTGAGCCCGTCCGGGTAGCCCGAGCCGTCACAGCGCTCGTGATGGTGGCGGATCATCAGCGCGCCCGCCGCGAAGAAGTCGAATGGCGCGACGATCTGAGCCCCGATCAACGGATGGTTCCGCATGACCACCCATTCCTCGGCCTCGAGCGCGCCTGGCTTGCGCAACACCGCCTCGGGGATGCCGATCTTGCCGATGTCGTGGAGGAGGCCCGCCTGGCCGATCAGGTCGACTTCCGCGGGCGGCAGCCCGAGGGCCGTCGCGACCCCGCGGCTCCAGGCGCCGACCCGCTCGGAGTGCCCTTTCGTGTACGCATCCTTCGCTTCCAGCGCATTGGCCAACCCGAGCAGTGACTGGTAGATGGCGCGCTGCACCTGCTGGTAGAGGTGCCGAACGTCCTCGGCGTAGCGCAGCGTTTGCTGGTACGCGGCGTTGAGCCGACGATAGGCGACCGTCAGCTCGTCGCCCGAGCCGGCGTTCACCTGCGCTGCCATACCGGAGCGTGCGGAGCGATGCTCTCGACGAGCGAGAGCAGCCGGACGGGCGAAAATGGCTTGGTCAGATAGTGATTCGCGCCGGCGGTGAGGCCGCGCGCCACGTCCGCCTCCTGCGCGGCGGCCGTCAGCATGACGATCTTGGTTCCGACGAACCGGGGGTCCTTCCGCAGCCGCGCGCATACCTCGAATCCGCTGATGTCGGGTAGCTGAACGTCGAGGAAGATCAGATCCGGTAGCAGCGCCTCGGCCTGCACGAGCGCCGTCTCGCCGTCGAGCGCCTCGATCACGTTGATCCGCCCGTCCTCGAGCGTCAGGCGCACAAGCTCGACTACGTGCGGCTCGTCGTCGGCGATCAGGATCGTCAGCATCGCGTTTCTCTAGCGCAAGCGCGGTGCCAGACCGGCCGTATGGGCCGACGCAGACTTAGGGAGGCAGGACGGGCGCGGCCGCTCAGCTGGGTGGGCGGCGTGCCCACCCCGCCGGGCAGCGGCTCGCAGCTACTTCACCTCGACGGTGCCCTTCATGTTCGGGTGCCTTACCGGCAAGCCGGGCCAGCGAGATCACGAAGTCCTGCTTCTCGTGCGGCTTGTGGCCCTGGAAACACCCTTGGTAGTTGCCTTGTCGTTGAGCTTGCCGTCAGCCGAGAAGGCCGCGTACTCCGCCGACCAGGTCGCCCTTGACGAAGCGGCTGCGGGATCGGCTTGCTAGCGGCTACGGCCGGCCGTCATGATCCTCGTCAGGGCGCGCGCCAGGGCCGCAAGCGCCCGTGTGTAGTCGATCTCCTCGTCGCCCCTGCCCGACAGCCGGCGCTCGGCGCGCTCGCGGGCGCGCTCGGCGCGGACGCGGTCGATCTCCTCGGGACGCTCCGTGGTGTCGGCGAGCACGATCACCTTGTCGTTCCGCACCTCTGCGAAGCCGCCCGACAAGGCCAGGTAGTGCTCGTCGCGTCCAACCCGATACATGAGCTCGCCGATCCCCAGGGTCGTCAGAAAGGGCGCGTGCCCCGGTAGAACGCCGAGGTACCCCTGGCTCCCCGGGATGACGATCTCGTCGGCCGTCTCGGCGACGACGAGCCGGGTCGGCGAGGCGATCTCGAGCGTGAGGCGATCGGCCACGCTAGGCGCTCGCCGCGAGCTTCTTCGATTTGTCCATCGCCTCGCCGACGTCGCCGACCATGTAGAAGGCCTGCTCGGGCAGCTCGTCGTGCTTGCCGTCGACGACTTCCCGGAAGCTCTTGATGGTGTCCGCGAGCTTCACGTACCGCCCCTGCGTGCCGGTGAACGCCTCGGCGACGAACATCGGCTGGGAGAGGAACCGCTGGATCTTCCGGGCCCGGGCGACGATGAGCTTGTCCTCGTCGGAGA
>WNEZ01012380.1_pt1 | contig 10701 bp, 9 predicted proteins | sample 5400521 | NCBI WGS metagenome assembly WNEZ01 (sample SAMN13153339, study PRJNA577476) | soil metagenome | isolation source: 120 cm saprolite under Douglas fir tree site 2 hole 1 replicate 1 | place: USA:California | collected 2015-04-18
CGAAGCAAACAGGCGGCGGCATGAGATCGAGCGGCTCTATCAGTTTAGCCAGACACTGCTCAGCGAGGGAAACGTCATCCAGCTGATGAACGCGATTCCCAATTACATCGTGGACAGCTTTGAGGCAGGCGCAGCGGAGCTGTTTCTTCCGCAGAAAGACAAGTTCTACCGCTCGGGCCACGGCGCGGCGCTGGTAGGCGAGGAAAAGACAAAGACGGCGTTTCTGCGCGATGAAGCGACGATTGAACCGGGCGCCGGGTTGTACTTTGTTCCAGTGCGCCTGGGTGCGCGTGCCATCGGCAGCCTGGGAATTTCCGGAGCAATGATGTCCCGGCAGACGCTGGACGCCGTGAGCAGTCTTGTGGCGATCGCGATCGAGCGCGCTAGAGCTATCGAGCAGTTGGGGCAAACCGAAGCGGAAAGGCAGGGCGAACGACTGAAATCGGCGCTGCTGGATTCGATTACTCACGATTTCCGGACGCCACTGACGTCGATGAAGGCGGCGGTGACCAGCTTGCTCGGAAGCCAGGGCACGGATGGCGCGCAGAGCACGGAACTATTGACCATCATCGAAGAGGAATGCGACCGGCTGAATCATTTGGTGGAAGAAGCGGCGGAGATGGCGCGCCTGGAGGCCGGAGAGGTCGAGCTGTCCCTTGCTGCCGTGCCGATTGGAGAAATCATTCAAACTGCTGTGACAAGGATGAAAAGCGCTCTCGCAGCTCGCGTCATCGATGTACGCGCTGGCACGGAATTGCCAGCTGTGCGGGCGGATTTCGAGCGAATCGTGGACGTTCTGATGAAGCTGGTCGACAACGCCAATTTGTATTCGCCGAAGGAGCAGCCGATCACGGTTTCGGCGGAGGCAAATGGCGAGTTTGTGGCCACAAGCGTGGCGGATCGTGGCCCTGGCATCGACACCTTCGAGCAGGAAATGATCTTCGACAAATTCTATCGCGGGAAAGACCAGCGGTACCTCGTGCGGGGGACAGGAATGGGGTTGCCAATCGCCAAGGCGATTGTGTCGGCGCACGGCGGCACGATTGCAGTGACGAGTCAGCTGGGCCATGGTTCGGTGTTTTCGTTTACGCTCCCGGCGGCCCGGACCGAGGCGCGGCGGTGAACGCAGCGACCATCCTCGTGGTCGATGACGAGCCGCAGATTCGGCGCGTTTTGCGCGCGACGCTTTCGAGCCGCGGGTACGTGATCATTGATGCAAAAACGGGGGAAGAAGGAATTGAGCTGGTGCGCAAGGACAAACCCGACTTGGTTTTGCTCGATGTAAACATGCCGGGCATGGGAGGTCTCGAAGCGTGCCGCGAAATCCGGCGAGGGTCGAATGCGCCGATCATCATGCTCACGGTTCGTAACGCGGAGCGCGACAAAGTGGCCGCGCTGGACGCGGGCGCCGACGATTACGTAGTGAAACCGTTTGGTATCGAAGAGTTATTGGCACGAGTTCGTGCTGCGCTGCGGCGGCACGGAACGGGCGAAGCTTTGGTACCGTTCGAAACGAAGGATTTGACCATCGATTTTGAGAGTCGCACCGTCATGGCGCGCGGTGAGGACGTGCATCTGACCCCGAAAGAATTCGAAGTGCTGAAACTGCTGATCGCGAATCAGGGAAAACCGCTCACCCACCGAAGATTGCTGCAGGCCGTCTGGGGGCCGGATTATGGAGAAGAGACCGAGAATCTGCGCGTGGTGATCAACCAGCTTCGGAAGAAGATTGAGAGCGATCCGACGCACCCGAAATACATCCTGACGGAACCGTGGGTGGGTTACCGCTTTCAGATGCCGCGAAGCCCAGCGGCGAAAGCTCCGGCGCGGAGGTAACAACAGAGCCTGCGGGTTACGATCACCCGAAAGATTGGCCCTTTTTAGCTGCTTCACTTCGAGTGTTCTTGCTACTCGGCGCGACTAATACAAAGGGTTGGAGGAATCAAGAGCGAGGTTGAGTTGAAGGACATTGACGCGCGGTTCCCCCAAAATGCGGAATTGCCGAGGCTGGGTGTAACGGGCAACCAGGGCGCGTACGCCAGACTCGGCCATGTGGCGCTCGCGGGCGATGCGTGGAATTTGAAATTCAGCGGAGGCGGGAGAGAAGTCAGGATCGAGGCCAGAAGCGGAGGCGGTAACTAAGTCAATTGGAACCGTTGTAGAGGGATTCTCCATCTGTGCTTTTTGCACATCGGCCGTGACACGATCAAGCAATGTCTTATTGGTCGGACCAAGGTTGGAGCCGCCGCTGGAGGTTGGATCATATCCAGTTCCCGCCAAAGACGGCCGGGAGTGAAAATAGCCAGGGGCAGAGAACGCCTGCCCGATGATTCTCGAGCCCACGACCTTGCGGTTTCTTTCGATCAACTGTCCGTTGGCGCGGTCAGGAAACAGCACCTGGGCCAGACCCGTAATGGCGAGCGGATACAGGACTCCGAATATCACCGTCGTAACCAGCGTGAACCACAGAGCAATCAGAAAATTCTTTTTCATAGGTTCCTCAAACAATCCGAAGATACGTCAGCAATACGTCGATGAACTTGATTCCGATAAACGGCGCAATGATTCCACCTAGGCCGTAGATCAACAGGTTGCGCTGCAGCAAAGCCGCCGCGCCTAATGGACGATACCGCACGCCACGGAGAGCAAGTGGAATCAGAGCGATGATGATCAGAGCGTTGAATATTACCGCAGAGAGAATCGCCGATTCCGGCGTGCGGAGATGCATCACATTCAGGACGCCGAGCACGGGAAAGGCTCCAGCAAACATTGCGGGGATTATGGCGAAGTATTTGGCCACATCGTTAGCGACCGAGAAGGTCGTCAAGGCACCGCGAGTGATGAGAAGTTGTTTACCGATCTCCACGATTTCGATGAGTTTCGTCGGATTGGAATCGAGATCGACCATGTTGCCGGCTTCTTTCGCAGCTTGCGTGCCCGTGTTCATGGCCACACCGACATCGGCTTGAGCTAGAGCGGGCGCGTCATTGGTTCCGTCGCCGGTCATGGCGACAAGTTTTCCTTTGGCTTGTTCACGCTTGATGAGCGCCATCTTGTCTTCAGGTTTCGCCTCGGCGAGAAAATCATCGACGCCAGCTTGGCGGGCGATGGCCGCTGCAGTCAGAGGATTGTCGCCGGTGATCATCATCGTGCGAATGCCCATGGCGCGCAGGTGATCGAATCTCTCCTTCATGCCGCCTTTGACGATGTCCGTAAGAGCGATTGCGCCCAACACACGACGGTTCTCCGCAACCAGAAGCGGTGTTCCCCCACAATTCGAGATTTCCTGGATACGAAGCTTCAACTCATTCGGTATCGCGTTGCCAGATGGACTAATGAACCTTCCAATTGCATCGGGAGCGCCCTTGCGGATTTCCCGCCCGTCGATATCCACGCCGGACATACGGGTCTGCGCCGAAAACGGAATGAACTTGGTGTCGTGCGAAGAAAGGTCGCGGCCGCGCATGTTGTAGCGCTCTTTTGCCAGAACGACAATTGAACGGCCTTCCGGAGTCTCATCCGCCAGCGAAGAAAGCTGTGCGGCATCGGCCAAATAGTTCTCCTCGATGCGGGAGGCAGGATAGAAGTGGGTCGCAGCGCGGTTTCCAAGTGTGATCGTTCCTGTTTTGTCGAGCAGCAGTACGTCCACGTCACCCGACGCTTCGACGGCGCGACCGGACATCGCGATTACGTTTCTCTGAATGAGCCGGTCCATGCCCGCAATGCCGATCGCGGAGAGCAATCCCCCAATCGTCGTCGGTATCAGACACACTAGGAGTGAAACCAACACGAAGATGCTCTGCGGGGCGCCGGAGTAGATCGCGAATTGCTGCAGGGTGACGACCGCCAGCAAAAAGATAATGGTAAGACCCGCTAAGAGTATGTTTAAGGCAATCTCGTTCGGGGTCTTCTGCCGGCAAGCTCCTTCGACGAGCTTGATCATGCGGTCGAGAAATGTCTCTCCGGGATTCGACGTAATGCGCACCTTGATTTCGTCGGACAAAACACGTGTTCCACCCGTAACCGCGGAACGGTCTCCGCCAGATTCGCGGATGACCGGCGCGGACTCGCCTGTGATTGCCGACTCGTCGACCGACGCCACGCCCTCGATAACCTCGCCGTCTCCGGGGATGAAATCCCCTGCGGCGACGACAACGATATCTCCGGAGCGCAGTTTCGAACTGGCCACGCATTCTGTACTGCCGTCACTCCGCAAGCGATGGGCTTGGGTTTCCGCGCGCGCCTTGCGGAGCGTGTCGGCTTGTGCCTTGCCCCGGCCTTCGGCCATGGCTTCTGCGAAGTTGGCAAACAGAACCGTGAACCACAGCCAGAGGGTGATTTGTAGTCCAAATCCGAACTGGCCGGCGTGGTGAGAGGCGTTCCACGCGAGCTGGATGGTCGTCAAAACCGCGCCCACCTCCACGACGAACATCACCGGGTTCTTGACCATCGTGCGCGGGTCCAGTTTTCGAAATGAATCCAGCGCGGCCCGCGAAACAATGGCGCTTTCGGTGAGCGACTTTTTCCTGATTTGAGCTACTGGGTCCATAGACACCTCAGAAAGCCTTTCCTGCGTTCATCAGCAGGTGTTCAAGAATCGGCCCCAGACTCAGAGCCGGAAAAAATGTGAGAGCGCCTACGATCAAAATCGTCGAAACCAGCAAACCGGCAAACAACCCACCTGTTACTGGGAACGTGCCGGCGGACTCCGGGACAGTCTTCTTTTTGGCCAGGCTTCCTGCAATGGCAAGCACCGGAATGATCATGAAGAAGCGGCCAAGCAGTTGAGCGACAGCCGTTGTCGTGTTGTACCACAAGGTGTTCGCATTCAAACCTGCGAAGGCCGAACCGTTGTTGCCGGCCGAAGAAGTGTAGGCGTACAAGATTTGGGACAACCCGTGTGGGCCAGGGTTCGTGATGCTTGAGGTTCCATACGGCTTGACCACGGCAACCGCAGAAAAGACCAGAATCGTGAACGTCAAGATCAGAACCGCGAGCATGGCCATCTTGACGTCATACGATTCAATCTTCTTGCCTAGGTATTCCGGAGTTCGCCCCACCATCAGCCCCGCAATGAAAACGGCGAGCACAACGAAAACGAAAATGCCATAGAGTCCTGCACCGACTCCGCCAAATACAACTTCGCCCAGCATGATGTTGATCAAAGGAACCATTCCGCCGAGGGGAGTAAAGGAATCGTGCATACCGTTCACGGCTCCGCAGCTGGCATCGGTGGTCACCGTGGCGAACAGAGCGGAGTTCACAATTCCAAACCGCACTTCTTTGCCCTCCATATTTCCGCCCGAGTGCAGCGCGCTAGCCCGCTGGTCGGTGCCGACCAAAAGCCGATTGCCTTTGGCCTCTGCCCAATAGGCGGTCGTCACACCGGCGAAAAACAACACGGCCATGGCCGCCCAAACCGCCCAGCCGTGGCGTTGCGAACCCGTCATCCGGCCCAGCGTGTAGGTCAGTCCGGACGGAATTGCGAAAATCAGCACCATCTCTAAAAAGTTCGAGAATGGAGTGGGGTTTTCAAAGGGATGGGCGCTATTGGCGTTGAAGAATCCGCCGCCGTTGGTGCCGAATTCCTTGATCACTTCCTGCGAAGCCACCGGCCCTTGCGCAATTACCTGCTGTGCCACGGTTTGTGTCGCGGTCTTGCCGTCCGGACCCGTGACTTGCGCCGTGTATGGCTGAACCAGATCGACAGTCGTGTACGGCTTGAAGTTCTGCACGACACCTTGGGACACCAGGATCAGGGAGCCCACCAGGCAAACCGGCAGCAGAATCCACAAAAGACAACGCGTCGTATCGACCCAAAAGTTGCCGAGTTTGTCCGTTTCTTTGCGTGCGATGCCGCGGATGACGACGATGGCGAGCACGATGCCGACCGCGGCGGAGACGAAATTGTGGTAGGCCAAACCTGCCATCTGCGTGAAATAGCTCATCGTGCTCTCACCGCTGTAAGCCTGCCAATTCGTGTTCGTTGTGAATGAGGCCGCGGTGCCAAAGGCCAAGGCTGGATCAACATTGGCGAATTTCTGTGGATTGAACGGCAGCCACTTCTGCGTCCGCTCGATGAGATAGAGCAGGACCATGGAAACGCCGCTAAACAACAGCATGGCCACCGCGTATTCCGTCCAGCGCATCTCGCGCTTCTCGTCGACGTCGGTCAGGCGATACACGAGCCTTTCGATGGGCCGAAAGACTGGATCGAGAAACGTTTTTTCGCGGTTGAAGACTCGCGTCATGAAAACGCCGAGGGGTTTCGTCACCAGGAAGATCACAAAGAGATACAATCCAATTTGAAACCAGCCAGTCGGGGTCATCGGCTAGAACTCCTCCGCCTTCAAAAGGGCGTATAGCAAATACCCCAAGACAAGCGCGCAAATCATCAACAGTGCCGCATCACCTGCATGCATACGCTCACTCCTATTTCAACCGTTCGCAGCCGCGAACGTAGAAAACTCCCAGTGCGAAAAACAGTGCTGTTGCTGCGATGAAAATCACGTCTAGCATGATGGTTCTCTTCCTCCAGTCGAGCCGTTCAACACGACTTGCTCGCCAGCGCCCGTCTCCGCATTACGGTTGAAAGTGCGAGTCGAAGGTCAATATGACCCCCAAGATCAAGAGATTTTGGGTCGGCGTCAGGCCAACTACTCCCGGAGCCACTTCACCGTCACGGAAGAAGCCGCCGCCCAGTCCGCGGGAATCGTCGACCCGGTGCTCCAGCCTCACGATGGCAGTAGCCAGGCGATACGGAATGTGGTATTCCAGGGTCGTCGTGTTGGCTTTGACGGTTTGCTGGAAGCCAGTCAAACGACCATCGCGGTCCCAGTAGACTTCAGGGCGCACCGTCGCGCTCCAGTTCTTGCTGAAGACCCAATGCACCGGCAGTTGGGCAAACATCCAGAGAGCACGCGGATTCCCGGGCGCCGCGACTTTTTCAGTCCCGACGTGATATTCGAATGCGACCATAATCCGATCAGTTTTCCATTCGGTAATGCTGTCCCACAAGAACCGCCAGAATTCGAAGCCGGTGTCCGATTGGTGCGGACCGAACAGAACTGTTTCTTTTAATGTCGTATGATCCGTCACCTTGTAGGCGGCTTGGCCTCCCGAGCTGGGCACGTGATTGGCATCGGCGAGGTGCCAGTATCCGTTCACCACGAAAACCGTTCCGGTCAGCTTCTTCGTGAGAGGGTAGCTCGCGTTGACTCCCATCATGAGATAGGGCGTGAAATCAGCACCCCAGGGGCGCGTGTAGTTGAAGTTGTCCTTCGCGTACAGCGAGTCATAGCCGATGAAGCTGGAGAAGATTCCAGCCTGCACCGTTAGGCCCTTCCCCACCGGCGCTAAATACGAGACATCCGTTGGTCCAAGGTGACGCAACCACTCGGAGCCTGGGAGATTTGGCGCGGTCGCGGAGAAACCGAAGATTCTGGAATCCTGGCCGCTTTGGAGAGTGAATTCCATCCCCCAGCGCGACGACTCCGAGGCTGCCTTGCGCAGGTATGCGCCCGCCATGTTTAGAATCGGCTCGTCGACTTTGTAAGCCGTTCCGCGACTTCGAAACAAATGATTTGAGGGATGGTTGAAATCCAGCAGATAAGCTGCGTCGATGAATCCACCGTATTGCCACTCAGGGGACTTGTGACCAGCCGGTAACGCGGTCTGCCCCTGAGTAGCTTGGAGAGCAGGAGCATTCGATGAGAATGCCGTGGTACCGCCCAATTCCTTAGTCTTCCTTTGAGACACTTTTCGGTGTCCTTGAGATGCCGGAGGCGCGTCTTGCGCTTGCGCGTATGCGGCGAAGAACCACACGGCCATCACTGTAAGTAATCCGGATCTGAATTTCCCCATTACCATGACTCCATTCGGCAGTGCGTCTTTTTGAAGAAGAATGCTTTCGCTTGGACTGTGTTGAATCCATGCTGACCACGCGTCCAGTCTGCAGGTTCCCAGCTTTCGGGTTGGAACTGTGCTGACGGTTGCTGGTCCGCCGTTTGCCCTCACGGAAAAACTGGACAAGGACATACAACATGAATACAAGACCGAGGCTCATGAGAATCAGAAAAACCCGCATCGTCGATTGACACTGTCCGTCCCGAACCTGCTATCGTCTCGCCTCCACCGCAGCTTCTGTCAGGGGATCAGCGAACATGGGAAGAGTGGCATGCGCGTGTTAAAGAAGTCGCAATGAAGTCGTAAGGATTTCATAAGGCTCTATACCGTTGGGGAGTGGTGTTGCTCAGAGCTGAACCACAGAGAGTCCGGGAATCAATCGAAAGTGACGAGGGTTCAGGGGTGCCACTGAATAGCCCAGATCCATGCTAAATAGCTACACCTTGTGGCGCTAGCGCCAACAACCCAGCACCTGCAGCTATTCCTGCCACGCTGAGAAAGTGCCGACGAGACGTAACGTCTTTGCTCATGAAGTGCCTCCCGGAGCAAGTCGCAGGATTCGGAGCAAGGGCTTGATCGATAGCCCCTGCACCAAGATGGAAAAGACCACCACACCAAACGTTAGATTGAGAATCTGGTCCCGATAAGGAAAGGTGCTATCGAGACTCAACGCCAGCGCCAGCGACAAAGCTCCTCGCAATCCACCCCAAACCATCACGTGTTGCCACGCGAAAGGGATGCGCTTGGAGAACAGGTTGCTGAATGGCACGAGCGTGTAGACCGAAAGAATGCGGCCGAGGAAGATCGCTGCAATGGCGATCAGAATTGGTTTCCAGGCGCGGAGCACGCCTCCTAGGCGTACTTCCAATCCGATCAGCAAGAACACGAGCGAGTTAATCATAAAGGAGGCGTATTCCCAGAAAGATCGCAATGCCGTCAGCGTTCGCGTACTCATCCCTGTTTTCACAGCAAAATTGCCAATCACCAGTCCGGCAGCGACCGTAGCGATTACTCCGGACAGATACAAGTGACGGGCAAGCAGAAAAGTGCCATAGGCAAGGATTGTCGTGAACGTAATCTCAACCTGCGCATCGTCGATTCTTTTCGTGAGTTTGCTGACAAAATACCCAAGGGCAACTCCCAACAGCGCACCGCCAACCACACTCAGTAAGAACTGTCCAGCACCCCACGCCAGATCGACACCTCCGCCGACTGCACTGGCGAAAAGGATTTGGAATAAAGCAACCGCTGTGCCGTCATTCAACAGACTCTCACCCTCCACTAGTACCGAGAGCCGGTCGTCAACCGCCACTTCCTTGAAAATGGAAAGTACGGATCTAGGATCGGTCGCGGACACCATCGATCCAAAAAGCAACGCCACAATTAGCGACATCCCAACTGCATAGTAGACGACGAAGCCTGTCACAAATGATGCGAGCGTCTGGATATTCTCCTCGAATGGTTATGAGTGTATCCGTCCCATTCGTGCCAGGAAGCCGAAGGTCCATCAAGGTAATGTTGGGACGATGACGACGGAATTCTGTGATAGCCTCCACTGTATTCGCCCCAATCCTTCACGGAAGACCGGGTGATCCTCGACAGTCAGGATACGAATTGGCTTGCCAGGAACCATAGCCACTTGTCGCGCCTCGGACAAATGCCAGGCAAGGTGTTTCGGTTGCTGGGCCTGCAAGGCGGCGCATACGGCGGCTCACAATTACAGGATCTGGGCTCGGATTCCCTCGGCAACCGCTCCGCCGGGTCCCTTCACGGAAGGAAAGAATAGCGATGAATTCCCTTTTTATGTGCAACTGGGCCTGCTGACGATCACAGCCAAGTTACACCTTGCCGGCCTTCCCAATGCGAATGCCTCTGTCTGCCTGTTCAGTTTTCCTTTCCGCAGCATTCCTCCGTAGCGCATAGAACCTGCAGAAAATCATAGGGCCAGCGTTGTGGTTTCTGGGGTTTTCAGAAGTCTGTAACACCTCTACCCTCGTCAGCATGAGCAAGTGAGAATTGAGATGAAGGAAGCCGGTATCGTTTCGAAGGACACTGTGGAAAGTCTGGAGACCGCCGAATTTATCGAGAGAGCGGGAATTACGTTCGCCTATTGCCGGCTGGGAAGCGCACTTCGATGGCATGCAATTGGCCTTGAGTGGTATCGTATCGCGAGGGGTCGAACGTCGAACCCAAGATCGAGAATATGATGAGCTCCCCGGACTTGCGACTCAAACCCGACCACGAAATACAACTCGGTGACGCCACGAGCGTGGTGCGGCCAGCTGGATCTGTATCGAAACCAGGACCGAATACCACAACCCCATCGCAGGCGGAATCCCTGTTAGCTGCGGAGAAGAGAACGCTGGAGATGATGGCCAATGGCGCAAGCCTCTCAGAGGTCCTGAACGATTTGTGTGCCTCCATTGATGCTCACGCCCCCCCTGTTACTTCAATGGTTTGTTTGATGGACGGCGAGTGGCTGTCGCCGTGTGCCGGGCCTCATGTCCCCGCCACATTTAAAGCCGCCATCACACCTTGGCGGATCGGTCCCGACAGGGCTTCTTGCGGCGCGGCCGCGTTCACCAAACAAAGGGTGATCGTTCCGAATATTTCCAAAGATCCGCGATGGCCAGATGACGCTCGCGACTTGACTCTAAGCCATGGGTTTTCCGCAGCCTGGTCCGAACCACTCATTTCGAAGGATGGCGAGGTGCTGGGTACCTTCGCAATGTACTATCCGGAACCGCGGACACCACTGAGCAGTGATCTTGAGCTAATCAACGCGGCCGGCCACAT
>WNEZ01023028.1_pt1 | contig 10701 bp, 2 predicted proteins | sample 5400521 | NCBI WGS metagenome assembly WNEZ01 (sample SAMN13153339, study PRJNA577476) | soil metagenome | isolation source: 120 cm saprolite under Douglas fir tree site 2 hole 1 replicate 1 | place: USA:California | collected 2015-04-18
AATAATCATCCCCATCCCAGGCCCAATAGCCAGGAGTCCAGATATAGCCCTCCTCCGGGCAGATGGGTTGCTCATAGACGGGCAGCGGAGGAGGAGGATAGCCGACGGAAATGCCGATGCTGACTTGAGCATACGATGAAGCGGAAAGAGAGAGCAGGAACAGCGCGAACAACAAGGAACGAATAGACGAAATCGTGCGCATGGCGTGTACTTCCTTTCGCTCGATCATCCATCGGTGGCCCGCATCGATTTTAGTCTCGCGGGCGCGAATCGGGAAGCGTGGCTAATGATATCTCGGATGTGATAGACACTGGTTAGGCGAGTTGCACACGACGTGCTTTTGGAGTAACGCGCCGTCTGCTAACCGCACAGTCAACTCCTGGTTAGTCGGGCGGTCTCAATGGGTCGACGCAACACTAGGGCGAAGTCCATTGGCAGGGGCCTCAATAGCTAAGAGTCGTTCGCGAGCGTTGATTCAAACGGAACACCATCCTGGCTGGGGTTTGATTGAATACAGCCGGACAAAGCGGTTCTCCATGGGGAAGTGCTGTCGGATCAACTGACTAGATGGTGTTGCATCGACCGGTTGAGCTGGCACGCCTAACCGGACAAGTCCCGTACCAAGACTCTATTTGTCCGGTTACCGCTGCCAGTTCAGAGGTATTACTTCCGCTTTGCTCGTCACTCGGACGGAACCGCGTTCAGCGTGGTTAGCGGTGCGCCCCGCCAATAGGTTGATTTCTAAGGATGGCCGATCTGTTGGTCAGAACACGATGGTACATTGTGCTCCAGCTTGCCATAAGCGGACTCTTGGACGGCTCCGCGGAACTAGGGACAAGTGCGGAGCGAGCACGCCCAACTAGCGAATGGCGTGCCGATCGCCCCAATGCCAATTATCTGGCTCTTTTTCGCTTGACAGCGCGCACAGCGAAGAGTAAACGTTGCGTCACTTCACCCGTCTCCGTGAATGCCTGCTAATCAGGCACTGCAATCAGGGCTCAGGAGTAGCAGTACTTATGGGCTCCCATTCTGCAATTCCAATAGATACGAATTCGCCCCAAGTTTCACGACAGAAGCTGAGGTGGAGTTGAGTCACCGTTCTGAAGTGAACGGAGGAATCCATGTTCGAGCGCGCGCGCAATTTTCTACTTCTCGGGATGTCTTTGCTGGCAGGGCTAGCGTGTGCGCCGGTCGCGTGGGCGCAGCAGGGGCCTACGCCAGGTCAAAACGTCAACATGGTTTCAGGCACGAAGTGGCCGGGAGGTGATCCGTTCCTGCAGAGGCAGAACGAACCATCCATCGCTGTTTCGACGCGCAACGCACAGCACCTACTGGCTGGGGCCAACGACTACCGCACGGTGGATCTGCCCATCAGCGATGTGCTGCCGGCCGGAGAGGCGGGAGATGCGTGGCTTGGGATCTTCAAATCCTTTGATGGAGGAGCATCCTGGCAGAGCACCCTGATCCCTGGATTCCCGCAAGACAAGTCGCCTGCGGGGCTTGCCTCTCCCATGAAGGGATTGACAGCGGCCTCCGATCCAGTCGTCCGGGCCGGGACCAACGGGATGTTCTATTACGGCGGCATTGCCTTTAACCGAGGAACTAACATTGGAGGCCTGTTCCTTACCAGGTTCATCGATCTAAATAATAAAGAGAATGGCGACGCAACGAGGTACCCGGATCTCCCCACCGACCCAATCCGCTACATCGGAACGGTGAAGATTGATTCGGGTAATGCTGGACAGTTCATCGACAAACCTTGGTTGGCTGTGGACGTTCCGCGCCCGGGCGCCGGAACCTGCAACGTTCAGGTAACACAAGCCGACGGCACAACCGTGAATCAGACATTCCCTGCGGGCAACGTGTACATGGCGTATGCCATGTTTGTTGGCGGCATGATCAATGTACGCACCAAGATTAATTTCACCAAGTCAAGCGATTGCGGCGTCACATGGTCCAAGCCGATCATGATGAGCCAGACGTACGACATCAATCAGGGGATCGCGATCGCGATTGATCCTGGAACGGGATACGTCTACGTGGCGTGGCGCGTATTGGATTCCGGGAATGACTTGGACACCCTGGTAGTTGCCAAGTCCATCGATGGCGGAAATACTTTTTCAAAGGGAATGGCGATCGGTGTGGATGCGAACGGCCAAGTCTACATGGCTTGGTCCCAGCGCGGCGCTGGCCCCGGCGGCGATGCCCGCATCATGCTGGCAACCTCGGCCGATGGAGTCAATTGGTCCGCGCCTTCCCCGGTAGACAATGGGATGAGCACAGACGATGCTGGGATGATATTTACACGCGGCCATCAATTCATGCCTTCGATTGCCATCACCGGCGGGAAGGTGATGCTTGCCTACTACGACTTAAGGCTTGACCATACGCTCGGCTTCTTTACTCCTAGCAAAGCACCTCTCCAACCCGATCCCAATAACGGAGGGAAGCTGTACAACGAAGCGCGCACGCCCGAAGGCGAACTGCCGCTCAATCCAGGTGCGGTTTTTACGCCGTTTGTGGATGACCTCGGACTTACGCAACGCCGGCATACTGTCGATCTGATGGTGGCGCAGGCTGTCCCTGGCCCCAAACCAGCGTTCGTAGCGCCAGTGCGAGTCTCGCAGTACATATTTGGTCTGCGCGGCGACGCCTCGAACCCCAACCACCTGGAGCAGCTCCAGGAAAACCCGCCGAACCTGAAGCTTTTTGCGATGGGGACCGTTCCATTCTTTGGCGACTACATTGATGTTACTGGGCTAACGATGGTGCCCACGGCGTCGGGCGGATGGGCCTTCAACAGTGCCGCGAATCCCAACCAAGCCCCCGTATTTTACACCGCTTGGACCACCAACCAGGACGTGCGGCCGCCCCTCGATGGCAACTGGCAGCACTATACGCCTGTGGGAAACGGAGGGCCGAGCATCTTCGATCCGACGCAGACTAAGCCTAACTGTGTCCCCGGCCAAGAGGGCATGCGCAACCAAAATATTTACAGCAGCCAGGTGACACAGGGGCTGCTGGTATCTTCGCCCCAGACCTTGAAGCCTCTTAGCTCAACTCTCCAGCGGTCCTTCATTGTTCTAGCGCAGAATTTGACGAATTTCGACAAGACTTTCCACTTGAACATTGCGAATCAGCCACCGGGCGGTTTCGCTTCTTTTGTGGCGGGGACGAACGTTCCATCACTCATCCCTCCGTCACCAGTCGTGCAAGATCTCGATGTGGCTATTCCTCCTCACTCCGGCATAACTAGGCCGGTGTTCGCTGCCTCCAGTAGCGCCGGTGCCAGCATCACGGTCAACGTCGTGGAAACAACGCCGCCTCCTGGCGTCAATAGCAACCTCGCAAGTTTTGTAGTGTTCAACGGAGATCCTACGAGCCCTTTAAAACTCGTCAATCCGGATGGAGTGACCGGCGGGGATATCGGGACAATAGAGCTCTACTCGCCGAGTACTACGGACCCGACTATTTTCAACCCGAACGCTCCCAACCCTAACGCACCCAATCCTAATGGCCCGAATACTGGTCTTAGCAACCCCAACGCCCCTAATCCCAATGCACCTAATCCGAACGCCCCCAATCCCAACGCGCCAAATCCCAATGCTCCGAATCCAAATGCTCCTAACCCGGACCTCCCCAATCCGAATGCCCCGAATCCCAACGCGCCCAATTCCGTTGTTTCCAATCCCAATGCACCCAACCCGAACGCCCCCAATCCCAACGCGCCCAATCCGAATGCCCCGAACACAAACATAACCAATACGACTGGGTCGTATCGCGTGAAGCTGGTTGGCAACAACCCCGGAAATTTTCCACTGCAATTGGCAGTGAACAAGACGTATCAAACACCGTCATCGACGTCGTATGAGAATCCAACTGGCCCGACGAGTTGCCAGCTGACAACTGAAAACCACAATAACGTTCAGGCGCTCATCAATAATCCGCCGATTGTATCTCCGGCGAACTTAAACGATCCCGGCATACAAGATCCCAGCTCCGGCAACACAACGTTCTCGCTGTTTCCCGGCGAGACGGCGGTAGTGGTATTGCGCGGTTATTTTGCATCGTATACGGATCCAAGGAAGGCTTTTGCGGACTTTAAGTCTTTGGTCACTCAGATCGCGCCGGTGGTCGTCCCGCACGCCGCTAATACGAATACGAACACGATCGTGGTCTCCGCGCCGATGTTCATCACGACCAGCACCCTGGCTGATGCTATCGTCGGAACCCCATACTCCGCGACGCTCAATGCTATTGGAGGGACGCCGCCATACACGTGGAGTGCGCCTAGCGGAGGTCTGTCCCCGGCGGCCTTGAACCCCACCACTGGCGTAATCAGCTTCACGCCAGCGATAACCGGGCCTGTAAACTTCGTCGCACAGGTGACGGACTCGAGCAACCCGCAGCGGACGGTGACCCGTTCACTTAGGATTAATCTGGTGCAGCCTCTTGCCGTAACCACGGCGAGCCCGCTGGCGACTGGTACCCAGGGTGCAAATTATGGGCCAATAACTCTCTCAGCCGGCGGCGGCACTCCGCCCTATGGCTGGACCCCAGTTACGGTCAACGGGATATCCCTCAGCAACAGTGGTGTGGTGAGTGGAACTCCGACCACTAATGGGCCATTCAGTCTTCCTGCTCAAGTCACCGACAGTGGTTCCCCCCCGCAAGCTGCCAGCAGCACGATAACGTTCAGCGTCATCGGTCCTGCGGCGGGCTTGACCTTCACTCCTCAGCCCACTGGTGGTGCGGGGGGAGTCCCGTTTAATGTCGCGGTCCAAGTAATGGATAATTTTGGCGCAGTCATTCCTGGCGTCAACATCACGCTTGCCATCCAAAATAACCCATCGGGAGGGACGCTCTCGCCTGCGCCAGGGAAGAGTCTCACGGTGATGACTGATGCCGTCGGAATAGCCACCTTTTCCGTCAGTATAGACAGAGGCGCTACTGCGCTCGGCTGTCCAGCTAACGGATACACGCTGATCGCCAACATATCCGGCGGGCCTTCGCTCGTCTCGAACTGCTTCGGCATCATCGCTGGGTTTGCTCCGACAACGGGTGCAATGGGGGCGGGACGCATTTCCCCGACAGCCACGCTCCTAAACAATGGCAAAGTTCTGGTTACGGGCGGAGGAATTGGTGGCGTCATCAGCGACGTGACCACTCTTAACACCGCCGAACTTTATGATCCAGCCACCAAGACCTTCGCTTCAACAGGCAACATGAATGCACACCGGTACGGACACACGGCAACGTTACTGCAAGACGGCACAGTGCTGGTCGTGGGCGGATCGACGATCGTGTCTGCGGAAATCTACAATCCCGGCACCGGCATCTTCACCCCCACCACCGGGGCTCCAAACTTTCAGCGGTTCTTTCACAGTGCGACACTGCTTAACGATGGAACCGTACTCATCGCGGGAGGTTCGCCCTCATTGCTTGGGGAAATCTACAACCCCGCGACGGGCACCTTCAGCACGACAACGGGCAGCATGACCGCTGCGAGGTCGTTCCACGCCGCGACGCCGCTCAATAATTGCTGCACCTTGACAGGCAATGGTCTCGTATTGCTGTCTGGAGGGAGTGGCAGTAGTGGTGTCCAGTCAACAAGTGAATACTACGATCCCGAGACGAAGACCTTTACTTCGACCTCTACTTTGCTCTCGAGCACACGCGAACTCCAAACCGGCACGTTGATCAACGGAAATGTATACGTCTTTGGAGGGACTCCGGACGGACTAAATGGACTTGCTAGCGCTGACTTTTTCAATTCGAACACTCTCAATGTGCTGGTGAGTCCATGGCTGTTCGAAGGCTTCAATACAGCTGCGGTCACTCAGCAGGTCGGTGGTCCGCCGGTTGCGTCAACATTTACGCTCAACTCCACCGCGTGGATCAGTGAGATTGAGACCTACCACTTCAATGGTGGTGCTGGCGACGTGCCTGGCACCATCACACTTCAAGCAGCCGGCGGAGGCATATTCGGTCCTTTCCCGGCGCAGGGATTTTCATCTGCCAGCACTCCCAGCAACCCAGGTACGGCTTTTGTAGCCAGTGTCAATTTGCCGATCGGACCGGGCACGTTCACAGTGCAGGACTCGGTTCCGAATACGTGGTCATTCAATAATGCGTCGAATAACCGGGGTTTCATCCGGGTGACTGGGACGTTCACACCGCCGCAGTTTAGCTTGGTCTTTCCGACACTGAACGTTGCACGCGCCTACCATACGGCAACCTTGCTACCCAGCAACTCCGTGCTTGTCGCTGGAGGACAGGGTGGCGCAGCGACGCCGAATCTTGCAAGCGCCGAGATTTTCAACCCCGGAAGCAACTCCAATCCTAGCTTCACTGTGACGGGTAGTTTAGTGACGGCGCGGCGCAGCCACGCGACTGTGCTCTTGCCAGATGGAACGGTTTTTGTGGTAGGCGGAAATGGGAATAGTGGACCGCTGCAAAGTGCAGAGATTTTCTATCCGCAGTGACCATCCGCCTGCGCTAATTTGCGGAGCGGCGGCGAGCATCACTCACCAGAGGGTCGCGGTCGGCGATTTGCTTTAGCGCCAAAAAAGTCTTGTACGATTCGTTCGCGGCGGGGCTCTTCAGGCCTTCCTGGGCGCGGCCAAGATAGTAATAAACCGGCGGGAAGAGGTGGTAGGTTGGTGACTCGTCCAAGAATAGCGCGGTAGCTTCACCACGGCGCTTCAAGCAGATTTCCAGTTCCGAATCGGCCTCCGCATACGCGCCTGCCTCAAGGTATGCTTGGCCCAAGTCAAACCGACCGAGCCAGGTATCTGCAATTTTTTGCGATTCGATGAAGAGAGCCACGGCTTCGCGTGGTTTTCGATGTTTCAACTCCAGTTCTCCCTGAATGAGTTTGGCATAGGCTTGCGCATCAGGTTCGAGGCGGCTGGAGAGCTGCTTCGAAACGTCCACAGCCTTTGCATCTTCTCCCAGACCCTCAGCAATACGCGATGACCAAAACAGGACGCTGGTATCCTTGCTGTCGGCGAGCGCGTGTTGGAGGGCCGCCCGGGCCGATCCAGAGTGGCCGAGAAGAAGGTAGGCTTGCGCCAGCGTCGTCCACTTTACGGCCGCGGCATCTGGATTTTTGTTCTGCTCGTCGGCGGCGACGGCCTTTTCGAGAATCGCAGTGGCATCCGCCGCTCGACCCTGGTAAAGACCGATGTCCGCCAAACCGATAGCGGCGGCGGAAGCACCGTCGGGGCCAACTTTGTCGAGTTTTTGCCAGGTTTCCCGCGCCTGGTCCAACTCCTCCTTGCCCATCCGTGATAAAGCCAACCCAACATAGGCAAGAACAAAATTCGGATTCATCTGAAGCACGGCCTGCTGTTCGCGAATTCCGGAGTCGAAATCGCTTGCGTACATCGCGTACAATCCCAGATTGTTTCGCTGCGGCGTGTTCTTCGGCTGCAGGTCTACGACCCGACGAGCGACCTCAAGAGCGCCCTGCATATCTCGTTTATAAAAATGGGCTAGCGCCAGGCCCGCCATGCCAAGGTTGTCCGCGGGATAGAGGTTGACGAGCTGCGTGAGTTCCTCAATCGCTTTGTCTGGATTGTGCGAAACCACCAGATAGTACACCCCGCGCGTCCGGTATTTCTCTCGGTCGGTCATGCGGTCAATCTTGGAAAGTGCCAATTGATAATACTTTTCGGCCTCTTGGCGACGGCCGCTGTTAAAATAAGAAACGGCTATACCCGCGTAAGCGCGCCCCATGTGGGGATCCAAATCGACCGCCTTGGTGTAATGTTCAATCGCGTCCTTCCACTTTCCCGCAACCTGCATCTCCTGGCCAAACGCGTACTCGTGGGCCGCTTCCAACGAAGCGGCGGTAAACGTCTCTGCCGCAGCCCTCTGGACAGACTCTGGCGTCGTGTCACCCAGCACCCTCCTGATGTCCCCGGCGAGGGTTCCGGTCGCCGTTAGCACAGAATCCTTGCTTGGAGCGTCCAACTGCTTAGACTGGATCTTCTTTCCCGTCGCCGCATCGGTGGTTTGCACGAAGACCTTGTACCCGGTACCAGCCGAAGAGATCGAGCCCGACACCACCACGCTGACTCCTTCTCGCATGGCCACCAGCCGCCCCAACCGGTCGTCCACCACGGATGTTCCGGGCTGCACGTGGGCCGCAACTTTACGCGCCTGCCCGCGGTTGTATACGCTGACAAACGAAGCCCCTTCGAGAGCGATCTCCAGCATCGGCTCAAGCGTCCCGTCGAAAACGGGATCCCCCGTTGTATTGTTGAAATCGGTGAGAAGCAAGGAAACAGGCCCATGCTGCACCGGAGGACGGACGAAAAATTTCTGTCGGAGAACTAACCCTCCAAGGATTAGAAGGATTACGACTGTGGGCGCGATCCATTTGAGTCGAATGAACGTCACTGGAAGCGCCGGCACGACGGTGCCGGGTGTGCTGGCCGCTACCCTGCTAGCGGAGCGCGTGGCGGGCAACGACCCGGAGACCGTGTCGCGTTTAAGCCGTTGCAGGTCAGCGCGCATCTCCGCGGCACTTTGATAACGAAGCTGGCGGTCTCGTTCGATGGCCTTGCTGATGATTTCTTCCAACTGCGGGAGCACTTGCGAATTCATCGCCGATGCGGGAATGGGCGCCCGATTGAGAATAGCTTCCATGATAATGCCGGAAGTTCTGCCGGTGAATGCCAGCTGGCCAGTGGCCATTTCGTATAGCACTAGGCCAAACGAGAAAAGGTCGGTGCGAGCGTCCAAATCTTCCCCGCGCACTTGCTCCGGGGACATGTAGGCGACCGTGCCAACGGCAAGCCCCGCGCTGGTGAGCAACTCTTGGCCGCTGAGCGTGGGCAAGGCGGAGGCGCCCACCCCTTCGGCAACCATCGCCGTTGGCGCGAGCTTGGCCAGTCCGAAATCGAGCACCTTGGCCTGGCCGCGTTTGGTGACGAAGAGATTAGCGGGCTTGATATCGCGATGAATGATCCCTTCGGAATGCGCCGCATCGAGGGCGTCGGCAATTTGGATTCCAAGATCAAGCACCTGTTCCATCATCAGGGGTTTGCCTTCGATGAAGTGCTTTAGGGTCTGGCCGTCCAGGAACTCCATGACGATGAAGTGCTCGCCATTTTCTTCGTCGATATCGTGAATGGTGCAGATGTTGGGATGATTCAGGGCTGAGGCGGCCTCGGCTTCCCGGCGAAATCGCTCAAGGGCAGAGGGGTTGCGCTCCATCTCGCGTGGGAGGAACTTGAGGGCAACGAGGCGCTTCAGGCGAGTATCTTCTGCCTTGTACACGACGCCCATGCCGCCACCGCCTAACTTCTCGACAACGCGGTAGTGCGAAATGATCGAACCGACCATAAGGTGTAAGTGTGTTTAGCGTGGCATGTTAGGCTCCGTGTTTGCGCAAGTCAACGGCCCGTAAAACGATTGGCGACCCCACGTGACGGAACGCCTCCGGACTTCGGGGCAAGAGCGTGCTACAAACCGGGCGGGTTCCGGACGAATGGTCGGCAATGCGGAAGTAATCAGGGTAAACGAGCGCCGCCAATTTCCGGGACCAAAACCGAGCGGCCGTTCGTCGCCACGCGAGGCGTCTTGCTTGTGACCTTCCTTCGTTGTTCTCACGGTTCTTGGCACAATCAAGTTCTGAATGGCGGCGCCGAGCGCTACAGTGGCGACGCCTACCTCTGCTTAGCAGTTTTTTAGGGTTAATCGTATCGCAGCGCTTGCATGGGATCCGTAGCGGCCGCGCGTCGCGCGGGAACCAGGCAAGCCAGTGTTGCTGCGGCGACCAGCAGCACCGTCATGCCGCCGAGCAACAGCGGATCGCGCGAGCTTTCCGTCACCAACTTCGTGGACACTTTGTTGAACGCGATGCTCAGCACGATTCCCGCAATGACTCCCGCTCCAACATTCATCGCAGTCGACGAGAGTACGATGCGGAACACGTCCGCAGCCCGCGCGCCCAGCGCCATGCGAATCCCGAACTCGTTCGTGCGCGTCGCCACTCCGTAAGAGACCACGCTGTACAGCCCCACGGCCGCAAGCGCCAGGGCCAGCACGGCAAAGACGCCAAACAGCGTTGCCATTAGCCGCTGTTGCGCGTACTCCTCTTGCCCGGTAATCCAGGCGTCGAGGTCACGCACGCGCATCACCTGCTGCTCCGGATCGATCTGCACGATTTGCGCGCGAATATCGCGCACTATCGAAAGGGGTGGCACGCGCGTGCGCACCAGAATCTGCGTGAACATCCACATGTTCGAGGTGAACGGGATGTACACCTGAGGCTTGATCGGGTTCCGCAAGCCGTCGTCGCGCACGTCCGCTGCGACGCCGATAATCTGAAACGCTCCGGTGGCCTCCGCGGCAACGCGTTGATACGGAGGCGAATCCTTCAGCACTGGAAGTTTGAATTGATGTCCGATAGCGTCCCCATTGGGCCAAAATTGCTTGGCCATCGTTTGGTTGATGACCGCCAACGCCGCGCCACGCATGTTTTCCGTGTGGTCCCACAACCGCCCTTGGGCCAAAGGAATGCGCAACAACGGAAAATATTCTGGGCTGACGAAATTGACGCGCACTTCCGGCTTTTCCGTCGCGGTGCTTCCCAGGATTTCGATGTCCTGCCGCCAGCCATTAGAGGGCGGCGTGGCGTTAGTAGAAATGACCGCGGCCACAACTTCCGGCATGGCGGCGATGCGCGCG
>WNEZ01039545.1_pt1 | contig 10701 bp, 11 predicted proteins | sample 5400521 | NCBI WGS metagenome assembly WNEZ01 (sample SAMN13153339, study PRJNA577476) | soil metagenome | isolation source: 120 cm saprolite under Douglas fir tree site 2 hole 1 replicate 1 | place: USA:California | collected 2015-04-18
GAACCCTCCGGCCAGCATCGCCGGTTTGAAACCCGAAGATCTCGACCTGTTGGTCGCGACGGGTCCGGGCGTGTCGGGCTTTGAGACTCTGGGTTGGTTTTTGGGTGCTCTTGTGTTCGTCCAATTTGTGCTGCGGGCCGCATCTGTCGCAGCATCGTCGGATTCGCGGGAAGTATCGCTCAATGAATCGGCTCTGACCTTCATCAGAGTCTATGTCGGCTTGATGTTCGTGCCGCATTTCGGGAGTCACATCCTCGGCGGGCCATTTCAATTCAAGATCTACACACTCTATTTTGAGAGCCTCGGGATTCATATGCCCGCGATGCAGGTTGCACTCGCCGGATCGATCGAGCTCATTTCCGCCGTCGGACTCACCTTGGGACTTTTCACGCGCCCGATTGCGTTGCTAGCATCGGTATATCTGCTGATGTCGATGCTGTTGGGCGGACATTTTCAGATCGGCTATGTGTGGGCTCTGCCGGAAGGGGGGTACGAATTCGGCCTCTTTTGGGCCGTGATGACCGCCGTGTTCGCTGTGCTGGGCGGCGGCCGGTATTCGACAGACAGGGAAATATGGCGGAGCGAGCCGGCCCGCCGCCTCCTGCCCAACGTCGTACGGAACGCCTTGGCGAGTTAGCGAGACGACCACCAGCGACAGCGTAAGGGAGACAATTAAATGACTGACGGCAGCCACTTTTCCGGTGTGAAGGTGCTTAATCTCGCAAGCTTCATCGCCGATCCGGCCACCAACACCACAATCCCCGCGGACGAATTGGTATTCGCGATGTGCGGTGACGACCTGCGCAGCGCCTTGAGGGCGCTCGTCATTGCCAACGAATATCTAAAACGGGGATTGACTGAAGCCTGTTCGGCTCTCTCGCGCGGCGAGCAGGAGGTGTCTCTCGCCGACACACCTCAAAGGTTCCTCGATCGAGAATTCGAAATTGGCGCCCTAATCAGCAGTCTCCAAGACAACGTAAAACGCGCAGGACGGCTCAGCGCACTGCCTTCGCACGGCGAAGATACTATGGCCGCTGGAAATGAATATGACACGGGACGCGAACCAGGGCAGACGTTCGCTGGAGCCGGGTTGCTCAGTCCACGCGAACGCACGATTCTCGAATTGATTGCTCAAGGCCAATCCAACAAGGAGATTGCTCGAGAGCTAGGAATTACCCCGGAGACCGTAAAAACACACGTCAAAAATATCTTCATCAAGCTGGAGGTCGACAAGCGAGCGAAAGCGGTCGCGCGGGCTGCCGCAATTACTCGCCACGGCAGTCAAAGGAGTTCATGATGAAATCCAATCCCGATCGGTGCGCGATCTTGCTGTCTACCGGGACGGCGTTCTGCTTGGTCTGCTCTCGCTACGGCGCGCAGAAGTCTGACCTTGACCCCGGCATCAGCGGTCGAACGCGGAGATCACCGCAATGATTGCTACATGAACGCACCAATAATTTCTGCCCTCGCGGCACTCGCGGGAGCGGTCATCGGCGGACTCACATCCGTCCTCGCATCGTGGTTGAGTCAACACGCCCAGGCGAGGGCACGGTGGCTTACGCAGGACAAGCTCCTCCGACAAGTACTCTACAAGGAATTCATCGAGGCGGCTTCGAAATGCAATATCGACGCGCTCCAGCACGACGAACCGGACATACCGGCCCTGGTCGAGCGTTACGTAAAGGTGGGCAGGATGCGCATCCTGTCCTCGCCAAAGGTCGTCGAAAGTGCGGAGTTGGTCGCACGAAGGATCGTCGAGACGTACCTAGTGCCGAACAAGACCTTCCTTGAGTTGCGGGAGATGACGATTGACGGATCAATCGACCTTCTTCGCGAATTCGGTGAAGCGTGTCGCGCAGAATTCGAGTCGCATCGAAGTCAGTTCTGAAAAGGGAGAAAGCAAGGGGCGAGGAAATGGTTAGCCTGAGGACGTATGAGACAACCTGGCAGACTGGATGAGGTGATATCGCGATGAAACAAATTCCACTCGTCATCGCCGTCACGTTGTCGATCGCTGCATGCAGCAAGGAGCAGCCCAAGAAGATCGAAATCCGACCGGTGCGCGTGACTTCGGTCCAGCACGCGCTAAGCGGCGATACGATAAGCTTGACCGGTCAAATCCAGGCCAAGGATCAGATCAATCTGGCTTTCAGGATCGGTGGTCGTCTCCAGGAAAGAAACGTGACGGTCGGCGATCCCGTTGCACCGGGCCAGATCGTCGCGAGAATTGAACCCCAGGATTTTCAAAACGCGCTGCGTTCGGCGGAAGCTGATCTCGCTTCTGCCGAAGCCGTGTTGGCGAACTCGCAAGGTACAGAAGGTCGGCAGAGCCAATTGTTGAGCAAGGGGTTTACGACTCGCGCTCAATACGACCAGGCCGAGCAGCAAATGAAGACCGCGCAAGCGCAGGTCGAGTCAGCGCAGGCGCGGCTGCAGAACGCAAGAGATAATCTTACCTACACTGAACTCAAATCCGACGGAAAAATCCGGAAGTAACCATCTCCTTGTCGGATGACCCGACGATCGTTGCCACCGGTCATGTCCGCGAGGTTGCCCCCCAAGCGGACGCCGCGACAGGCACCTACGTCGTGAAGGTCGCTCTCGACAACCCACCGGATGCAATGCGTCTTGGCGCAACGATCGTCGGACAAGTCAAAGTACAGTCAGAACCCGTCATTCAGCTTCCCGGGACGGCGTTGACCCAAAGCGAGGGAAAGCCCGCGGTATGGGTCGTCGACCCCGACAAGAAGACAGTATCGCTCGTTCAGGTCATTGTCGGCCATTATGATACGTCTTCGGCTGTCGTGTCGCGGGGCCTGAAGGACGGCGACCTTGTCGTAACGGCGGGCGTTCAAGCTTTGCGCCCCGGGCAAGAGGTTAGACTTCTTGAAACCGGCTCAGGCGTTCAGAAATGAACCGCCGCTTCAATATCTCGGAATGGGCGCTGGCGCATCGCTCGTTCGTTTGGTTCTTGGTCATCATCATCGTTGCGGCGGGCGGACTGTCCTATCTGAGGCTGGGCCGCAATGAAGACCCGAACTTTACGATCAAGACTATGGTGGTTCAGGTCCTGTGGCCCGGGGCCAACATCACGGACACGCTTCAGCAGGTCACAGATCGGGTAGAGAAGAAGCTTCAGGAAACGCCGGGTCTCGATTACATCCGAAGCTACACCGTTGCCGGCACGTCGACGGTTTTCATCACCCTCAAGGGCTCCGTGCTGAGCCGAGATGTACCTGACGTCTGGTATCAGGTCCGCAAGAAGATCGGCGATATCCGACAATTCCTACCACAAGGCATTGTCGGCCCGTTCTTTAACGACGAGTTCGGCGACACCTATGGCGTCATCTACGCGTTCACTGCGGATGGATTCACGCAACGGGAGCTGCGCGATTATGTGGAGGGTGCGCGCACCCGGCTTCTTGCGGTCAACGACGTTTCAAAAATCGACATTTTTGGCGCACAGGACGAGAAGATCTTTATTGAATTCTCGTCTCACAGGATCGCCGGCCTTCACCTCGATCGCCAGGCATTGATTCAAGCCATTCAGGCACAAAACGCTGTGACGCCCGCAGGCGTGGTTCAGACATCGGACGAAGAGATTCGCGTCGACGTGACCGGGGGATTTCGCTCAGAAGCCGATCTGAGGAACGTCGATTTTGTCGCCAATGGTCAAATCTTCCGGTTGTCCGATATCGCGACAATCAAACGCACCTATTCCGATCCACCGCAGCCGATGTTCCGCTTTGATGGCCAGCCCGCGATTGGGATCGGCATCTCGATGCGGGCCGGCGGAGACGTGCTAGCGCTTGGCCAAAACATCGAACAGGCGATGTCCGAGATCAGGGCGGATCTGCCCATCGGGATCGAACCTCATCTTGCCGCGGATCAGCCAAAAGTCGTCAAAGCGGCGGTAGATGATTTCATGGAAGCACTGTGGGAGGCGATCGGCATCGTGCTCGCGGTCAGCTTCATCAGTCTCGGCATTCGCGCGGGCGCCGTCGTTGCGTGCTCGATTCCGTTGGTGCTCGCCGCGGTGTTTGTCGGCATGGAATTCGCAGGAATCGATCTGCAGCGCGTTTCGCTCGGCGCGCTGATCATAGCGTTGGGCCTGCTGGTCGATGACGCCATGATCACGGTCGAGATGATGGTGACGCAGCTTGAGGCTGGCGCCGAAAAGGCGAAGGCGGCGACGTTCGCCTATACCTCGACGGCGTTCCCAATGTTGACAGGCACATTGGTGACGGTCGCAGGCTTCGTACCCATTGGCTTCGCAAAGAGTGCCGCCGGCGAATATACGTTCTCGCTTTTCGCAGTGGTTGCGTTGGCACTCCTTCTCTCCTGGATCGTGGCAGTTCTGTTCGCGCCTCTGATCGGGGTGACCATTCTGCCGGACAGGATGAAGCTTGCCACGGAGACCGAGCCCGGCCGAATCTTGCGGAGCTTTCGCCGCGCGTGCACGGCCGCCATGCGTGCCAAGTGGCTCACAATCGGTCTGACCCTCGCGGCGTTGGCGGCTTCGATCGTTGGATTGCGCTTTGTTCCCCAGCAATTCTTCCCAGCTTCCGACCGGCCGGAGCTGCTCGTCGACCTAAAACTATCGGAGGCTTCCTCCATCTATGCAACGCGGAAAGTCGTTGCGGAGTTCGAAGAGCTCCTGAATGGCGACCCGGACATTGATCATTGGACGACTTACGTCGGTCAAGGAGCCGTCCGATTTTACCTGCCACTCGATGTGCAGCTCGCCAACGATTTCTTTGCCCAATCTGTCATTGTCACCAAGAGCCTTGCGGCACCCGAGCGGCTGCGCAGCCGCCTCGAGCCCGTTCTGATCGAGCAGTTTCCTGGCGTAGTGAGCCGTCTGTCGGCGCTTGAACTGGGGCCTCCGGTTGGCTGGCCGCTGCAGTACCGCGTCAGTGGTCCCGAGCCGGTGCTGGTTCGTGACATCGCCTACAAGCTATCTGCCCTCATCGCCAGTGACCCCCGCACGGAAAAGATCAGCTTTGACTGGATCGAGCCGCAACGCACGTTGCGCATGCGTGTCGATCAGGACCAGGCCAGGCTGTTGGGCGTGAGTTCGCAAGTGCTAGCTCAGTCATTGTCGGCCGTGGTGTCCGGCATCAACATCACGCAATTGCGCGACGGGATCTACCTGATCGACGTCGTCGCGCGAGCCGACGAGCAGGAACGAATATCGCCAGACGCATTGCGGACCCTGCAGATTCCTATTCCAAACGGGGGCACCGTACCGCTGCTTCAGTTGGCAACAGTCGAATATGCCCAGGACTGGCCGCTGATCTGGCGACGGGATCGAAACCCAACACTGACAGTCCAGAGCGATTTGGTTGCCGGCGTGCTGCCTGCGACAGTGGTCGATAGCCTGCAAGCGAAGGTCCTGGCGCTAAATGCTGAGTTGCCGGTTGGATATAAGATTGTGCCCGGCGGGTCGGTTGAGGAAAGCGCGAAGTCGACATCGTCAGTCGCTGCGGTGGTTCCGGCAGCCCTTCTCATCATGCTTGTTGTGCTGATGATTCAACTGCAAAGCTTCAGTCGGCTGTTCTTGGTGCTGAGCGTCGCGCCCTTTGGATTGATTGGGGTCGTCGCCGCATTGCTTGTTGCTGGAAAGCCGCTCGGCTTCGTTGCCATCCTGGGCGTTCTTGCGCTCGTTGGCATGATCGTCCGCAATTCGGTGATCCTGGTAGACCAGATCGATACCGAGATCGCGCATGGGCGGGCTCCATGGGACGCTGTGATTGAAGCGACCCTGCATCGATTTCGCCCAATCCTTCTCACGGCGGCGGCCGCCATTCTGGGCATGATCCCGATCGCTCCGACCGTGTTTTGGGGACCGATGGCCTATTCCATCATGGGCGGCCTGGCGGTAGCCACAATGCTGACGCTTGTATTTCTACCGGCACTTTATGTGGCCTGGTTTCGTATCAAGGAGCCTTCGCCGCAACAATCAGAACAGCCCGATCTTTCCGACCAGCCTCAGCAGACCTCCTTACATCGAGTTCTCTAGCGCAGATGCGTCAACAATAGGAGCGGATGATGCCAAAAACAGCTGCGTCTCGCATGGGCGTTGGCTCATGGATCATCTTAATTGTGCTGCTATCGCTGTTGGTCATCACCGGCGTTATCGTCTACCTCGGTTGGACACTGGGAAATGGCACTGACGTGCCCACCTCAGGTTACGCCGCGATGGCATTCGGGGTGATTATTTCGCTGGCTGTCGGGTTCGGTCTTATGGCGCTTCTCTTTTACAGTAGCCGAAAAGGATATGACGAACCGCCAGTGATGGTCGTCCCTGAAAATGACTCAACGGAATCAAAAGGCGTTCCTGAGACAAAGTAAAGCCGGCAAAGCAATAACCAAGAATTTACGGACCCGACGAAGAGAAAGCCTCTCCGATCCTCTCGATCAAGAGGCGCACGCGCTTTGGTTGATCCTGGGTGGCTGGATAGACGATCTGCAGCCCCGTACTGCCCGCCGAGAATTCCCGCAGAAGCTCCACAAGGGTGCCGGCTTTCAAGTCCGCCTCGATATCCCAAATTGATTTCCGGGCAATCCCGTATCCATTCCGGCACCAGTCCCGAACCAGGCCGCCGTCGTTCGCGATCCGGTGCCCCCTGACCACGATCCTCCGCGCTTCGCCATCTATTTGAAACGGCCATTCTCGATCGATCGTCTGTCCGAAACGCATCAGAATGCATTCGTGATGAGCGAGATCATCGGGATGTTGCGGAAGTCCTTTATCTCTCAAATATTCCGGAGAGGCGCACACGACGCGCCTGTTGTGGCCGAGGCGCTTCACGCGCAACGTGCTGTCAGCCAGTTCGCCGTACCGGATGGCAAGATCCTGGCCCTGCCCTACCAGATCAACATAACCATCCGTCAGGTTTCAGCTCAGCATCCGCTACTCAACGATGGATCCAGAACAACTGATCCTCAGAGGAATCCTCGGCATGTCACTCAAGTCGAAAATGCCGCTTCAGGTGTGGATACTCACGCTGTCTGCCTTTGCCATCGGTACCGCCGAATTCGTCATTGCCGGCTTGCTGCCTCAGGTCGCCGGTTCGCTCGGGATTACCGAGGGTCAGGCAGGCAATCTGATCACGGCCTACGCGCTGGCCATTGTGGTCGGCGGCCCGATCCTGACGCTGCGGCTCGCCCGTTTTGAAAAGCGCAAAGTCCTTCTCGGCCTGATGGCGCTGTTCATCGCAGGCAACCTGATCGGCGCTCTCACGGCGAATTACACGCTGCTCCTCGTCAGCCGTGTGATCGCAGGCCTGACGCAAGGGCCGTTTTACGGCATCGGCGCGGTTGTGGCGACGAAGCTCGTTTCCGACAAGCTCGCCGGCCAAGCCGTCGGGCAGATGTTCGCCGGGCTTACCCTTGCAAACGTGCTCGGCGTTCCCGCGGGAACGTGGATCGGCAATGCGCTCGGCTGGAACATGACCTTCCTCGTCATCAGCGCGCTGGGTCTGGTCGCGACTGTGGCGATTGCAATCTTCGTTCCCGCTCAGGGACCGGACAACTCGGCACTGAGCATCCGGGGACAACTCGGCGCATTCCGCGACCGCAACCTGATTGCAAGCCTTGCCATCACCGCTCTCGGCTGGGTCGGCTTCATGACCTTCTACGGTTATATCGCACCGGTCGCACGGCTCGCGGGTTTCAGCGCCGCGGACCTGACCTGGGTGCTGGTCATTGTTGGTGTTGGCCTCGTCATCGGCAACACGCTCGGCGGCCGCACGGCGGATGCGAACCTGCGTCTGTCACTTATCCTGTGGCCGGCTGCGATGATCGTATCTCTGATTGTCGCAGGCTTCGCCGCGTCATTCAAATTCCCGTTCCTCGCCGCCGCCTTCGTATTCGGCATCGCGTCCTTCGCCAACGTGCCGCCGATGCAGATGCGGGTCATGAAATACGGGAAGGCCGCGCCGGAGCTTGCCGCGACCGCAAACATCTCGGCCTTCAATATTGCGAACGCACTCGGCGGATTGATCGGCGGGGCCATCGTCGACAGCTCATTCGGAGCGAGCGCAATCCCCTTTGCCGCGGCTGTCATACCCGCGATTGCGCTCCTCTTTATCATGTCGCAGGAGCGCGGCGGTAGCGTAGGCCCGGCCTTGTCTCGCCCCTCTTTGAAGGAAGCGACATCATGACCACGATTTCCACGACAAGCGGTCTGATAACCCTAATCAATGTGTTCACAGTTGAGCTGGCAAACCAGCGACGGCTCATTGAACTTCTAACCGAAGCCACGGAGGTTTCAGTGCGTCGGGCGCCGGGCTTTGTTTCGGCCAGCCTCCATCGCAGCACAGACGGCACAAAGGTCACGATGTACGCACAGTGGCGGAGCATCGAGGATTACCGGGCGATGCGCCAGGGCGCTAGCCCACTTCCGTTTCTTCAAGAAGCGCTCACGATCGCCAAGTTTGAACCTGGCATCTACGAAGTCGCACGAACCTTCGCGCCTGCCGGCGAGCCGAACTGAAGCGAGGACGGTCCAATAGGGCACTAAGCGTCAAATTTTTCCGATGGTAGCCGGCGCTGGGTCATTTGGAGCTCTTCGCCGGAGGATCACTTAGCAAATAGCCGTCGGCCAAAATGCAGGAGTGCCTACGATGCGCTGGTTCGTGAGGCCAACGAGTTCCATCAGGACTCGCATTAGCGCAGCGACAATCCCGAGGCTAATCACACTCATCGCCCAGATGAGGACCAACCAGCCGATGCGTCGAGGCCATAACCTCTTTTCCGGACGTCCGCCAGCCGTCATCAATGGTAGCCCCCGCCGGCTTTCACCTTTCCGCGAAAGACGAAATAGGACCACGCGGTGTATCCAAGAATGAAAGGTATGATGAAGAGCGCGCCTACGAGCGTGAAGCCCATGCTCTGCGGTGGAGCGGCGGCCGCTCGGATCGAGATGTTCGGCGGGATGATATTCGGCCATAGACTGATTGCGAGACCACTGTAGCCGAGAAGGAGCAACAGCAGCGCAAGACAGAACGGTGCCGCATTCGGCGCCCTGTTCAGAACGCGTAGCATGGCCCAGGCAGCCACCAGAACAAGAAGCGGTACAGGGGCAAGGAAGAAGAGGTCAGGAAAGCTGAACCAACGGGCGGCGATCCCCGCGTGGTTGAGCGGCGTCCAGACGCTGACCACCCCAACACTGACAAGGACGGTGAGCGTAATCGGGCGGGTCAGTGCGATCATGCGCCGCTGCAAACCGCCTTCGGTCTTCAGGATCAGCCACGTGCTCCCAAGAAGCGCATACGCCGCCAGAAGAGCGATGCCGGTAAACAGGCTGAACGGTGTCAGCCAGTCGAACGCGCCGCCCTGATAGGAAGGACCGGTGACCTTGAAACCGTTAATGAAGGCGCCGAGCGACACGCCCTGGGCGATCGTAGCGACATATGATCCCCAGGCGAACGCCTTATCCCAAAACGGACGATGGGCGGCGTCGGCCTTGAATCGGAACTCGAACGCAACGCCGCGCCAGATCAGGCCCGTGAGCATCAGCACAAGCGGGATGTAGAGGGCACTCAAAAGCACGGCATAAGCCATCGGAAATGCCGCCAGGAGACTTGCGCCGCCGAGGACGAGCCAGGTCTCGTTGCCGTCCCAGACCGGTGCCACAGTGTTCACCATCGTGTCGCGGTCCTCAATGCTGCGGACAAACGGGAGCAGGATGCCAATGCCAAGATCGAAGCCATCCATGACGACATACATCATCAGACCGAAGCCAATGATAAGCGCCCAAAGAACCGGAAGATCGACGCCCATCGGGTCATTCCTTGACGAGATCAACTGCGGGATCGACATGATCGGGGGCGGCCGACAGCGGCCGTGCCGGGCGGCGGTGGAGCATTTCTTCCGCCTGGCCGAGCGATGCGTCAGGACCTCGAGCCACCAGCTTGATCATGTAGCTGATGCCGGTTCCGAATACAGTGCAATACACCAGCACAAAGATTGCGAGTGTCGCCGAAAGCACCTGCGGCGAGTGATTGGAGACAGCTTCGCTTGTCCGCATCACACCGTAAACTACCCAGGGCTGGCGACCGACCTCGGTCGTGAACCAGCCGGCGAGGATCGCGATCAGACCGGCAGGCCCCATCAAGACAGCGAATCGGAGAAGAGGTCTCGATCGGTACAACTGGTGCCGAAGACGCGCCCAGCCGGCCCATAGGCCGAGTAAGACCATAAGCATCCCGAGCCCGACCATGATCCGGAATGACCAGAACACGACCGTGGAGTTCGGTCGATCCTCAGACGCAAATGCCTTCAGACCCGGGATTTGCCCGTCCCAGCTATGGGTCAGTATGAGGCTTCCGAGGTGCGGAACACTGACAGCGAAACGAGTCGTCTCAGCCGTCATGTCGGGGACGCCGAACAAAATGAGCGGAACGCTCTCGCCGGGTGTGTTTTGCCAATGCCCTTCTATGGCCGCGATCTTGGCCGGTTGATGCTTGAGCGTGTTAAGGCCGTGCTGGTCCCCGATCAGGATCTGCATCGGCGCGACCACGAGCACCATCCACGTCGCCATCGACAGCATGGTGCGAACGGCCAAAGTGTCGCGGCGCCTGAGCAGATGCCACGCGCCAGAAGCCCCCACGAACAACGCGGTGGCCAGATAGGCGGCCGCCACCATGTGGGCCAGCCGATACGGGAAAGACGGATTGAAAATCACCTGCAGCC
>WNEZ01005958.1_pt1 | contig 10700 bp, 9 predicted proteins | sample 5400521 | NCBI WGS metagenome assembly WNEZ01 (sample SAMN13153339, study PRJNA577476) | soil metagenome | isolation source: 120 cm saprolite under Douglas fir tree site 2 hole 1 replicate 1 | place: USA:California | collected 2015-04-18
CCTCTATTGTTCCAGGTGGCGACGGTGCAAAACTCCACATGGAAGCTCCTTCCCGTAGGCTGAATTATTTTACCGTCGGGTGTTTTCATCTGTCCTTTCATTGTTCCGTAGAAATCGGCTACAGAGCAGGTGTGGTTGTCTTGCTGGAATAGAATCTTGTAAGGTCGATTTATCAGATGGTTATCAGGGAAAGTCTTGAAGAATTCTACAGCTTCCAAGTCATGGTTATTGCGTCCTCTCGTCGGTTCGGGCTGACCTGGCCAGTAGACAGCGACATCCTCAGTATGACGCTTTCTGAAGGTCTCCCAAAGTGGACTCTTAGGTCCCGCGTTCCAAGCGTCGTCTAGACTCTGCATCAAGTTCGCCAGATTTTCTACAACTTGTGACATAGAAGACCGCTCAACAGCAGTTCATTGTTTAAGACTATCGAGGTCAGTGCTAGCGGACTGGAAGCGCGAGGGCGACTCCTTTCTACGCGAACTCTCAGGCCCGGAGGAGGTTCCAGCCCTCCTTCGCAATCTCGATTCGCGTGGCGTGAAGATCAGAGGTTCGAGAGATGGGGCAACCCGCTCGAAGACCTCTTCACCTAACACTCCCTTTCAGGCATCGCTAACAGCGAGCCTGCTTGCAGTTCCACTAAACGTATAATATTCAAACACAAATCTAGTGACCATTCTTGGATAGACTGCGCCGGCGTAGCTGGTACGAGAGAATCAAGACAGGTCCAAGTCCGGAAGACAACGCGCTTCTACAATTGACAAGAGAACTTTCAGTGCAATTCCAGATGCCGTACTGGTACAGACAGATTGCCTGGGGAAGACTCGACCGCTATAACAGCACAGGCTGGATAATATCAAAACCAACAATCCTCCCCAAAGAAACCGTTACTGTTCCAGGGTCGCTTCCCGTGGCTGAACTTATGCTGCCAGAATTCCTGAAGGGAAAACTGTCACTGGATGAATGGAAGATTCTCATCGCGTTGCACATGGTGAGATTCAAGGCCTACAATCAAGGAAGGATGAGCAGGCTCCTCGGTAAAATCGCTCTAGTCCCCCGCGGACTATTCTTCCTCCTTCTATTCTACATCCCTGCTGCAGCCTCCGGAGGATTGTCAGGTCCCGTTCTCTACTTCCCGAGTCCCATATTTCTTATCGCTGCACTCTGGATCAGGAGGTCTCTCAGAAAATCTCTGAAAAGACGGGATTTCGAACTGGACAGAAACGTGGCCAAACAGCTCGAAACCCAGCAAGTATCACAGGTTCTCGAAAAAGTAGAGAATCTGGATCAGAAACGAATACCAACAGACATACGGTTGTTCCTTCTGCCATATGTTGCATACTGGAACCCGAGCATCAAGGAAAGAATTGGAGAGCTGAGCAAACCGCACCTTGAAGACCTTCCAAGACCGTCTAGAATTCCGAGAATAGGCCTCCGCGGACGTGTGATTACGGTTGCTGTTGGCTTCGGTATTTTCTGGGGCTCAGGACTGGTCGAGGGAAACATCTACGCCCGAGGTCAAACCACGGTGGTTTGCATGGACACTACCTGCTCAGCCCTTGTCGTTATCGCCGCTGTCGGATTCTGGATGGCTATTATCGGCGGCATAAGCATCATAGTATGGATAGCCAGACGATTCCTCGAAACTAGAGGAAGAGCAAACCCCCCAGAGCTCGTCTGGATGATCATCTTTGGTGTGGGCGAAGTAGTAACTAGGTTCCGGGGCAATTATTGGACGCGATCCTGGGTCTCTCTACCGCTGGCTCCTTGAGTATCGCCTTTTCTCTCTCTTGAGACGTTGAGACTCGACGCCGCCCGCGTGAGCACTTTCAGTCTTTCCTGTGCGACGCTCTCTAGATTTGACCATGGGAATCTGTCATTCTTGGCTCCCTTGCCAAGTTCCTGACTAAAAAAGTGCCGCGTCCGGGAACCTCGACTGATAGCTTCTTAAGTGCCGCTGGGGATAGTGGAGCGATGTTAAACGTAGAAAAAGTTCTGAAAGACCTGAACCTCAGACTGGCTCGTTTTGGCGATTCTGACGTCGTGACCACGAGACCTCTCTTGTCCCGGCAGATTGATGGGTCGGAAGCTCACCGACTCCGCCGCGAGATTGCGGCAAGATTGGGCTTCAAGATAGAGTAGAATTCCGATTTCCCGTTCCTTATGGAACGGCACTTCTGCCCTCCACGCCCAATAGTCAAGAGCCTCAGACAAGGCCGTTTAGGCCTGGATCATGTGAGTGCTATCAAAAGGAAGCTCCTGACTCAACTCCAGGTTGTTCTAGGAGACTACGAAATGCAGCAGCAGAAGATCGCCCCACTCGTCTCCCCCTGGCAACAGTATAGACTCCGGGCGAGAATGAATGAAATGTTGGGGTCGACAGGTAGGGGATGCTGTCGCTCCAAAAGCCGGTGAAGCTTCCCCGCGATTGTATGGGAATTGCGAAGCAAGGGTTCGGACTGCAGCCTGCGTTGATGGAGGCCAAATCGCTACCGGGAGCGAAAACGTACGAGTTTATGCCGAAAAGAATCAATGGACAAAAGGAGAATCCTGGGCCGTAGAGATCTAGGCGGTCTGTGCTTGGAAGATTATTCTGTAGGTGATAGCCTTTGAAGATCGCGAATCCGATTGGATAGTTCAGGGTCCCCGCAAGGGTTGAGGCTAAGTCCAGTGATAGGCCAATCGTGGCCGCTTGCTACAGTGTTGGTCAAGAGGAGAGTGTTCTGTTCGCCGATCTCAATCTCAACCGGTTGGCCCGTTGACAATGTTGACAAGTTCATAGAAAGGGTGAAGCGTAATCTCGAAGAGTCGTTGACAACTGAAGTGTAATTGCCGAGACTGTCTCTGTTTGCGAGTAGAGCAGACCCAAGCGCAGCCTGGAGTAACGAGAGTGAAATCAAGGAGATCGTCAAGGTAGCAACTATTCCCATGGCAAAGGCAACGAATACTGGGTCGGACCTGCCATTCAATAGTCTAGTCCTCCACCAGCGACTCATCTGGTCAGCTCGTTCCTCATCTCACTAGAGAGACGTTCACCCAAATAATGCCACCTGCCAAAACAAGCTGTACCGGATTCAGAATGCACGATGGGCCGAACTCCAACCTAGGTCCCGCATGGCAACCTCACTAACTGCGAATCCCACGATAGTCGGTTAGAAGCGGGCTTTACGAAGGCTTAACAAAACCGACCCAAAACTTGAGGGGAAGGCTGGGAGAAAGCGATCACCTCCATGTCCGTCAAGGTTGTACAACCGCAGACCCAGTCCGGCTCCAAAGCTCTGCCTCCCTTGCCGAACGCTGACAAGTACGCCGCGATCGTGACGCGGTTTGCGCCGAATCCGGACTTTGTCCTGCACTTGGGTTCGATCCGGGCGATAATCCTCTCCCACGATTATGCGCGGATGTACAAAGGACGCTTCCTTTTGCGGTTTGATGATACTGATCCGCGGCTGAAAAGGTCGGCGCTCGAGTATTATGACTTGATCCGGGAGGATGTTCGCTGGCTGGAATGCCAATGGGACACAGAGTACACTGCTAGCGACAGAATACCGATCTACTATGAGCATGCTGAGAAGGTTCTAAAATCAGAAGACGCGTACATCTGCACCTGTACCCCTGACGATTTCCGCCTAAACGTCAACGCTGGTAGGGCGTGTCCGGATCGTTCCAAGAATGCACAGCAGAATCTGGCTGATTGGGCGAAGATGTTGGATGGAGGGTTTCATGAAGGAGAGGCGGTACTACGAATAAAGACCGATCTTGCTCATCCGAACCCTGCAGTCAGGGACTGGCCAGCGCTTCGCATTATTGATCCTGTGAAGTATCCTCATCCGAGGGTGGGCTCAAAGTATCGGGTCTGGCCCCTGTTCAACTTTGGATCGGCCATCGACGATCATCTTCTCGGAATAAGCCACGTCATCCGGGGAAAGGAGCACTTGACAAACGCCGAGCGGACGGGGTATCTGTACAAGGCGCTGGGCTGGGATATTCAGGAGTATGTGCATTATGGTCGCTTGAAGACTACGGACATCAAGCTCAGCAAGTCCTTGATGGTCAAGGAGATCGAGGAGGGTTTCGTAGACGGCTACTCGGACCCGAGACTCCCGACGCTCGCAGCGCTCCGCAGGAGGGGATATGTTCCGAGCGCCTTGAGGAAGATTGTCTACGAGATGGGTCCTAGGCCGGTGGACGCGACCCTCAGCTGGGACAATGTGAACGCGACGAACAGGAAGGAGATCGACAAGATCGCCCACAGATACAGCTTCATCGCAAACCCGATCACTATAGCAGTGTCAGGTGTTGATCATACCTTCGAGGCGCATCTGCCATTGCACCCAGAACGAAAGGATCTTCCAGATAGAATCTTCAAGGTGACTCCAAAGAATGGCTCGGCCAATCTTCTGATCTCGTCATCGGACGTTGATCTTCTGAGAAAGAGCAAGGTGGTCCGACTGATGGAATTATTCAACGTCGAAATCGAAAGTGTCGAGAACAACTCGATTACGGCCGCATTCCACAGTCAAGATTACATGAAAGCGCGAGAGGTCAAGGCGCCCCTAGTCAACTGGCTACCAAGCGAGAACAATATCGTCGGGGAAGTGGTGATGCCTGATGCGTCGAGAACGAAGGGTCCGATTGAGACGAATATCCGTCAGGAGAAGCTGGGGAGCATAATCCAGATGGTACGGTTCGGATTCGGCAGAATAGACTCACTCAACGGTGACCGTGTGACAGTCTACTATGCGCACCGGTAAGCCAACGAATCTCGCCGCTAAATGATTCAGCTTTGACTGAATAGTCGATAACGGAAGAAGAACTGTAAAGCTATTGGAGCAAAGGTTGGCAATTCCTCGGCGATGTGAACACAGAACACGCAGTAGTATGGTAGCTGACCAGCGAGGGACTCCGACCAATTGGGGTTGAATAAGGTCGGGTTAGGAAACACCTAAGTTGTTCAGCAATCTATTTCTTCCGGTTTCCCTAACTAACTAGTGAACTCGGGTATGGCTCGGCATAAGCGTCTTCATCTGGGAAGGGCTTTGCAGATGTTAGGCAGTATTCTAATGGGGATTGGCATCCTTGTTGTTATTTTGCTGATTGGTTTCTCATTCGGTCCTCCCGATTTCTTTGTTGCCTACCCTTGTCATTCTCCTCGGTGCGGGTGGAGTGTTAGGCGTGGCAGGGATCATACTCGCACCGAATGAAATGCTGTAGAGAAAATGCGAACCCAACCTCTCAAGCTTTGGTTCGCAAGGGTTCTCCGACTGACCGGCATAGCCTTAGTGGCCGGTTGGTTCATCTCCCTGGGAATAGCCTACTTTTGGGGACAGACTGGAATGCGGTCTTCCACTATTCCTCTTTCGTGGTTGGAGATTGTCACACTTGGACTTGGTTGCATACTCCTGGGCATTCCACTTGTGCAAATCGCAGAGAAAATAGAAGAACACCAGCGGAAAGGGAAACAGTCTAAACTGGACGGAAAGTCGTCTGCGAAAACAATATGAGGAAAATTGGTTTCCAAACGTTTCCGGGACGCACTCTTCTTGGCTGCCTACTTCCTATCAGCAGCTCTCCTACTAGCCATCCTATCTCTCTATGTGTACTTCCTCTTGAAAGGAGTACCCTTGCCATTTCCCTAAGCGTAATGTAGCCAGCCCTCTAAGATTCGGCAGAACGTCTCCATGAATGATGCGAATGTGAACAGTGTACTCTGCGCACAGGTAGTCATCGCGGAAAAGATTGCTGTTGAAGTTTAGAATTGATCTGCCGGTCCAGTTCCGGGACATTGACGTAATGGGCCATGTCAACAACGCGACGTATATCCAGTACATGGAGACTGCACGTGTCGAGCTTGCAAGAAGCCTCGGACAAGTAAGAGAAGGGTTCCGTGCCGGCTTTATCGTCGCTTCCGTGCGCTGTGAATTCAAGAAACCGATCAGAGACGAACGGCGGATAACTGTCTCGGTATGGGTGAGCCGGATAGGAGATGGATCGTGGGACCTTGACTATTCCATCCGCGGACCCAGAAAGGCAGAATACGCGATTGGCAGGACTACACAGGTAGCCTACGACTACAAAACCCGAGCTACAGTTAGGATCTCCGGAAAGCTCAAGAAAGAACTGGCGAAGTGTATGGGACGGCCAGTCAAGTTCAGAGAAGCTGATTGAGGATCCGATCGGAAGTTCGCTAATTCAGGCACTCCATAGTGCCTCGATCCGTTCGACGAGTTCATGCTTCTCACGTTCCAACTCCTCAAGTCTCTTCTCGAGGGCAGCGGTCGGCTTTCCCTCTGCTTGTTTCTCATTGATCTCGTGCTGTAGCTTGTCGATTTCCACGTTGACCTCCGCCATCCTCACCCTGTTCTGTTCTGCGTACAAGCTCGTTCGACCTGTAATGTCCGGGGCTTTCCTCTTAAGAGGCTAACGCATGAGATTTCAGCCTCAATCTTGTCCCGGAGTTTGCTTTGAGAAGGCCACACCGCCCGTTCCTCAAAGATAAGAGACGTGGCGCAACGCCGTATGATGCGTCCGTCTGCTTTCCTTTATCAGTGATCAACCTAGGTAGGGCTAACCTGCCCAGATAGTGTGATGCTCAGGCTTACGAGAGTTGAGTTGAATGGTCGTTTTTCACGACTGCGATGTTTATGTTGCGCCTGGTCTTGAAGCCGAGTTTCTCGTATACGCGTATTGCGTCAACATTTTCCTTGCGGACGTGGAGGAAGGGAATCTCATTCCGTTTTGCGATCCTCTGGATCAGAATGGAGACTAGTGAGCTGGCGTATCCGCGCCCCCTGTAGTCGGGATGGGTGCAGACAGCACTGATCTCGGTATATCCATACGGTTTGAGTCGTTCTCCCGCCATGGCCACTAGTTGACCTGCTTCACGGATTCCGAGATATGATCCTAGTTCAGGGGTCCTTTTGAGGAATGGGCCGGGTTTTGTCAACTCGACTAGCGCAAGCATCTCATCAACGTGAGAGGGTTTCAGCTCCTCGAAGCTATGTTCAGCCGGCGGGGGCGTCTGAGTGTTCCAGACCATCTGGGCGGAATCTATCTTACGAATAACGGTCCAGCCGTCTGGAAGAAGGGGCATTGTAGCTAGAGGGATTGCAGCTGTCCCTCCAGGACCGAGCAGCCGGGCGAGTGAACGATAGGATTCTGGGGATTGGTCGCGTGTCGCGGCAAAAGGAGCAACGTCAACAGGGTAACGCTTGGCGAGACTATCACCCTCGGCGAAAGAAGCGTGCGTTGTCGATAGAGCGTTCCACACCGGGTTATCTAACGAGCTCGACTGGTCCTGCCCCACGATCATGCAGCTGTCAACAAGAGCCCTAAGGATACGTCGGAGAAATCAATAACTCTGTTGGTCGAGAAATCACCAGAGACCGGAGTCTTCGACAACTTGGCTGAACAGTAACAATCGTCACTTATTCAGCAATCAAAAGCGCTCGAGAGGAGGCGTGTAGGATGGGGTCTAGAGCTTCCATGGCTCGAATGCCAGTCTTCCTCCTAGTCGGGATCATCTTGTCGACCATCCCACTTGCCTCTGACACCTTTCCTTCGTTCCAATCCTCGGCCGCAGCAAGCACGATAAATCCTCCTACCTTGAACAGCGCCGCGATCAACGCCTCAATGAGACAAGTCCTCACATGGGCTGAGTCAAGAGTTCTTCCTAATGGCACCGCGACACTTCAAGGCACCTCGAACAATCTCTGGGCAACATCCCTGGTAGGCAGAACTCTGACCTACCTACAACTGGAGATCGGCAACTCAACGACCAGGACAATTATTCAGAACATGACCAAGGCAGAACACATTCTGCTTCAGAATCCGTCCTTTGTCAATTACGGAATATGGTCCCCTGCAAACCTCAATTCACAGTTCCAGGTGCACCTCGACGCACAGAAATTCCTGTCAAGAACCTACGGGCTAACGCTCGACCCGACCGCAAGGTCAGACCTGATCAACGTCACCCAGAACATGCATCTCAACCTGCCTCTCAGAAGCGACTATTTCGACACGGTCGCCTGGACACTCTCGAATGCTGTCTGGTTCGCACACTACAGCGGATCCTCGCTACCTCCGCCCTCAGACTTCACAACAGCAGTCCAAGACCTGAACAACAACTACAACTTGTCGGGGGCCTCATCAGCAGCCGCAGACCCACTCATCGACTTTGCCAAGCTTCTACGTTTTCTCAAGCCAATCACTTACACTGACAGCTACTTCAGGCTCCAAGGCAATTCTCTCAGCCCATCCTATCAGACACTAGAAACAGGTCTTGCGAACCAGCTTGTCAAGAGACAACAGTCAGACGGTAACATCGTCACGGTCAACCCCTACAAATCCTACCTTGTAGAGGATTTCGCGAGAGATCTAGACTCGAGCGTCTACCTCCACAACAATCTGACCTACGCATACTCGGCGTACCGGGCCGAGTCTTACCTCACTAGCCTGTATCTCCAGTCTAACGGGAACTTTTCCCTTCCGGATAATGGAGAAGGACTCTACCCGACGGGCACTTATCACATGCTCTCGATCGCAAACGATCTCAGATCATGCTCCAGCACCGCTTGGTACAACATCCTCACATCCTCATCAAAACTGCTCAATTATACGCTAACAGCACAGTATCCAGATGGGACTTTCAGATTCTTCCTTAACATAACCAACCCCGGCAACGCGCTAACAACAGTCAATACCGTAAGCGGCCTCGTCGACTCGTACATAGTAATTCGTAACACGAACGTACTCTCCCCCGAGGCCCCGGTCAGCCTTGCCACCTGCCAAACCACATCGTCTCCCTCCCCATTCCAGAATCTCTCTTGGCTCTACATCGTCGTACCCCTCGCCCTAATCGTTGCATTCGCCATCGCATACGAGAGAAAGCACAGGGCCAAGTATCGTGGACTGGTGGAAAAGTGAATTGCGGAGGCCCTCGCTCCGGAGACTCGGCGAGACCGCCTTTCTCATCACGTTCATTCTAATTTGGCTACCCCGAGCGATACCAATCCAACCCTTAATCGCGTTTCTCTGGCCTATCTACCACTGGTTCGGGGTAGACTACTACATTCCACTAGTCAAGGCTCCTGGCGTACTCATCGGCTCCATCCTAGCCTGCTTCGTCGCGGGTCTCGTTAGGGAGTATGTGGCAGACTCTAAGGCTATCGCCAAGATCCCGACGAGAATACACGTGACCGGAATAAGAGGAAAGACGACTACTGCGAGGCTCATTGGAGCCGCCCTTAGACACCACGGCTGGCGGGTAGTAACCAAGACCACGGGTAAGGCCGCGAGACTGATCGACCCTGACGGAACAGAGCGCGGGATCCGTGGTCACCATGAACAGCCTAACCTCAGAGAACAGCCTAGAATAATCGAGAGCGTAGCCGACGCTGGCGGCGCAGACGCGATAGTGTTCGAATGCATGTCCATCCGGCCAAAGAACATAATCGCAGAGAGCAAGTTCGTTAGATCAACAATCTCAGTGATCACAAACGTCCGCGCCGATCACCTGGACGTCATGGGACCATCATTGGAAGATGTTGCTTGGAACCTTTCCGGAATAGTCCCAAGCAAGGGGGTCGTTGTGACTGCGGAGAAGAAGTACATACCGATCATCAGAAAGAGAGCGGAAGAGAAGAATGCGAAAGTCATAGAGGTCGACCCTGACACAGTCCCGGACGAGAATCTCTCCAAATTCTCCTACATGATCTTCAAGGAAAACATAGCTATAGCCCTCAGAGTCTGCGAACTACTCAAAGTCCCACCAGATGAAGCACTGAAGGGAATGCTCGACGCCAAACCTGACCCGGGTCTAACAAGGATCCTCAACGGTATGATCGCCAATCACGACGTGAGGCTCATCGCAGCCTTCGGCGTCAACGACATCGACTCGACGAGACTCGTATTCCAAGAACTCAGCCGCCGACGAGTCATAGAAGAACAGAGAATGCTTGTCGGAATGTTCCACGCTCGAGAGGACAGGGTTACGAGAACTTTAGAATTCGCCCAACTCATGGCGCGAATGCCGTTTGAGAAAATAGTCGTCGCGGGAGAAATGACGAACCTGTTCGTAGGCCAGGCGACCCGAGAAGGCTACGCGAAGGAGAAGATTGTGAATTTAGGGGCTGTCGACCCTCCAGCAATCATGAATTTCCTATCGAAGATGACTCTCGAATCAGATCAAGGCGTAACCCTGTTCGGCTGTGGGAACATGATCGGAATTGAGGATTTCATCGACGCGTTCGAGAAACTGTCTGAGAAGCAAGACTCACACCCCATGGAGTCTCGGAACTAGATGGTAGTCTACGGAGTTACCCTCGACACCGCCGAGGTCGCTATCGCGTTAGGAATCGCCGTCAGCATGCTGTTCTATGAAAAACAGAACCTCGTCCCTGGAGGAGTCATCGTCCCTGGCTACGTAGCTCTAACCCTCGACAGACCCTACCTGCTACTCTCGACGTTTGCGGTCGCAATCATCACTCTGTTCGCGCTCAGAAAAGTCGCCGGATACATTGTTCTCTTTGGACGAAGAAAATTCTCCTTCATGATGCTGATGAGTTTCGTAATCGCCTGGGGAATCCAGTCCCTCGTAGCACTCGCACTCACCTACGGCCAAGTAGCAAGCGTCGGACCAACCGGAATCTTCCAGGTCATCGGATTCATCATACCCGGGCTAGTCGCGAACAGCATGGAGAGAC
>WNEZ01009578.1_pt1 | contig 10700 bp, 6 predicted proteins | sample 5400521 | NCBI WGS metagenome assembly WNEZ01 (sample SAMN13153339, study PRJNA577476) | soil metagenome | isolation source: 120 cm saprolite under Douglas fir tree site 2 hole 1 replicate 1 | place: USA:California | collected 2015-04-18
AGTTCAACTTGATCTCGCGCCCGGCCGCTTGCGGCGGCTGGCGCCTGCCGATGATTTCCGCAAGGGTGGTGTTCACCTGGGACGTGGTGATGCGCTTGTGTCTTTCGACGTCCACTTCCAGCAGCAGCTCGAGAATCTTCGTCACGCGCTGCCCGCTGATGGCGGACGTGAACACGAATGGAACGAACTTGAGAAATGGCGCCTTCTCCTGCGCTTCCTTCTCGAACTTGGCGGCGGTGTTGTTTCCCTTCTCCAAGAGATCCCACTTGTTCACCACCACGATCAGACCCCGGCCGCTCTCCCACGCCAGAGCCGCGATCTTTAGATCCTGGTTGTGCAGACCCTCGACGGCATCGAGAACCAGGATGCAAATGTCGGAACGCTCGATCGCGCGCCTGGTTCTGAGCGAGGAATAGAACTCGATTCCATCCTCCACCTTCGACTGGCGCCGGAGTCCCGCCGTGTCAACGAAGATCAGCTCGCGCCCATGAAACATCATCGGCGTATCGATCGCGTCGCGGGTGGTCCCCGCCGTGTCGGCGACGACCAGCCGCTCCTCGCCCAGCAGCCGATTGATGATGGATGACTTCCCGACGTTGGGGCGGCCTACGACAGCTACGCGTAGTGCATCGGGAACTTCTGCCGCAGCGGTTGGGATTCGTTCGACGAGCACATCGAGCATGTCACCGGAGTTCTTGCCGTTGATCGCGGAGACCGGAACCGGATCGCCCGCACCCAGCTCATAGAATTCGAAGAAATCCGTCGAGGCCGGATCGTCGACCTTATTGGCGACCAGCACCCATGGTTTCTGCGCTTCTCGCAGCAGGTCGACCACTCGCGAGTCACTCGGGTGGAGCCCGGTCTTAGCGTCGACTACCAGCATGAGAAGATCGGATTCCTCGATTGCCTGCAGCACCTGGCGTTTTATCTCCAGGTCCATTGGGATGTGCGGGTCGTCAGTGAGCCCGCCCGTATCGACAAGCCAGAACTGACGGCCGTTCCATTCGGCGCGCGCGAAATGTCGGTCGCGGGTTGTCCCTGGCTCGTCGCTGACGATGGCGCTGTTCTCGCCGACGATGCGGTTGAACAACGCTGACTTGCCCACGTTCGGACGCCCAACGAGCGCGATGACGGGAAGGTTCACGCGAGTACCCCGCTCGACTCGGACTCCAGCACGTCGATGAAGTCGTACGATGGGAAGATCGGCATCGGCAACGACTCACGCACTGCCTCCAGCGTATAGTCGTCGAGAAAGATTCCATCCTCGTTGATCGTCTCGGCGGGAATCAACGCGATGTCGAGATCGCGCCGATCGCTCAGCGCGGTCATGATGTCCTTTCCGACCAGAAGGCCGGCTGTCGTTATCGTCGGACCAAAGAGCGAATTCTGGGCGACGATTAGCTTGAAATCCGCCCCGCTCGCTTCGCGCAGCCGGTCGAGCAACGGCTCCATCAGAGGCGCCATTGCCAACCCCGTAACTACTCCGATGCGCTGGCCATCGCGTCGAACAACGCGACCCAGGCCCTGGGTTACGCGCATCCGCAGCGATGTGACGGAACCCACTCCATTCTCAATCTGAGCGAACTCGCCATAGTGCTCGGGACCGGGCAGCTCTCTCCCGGCGAGCATGTAGAGCTCGTCCGATCCGAACACCCAGGTTTCGGCACGCTCTCTCGTTGCGCGCTCACCCCAGCGCTCCACCTGAATCAGAATCGTCCGCGCCGTTTCGCGATCCATTCCCTTTCCGGTGTAAAGATGCGAGAACTGAGTGAGCCCGACGGGAACTACAGCCACAGACAAAACGGCTTCCCGCATGTGCCAGAGGTCGGTAAGTGATTCTTCGAGCACCGCCTCGTCGTTCAACCCGGGAACGACGACCATTTGGGCGTGAAACTGAATTCCGCCCTGTGTGAGACGCGAAAGCTGGGCTTTGATGTCCGGCACACGTTGATTGTTCAGCAGGATTTTCCGCGCCTCGTGGTTCGTCGCGTGAACGGAGACGTAGAGCGGAGACAGCCGATACTCGAGGATGCGTTCGATGTCGCGTTCCTTCACGTTGGAAAGCGTCGCGAAGTTTCCGTAGGCGAACGAGAGCCGGTAGTCGTCGTCGCGAATGTAGAGCGGCTTGCGCAACCCCGGCGGCAGTCCCTCGATGAAGCAGAACTCGCATTTGTTGGCGCAGCGTCGCACGGATGGCGGCTGGAGCGAGATTCCAAGCGGCTCGCCGTCGAGGCGTTCCAGCTCATAGATGACCTCCTCGCCATCGGGCTGACGGGCCTCGATTACCAGCTCTTCGTCAGCGGTAAGGAATTCCCAGTCGAGGAAGTCTGCGAGTGGGCGCCCATTTACCATGAGCAGCTCAGTGCCCGGCTGTATTCCGAGCTCCTCAGCGATGCTTTTTTGTTCGACGCGGGAAACCTTTACCATAGCTCAAGTAATTTAGAGCTATAGAGAGCGAAGTCAAGGAATTGCCGAACTTTAGCTCTCTCAATTCGATGCGCAGCGGAGTCGCGTTTTCGCTAGACCGGAGAGCTGGCCGCGAGTGACTCCAGGAGCTTGCGGGCGCGCTCCGCATTAAAGCCGGGGAGCTTGGCGATTGCCTCCTCGCTCGCGTCCCGGACTCCCTGCACGCTCCCGAATTCCTTGAGCAGCTGGCGCCTCTTTACCGGTCCGATGCCGGGGACCTTGAGGAGCTCGGAGGTCACGGTTCGCATCGACCGACGTTTCCGGTTGTAGGTCACGGCGAAGCGATGGGCTTCATCCCGCGCCTGCTGCAGGAGCCTGAGGCCGGGCGAGCGTCTCGAGAGCCTGAGGGGCTCTTCGCGACCCCAGATGAAGACCTCCTCGTCCCGCTTGGCAAGGCTGATCAACGGCCGATCGGCGAGGCCTAGCCCCGTGAGAGCGGCATGGGCGGCAGAAAGCTGACCCTTGCCACCATCGATCACGATCAGGTCGGGCAGTGGCTTTTCGTCGTTCAGGCGTCGCTCGAAGTATCGGCGAACCACTTCCTGAATCGAGGCGAAGTCGTCCGTGCCCTCGACCGTCTTCACCTTGAACTTGCGGTACTCACTCCTCTTCGGACGCCCGTTCTCGAACCAGACACAGGAGCCGACCGTGTCGGTGCCCTGCGTGGTTGAAATGTCGAAGCACACGAGCGACCGCGGCAGTCGCTGGAGCCCCAGTTCCCTGCCCAGCTCATAGACCGGATCGCCGGCGCGCTCGTCTGCCTCCATCGACGAGAGCTTGAGCTCCTCGAGCAAGTGACGGGCATTTTGCTCGGCCAGCGCGATGAGATCGCGCCGTGGTCCCCGCTGCGGAATGAGGATCCTGCTGTCCGGAAGGGTCTGCTCGATCAGCTCGCGATCGGGGAAATCGAATGGGAGCAGAAGCTGTCGCGCTTTCTCCTGCATTCCGACGTAGCTCCCGGCGAGAAATATCGTAAGGACGTCGGTGTCGTCTTCCCCTTCGATATTCGTCAGGAAGCGCTGCTCCCGCGACAGCAGCTTACCGCCTCTGATGCGCAGCACCGTGACACAGGCGTCGTCGCCGTCGCGCGCGTAACCGATCACGTCGCGGTCACCGCCCTCCACCTCGAGAACGACAGTCGGCTCTTCCATCTGCTCGAGGTGGTGGAGGACATCGCGCAGTTCTGCCGCTCGCTCGAAGTCGAGTTCCTCGGATGCAAGATCCATCCGCTCCGTCACGCGGCGCACGACTTCGTCCGGACGCCCCGACAGAAAGAGCACCACTTCGTCGATCATCGCGCGGTATTCCTGTTGCGACTGCGCGAGGATGCACGGTGCTTTACATCGCTTGATGTAGTAGTCGAGGCACGGCCGCTCGGGCATCTGAGCCGGCATGTCGTAGTTGCAGCTCCGTACCGTGAAGATTCTCTTCACCACGTTGAGACTGCGGCGCATTGCACCCACATCTGTGTACGGGCCGAAGTAGCTCGCTCCGTCGTCTTCCAGCCGCCGCGTTACGAACACCCTGGGAAAGGGCTCCTGCACCGTCACCTTGATATACGGATAGGACTTGTCGTCCCGCAGCGCGATGTTGAACCGCGGACGGTACTCCTTGATCAGATTTGCTTCGAGGATTAGCGCGTGTGCTTCGCTGGGGACAACAATCGTCTCGAGGTCGGCAATGAGGCCGACGAGGTGCCGCGTTTTGGGGCTTTCCAGCTGGTCGTTGGCGAAATAGCTGCGCACGCGGGAGCGCAGGCGCTTTGCCTTGCCTACATAGAGGGTAGTACCGTCCCTGCCCTTCCAGAGATAGACCCCGGGTCCGTCGGGAAGGTGGGGGAGCTTTGTCGCAACAGCATCGGGAACGGGCAGCATGTGTAATTATACCACCCGTGAAAAGCCCGGTTCACTTCGGGCGCAGAGCGAGGTTGAACAGTCGCCTGCCGCGGTCGAAGACGTTTTTCGCCTCCGGGATTCCGAACGCGGCGGTAATGCTGAGGTATGCGATTCCGTACACGCAGAGCAGAGCCAGAGCCGTGAGCTTCGAGCCCACCGCGTTCTCGTGCGCGGAAAGAATCGGAGCGCCGCGGTCCACTACCAGCTTGTACGCCCACGGAAGCGCGGCTCCGGCTACCGCGGCGCCCCATAGACGTACCATGCGGGCCGGCACCAGCCTCGTGCGGCCGATTCTCTTGTCCATTTCGCGCCGCAACAAATAGAACTCAACCCAACCGGCTATTCCCGCCGACGCTGTCAGGCCTGCCGCACCAAGTTTGCGGTCGATCCCGAGGAGGCCAGGCAAAATCAGCGCGAAGAAATATCCCAGTCCGGTGGTGAGGATCACGCGGACCACCGCGTAGCGCAGCGGCGTCCTCGTATCCCGCAGCGCGTAGAATGTCGACGAGTACAGACGACCCATCGTCGACGCAAGTATTCCGACGGTCGACCCGATGAGAATCTGCCACACCCAGATCGTATTCCCGCGCTGGAACTTTCCACTCTGGAACAAGACAAGGACGATGAGATCGCCGAGGGCGAGGAAAGCAATCGCACTTGGAACTATGAAGTACGCGATGCGGTCGAGGCCATCGCTGAGTCGCCCGCGCAAGTATGCGCCGATTTCGGCCGTGGTCCCCATTGCGCGCGACATCGTAGGGAGCTCGGCAGCCGAGATAGCCATTCCGAAAAGGCTGATGGGCAGGACATAAAGGGCCTGCGCGTAGGCAAATGATGAGACAGCTCCATTCCCCAGGTAACTCGCGAGCCACGCATCCACGTAGGCACTGAGCTGCACCACGCCCCTCCCCACAAATGCGGGAATGAAATTTCGAACTACGCTCCGCACGCTGTCTGATGCTGCCGTCAGTCGCGGTCTTATTCCGCGCGCGAGAGACATGACTTGCGGTAACTGAACAGCGAACATCAAGGCGCTACCGGCCACAGAACCGTAAGCAAGGTAGATCGCCAGCTGAACCTCGGTCCGCCCCTTATGAAAGAAGATGAGCGTCCCGATCATCGCCAGATTCCAGAATACCGGCGCCGTGTAGGACATGAAGAAGCGGCGGTGACTATTCAGGATTCCCAGACACCATGCGGAGAAGACAAGAAGTCCGGCGCCAGGGAAAAGAATTCTGGTCAACAGCACCGTCAGCTCCCGCTTCTCACCGGTAAACCCGTTGGCGATGATCGCGACAAGCCATGGCGCCGTGTACACACCCAGCGCCACGAGGATCGACGCCACGAGCGCGAGCATTCCCGCAATCGCGCCGGCGAGGCGAGTCGCCTCGTTCTCATCTCCTCTTCCGAGGAGTCCGGCGTATTCCGGTATGAACGAAGCGGAGAGCACACCCTCTCCGAACAGATTCTGCAGCAGATTGGGAATGCGGAACGCTGCGTTGAACGCGTCAGCAGCGAGGCCGGCGCCTAGGTAGCGAGCCATCATCGTCTGCCGGATCAGTCCCGTGAGCCGACTGAGAAGAATTCCGGAGCCGACGAGAAACGCGGCTCCCCGGGATCGGTCGAAGGCGGTCCTCGGAGCGCGCGGCGTCGCTCGCCGTTCGATCGGCGTGGCGGCCGCGGTTACTTCATCGGCCTCCGGTGGGAGAAATGGTGGTAACGATCGATCCGTTTCCTCCTGGTCTTCCCCGTTGGTCACGAACGACCCCGCACTGGCAGGGCTTCCTCGAGCGGCCTATTCACGCCGATGAGCTTCTTCGCATGCCCACGCGCTTCTTCTAGCATTTCGTCCCGGAATCCCGGTCCGTAACGCGCGAGAAGTGGCACGAAGTTGAGCGCGCGCTCCTGCGGCTTGCCCAGAGGATAAAGGGATCCACGCGCCGTGGCGATCTCCTGCATGATGTCAGCGTGCTGTTTCTTCGCGGCAGCGACGAGCCTCCGCTCGAAACGCTCCAGGCGGCGCACGATATTCGCGCGCAATCCGCCTGTCACAGCGGGACTCACGGGCGCGCGTTCGTTCTCAACCGCGTCGCTCAGCTCGTCCAGCTTCTTATCGAGCAGTACGCGCGTGGCCTTGAGCTCGTCGAGGACCCGCTTCGGCAATTGCGCTCGCGCAACACGCGCCTCCACCTCGTGCGGATCCCGGAAATCCTCGGGGAGCAAATAGAGCCTTTCGAGAATCTTCTCGACATGGGGCTCGATTATCGTGCAGGACCACCTGGGAACGATCGCTGGCTTTGCGACACCGAGCGTCTCCGCAATTGGGGAGAGCTGCGCAAAATAGGCGATCTCCGCCGGGCCTCCGATGTAAGTCGCCGTCGGCAGGATCGCGCGCTCCACGACCGGGCGCAGCAACACGTTCGGACCCCGGTCTTCCGACGCGGCCTGCTTCCCCGCCGCCTTGATTGGGATGCGCTTGCGCCCACCAGATGCCGAGTTGAAGACAAGGGAGAGGCCGGGTACGTCCTGAACCTGAGGAGTGAATCCCGCTTTCTCAAGCTCTTGATTGCGTTGCGAGACCTTCGCGGCAATGTCGCCCGCTTTCTCGAGAGCAGCGCTCAGCACTGGTGCGGCCGCGGCACGAGTTGCAGGGTGACACGCATCGATCACCGCGATGCCGAGTGGGCCAAAGAGAGCGCGGAGAAACGACACATATGCGGATCCGATCGTTTGCCCCGAAGTGTAGAATCGCTCGAGCAGCTCGATCGGCGTGGGGTCGATCGTCGATCCGGCAGCTCGCGTCAGCGCTTCCAACTGTGTCGACACGTCGCCGAGGGGCATCGATGCCATCGTCTGCCCCAGGGCCTGGACGTGATCGATGCGCAGCAGCTGCGCTCCGCCCGGAAACGAGACGACCGTGCTGCTCGCCTCCTTGAAGTCAGTGTCGTCCGTCGCCGCCCAGAATACCGGCGCGACCGGGATACCCGTCGCCTCCTGAAGTGAGTCGGCGACTGCGAGCGCGCTCAGCGCTTTGGAGAGCGTGTATACTGGCCCGCCGAAGAGACCAGGCTGCTGGCCCGTGGTGACCACCACACCTCGTCCCTTGCTCGACGCTTCGAGTCTTTCCCTGGCCTTTCCCGTCGCCTCGAAAGCAGGCGCCAAGCTCGCCAGCCAGTCATCGGGAAAGTCCGATCGGACCGACTCGATACGCTCCCGCCACGATGCAGAGTCGGTCGGGACCGGCTCGTACCAACCCGGCGGAGCATTGCCCGAGATCACCGCGGCAGCGAGCGAATTGCCGGCGAGCGGTTGGGTAATAATTCGAGGATTCATCGGCGGCTCGCGAAAAGTATCGTGCGGGGCGAGTTCTCGGACCAGCCAACACCGCTGTAATCGCCAAAGCGCTTCAACACGTCGAATCCTGCCGCCGTGAGCATCCGCTCGAGGTCCGCCGCGGACAGCAGGCGCACCCGCTCGATATACTCCTTACCGCGCTCGCGAAGCCTTATTCTCTTCTCGACGAATCTGTCGTCGCTGCTGATCGCTCGCCTCTGCTCGATGGTGATGCCGTTTTCCACGCGCTCATCATAAGGAACGAGCTCGCGACGCACCTGACTCGCGTTGAGAAAGTCGATTACGAACGTTCCGCCGCGTCGCGTGGCCGCGCGCACACAGGCCAGAACGCGCGCATGGTCGGCGTCCTCCTCGAAATAACCAAAGCTCGTGAAGAGATTCACGACCAGATCGAAGCTCTCGTCGGCAAACGGAAGCTCCCGCATGTCGGCCCGCACGTATGGCGCGTCTGGCGATTCCTTTCTAGCGACCTTGAGGAGCGCCATCGAGAGATCCAGCCCGACTGTCCACCACCGCTCGAACAACACTTTCGTGTGACGGCCCGCACCGCAGCCGAGATCGAGCGCGGAATTGATCTCGCGACCGGCGAGATTAGAGGCGACCAGCTCAATGGCGTGTTCCGCCTCCTTCTCGTCGCGATGCTGGTAGATGTGGAGATAGTCCTCGCCGAACCATTGCTCGAACCAATCCGCTTCCTGCGAGCCCGAACCGTGCATTCTCGCAGCATCGTCGCGAACGAGAGTCACTTGTGGTACGGCTCACCACGCACGATGGTCCCCGCCCGGTAGATCTGCTCCACCAGGACCAAACGCGCGATCTCGTGGGGGAGCGTCCACGGCGCGAGGGAAAGCCTCATCGTCGACCTGGTCGTGACGCTGGACGGGAGCCCGAACGCTCCCCCGATCAGAAAAGCCAGTCGAGCGGCCAGTACCGCGCCGCTCGTGTCTCGTAGTCCCGGATCGCTTCGCCTAGCGCCGCGCTGCGCGTCTTGCCCACGACGGCGACGACAAGTCGCATCTACGCGTAGATGCCGCGGAGTTTGTGGACGCTGGCCACTCTGTCGATCGAGACCATGTAGGCGGCGGTGCGCATGTTCACGCGACGCTGGCGCGAGAGATCGAGCACATCCTTGAAGCTGCGGCGCATGATCGTCTCGAGGCGCTCGTTGACGAGATCCTCCGGCCAGAAATATCCGCCGCGGTCCTGCACCCATTCGAAGTAGGAGACCGTGACCCCGCCCGCATTGGCAAGAATGTCGGGGATGACGAAAATGCCGTTCTCGTCGAGGATGGAGTCCGCCGCCGCGGAAGTTGGTCCATTCGCGCCCTCGCAGATGATCCGCGCCTTGATGTCCTTGGCGTTCTTCGTCGTGATTACGTTTTCGAGCGCGGCGGGAAGCAGCACATCGACGTCGAGCGTCAGCAGATCCGCTCCCGAGATTACCTCGGCCTTGCCGTAGCCTTCGAGGGAGCGGTGCTTTTTCGCGTACGCGATTGCGTCGTCGATGTCTATACCGGCGGCATTGTAGACTGAGACAGACCGGTCGCCGATCGCGACGATCTTGCAACCTTCACGGGCCAGGAGCTCGGCCGCCACCGAGCCGACGTTTCCGAATCCATGCACCGCGACGGTCGTCCCCTTCACCGGCATCCCGAGGTGCGTGAGCGCTTCCTTGGTCACGATCATGCAACCGCGGCCCGTTGCTTCGCGCCGTCCGAGCGATCCGCCCAACTCCACCGGCTTCCCGGTCACGACCGCCGTAACGGTGTGGCCCACGTGCATCGAGTACGTGTCCATTACCCAGGCCATAACACGCTCGTTGGTGTTGACGTCCGGCGCCGGCACGTCGGTGTCGGGTCCGAGCATGTTGATGATGCCCGACGTGTACCGACGCTTCAGCTTTTCGAGCTCGGCCGCGCTCATCGCCTCCGGGTCGCATTTGACACCGCCCTTGGCACCACCGAACGGAATGTTGACGACGGCGCATTTCCAGGTCATCCAGGCGGCGAGAGCCTTCACCTCTTCCAGCGTGACCTGCAGGTCGAATCGGATGCCGCCCTTCGCCGGTCCGCGCGAGGTGTTGTATTGGACCCGATATCCCTCGTACACCTCGACCTGGCCGTTATCCAGCATGACGGGGATCGAGACAATCACCTGCTTCTCGGCCTGGCGAAGCACCTTGTACAAACCAGGCTCGAGATCCAGAAGCTCGGCGGCTTTGTCGAACCGCGACATCATCGCCTCGAATGGATTTTCCTCGTCAAGGAACCGGTCCTTGTCGGGTCGAACAAGTCTATGCGCAGGAATTCGAATGTCAGTTGCCATGAGTTCGAGTGTCGATCCTGTGTCGGGAGGTCGGTTTCAGGTTGCGGGAGACAGCAAATTGTCGAGCAGACGGCCGATGTGCTCCTGTCCGTCCTCGATTCGCAAACGCTGTGAAACATACCATAATGACCCCGCTTCGGCAGGCCATAACGACTCCAGTTTCACGGCGTCCTTGAGAGTGCACACGACGAAATCAGAGTTGCCTGCCTCCGCCGCGAGAGCATGCGCCTCGGCTCGCGTAAATGCGTGATGGTCGGGGAAGCTGAAAGGCCGGACGACCGCGCCCAGCTCGGTGAGCTGCTGGAAAAACGCGTTGGGTTGCGCGATCGCGGCGATTGCGGTGAGGTCCGCCCCACGCAACGTGTGGAGCGGAAGAGTCTGACCGGTTGCAGTGCTCCTCAATTCGCCCGGTGCGATGTGCACAATCGCGACCGGTACGTGAGAAGCAGCGTTGGCGAGCGCGCGATTCACGTCCGCTATCGCGGATCTGTCGGCAGTCTTTCGCGTGATGATCACGAGCGTCGCTCGACGGGCGGCCCGAAGGGGCTCGCGCCACGGTCCGGCGGGAAGCAGCCGAGGCTTCCCCATCCACGCGTCGGCGTTCACCAGCAGAACATCGGCATCCCTCCCGGCACGGCGGTGTTGAAAGGCGTCGTCCAG
>WNEZ01005965.1_pt1 | contig 10697 bp, 8 predicted proteins | sample 5400521 | NCBI WGS metagenome assembly WNEZ01 (sample SAMN13153339, study PRJNA577476) | soil metagenome | isolation source: 120 cm saprolite under Douglas fir tree site 2 hole 1 replicate 1 | place: USA:California | collected 2015-04-18
AAATTACCTTCAGCGCTTATGCCGATCGGGCCGACTTTCGGTTGGCCGAAGGCTCGATCGTTTATCAAAACAAGCCGGTCCTCCGGCTGGCCGAAACAAAACTGCGCGGCTCGCATAACATCGAGAACCTGATGGCCACTCTTGCGGCTGGAATGGCGCGCGGGTTGTCGTTCGAAGAAATGGTGCCGTCGCTCTCCGCGTACGAACCGCGTCCGCATCGCTGCGAATTTGTCCGGCAGATCGGCGGCGTCGATTACGTTAATGATTCGAAGGCGACGAACCTCGATGCAGTGGAGAAAGCGCTGCTCGCGCAAAGCAAACCGGTCATTCTGATCGCGGGCGGAAAAGACAAAGGCTTTACCTTCGATCCGTTGCGGCCACTCGTGAAAGAAAAAGTGAGATCGACAATCCTCATCGGCGAAATGGCGGAAAGCATCGCGCACGCCTGGAGCGGCGCGGTCAAATCCGAAATTGCGAGCTCGCTCGCCGATGCGGTTGAACGCGCGCACGCCATCGCCGGGCCGGGCGAAGTGGTTCTTTTTTCTCCAGGCACATCTTCCTTCGACATGTTTAAAAGCTACGCCGATCGCGGCGATCAATTTCGTGTCCTCGTGCAAGCTCTGCCGAAATAAAATCATGAAACTCCCGAAATTCAGCACCCGAAAAAAGCTTCGCGCCACGGCCGTGCACCGGTCGCTCCGAGCCTCGGGCCAGACGGACTACGAAGAAATGTCCGAACCAAACATGAAGTTATCTCGTGCGCTGCTGATCGTTCTGCTTCTGCATGTGGTAGCCGTTTCCGGAATCATCGCTTTTAACGCCATGAAAACATGGCAGGCACCGATTGTTCCGACATCTGCACCGATAACAAACACTCCGGTTGCAGCCGTTGGGTCGACAATCAAACCCGCTGCCGTCAGTTCGCGGCCACCGCTTGCTCAAAAAGATTCCGTGCCGGCCAAGCCGATCGCGAAAGACGCCGGCAGGGTAAAGCAGACCGGAAACGCGAGGAGTGTAGACTCCGGGAAAGTTTACGTCGTGGTAAAAGGCGATAATCCGGTGACGATCGCAAAGAAATTCAAAGTTTCCTACGACGATTTGGTCGCGCTCAATCACATCGATGATCCGCGTAAATTGCAGATCGGACAAAAGCTCTTGATCCCCAAAACGCCGAGAACAAAGAAAGCGGACGAATGAATCTGCGCGTCAATAGGATTTTCCGGGTAGCGCACGCGTCCCGCGTCCTGGTTGCGGCGTCCCGCCGCAACAGTCTTTCGATGCTTAATCGACCGGCGCTAGATTTTGCGCCTTTAGAAAAGTTCGCGATGGCGAGGACGCCATCGCCAGCACGCGAGACGCGTGCGCTACCCAATCTGAAACAATCCGCTGCCCAGATCTCGACGTAATCGATGCACCGCAAAAGCGCCTACATTTTGTTTCTCGCCGTGCTCGGCATGCTCGTCATCGGTATCGTCATGCTTTTTAGCACGAGCGCTTTCGCGCGCGACAGTCATGGGAACGTCTATTTTTTCATCATACGCCAGTCGATCTGGCTCGGCGTTGGGCTGGCCCTTTGCGCGATTACCGCGCTGATTGATTACCATTTCTGGCAGCGAACGTGGTGGCTTTGGTTTGGCCTTGCCTTTATTGCACTCGCACTTTGCTTCGTTCCGCACCTCGGGATGCGCATTAACGGGTCGCGACGCTGGGTTGGTCTTGGCCAGTTTGGTTTTCAGCCTTCTGAGATCGCGAAGATCGCTGCAGTTTTTTTTCTCGGCGCCTGGTTCTCGCGTTACGAAAAAGCAACCAAAAGTCTGCTTTACGGGTTTGTTCTTCCACTCGTGGTCACGAGTTTGTTGCTCGCGCTAATTGTTTCCGAAGTCGATCTCGGAACAACCGTCCTGCTTGGCGCAACAGCGTTCGTAATGATGTTCGTGGCTGGGGTAAATCCGATCTGGCTTAGTCTGGTTTCGCTCACGGGCCTGGGCGGCATTCTCTTCCTCGCCACGCAAATATCGGAACGAATGGGCCGCCTCGCCGCATTTCTCGATCCGGAACGTTTCAAACAAGATGCCGGTTTGCAACAGATGCAGGCATTAATCGCTTGGGGCAGCGGTGGAATGGAAGGGCTCGGCCTCGGCAACGGCCGGCAAAAGATGCTTTACCTGCCCTACGCGCACACCGATTTCATTTTCCCGATCATCGGGGAAGAGCTCGGCCTGCGCGCCAGTTTGCTCGTTGTCTTTTTATTCGTGGTCATCATCGTTTGCGGAATGATGATCGCGCTGCACGCAAAAGACCGTTTCGGTTTGCTGGTTGGCTGCGGCATCGTTTCGCTCGTGGCCTTGCAAGCGGCGGTGAACATTGGCGTTGCCACTTCCCTTTTGCCCAACAAAGGTCTGCCGCTACCGTTTATCAGCTACGGCGGTTCCAATCTTGTCGCGTGTTTGTTTGGGATTGGGTTGCTCCTCAATATTTATCGCCAGGGCGTGCTCGAGCCGGTCCACAGAAGAGCCGCGTCGATGCAGGTTCGGATGACGCCGCGTATTTAATCGCAAGATCGACAATCAACTTTCATGAACGCAGTGATTGCATGTGGCGGAACCGGCGGACATCTTTTCCCCGGCATCGCCGTGGCGGAAGTGCTGCGCGATCGTGGTCACGAAGTCATTCTGCTGGTCTCCGAAAAAGAAATCGATGCGCTCGCACTCTCCGAGGGCGCGAATTTTCCATTCGAAAAATTGCCCACCGTTGGATTGCCTTCGCCGTTTTCGCCCACGGTCTTCGGATTCGTCCGGCGGTTTGGCCAGAGCCTCTCGCTTTGCCGCTCCATCTATCGCAAATTCAAACCGCAGGTTGTCCTCGGCATGGGCGGATTCACTTCGACCGCGCCGGTCCTGGCCGGGCGCATGCGCGGCGTTTCGACTTTTATTCACGAATCGAACGCGGTCCCCGGAAAAGCGAATCGGCTGACCGCGCGAATGGTGCGTGCTGTTCTGCTCGGCTTCAAGGAATGCGCCCCTTTCTTTCCGAAAGTGCGCACCGAAGTCACCGGCACGCCGACTCGCAACGAACTCCGACGAATAGATCAACGTCTTGCTCGTCAAGAGCTCGGCCTCCGTGATGATCTGCCCACGCTGCTCGTGATGGGCGGAAGTCAGGGCGCGAGCGGGATTAACCAGGCGCTGATTAAATCGCTGCCCTTATTGCAAGGCGTCCCTTTTCAGGTCATCCATCTCTCCGGTTCGCGCGATGAGCGTCTGGTTGCGGATAATTATCGGCGAGAAAATATTCCTGCCTTTGTCGCCGCCTTTCACCACCGGATGGAAGAAGTGTACAGCGCGGCCGATTTCGCTATTGCGCGCGCCGGCGCAGCCAGTTTGGCTGAACTCGCCGTTTTCGCGTTGCCCGGCATATTAATTCCCTTTCCCTACGCCGCGGACGATCATCAAACACGCAACGCGGAAATTTTCGTGCGCGCGGGCAGCGCCATTCTCTTGAAGGAATCGGAGATCTCGGGCGACGTGCTGGCGCGCAAAATCAAGGAATTGATCGGTGACACGCAGAAACTTCGGCGGATGTCCGAAAATTGTTCGCGCCTCGCGCCGAAAGATGCGGCGAACCGCGTCGTTGCAACGATGGAAAGATATACGAACCATGACTGCGGCGCTTGATGTCGATCTTGCAAAGGTGCTCACGCGCGCGCGGCACAAAATTCATCTCGTCGGCGTGGCCGGGAGCGGGATGAGCGGGCTGGCCGCGCTTTTGCTCGAGCTCGGGCACGAAGTCAGTGGTTCGGATAAAGTCAGCACGCAGGAAATCGATCGCTTGCAGCGGCACGGTTTGCATTTTCACGGACAGCATCGAAGCGAAGACGCGCGCGGAGCGGATCTGATTATTTTTTCCTCCGCAATCAAAATTGATAATCCGGTCCTAACAGGCGCGCGTGACGCGGGAAAACCGATGCTGCGCCGCGCCGAAGCGCTCGCTGCCATCATGCGTGGCAAGCGCGGAATCCTCATTGTTGGCATGCATGGAAAAACGACAACCTCGGCCATGGCCGCGCACGTTCTGCGTGAAGGCGGGCTGCATCCATCGCATTACGTCGGCGCGGAAATCCCGATTCTCGGCACCAATGCGCACTGGGACCCGCGCGGCGAGTATTTTGTCGCGGAAGGCGACGAGAGCGACGGGACGCTGCGTTATTTTCATCCGGAGCACGCGCTCATTTTAAATATCGAAGAGGAGCATCTCGATTTTTATGCCGATCTTGCTGCCATCGAAGAAGTTTTTGCTCAGCTCATCGAGCACACCAGTGGAGCTGTTTTTTATAACGCCGACGACGAGAACACGACGCGTCTATGTCGATCTTGTCCGCGCGCAGTCTCCTACGGGTTTTCTAACAACGCGGATTATCGCGGCGCCGACATCGAGTTGCGCGATTTCACATCCGTTTTTTGCGTTTATCATCGCGGTCAACAACTCGGCGAAGCGGTCTTGAATGTCTCCGGACGGCACAACGTCCATAACGCCATCGGCGTGATTGCGGTCGCGACCGAACTAGGAATTTCCTTTGAAAAAATTGCCGCTTCCCTTGGCAAGTTCAGCCACGCGCGTCGCCGTTTTGAAGTCAAATACTCGAGCGAGCGTTTTTTACTGGTCGACGACTATGCGCACCATCCCACGGAAATTCGCGCCACGCTCAAGACAGCGAAATCGACCGGGCACAAGCGCGTGCTCACGATGTTTCAACCGCATCGCTATTCACGAACGAAAGCGCTGCGCCGCGAATTCGGGCGCGCCTTCGACGATGCTGATCGCGTTGTTGTCACGGATGTTTATGCTGCAAGCGAGGCGGCGATTCCCGGGATCAGCGGGCAAACGATCGCGGATGAAATCGTTGCGCATGGGCATGGTGGAGTGAGTTACCAGCCGCATTTGGAATGGGTGCATCGCGATGTGGGCAACATGCTCGACCCCGGCGATCTCGTGTTAAGTTTGGGCGCGGGAAATATTCATGAGCAATTGTCGATCTTGGCGGCCGATCTCGTCATCGCCGAGAAATTGAAAGAAATCGTCGGCGAAGACGGTGATGTCCGCCTTTATGAGCCGCTCTCGAAGCACACGACTTTGCGCGTGGGCGGCCCTGCGCAGTTTTGGGTCGAGCCGCGTAATGAAAACGCTTTTACGGAGTTGATTCGCTTTTCCCGGCAGGAAAATCTTGCGCTTTTCGTCATCGGCCGAGGTTCGAATCTGTTGGTGCGCGACGGCGGCATCCGCGGCGTGGTGGTGCATCCATGCGGCGGCGATTTCGATAAGATCGACATTAACGGTACCGAAATTACTGCGGGCGTGGGCGCCAAGCTGAAGGAAATTGCCTACGCGGGAAAGTCCGCGGGAATTGGCGGACTAGAGTGGATGGAAGGAATTCCGGGCGCGGTCGGCGGAGGATTGCGGATGAACGCGGGCGCGATGGGCGCACAAACTTTTGAAAACGTCGTGCGCGTCCGTTATCTCGATACAGAAGGAAATTCGCATACGAAAAACCGGGACGAACTCGACGTGCGTTATCGAAATTTTCCATTGCTCGAAAAGAATTTTGCGGTGTCGGCAACATTTCGGGGTCACGCCGCATCGCGGGATGAAATCGAGCGTCGTCTGGAAGAATCGCAGGAGAAGCGCCGCACTTCACAGCCGATTGCGAAGAGCGCCGGCTGCATCTTCAAAAATACCGGCAGCATTCCGGCGGGAAAACTCGTCGATGAGCTTGGTTTGAAAAATGCCTGTGTCGGCAAAGCGCGCGTTTCGGAAGTGCACGGCAATTTTATCGTCAACGATGGAGGAGCGACTGCGGCTGACATGCTGCAGCTGATCGATCAGATTAAAAGCGCGGCACGCGCGAAGCGGGGCATCGAGTTGGAAACGGAAGTGCAGGTCGTAGGAGAAACAGCATGAGGAGGCGCAAAACTTTGCCCAAAAAAATTGCGGTGCTCATGGGCGGGCCTGGCTCGGAGCGCGATGTTTCGCTGGCGACCGGCCGAGGTATCGCAAAAGCATTGCGCTCCTTAGGCGCTGAAGTCCTCGATGTCGATGTTCGCGACGAAAACTTCCAGCTTCCGCATGATGTCGATCTTGCCTTCATCGCGCTGCACGGGACGTTTGGCGAGGACGGCCAGGTGCAAAAAATTCTCGAAACCCGCGGCATCGCTTATACCGGCGAAGGGGTCGAGGAAAGCCGGCTCGCGTTCGATAAGATTCGCTCGAAAGAGAAATTCCGTGAGCACGGTGTGAACACGCCGGAATGGGAAACGGTGGAGGTGTACCGGCATCCGCGCATGGCGTTACCGATTGTCGTCAAACCGCCACGAGAAGGATCCACCGTCGGCGTTTACATTGTGAAAGAGCCGGAGCAGCTCGAGCACGCGATTGTCGATGCGGCGAGATACGATCGCCAACTGCTGGCGGAGAAATTTATTCCTGGCCGCGAGCTGACCATTGGAATTCTCGGCGACCAGGCGCTGCCGATTCTCGAAATCATTCCCAAAGGCGGTTTCTACGATTTCATAAACAAATATCCATTTCTCAATCCGCAGGCCGGCGGCGGCGCGCAGCACGTCTGTCCGGCAGAAATCGATCCGAAGAAAACGAAGCAGATTCAGGACCTGGCTTTGCACGCGCATCGCGCACTGGGCTTGCAGGTTTATTCGCGCGTCGATGTGATTTTGTCCGAAAGCGGCGAGCCGTTCGTGCTGGAAGCGAACACGATTCCGGGGATGACCGAAGCGAGTTTGTTACCGGAAGCGGCCGCGGCCGCTGGAATCAATTATGTCGATCTTTGCGTGCGCATCATCGAACTCTCGCGCGCCAGGACGAAGAGAGGTGCCCGATGAAACGGCAGAACCGGTCCCGCGCCCGCAACCGGCGCGTCTCGAATCGGCGGCAGCGCCGTCAGCAACATTTGCTCGACGTGAAGGTCCGTTCCCGCACAGCGACGCAGCACCGGAATCGGCGCGTGCTCGTTGTTGTTTCGCAACTCGCGCTCGTCATCGGACTCAGCGTCGCCGTCTATTTTGGCGCGCGCGAAGGAGCGAGGCGACTTTTCTTTGAGAACCCGGATTACCAATTGAGCACGATCGAAGTGCAGACGGACGGCACGCTGCAACGCGAGCAGATCCTGAAAATCGCCGATCTGCGCGAGGGTGAAAATATTTTTAACGTGAACCTGGGACGCGTGCACGACCGGCTGCAGCAGCTTCCGCAGGTCGATGAGGTGCAGGTCGAGCGCAAGTTGCCGGCCGAAATCGACATTCACGTGGTCGAACGAAAACCGGTTGCCTGGATCACGGATGAAAAACAAATGGCCGACCCATTTGCTTCCGACGCTGCTTTTCTAGTGGACGGGCGCGGGGTTTTGATGAAAGAAAAGAAGTTGTTGCCGGAATATTTGGGATTGCCGCTCATTTCGGGATGCGCGAGCGAGTCGCTCGAGGCGGGCAAGGTCGTCGAATCGTTCGAAGCCAAAGCGGCGCTTGAGCTTTTGCGCGTGAGGACGCGCAGTTTTATGCAGACGCGTTTCCAGATTCGCGAGATCGATGTTTCGAACGGTTACTGTCTGCTCGTGACGGACAAGAACCATGTGCGCGTGACGTTTGGTTTTGATAACCTCGAGGCGCAGCTGCAACGTCTCGAGCAATTCCTGATTTACTCGGATGACTCGAAGCGCGACCTCGCGACGGTGAACTTGCGCGTGCAACGAAACATTCCGGTGACTTTTGCGAAGTCGCCGGCCAGCATCATCAATGATACCATCGAGCCCGACGCGGAGCCGCGCATTTTAAAGGCGATCCCGGTGCAGGCGCCCGCAAGATCGACATCTTTATCGGCGGCGAAATCCCATCCGAGTCCTTCGCCCTTGTCGATCAAGCGCGCGATTCCGGTGGAGCACAAGGAGAAGCAAAATGGCGAGTAGTGATCTGATGGTCGGCCTCGAAATTGGCACATCGAAAATTTGCGTCGTGGTCGGTGAAAGCCGGCCTGATGGCACGATCAAGATACTTGGCGTCGGCCAGGCGCCGTCGCGCGGCGTGCGCAAGGGCGAGATTGTCGATTTTGAAACGGCGATGAAATGCGTGCATGAAGCAGTCGTCGATGCAGAGCAAAAGAGCGACGTCATGATTCGCAGCGTTTACGTCGGCGTCGCCGGCTCGCACATTCAAAGTTTTAATAACCGCGGCTGCGTGATCTTGCCGGAGGAACGGGATGAGATCGATGAGCAAGACATCGAGGATGTAAAAATCAACGCGCGCGAGGTGAGCATACCGGCGCAAAACGCCTTCCTGCATTCGATCATCCAGCATTACCATGTCGATGGACAGGACGGCGTGCTCAATCCCGTCGGCATGCTGGGGCAAAAACTGGAAGCCGATTTTCACATCGTTCACGGAGTGCGCACCCGCATTCAAAACACCATTCGGTGCGTGAAAGAGCTGCCGCTCGATGTCGAGGACGTTGTCTTCAGCGCGCTTGCTTCCGCCCAGGTCGTGCTCACTCAGCACCAAAAAAATCTGGGCGCGCTCGTTGTCGATATTGGCGGCGGCACGACCGATTACATTCTCTATGTCGATGGAGCGGTGAAACAAAGCGGCGTTTTCGCGCTCGGCGGCGATCACATCACCAACGACATCTCGATGGGACTGCGCATCCCAATGACCCGGGCGGAAAAACTCAAGATCGAGGAAGGCAGCGTCATTCTCGGCAATTGTCTCCCCGGCGAAACGATTTTGTTGAAAGACGATTCCGGTTTCGCGGGCAAGGAGGTCGAGCGCGAAACGCTCAACACAATCATTCACCTGCGTCTGCGCGAAAGTTTCGAGCTGCTCAAGCGTCAGCTCGAGCAGGAACCATTCATTAACTACATCGGCGCGGGCATTTTCATCACCGGTGGATGCAGTCTCCTCAACGGCATTGATCACCTCGCGGGTGAGGTTTTCGAAGTGCCAGCGCACGTCGCGCACGCGCAAACCATGTCCGGCCTCACTTCCGCGTTCGAAAACCCGCAATTTTCCACCGGGATCGGACTAATCAAATACGCGCAAGCGGTGCAGGCGGACCGGCCGCGCCGCGGCTTCGGCCGAATCCTCGGAAAATTTTTCAGCGGCATCCGATGAACAACATTGACAATTACAAGATCGACAACGTGACAAAATGATTCAGCTCGGCCATAACTACACCCTGCCGGAACGCGAAGAAGAAATTATCCCAATCAAAGTCGTGGGCGTCGGTGGCGCCGGCTCGAACGCGCTCGATCGCGTCGTGCTCGACGGAATGGAAAAAGGCGATCTCATTGCGATCAATACCGAAGTGCAATCGCTCGCCAGTTCGGTGGCGGCGTGCAAAGTGCAGCTCGGCCGCTCGGTCACGCGCGGCCTCGGCGCGGGCGGCGATCCCGAACTTGGTTATCAGGCGGCGGTGGAATCGGCCGACGAAATCCGCCAGGCACTTGTCGATGCGCGCATGATTTTTATCTGCGCGGGCCTCGGCGGCGGGACCGGTTCCGGGGCGGCGCCTCTGGTCGCGCAACTCGCGCGCGAAGCCGGCTCACTCGTCATCGCTTTCGCCACGCTCCCATTTTCGTTCGAGGGCAAACGCCGCAGCACGCAAGCGCAGGAGGCGCTCGCCCGACTGAACGAAATTGCGCACGCTGTTATCTGTTTCGAGAACGATCGGATGGGTGACATGGTCGCGCCGAAGGCCGGCATTCATCAGGCATTCGCCGTCGCCGACATCACCATCAGTCAAAGCCTGCGCTCGATCGTAAATTTGATTCAACGTCCCGGCCTCATCCGCATCGGCTTCGATGATTTGCTCAGAGCGTTGCGCAGCGACAATGGCCGTTGCTTGTTTGGATTCGGTGAGTCCGATTCCGACAACCGCGCCCACGACGCGCTCAAGCAGGCGCTGAAAAATCCGCTCATGGACAAAGGCAAAATGCTCGCGGACGCGGCGCATGTGCTCGTGCAAGTCGCGGGCGGACCGGGCATGACGTTATCTGAAGTGGAAATCCTGATGCAGGAACTGGGACGTCACGTGAACGACCAGACGCAGATTCTTTTCGGCACCGCCGTGGACGGCAAGATGGGAAACCGCTTGAGCGTAACGATCATCAGTTCGCTTGCCGCAGATGGCGAAGGTGCGTCGCAAACAATATCCTCAACGAGCGAGCCAATTCTCGCCCCGCCGCCAATTTGGGAGCAACCTCCGAAACCGCAACCCAAGATCGACATCTTGTCCGCCAGCCGGACGGACTCGTCCCGTGGCGAACCGGAGCCGGCGAATGTCGAAGCCGGTCCCGTTTCAGAAAATTTAATTCCGCTTGAAGAACCGGCGCCGATTGAAACACCGCCGGCCGAGCCGGAACCCGAAATCAAAAAGCCCGCTCCCGCGCCGCGCTTGATTGTTCCAAACAAAAAACCGCTGCCGGTGAAAGAATCAAAGCCTCCCGCCGAGAAATATGTGCAAACCAAGCAGGAAGTTTTGCAATTCGAACCGGTCACGCGCGGCCGCTTCGAAAAAAGCGAACCAACGATTATCGAAGGCCAGGACCTCGATGTCCCGACCTTCCTGCGCAAAAATATTCGCGTGAAATGATTGTCGATCTTGATTGGTAGCGACGGTGCGCCGCGCCGTCCGCGGACATC
>WNEZ01010923.1_pt1 | contig 10695 bp, 10 predicted proteins | sample 5400521 | NCBI WGS metagenome assembly WNEZ01 (sample SAMN13153339, study PRJNA577476) | soil metagenome | isolation source: 120 cm saprolite under Douglas fir tree site 2 hole 1 replicate 1 | place: USA:California | collected 2015-04-18
GACCTTCAAGCGCCCTTTACGATGCGACACTTGTGCTGCCAGTGCTGGATTGAGTGTCAGCATACCCACAGCATGTTGTAGCGAGACTTCGGTCATCAGAAGCATATTGCGCAGCGCCTGATCCATAGTTAAGACACTGCCAGTTATCGTGCCATCAGTTAAACGAGCAGCGCCACGAATCACCTTCGCGGGCTGACCAGCGAAATCAAATGTGGCTTCAGAAGCACCTGCTCCCGCGAGAGCGTCCGTGATCACAACGATTCGCTCTGGCCCCAACAGCTTTACCAGTGCATTCATAGCTGCCGGGTGAACATGCACACCGTCTGCGATTAGTTCTCCACGCACCTGTTCGGCTTGAGCAATCGCTCCAAGCGGACCTGGCGCGCGATGAAGCAGTGGACGCATTGCATTGAAGCAATGAGTTACATGCGTTACACCCAGTTTTATCGCCTCCAGTGATTGCTCGTAGGTTGCGTTAGTATGGCCCATGCTCACGGTGACACCTGCGTTTATCAGTCGACGAATCATAGTCGAAGCTCCAGGTAGCTCGGGAGCCAGTGTAAGCAGGCGCAGATATCCATCCGTTAATGCAAGCAATAGCTCTGTCTCGGACTCGTCAGGCATGCGAAGCCAGGATGGCAGATGTGCTCCACGCTTTGCCACACTGATATATGGTCCCTCCAGGTGAATCCCTAAAGGCTCGGCTCCATTTCCCTGGTCATCCAGCACTTCGATGGCTGTTCTTAACTGCTCTTCCGGTATTGAGTCAGGTACGCCAATCACGACTATAAGAAATGACGTAGTTCCTGTTTCAGGCACCCAGCGTGCATAGGCTCGAATTTCACCGGCATCCGTTGTTTGTAGATTATAGCCACCGCCCCCATGAGTATGCACGTCAATGAAACCGGGCATTACTATCGTGCCTGTGGCATCGATGATATTGTCCTGCTGCTCGTCTGAGTATACCGGACATTCAACGGCTTGAATATGCGTACCCTCAATTGTAATGGCACCGCGAGAAATATCTGTTGTGGCATCTATGAGGTGAGCATCACGTAACGTAAAGCGCATTGATCCTCTTTACCTTCCTTCTCCTTGCACGCAGCCTGAGCGCGCAGCGTTAGACACGCAGTGTCATTGGCGGCGTGGCTTAGTGCCGTGGGTGACTAGTAGGGACTGTCTGATCTGGAATCCCTGGTTTACCCTCCCTCTTGAGCACTTGACAGACACGAAAAAGTATGTGATTATTATAACTAAATAAAGTGGTATATACAATATACCAATTATACCACTTGTTTTAACTAGTACCATATTTGAGAAAGGAAAGCAAGAGGGTTGTGATAAGGCAGATATGCTCACAATGTGTATATATTACTATTATGGAATGATGTCATTGGCATCATCAAGGTAGGTGTAGGCAAAGAGAGTACATCTGACAAGATTGAGGGAAAACAGATGAGTGCTATTTACAGAAACAGTCCCCTGCCTCGTTACTATCAGTTGAAAGAGATCATGCGGGAAAGAGTGAAGTCAGAAGAGTGGAAACCGGGCGATCTTATTCCATCTGAACGAGATTTGAGCGAAAAGTATGGAATTAGCCGCATGACAGCTCGCCAGGCTATCACGGACCTGGTAAATGAGGGACTGTTTTATCGCGAACAGGGGAAAGGTACCTTCGTAAGCCAGCATAAAATCACCCAGCAGTTGATACGCCTTACCGGGTTTACTGAAGATATCCGTGCACGTGGACAAAAACCTGGCTCAAAAGTGCTTTCGGCCGAGATGTTTCCGGCTGACGAGACAACCGCTGAAAAACTTAGCATTGACCCAGGTACACTCATTTTCCGTCTGCAGCGCTTACGACTCGCAGATGACGAGCCACTTGCCATTGAATTATCGCAAATCAGTTTCAAGGGTTGTGAAAGATTACTAGAAGAGGATCTGGAACAGCATTCACTCTACCGCTTACTAGAGACAAAATATGGGATACCACTCATGGAAGCAGATCAGGAGTTAGAGGCGGGTCTGGCAAGCAACGAAGAGGCACAACTCTTAAAAATATCCATCAGCAGACCGGTACTTTTTACGCGTCGAATTACCTACACAGAACGCAACCAGCCGATTGAGTACGCCAAAGCCGTGTATTGTGGTAACAAGTATACATTCTATACCCATCTGAAGCGTGATCAACTAATGCCATAACCCACAAATCGGGTGGCGCTGAACAGAGGTGAGTTAGATGGACACATCGATTAAACATGCCCTGGACGTGCTGGATACCGAAAAGGTGAACCCAGCAACGATCGAAATTGACCGTATGAGTCCCCTAGAGATAGTGCAAGTAATCAACGCCGAGGACGCAAAGGTAGCTCAGGCTGTCAAGCAAGTATTGCCACACATTGCGAGAGCGATTGAAGAGATAGCTATAAGGCTGCGTCGCAGCGGGCGGCTTGTCTATGTCGGGGCGGGTACTTCTGGTCGCCTCGGAGCTTTAGATGCCGCAGAATGCCCTCCAACTTTCAACATTCCACGAGAAATGGTGATTACCTGCATTGCGGGGGGTCCGCAAGCATTAGGCCAGGCGTACGAGGACCTCGAGGATAGTTGGGAAACAGGGCAAACCGACGTAGCATCGCTTGGCATCTCGGAAGCGGACGTGGTGATCGGCATTACAGCCAGTGGGCGTACACCCTATGCGCGAGGCGCTATGGCCTATGCGAGGGAGTGTGGTGCCAATGATACTGCTGGGAAAAACCTTGGGCAACCTGATGATAGATGTGCAAGCGACGAATTATAAATTACAACAACGCGCCCTCTCGATTATTCGTCATGCTACAGAACTGGATGAAGATGCAGGGAGAACGCTCCTAAAGATTTCAGGAGGCGAAGTCAAAACGGCCATTCTGGTAGCACGAGCCAATATTTCGCCGGAACAGGCCAGGGAAAGACTCGCGGCACATGACTATGTTCTCCGGGCTGCATTGGAAGCCGTGCAACGATAGGTGAATCTCTGCTCAACAGGCAACCAGGCGCAAAGATAAGGTGAGTACTTGGACAACTACACCGATGGCATGACGTTGGAAGAGCAGATTGGCCAATTGTTGATGGTTGGCTTCTGGGGAATCACTCCTTCCCAGGAAATTATCGACCTGATTCAACGCCATCATGTTGGGAATATCATCCTATTTTCGCGCAATATTCGCGATACTCAGCAGGTACTAGAACTTACAAAGAATTTGCAGAAGATTGCAAAAGAGGCTGGGCAGCGCTATCCAATGCTCATTGGCATTGACCAGGAAAATGGTATCGTGCAGCGACTTGGGGAGGCGACAACTATACTTCCAGGCAACATGGCGTTGGGAGCCATTGGTTCTGAAGAGATTTCCTACATGGTAGCGCAGGCGACAGGAAACGAACTCAAGGCGCTCGGGATCAATATGAACCTTGCTCCAGTGGTTGATGTTAATAATAATCCGGCCAACCCGGTTATCGGCGTGCGCTCGTTTGGTGAAGACTCGCAGCAGGTTGCTCGTCTCGGCGCCGCGATGGTCAAAGGATATCGTGCAGCAGGAATTCTTTCCTGCATAAAACACTTTCCTGGGCATGGAGATACTGCCGTAGATTCGCACCTTGCGCTACCCGTAATTCCCTATACACTTCAACGGCTGGAAGCCCTGGAACTTGTACCTTTCAGGAGAGGGATTGAGGCCGGGGCTGAAAGCGTGATGATAGCACATGTCGCCTTTCCCGCTCTAGCTGAGCAAAATACATTGCCTGCCACGTTATCGCCCACTATCGTACAAGGACTGCTTCGCGAACAACTAGACTTCGAGGGAGTCATTCTCTCTGATTGCATGGAGATGAAAGCAATTTCAGACACGTTTGGCACGGAGAGGGCAGTGGTTATGGCACTACAAGCAGGGATAGACCTTGTGCTGGTATCTCACGAATACATATGTCAGCGAGGAAGTATTGAGGCAATTCAGGCAGCAGTGCAGTTACATAAACTTACTGCTCAGGCGATTCGACAGGCAGCGGAGCGTGTGTTGAGGCTCAAAGCGCGCTATCTTTCCAGGGATGATATACCTACCACAACGACACTTCCTGCGTGCATTGGATGTGAGGATCACATACAACTACAAGGCCAGGCTTATGAACTATCCACTACTCTGGTACGAAACGAGGATGCGCTCCTGCCTTTGCGCCTGAATTCAGGAGAGCGCATCGCGGTAATCACACCCCAGAGAAACACCATGTCGATGGTAGAAGATCGCTATTACTCAGATGAGCTACTGGTGGATATCTTACAGCATTACCACTCTCCTGTGGAGCTTGTACCTGTTGTTCCTGGTCCGCTAGAAGACGCTTGCAAGAAGCTTCTGCAAACAACCAGCGCATCTGATATTTTCATTATCGCCACTGTGAATGCCCACCTGGATGAGCAGCAGGCGGAACTTGTGCGATACCTCGTATCTTCGGGACGACGCATCATTGGCATAGCCGTGCGTAATCCCTATGATCTGCAAGCATTTCCTCAGCTTCGCACGTATCTTGTCACCTATGAATACACTCGACCTGCCCTGGTAGCTGCAGTGCGTGTTCTTTTTGGTGAGAAACAAGCACGGGGGCATTTACCCGTGAGCATTCCGGTCAGCGCAGTTTCCGAAGATGTGATGTGGTGATCATGGATGAAACGACCTATGCGCTCAACTACAATTCGTTGAGCTTAAAAGTTTTTGCAACAGAACCTTTAAAAGCGTCTCACTCGCTACTCGTCTCATCCAGGCGGGCCGGTGTTTCTACCTGGTTGAGGCGATTCCAAAGCAGGTAGTCCGTCTCTTTCTTAGGAACGTACGCGTTAACTACATCCGCCACCATATTGGATCTGGCGACGAACTCGCCCTGCTCCAGCTGCCTGAGGTCAATATACTTCGCGCCTTGCTCCAGGCGTGTTCCCGCGGGCAAGATCGTAATGTTCTTGAGCTCATCGTCCGTCAAGTCCGCAAGAATGGTGTGCATGCTCTTGAGTTCATCGGCCGAGAGTGCACCTGGCAAGAGGGTCTGGTTCTCGCCATGGTTCTCCCCGGTCCGGTCGTGAGCATTCAGGTCGCGGGTAAAGTCGACATCAGGTTGGGCCTCATAAAGAGGTGCATTCTCATCTTTATGATCCTCGTGTAGCCTGGACCGCTTTCGACCGGAATGGGCATCTGAATCACTGCCGCTGCGCTTCTCGCCGCGTTCTTGCATGAGTCGTGAATCAGCTTTTTTGCTATGCTTTTTCTTGTATTTTTCTGGCTGGTGTTTTTGTCCTGGCATCTATCTCGCTCCCTCTGATTGGATTGTTCATGACTTAAGTATATCATAGGATTTGCTATGATTTTCCCGCCTCAAGATAAAAGTACAAGACTATAGCAGAGTGATTATGATGGATAGCCTCAGATTCCCAGATCCCTTAAAGCGCTCCTGTTATCCATCCGTGCCGGGAAGCAGTAGAAACTTCGCACGTATCGTTTGCACCCGTTCTACGTCAAAAGGCAGCAGGATGCGAAATCCCTCTTCTATACTCAAGCTAGCTAGCTCTTCAGGTATTAAGTTTGGTACAGGTAGAGGGCCGGTATCGGTAGGGAAAAATGTACGAAATAGCAGAAATAGGCGGCTGGTATTGCATATTGCTCTAGCGGTAAAAGACGAGCCTCCGGGGAAGATCAGAGTGAGGAACACATGCTCCAGCAGGGCAGCCATTTCGGGGGTGAGGAAAGCAGAGCCGTTTCCTGGGATAGCGCGCAACTTGCTGTGCAAGGGCAAATCCTCGTATGCGGCAAAAACGACGAGACCCAGACCCTCCACAATTTCATCCAGTACGTTTTTCAAACGAGCGATTTTCTTGATTCTACTGTGTAGTGAGAAGTCCTCCTGATCGAGAGGGTATTCTTTGTGACGCCCAAAAGGAGCAACCACTGCCCCTCTTTGCAGCGCATAGGGAGCGGCTGCAATGGATATGTTCAGGGTATCAAATAGCCTGGTTTGTAGTCGGATGCGCGATGCGATACCTGCGAAAGACCCGTTATCATCAATACGGGTAGTTGTACCGTTTCTTGCCAGGTGAAGCAGCGGGAACACTTCTCCAGGATGCACGATCTGGATAGAGTTCCAGTGTGCGTCTCTTTCTTCGATCCATCGATTTTGCTTATATGCCATCTTCTCATGTTCCCTTGAATATGTATATATTTTCCTCATAGTCTATCATATCAATACGGATGTGCCCGTATGCTACAATAGAACCATGCTTAGAACAATAACGGTTACTCGCTATGTTACACCGCTGCGTGAGGGTGGCTCGCTGCCGGCCATCGTTGAGGCTGATGACGATGGCCTGTATGTACTGAAGTTTCGTGGCGCTGGACAGGGTGTAAAAGCGCTGATCGCCGAGTTAGTGGCAGGAGAACTTGGTCGCGCTCTGGGACTTCCTGTTCCTGAAATAGTGCTCATGGAACTTGATCCCGTGCTGGGGCGTTCTGAGCCTGATTACGAGATCCGATCTTTGATCAAAGCGAGCGCGGGCTTGAACCTGGCTCTGGATTACTTACCTGGCGCACTCGAATTCAATCTGCTTGACGCGAGCAGAATTGATCCCCTGCTGGCATCTTCAATCGTATGGTTCGATGCCTATGTCACCAATGTGGATCGCACTCCGCGCAATACCAACATGCTTTTCTGGCACAGGCGACTGATGCTCATCGATCATGGATCTTCGCTCTACTTTCATTACAGTACCGATGATTTTCTTTCGCGTAGCCGCAGCCCGTTTCCTCCTATTAAGGATCATGTATTGCTTCCAGTAGCCAGTGCCCTTGAGGAGGCAGATGCACTCTTGACAAAGGCTCTAACGCCAGAAGTGATACAACAGACGGTCAACATGATCCCCGGTAGCTGGCTGAACGCTGACCCATTTTTCACTGACCGTGATGCGCATCGTGAGGCATATCAGGCATACCTGCTTGATCGCCTGGCAGCCTCGCACTACTTTGTGGAGGAGGCCTTACATGCACGCGCCCAACTCCTATGATTATGCGCTCATCCGGCTTGTGCCCAGCGTCGAACGCGGTGAATGTCTCAATGTCGGTGTGATACTTTTTTGCCGTACACTGGGCTTTCTCGGAGCGCGCATCCACCTGAATGCGACACGCGCGCTGGCGCTGTCCCCTGATCTCGACCTCGCTGCCATTCAACAGCAACTGGATACCATGATGCTCATTTGCAAAGGAGGTCCAGAAGCAGGCGATCTGGGAAAGATGTCGCAATCAGAGCGATTTCAATGGTTAGTGTCCCCACGAAGCACCATCATTCAGATCTCTCCAGTACACGAGGGAGTGGGTGATGATCCTGAAGCGGCTCTAGAGCATTTGCTGAAGACGATGGTGTATTGAGAGAGCACAACAAGAGAAGGCCATTAGCTAGTGTTTCTAATCTTCATTGCGCCAACTTGCGTCGCAGCACGAACAGCAAACCCACCCCTAAAAGTACCCATACAGCCAGGATAAACGGGATGAGGTTCAGCGGAGGTGGCGCAGGAGCGATCACCAGGAAGACAAAGATGGTCAGGATCAATAGCGTGCCAAGCACTGGGACGACTCCGTGACGGAATATATTGAACTGGGCGCGGCGCTTGCGCCAGAAGAATCGTATGCTGGCGATGCAAACCAGGGCATAGATGATCAAGACGAAGAGCGCGTCGAGCGTGCCCAAAAAGCCGAAAGCTCCGATTGGCGTCATGATGAAACCCAGGAGCAGGCCCACTACCAGGCCAAATATGCATAATCCGACAATTGAACCCACTGGGGTCTGGCGTACCGGATGCAGCCACGCGGTCCAGCGCGGCAAGAGACCATCGCGCCCTACTGTATAGATGATGCGTGCTCCGCCGTTGATGATCGCTAAAGCCGCACCAAAGAAGGAGAGGAGCCCAACAAGATCAATCAACACGACGAAAAACGGTCCACTGTATTGTCTACCGATTGTATCGAATGGCGCCGGGTCATTGGCATAGCCTGTGACCATATGGTTCACCCCGTAGCCAACGGTTCCCACATAAGCCATTAAGACATAGAATAGCCCCACCACGATCATCGATCCAAAAACGGCACGTGGAATGTTCCGGTGTGGATTTTTTGTCTCCTCACCCAATGCTGCAGCTGCCTCGAAGCCGATGTAGCTCAGTACAGCCAGCACAATCCCCACTGTAAGGTCACCGCCAGGAGGAACAGCACCTGGACTGAACGGCACGGTGGTCAGTCCGCCTTTTTGGCCCACCTGTAAGAGGACTATGATTGCCAGGACAAGGCAGACGCCTATCTCGAAGGCCAGGAAGGTGAGATCGACGTTCATCGATTGCCGAACACCCCAGTAGCTGAGAGCAAAGGCAAAGCCAAGCGCCAGGACGAACCAGAAACTCCAGTGCAGGTTGAGGCCGAACCAGCGGATCATCAGGGTCTGCACGTTGGCTCCCAGCAAGACAAACGAGTAGGGCACACCAATTGCCAGTGCGATTAGACCGACCCAGGCAGTCATAAAACCCAGCCGCATACCAAGCCCTTCTGTCACGAAGGTATAGGCGGAGCCACTGGAGGGTATAACGCGCGAGAACTCGCTGTACTGATTAGCGATCAGTAGTGCCAACACGAAGCCGACCACATAGCATAGTGGAATAGCAGCTCCAACAAAACCAGCCTGAGGAATAGTATTGAAGAATATAGAAGCTGCTGGCGACATAACCGCAACTGAGATCACAATAGCATGACGCAGACCTAGCGCACCCCGTCGCAGCGTTACACCTGTCTCCTCCTGGGAAGAGGATGTTGAATCGCTCATAAATAACAATGCTCCTTAAAGTTCATCATACAAGGTTGTGCTTGCTCTCGTCCTGCACCATACCGGGTACACCGGTAGCATTGGACGGCATTGGCCCGTCAGCATCAAACAGGTCACGCAAGTAACTGTTGAGAAACACTCCCTGAGGATCGAGTTCTGCCCGTACACGCCGGAAGTCATGCCAGCGTGGATAGAGCTCGGCCAGTTCTCCGGCGGTTCGTGTATGCATTTTGCCCCAATGTGGTCGCCCCTGGTAGCGTTTGAAAATCTCTTCGATATAGTAAAAATAGGTGCGATAGGGCATGCCCCGGTACATGTGTACCGCGATGTAGGCTGATTCGCGCTCATAGGCAGGACTAAGCCAGATATCGTCAGAATGAACGAAACGGCATTCTATCGGAAAATGAACCTGGAACTGGTGCTGCTGGATGCACTTCTGGATCTCGTTGATCACTGCAACCGCGTGCTCCGCAGGAATATTGTATTCTATTTCCTGAAAACGCACCATGCGAGGCGTAGTGAACAGACGATGACTGTAGTTGACCTCGTCGATAGTGGCTATAGACTGCGCGGAAATATTACAGACCGTCTTACACAGATTTGGAAACAGGCGACAGGACTCTGAGAGTAGCCAGTAGACATAGTTTTCTAATACAACCTTGTTGAAGTTTCCCCAGATCGTGCTCTTGCTGACTGGCTCCGTAGTTTCGTTGAGGAATTTAGCCTGCACTCCACCGGTATAGGGAATCCACAAGAATTCAAAGTGGCTGTTCTCCTGCCTGTACTGTTCCAGATTCGCGAGACAATCGGCCAGCTTCTTACGTTGGCCCTGGTAGTGCAAACGTTTGGCGGGCACAACACGCAGCTTCACTTTCGCAATTACTCCAAGCGTTCCCAGCGATAGCTGCGCTGCTTTGAACAGGTCAGGCTCACGATCAGGCGAACACTCAAGAATCTCGCCTGCTGCCGTAACCAGCGTGAAGCCCTCCACCTGCGTGGACAATGTACCGAACCGCGCACCTGTGCCATGTGTCCCGGTACTAATCGCGCCAGATATACTCTGCACATCGATGTCACCGAGGTTTTCCTGTGCCAGCTTATGCTCAAAAAGCAAGTTCCCTAAATTCTTGAGCACAGTTCCGCCCAGCACCGTCACGCTGCCTCGTTCGGCATCGATGGATTCAATACCCTGCATCTCCTCCATCGATAGCAGTATATCGTTGGACTGCACTACCGGCGTGAACGAATGGCCAGAACCCACAACTCGCATATGGTGGCCTGCGCGTCCATATTCCCCAACCATTTTTGTAAGCTCGTCGATAGTGCGCGGCTTCAATACCTCATCAGGCGAACACTTTACCGAGCCCGACCAGTTGCTCCATTGCCCTGGTTGGTAGGTTTTCATGCATGTTCCTCCTTCTTGCTTACTGCTCCTAAATGAAACACTGCCCATCCCCACGGTAGGTCGTGACCTCGTCTACGATAGCGCCATCGGAGACAAGCAGCAGGTGCGTAAACCGCTCACAAAGCTCGCCCGCTTTGCTATGACGCATAAATACAGGGTTGCCGATCTTGAGTGGTACGGATCCTTTATATTTGATAGGTGTTTGCACCTCACCCGCTCCTTCGAGCGAGATGAGCTTCGCTCCCTGCGGCAGGTACGGTTGTGGCTGCTTTTCGGGGCCGACCGAGCCTGATGCGATATAGCCGCCACCCAGACAAGTGTAAATATGTGGACGAGGATGCCGCACGATCTCGATAGCGAAAGCAGCGGCGGGGTGATAGCGGAAGTCGCGATAGTTATCGAATAGGGCAGGAGCATAGAAA
>WNEZ01023485.1_pt1 | contig 10695 bp, 8 predicted proteins | sample 5400521 | NCBI WGS metagenome assembly WNEZ01 (sample SAMN13153339, study PRJNA577476) | soil metagenome | isolation source: 120 cm saprolite under Douglas fir tree site 2 hole 1 replicate 1 | place: USA:California | collected 2015-04-18
GAAGGACAGCACGGACTGACGTCCATCCCGTGCCGCGAAGTTCGAAGGGGCGCAGCATCTTGTGCCCCTTCGTTTTTTCTGCCCCCCGGGGATCGTCGCGGCTTTGCTCGTTCTCGCGGCGGGCCTTCGGGTCCACTGGGTTGGTCGAGCGGCGCTACCGGTTGATCCAGTACGACAGCTTCACGAGGAAGCTGTTGTCCGGCCGGAGCGCAAACAGATCGCCGAGGTCGCCCCCGAACCCGCGCGTGCCCTCGACGCCGCTGAACCCGTGGCGGCCCTGGGTCCACACCACGAACAGCGTCGAGCCGGGCCGGTATTCCCAGCGGAACACGACGTTCGAGCGGAACTGCTTGTAGTTGAAGCCACCGGGCTGGTTGGCGACAGCGGTGTCCGTAGAAGTCCGATAGCGGCTCGCAAAGTCGGCCGCGCGCGGCGTGGCCGAGAGCTCGCGCACGTTGCTGAAGGTGCCCTTCGAGACGAACGGCTGCGCGTACACCTGGAGGGACATGCTCGCGTTGAACGGGTAGGTGAAGCGCAGGGTCAGTCCCAGTTGTCGCTGCTCGAGGTGCGCGAAGCGATAGTGCGTCACCTTGCTTGTGTCCGTGGTGGGACCGAGCGGTTGCACCTCGCTCGTCGTCCGCGTGTAACTCGGGATGATCGCCGCCGTGATACGCGACGCCAGCTTGAAGTCGAGCTCCGGCATCACGTTGAAGTTGTGGGACCTTCCGCCGTCGCCCCGAAAATAGTTGAACCAGAAGTAGGGGACGATCGCCTTGCGATCGTCGCCATTCAGGCCGGCCCACGGCGCGAGGTAGGGATCCTGCCGCACGGCAGGGCCGCCGCGTGAGCAGGAGTAGCAATACGTCTCGCCCAGCTGACCCAGGGTGCCCCCGGCGTGGAACGACCACGTGTTGCGGAACCTGATGTGTGTATTGGTGTTGAACGCGCGCTCCTCGGGCAGGCCCGCCGCGGTCCAGTACTGCCACCAGTTGATGTTCCACTGAAAGCGCTGGTACAAAGCGCGCTGGTGGCGGTCGAAGTATCCGATCCAGGTGTTCCAGGACTGCTGGTCGGCGCGCTGCAGGTAGCCCAGGTCGTTGATCTCGAAGCCGGCGGAGCGTCGCTGGTAGCTGGTCTGGGCCAGGAGGTGCGCGCCGCCCACCTTGCTGAACAGCAGCTCCTCGGCATCACCGGCGAGCGACGTGCGGGTCGTGTCGAAGGGGAGCGCCGCGTCCGGTCGCTGGTAGTAGTGGACCGCGTCGCGTTGTGTGGCGGCGATGGCCGGCGGGCTACCAGCCACCCGGCTCACGTCGAGCGAGCCGGATATCTCGTACCGGCCGCCGGGGAAGCGATGGCGGAAGTCGGCGGCGCCCACGTAGGCGCTGCGGCGCAGGTAGGGTGAGCTCCAGGAGTCGTTGTCGCGGTTCACGGCGGTCACGATGCCGCCGACGCTGGTCTCGCCGCCGCGGAGATCCTGGCGCAGCCGCAGCACGCCGTAGTTCGTCGTCGGCTCGATCGTCGCGCCGCCCACCCCCGTCACGTGTTGCGTCACTGCCTCGAGCGCGCCGATCGTCAGCCCGCCCGGCAGGCGGCCGGTGAGCTTGCCCGCGCCGAGGACTCTCGTGAAGGCGGGCGAGGTGGTATCGGAGTAGGTGCCGGCGAGCTCGGGCGCGCGCCCGATGCGCCGGCTATAGACCAGCCCTTCGCCGTTGCAGTTGACGTTGTTGCAGTTCACGTCGAACTGGAACAGGCCGCGTCCAGCGACGAAGAACGGGCGCTGCTCGTTGAAGAACGTTTCGAAGGCCGTGAGGTTCAAGACCGCCGGGTCGGCCTCCACCTGTCCGAAGTCGGGGTTCAACGTCGCGTCGAGAGTGAGGTTCGATGCGACGCGGTACTTCACGTCGCCGCCGAGCGTCGCGTCCTGGGTGCGGCCGATGCCGGTCGGGGTGAACTCCGACACGTTCTTGGTCACCACGTAGGGGGCGACCTCGAGACGGCGCGGCGCCTCGAGGTCGTCGAACCCGCTGACCTCGCCGAATTGCGACACGAACCCCGCCTTCGACTGGCGGAACAGGGGCCAGCTCACGCGCTGGGCGTAGCGGTACAGATCGCGATCCACCGTTAAGCCGAACGTGTGGCGCCGTTCCCGCCCGTAGCGCAGCTGCGACAGCGGGATGCGGAATTCCGCCGTCCGAATTCCGCCGTCCAGCCCAGGGAATCGACGCGGGTGGCGACGTCCCACACCGCGTCCCAGGCGAAGTCCTCGTTGCCGTCGTTGTATACCTGCGCATCGAGCTTCACGCCCGACGGGTTGACGCCGAACTCGTACCCGGTGCGGCGGTCGTGGTACGAGTCGAGGAACAGCCAGATCATGTCGGAGGGTGTGAAGTAGTCGCGCCGGGCGAGAACCGTGATGATGCTGTCGGGGTGCGGATCGAAGGCGCGCACGAAGACGTAGAGGTTGGCCGCATCGTAGGCGATTTTCGCTTCCGTCGGGAGCTTCGGTGGTCCCCCTTCGCTGGGCCGCCATTCTTGGAAGTCGGTGATGGGCGTCGCCTCGCGCCACACGGCGTCATCGTCGCGCCCGTCAATGACGGGAGGCTGAACGGCGCGCGTAGCGGTGACCTTGGTCGGCGGTGGCGGCGGGTCCGGTGGCTGACGTGGCGGCCGCGGATCGGGAGCCTGACTGGCGAGCGTGACGGCGGCGAGGAGCGGCAAGCCTAGGAGCATGCACAGCCTGGGCAGAGGTTACCGGGTTAGATGACGCGATCTCAGAAAGGGTTGTTTCAGGAAAGCGTGGGGCTCGGAGGTCCCCGTGCGCGCCTGGAGGCGCAGCAACTCAAGTCGTTGGTCTTCCGAGCGTTGGTGAGTCCTATCACCTCATGATAGCATGAGGTTGGCCGGGCCGGGAGTCAGGACCGCCGCTGTACGAGGACAAGGGGAGCTCAGCCGGCGCGGTCACCGCTCGGTGCTCGTGGCTTTTCTCGATCGGACTGGTATTCGGGCGTCGCCGCCTTGTCGTGCGGGGCTGGCTACGCGATTCCGGGCGGGGTGGCGGATGCCAGCAGACTCAGGGGGTGACGGGCGTCGGCGCCACAGCGAGGGCCGAACCCGCAGCACTCTTTGCTCCATCCTGCGACCCCACAAACGCTGTGTACACCGCTTCCGACCACCAGCCGCGGCACCGCTCGATCTCCGCGAGGGCCGCCTGGCGGGGCAGCGCGGGCCGATAGGGGCGTGCGGTCGTGAGCGCGTCGTACATATCTACGATCCCCACGATCTGCGCCGCGATCGGGATCTCGTCACCGCGCAGGCGATCGGGGTAGCCGGTGCCGTCGTAGCGTTCGTGGTGCCAGCGGATAATCGGCTTCAAGTCCCACGGGAATTCGACCGCCGCAAGCAGCTCCAGGCCCCAGATCGGGTGCATCTGCACCACCTCGAACTCGGCGCGCGTGAGCGGGCCGGGCTTGTTCAGGATCTCGTGCGGGACCCGCACCTTCCCGAGGTCGTGGAGGTAGGCGCCGAGGCGGATGGTCGTCTGGCTGGTCCCGTCGAGCGCGAGGGCGCGCGCCACGGCCATCGCGTACTGCGCCACGCGCTCGCAATGGCCGAAGGTGTAGCTGTCGGCGGACTCGATCGACTGGCCCCAGTCGCGTACCACACCGAAGTACGTGGTTTCAAGCTCTGAGACCTTCCCGCCCACGAACACGAGGTCGACGCGTGCGTCGAGCCGGCCGAACAAGCGGTGGGCAGCGTTGAGCAGTGTGAGCGCTTCCTGGTTCCGCCCCATCGCCTGATGCAGCAGCGCCAGTTCGCACGACGCCTCGGCTTCGTTCAGCACCGAGCCGGCGCTCACCCCCAGCTCGATCGCCGAGCGCAGACGCGATTCGGCGAGCGCGGTGCGCCCGGTCTCGCGGTACACCATGCCGATCATGCGGTAGGCCTCGGACTTGTCGGTCCGGGCGTCGAGCTGGTCGAAGATGGCGAGGGCGGCCTCGGCGTTGCGGCGCGCCTCCTCGTAGCGCCCCCGCACGAAGTGCACCTGGGCGTGATTCACCAGACACATCCCCTGGAGGTGCGCGTCCCCAGCCCGCTCGGCGATCTCATAGCACTGCGTGAAGTAGCCGTCGGCGCGGTCGACCTGGCCTAGGTCCGTGTGCGCGATGCCAAGATTGGCGTACGCAATGGCGCAGCCGTGCTCGTCGTTCGAGGCCCGGTATGCCTCGAGGGAGCGCTCGTAGTGCGCGACGGCCGCGCCCAGGTCCCCCTGGATGTTCGCCAGGATGCCGAGGTTTTGCTCGACGCGCGCGCGCAGCTCGCGGCTCGGGCCTCCCCGCTCCAGCGCCTGCAGGAAGTTCCGGCGCGCGTCCTCGATCGCGCCGTTCTGCACGTCGAGTCCCCCGAGCGTGTTCAGCGCTTCCGCGGCGAGCAGGTCGTCGCCAGCGTCCGAGGCCACGCTGTAGCTGCGGCGGCACAACGCCCGCGCCGCGGCCGCCTCGTTGCGGTGATGGCGCATCACGGCCAGCCGGCGCAGCGCTTCCGCCAGCACCGCAGGCTCTCCCGTGCGGTCGGCCGTGGCGATCACCCGTTCATAACACTTGATCGCTTCGGGAATACATGCGGCCCGCTCCTGGGCGCGCGCGTCGTGCAACAGGTCTGCCGCGGGGCGCGCCGGCGCGCGCGGACCCGCCTGCCCAGGAGCGGGGATTGAACCAGCCGTCACGACCGCCTCACCACGCGATTACATAGGCCGAGAAGTGGTTGACCTGCGCCGTGACGGTCTGGCTGAGCAGATTGCTCCCGAGCGTCAGCAGGTAATACAGGATCTGCAGGTTGTCCGTCGTGTACGCGATGTGGTTGGGGAGCAGGTTGCCCAGCAGACTGCAGTTCGCATAACTCATCGTGAGCGCGGCGGGCGTCCGGAACTGCAGCTTGGCCGGCTTGAACTGGACGGCGTTCACGCCCACCAGGTTCGTGGGCAGGATCATCGTGATCGCCGTCGGCTTGCTGAGGGCGCCGGGCGGGATAACCAGCGTATGGGGCCCGACGCTGAGGCTCCCGCCCGCGATCCCGATCGTCTGCGTGGTCGAGTCGTAGGGTAGGTTCGAGCACTTGAGGAGCCCCGTCGGCCCCAGCAGCGAGCCGAGCAGACTTCCCGAAGGTGGCGGGGGTTGGGGGGTGGTCGGGTTGCGATCGCCGCAGGCGGAAGCCAGCGCGAGCCCGCCCACGAGGAGCGGCCTTCATAGACCTTCCTTCTCCTCTAGGGCGAGGGGAGTTCGAAGCGAGAGCGCAGCACGGCGGTCGGACCGCCGGGTGTTACAGAGGTACAAACTGCAGTGCGCATGGCCCGCGCGTCCGTGAGGGCGGTCACGAGCTGCGAATTGTCTCTTGGGGCCGCGCGGCGTTTTTGGCGTTTTAGCGGTTTCCTCGATTCTCCCGATAACCGATCGGGAAGAGGCGACATGGACTGGCACCGGCATGTCGAGGTTCTTTTCCGGATCATGCACCGAGCGCGTGCGCTGCGGGCACCGGTGTGCCGGTCTCTATCGCCGCCCCCGGCCACGCGCGCAACTTCTCCGAGCGGCCGCACGTCCCTCACTTGCACACGCTGCCGATGAGCAGCTGGCGGCACCATCTTCGAGAGCGGGACTATGAGCGCGAGAAAGAAGACCGGCGCGGACCGAACGGCAAAAGCCAAGCGCAAGACCGCGAAGCGCCCCGCATCACGCCAAAAGGGAAAGAGGTCGGCGCGCGCTCAGCACAAACAGGAGCGGCGACGCCTGCCCTACGTGCAGTGTCTCGAGCGGCGCGGTCCGGTGTCGGTGTGGCTCGTGGATGGAGCGTACGTGCGGAAGAACATCGATGAGGAATTCAGCAACTTCGGCCACCACTATAGCTGTAGCGCGATCCCGCAAGACGAGGTGTGGCTCGATCAGGAAGCGGTGCCCGACGAGCAACGGTTCTTCCTGCATCACGCGGTGGTGGAGCGTGAGCTGATGGCGCAGGGAAAGGACTACGACACGGCGCGGCAGGAAGCCAACCGACAGGAGCGCCAGATGCGGTTGCGAGCGGGCGATGTTCGCAAGTTGCACGAGGGAAAGAAGCCCCTACGGGCCGCGCTCGTGCATGAGCGCCTCTGGAAGGCGCTCGACAATGGTGTCCAGGTGTGGTTCGTGAAGGGCCGGCTGGTGCGCAGCACGTACGACGTCGAGTTCACCGAGGGCGGGCACGATTGCGTCTACGAGTTCGTCCCACAGAACGAAGTGTGGATCGACGATGACGTCCACGAGGAGGAGCGCGGGTTCATCCTGTTCCACGAACTGCACGAACGGAACCTCATGGCGAATGGGATGGACTATGACACGGCGCACGACGACGCGAGCCGGCTCGAGCGCCATTACCGGAACCATCCCGCCGAACTGCACGAGGCCCTCGCCCAAGAAGGGTGGGAGTGAGGCCCTGACCCCGGGGCGAACGCGGGCGTAACTTGAGACGGCCCGGCTGGATCGTGACGTGGATCGGCAGGCCGGACCGCCTGGTCCGGTGTTCCTCGGTGCACAGCCAGTTTCGTTCCTGGCCATCTTGGGATCTGTTTCATCCGGAAAACCGCAGGAGGGCATTCACCATGGCAACGAGCAAAGATCGCTTCATGAGTGCGGCGGTGCGCGCCGCAACGCAAGCCAAACGATGGGCGATGGTGGCAGCGCGCGAGGCTGACCGCCTACTGCAAGCAGCCCGCAAGCGGGCCGAATCCGTGGAGCGGCGGCGTCGGCTCAAGCGGACGCTCCTTAAGACGGGGCGGGTGCTGAGGAGCGCGGGAAAAGCGGCGATCGTCGCCGCGGTGGCGGCGGGGGTCGCGGCAGCCCGTGCCGAACTGAGCGGCCAGAAGCTGCGGAAAGGCCGGGGGCGCTAGCTCAGGAGCGGACGAATCACCGTCGAGACGTCGCTGCGCGATCCCTGATGTCCGTATTGCATTCGCCTGGCCGCGGCTCTCAGTCCCGACCAAAATTGTACCCTAACTCCCACGCCTGGAGCTCTTCTTCCCATGCACGCTTCTGCCGGTCCTCTGGCGTTGTTCACCGCGGCGCTGGTCCTCGCTGGGTGCTCACCGGAGTCGCGGCCGCTCAATGCGCCGCGCCTATCCAATGCGACCTCAGCGTCTGGCGCGTTCGCCACGCTCGTCGTCGATGTGAGCAGAGACACCACCGCGCAGAACGAGACCCCGGTCGGGGTCAATCCCCTCAACCCGGGCAACCTCATCACCGGGGCCAACGACTGGAACTACAACGACGGGTGTGCGGTCAACGCCTCGTTCGATGGAGGCCAGACCTGGACGCGGACGCTGCCCAACGGGTTCCTCCCGGGCGTCACGCGCTTCACCAACGACCCGATCGTTCCCGGCACCGGCGTCTTCGACGCGGGCGGAGATCCGGCGATCGCCTTTGGCCCCGACGGAACGGCGTACTATGCCTGTCAGGGGTTCAACTTCACGTCGCCGTTCCAGATCAATCTCCTCCTCAGCCGTTCTACGGACGGCGGACGCACCTGGCTCCGAGGCGGGGCGGTGGAGCCGCTCACGGTGATTGCGACCTGGAACGGCAACGGCAAGACGAAGGGCTCGAACGGGCAATTCACCGACCACGATGCGCTGTGGATCGATCGCAGTCCCGCGAGTCCGTTTTCCGGCTCGATCTACGTCACCTGGGCGCAGTTCGATGGGGTGGGCGGCACGCATTCGCCGGTATACGTGGCCTTCTCGCGCGACCGCGGTCGCACGTTCTCGGCGCCGGTCAAAGTGCCGCAGGGCCCGATCCGCAACAACCAGGATCAGCGAATCGTCACCGGGCCGGACGGGACCGTATATCTGACGTTCGACAACGGAGTGCAGGGCGGGAAGGGCACCGTCAACTACGTCGCGGCGTCGCACGACGGCGGCGCCTCCTGGAGCACGCCGGTCGTCTTTTACCTCTACAGCAACCCGGTCTGCATCTTCCCCTCGTTCTGCTTCAACATCCCACTCGGTCCGTCGGGCACGCCGTTCCGAGGCCCGGGCTCCTACCCGGCGCCCGCGTTCGACGCCTTGCGCAACCGATTGGACGTCGTGTTCGCCGACATCGTCGGCGGACGCGCCCGAATCTATTTCACGTCGGCACCGGCCGGCGATCTCACGCAGTGGTCGACGCCGGTAGAGATCGCGCCGGGTACAGGGGACCGGTTCGGAGCCGAGGTCAGCGTGGCGCCGAATGGGCGGCTCGACGCGATGTTCGACGACCGCAGCTACAGTAGCAACGCGTTGGTGGATGTCACCTATGCTTCAAGCACTGACGGCGGCGTGACATGGCAGGCGACTCGGGTAAGCACCACCGGTTTCGACCCCGGCGCGTCGGGCGTCCCGGACGCGGCAAGCCCGACCGGACTCCGGCCGTTCATCGGCGATTACAACGGTATCGCCTCGCTATCGGGGCACGCGGTGATGACGTGGACTGGCATCGGGCCCCGCTTCGGAGCGCTAAACGACAACCTGGAGATCTTCTTCGGGAGCGTAACGCCCTAACCGGCACAGCGCGTCTCCCCACGACCCCGGAAAGGGATGGGGGCGCAGGGATGGTCTGCCAGCACGAGCCCTGGTGGCTGCGGCCGCCGGGGCGTCGCGCGACTGCTTCGCGTTGCGGGCGATCTCAGGACCGCGTCACCGTGTATTTCCCGCACGCGGTGAACTGGATAGTCACCGTCATCGTGTGCGTGCCCTTCGTCACGACTGCCGTGATCGTGCCCGCGTCGAACCGTGGTGCGGTGGTGCAGCTTGCATTGTAGTGCAGCGGCGGATTCGTGGTCACGGTAAGCGAATAGGAGTTGTGCCCCCGTGCCCACGCGGACGTGCCGGTGACCGTCCACGTGCCGCTCGGCAGCAGGGCATTGGGTTTGATGGAGCCGGCGACGTCGGCCGTAAAGAGCGTGGTCCAGGTACGGATGTGCTCCGCCGTGGCGCCGTTTGCGTAGACGTAATCGGTGCGAAAGTTCGTCTCACTCGTCCGCAGCGTCGTCATGTCGTGCGCTGCCGTGCGCACGCCGTTGTCCGTCACCGCGGTCTCGGTGCTCGAGATGAGGTTCACGCTCGCGCGCCGGAAGTCCGTGAACACGCGCTCGACGGCGTGGTCCGCTGTCAACGGTGTGGGATCGATCAAGTCGATCGTGCCCGAGAGTGAGTCGATCGCGAGGGGATAGGAAATCACACACCCCGCGTAATCGATGCGCACCGAGTCGGGGATCCCGTCGTGGTCGGAGTCGAGCGGTGAGGCGGGACTCTTCACCGGAATGCATTGTGAGGCCGTGCTCGTGCCCATCGGTGCCACGGCAAAGAGCGGCGCGGCGGCCGCCGGCGCGGCAGCGGCACCGTCCATCGTGGCGGTCCCCATTTCTGAAACGACGTCGGAGACGACGGTCTTCGCGAGGCTTTCGGCTTGGGCTTGGGAGACGATTGGGGTGGCGGGCGCGGTACCATGGTCGGTGCTGCAAGCGTTGACGCCGATCAAGAGAACGAGCGCCGCGCCGGCGAGCGCCAATAGGGAATGCTCAACCGTTCGCATAAGGCAACCCTCCAGGCTGCTGGGGTGACGGACCGGGTGTCTGCTGGTCAGACGCGCGGGCGAGGGGTGCGTTAAGGGCGCGGTGAGGGTGGGGGTGGGGTGGGGTGGGGTGGGGTGGGGAGAGCCGTCGCCCTGCGCTGCGCACACCGCTGTGAGCCAGCGTAGAGTGTCAGGCGGGCCTAGGCGGGGGGGTTGGGACTCCTCCCACCGGTCGCGGCGAATGGTCGCCGCGTGCCCGCCATACGGGGTCTCCGCATGACGCTCGCTTGACCGGCCCGCGGTTCGCTGCCCGAGACCGGGGCCTTACTCAGCATCCCTCTATCGGCGTATCGGCTCTCCTAGCACCCGCCCGCCAAGTCCGCCACCAGTTTCCCGACATCCGGGGTGCCCAAGCCCGTTGCGTCATCCCAACCCGGCGTGGCGCTGAAGCCGGCCGCCGTGCCGCCTAATCTGTTATTGCCGACGGTGATGTCGTGGAAGTCGCCGGCCGAGCAGCGGTAGAGTGCCGGGTTAAGGAACCCGAGGGGGGCTCCGTGCGCCTGATTGGCCAGGGCGACAATCGCGGCCCATTGCGGCGAGCCCGCGCTCGTTCCGCCCACTATGTAGAACCCCGCGGCCGACGGGATCGCGCCCCAAAACACCAGCACTCCACCGTTGACCGCCGCGTTGTAGGACACGTCGGGCGTTGCTCTCGCCGTCAGACCCAAACCGCTCTGATACGAGGGCACCGGGAAGAGCAGGCTCGGTGCACCGCCCGTAGCGACGCCGAACACAGGTTCGTTCCACACTTGCTCCCCGCCGTAGCCCACGGGGGTGCAGGGGGACCGCAGGAAGCCGGGCGCTGTTTTGCACGTTCCGGTGATCGTCACGAGGCCGGTGTTACACGGGCCACCAGCACATGCCAACACGGTGCCCGGCGGCAGGTAGGGGTTCCCTTGCGTTCCGCCGACCGCTGTGACCAGCGGATCTGATGCGGGGAACCCCGCGTTGGTCGTGCTGAACCCGTTCGTGGCCCCGAAGTCTCCGGCCGAGGCCAAGACCGTAATCCCAGCCGCCTGCGCGGCTTGATAGTTCCTGTGCGCCTGCACGATCTGGGCGTTGTCGCCAT
>WNEZ01038495.1_pt1 | contig 10695 bp, 8 predicted proteins | sample 5400521 | NCBI WGS metagenome assembly WNEZ01 (sample SAMN13153339, study PRJNA577476) | soil metagenome | isolation source: 120 cm saprolite under Douglas fir tree site 2 hole 1 replicate 1 | place: USA:California | collected 2015-04-18
GTCACTGACCGGGCGCATCGACTACACTGTCTCGCCCACCCTTACCGTGCAGCTCTATGCCCAGCCATTCGTCAGCAAGGGCACTTACTCGAACGTGCGCGAGCTGGCCGACCCGAATGCTGCGGCATTCGCCGACCGCTACAAACCGTACACGGCCGTCCCGGGTGGGTTCAGCCGGAAGCAGTTCAACTCGACCGCCGTGCTGCGCTGGGAATACCGGCCCGGCTCGACCCTGTTCGTCGTGTGGACCCAGGGGCGGCAGGACGGCGTGGGAAGCCAGGGATCGCGGTCCATGGGCGGGGACTTCCGCGACCTGTTCCATTTGCATCCAGACAACACCTTCCTCGTGAAGGCGTCCTACTGGCTCAACTGGTAGCTCGCGACTAGAGCCTAGCGGGCTGCGATTCCATCTAACACCAGCCGCACCGCCGCCTCCTTCCAGCGCTCCCGCAGCGCCGGCTCGTCGGCGCCGAGAGGCGCCGCACTCATCGCAATGAGCGATTCGAGGCCGAGATAGGCGACCATCAGCACGAGCGCTTGCGCGGCGGCCAAGTGCGGGTCGAGGTCGTCGCGTACCTGACCCCGGCCCTGCCCCTCGGCGAGAAGCACGACCAGCCGCTTGATGGCGGGAGCAAACGGCCGCGCCTCTGATCGGCCGGCTTGTGTGAGCAGAGTGACGAGGTCTGGATGCGCCGCCAGGAAATCGAATTGGGCGTCGAGAGCGAGGCGGATGCGGTCCAGGGGTCGCTCGCCTCCTGTCGGGAGGGCGGCCAGCGCCTGCTCGAGCTCGTCCGCACCGCGGGCCAGCACGGCCGTGAACAGACCTCGCTTGGAGTGGAAGTAGTAGAAAAGCAGTTGCTTGTTCACCGCCGCCCGCCGGGCAATCTGATCCATGCGGGCGCCGTCGAATCCGCGACGAGAGAACTCCTCGCGGGCTGCGGCGACAATCCGTAAAGCACTGGAATTGCTAAGTTTGGGCTTCACGAGTCATTTCCTCAACCGGACGGTTGAGGAAATATACCGACCTAGTGCCCAAACGCTAGATCCGCCGGGACCCGCGGCAGACCGTCCTTCAGAAACCTGATGACCAGGTGATTCACGTCGTCGGGCGACTCTTCCTGTACCGAGTGCCCTGCACGCGGCACGCTCAGGAACGCGGAGCGCGTGATCCCGCTGGCCAGCGCACGGCCCACTCCAAGGGGGACCCACCGGTCCTCCTCCCCCCACAAGACCACGGTCGGAGCCACGATTCGACCGAGCCGCCCCTCCAGGCCGTCGAAGTGGAACTGTCGAAGGGCGGCCCGAAGAGCTCGCCCGTACCCGGGCAGGACGACTGGGGCGTAATACTGATCCACGTCGGCCTCTGTCACTTTGCTCGGATCAAAGTAGGTGGACCTGAGCAGACGGGCGGTGAGGCCCCGCCCACGGAGCGCGACCACTGCCGCCCCGAGCACGGGCCACCGGGCTACCCTGAACAACAGCGGCTCACGGGTACCGAGGCCGGCCGAGCCGACCAGGACGAGCCCGCGCACGCGCTGCGGGTACTCGATCGCGACTTCGGCGGCGATCGCGCCCCCCATGGAGTGTCCGACGAGGGCGGCATCCGAGACCCGAAGCGAGTCCATCAGGGCGATCGCGAGTCGGGCATACGCGGCGTTGTCGTAGGGGTCCGGGGGCTTGTCGGATAGACCGAAGCCGCGGTTGTCGAACGCGATCACGCGGAAGCCCGCCGCGGTCACCGCCGCGAGATTCTTGCGCCAGGCGTACATCGAGGCGCCGAGGCCGTGGAGGAACACGACCGGAGGGCCGTGCCCCGCGTCGAGGTAGCGGATCCTCGTTCCATCGACCAGGAGGTAGCGGGCCGTGAACTGGGTCCCGGCGGGGAATAGCTGGGCTTCCGGCAGGGCGGGGGCCCGGCAACCGCCGCCGACGCAGAGCATCGGGGCGAGAAGGGCAAAAAAACGCCTCACGCGCGGCCCCGGATCCAGGCGCGGGCCAGCGCGGTGATGGCTGGATGCGAGCTCCACACCCCGGCCGCGGTGTCGCCGCTTCCCGCCACGAGCACTACTTGAACGTCGTCGATCAGCAGCACCGTGGGTGAGTCTCCTGCCACGGTGCCGCTGAGGATCGGACTTGCCTCCGCAGGCACCTCCCCCGCGCCTCGCAGCTCGAGCGCCGCGCGTTCTTTCGCGCGCCGCCAGGCGGGCAGCGTAGGGCGGAGCAGCTCGGCCGAGAGCACGCCCTCAGCCCGTTCCCCGGCGCGGGCCACGACTTGCATGATCAGGTTGGCGACGGCGCGTTCCCCCGTGACAGTCCGGGTTTCCGGGCCAGTGCGATCGGCGTCCCGCACGGAGCGGCTGAGGCGGTCGAGGGCCTCGCCTTGCTCGGCGGCTAGCTGGGCGATGAGCGCCGCTGGATCGGTCGCTCGATAGCGGGCGGGCCGCCCCGGGAGCCGCAGCGCCGCCGTGCGGCTCACCAGACCTTCGAGGGCACCATAGGTGTTGGCGCGAGCCACGCGCGTGGCATGGGCCACCGCGTAGCCGGTGGATGGACCGAGCCGCAGCAGGGCGGCGTAGGCCAGGGATTCGGTGGCCGTGAAGTCGAAAGGCGTGAGATCAAGTTCGCTGGGCATTGCGTAGTAGCGACTACTACTACGCAAGCTAGTCCCCGGGCGCAAGGGGGAAAGCTTAGACGATCTCGACGGGAATCCCCATCAATCGGGCGATGAGACCGAGCCGGAAAGTTGCGTCGGTCTGCCGTTGCGCGGGGCTCTTCCCTGGTCCCTCGAGTGGGAAGTAGTGCGCCGTGAGGTGACGTGGCCCTGGGCGTCGGAGCGCATGGGATCGCCCAGGATCTCGAAGATCGGCTTGAGGAGCTTCTTACCCGCGAGGATGAAGAACGCACGCCGCGGTGCGGGCGACGAGAAATAGTGCCCCAGCCGCTCGATGAAGCCGGCTCGCTCCCGCTGCACGGGGGGCAGAAATGCCAGCATCTCCACGGCGAAGATGGTTGGAGGGCAGGCATGCGGATCGAGCACGGTCTTCCCTTGGGCCTTCTTGAAGGGGTTCGCGGCCAGTTCGCTGCGCAGGTACTGGGAGATGTTGCTGGCAATGGTATGCGCCGTGCCCCGGACCCGCGGATCGTCGCTGTGCCCCCCAAGCGCCAGCGCGCACGCGGCTCCCTCGCGCCCCATGCGACGCGCCCAGCGCCCCAGCCCGGGATCCGTCTTGGCAGCCTTCTGGAACTCGACCAGCAACTCGAGCGCCCGCTGGGCGACCGTTCGGTCAGGATCGTCCGTTTCGATGCGTGACAGCAGCTGAAACAGGAACCGGTCGGCGTTGCGAAACACCCGCTCTGATGGCGGCCACCCCAGCTCGAGCAGCCGCCGATACTGATAGACCGTGCCCGGCTCGGTCCAGCCGTACGCCTTGGACGGCGCGGGCGCGAGCAGGTTCCCGCCCCACAGCCCCGTCGCCTTCTGCTTGCGAGCGATGGCCTGCGCCGGCTTGTAGTGCAACACCGATTCGCGCAGCGCCTCGAGGCGTGCGGGATCCCGCTCGGCCTCCGGCACGACCTCGGCATAGGCTCGATAGACGATGGGCGGGCTCGCCGCCTCGATGAGCCACGACAGCGGCAGCCGATGCGATGTGGGGAGTTCCAGGTGCCCACTCCGGAGTGCGGGAGGTGCGACTGCCGCAAGGCGGGCGCAAACTTATGTGGGTGCCTCCCAATAGGCCAGAGGCACCCACATCCCACTTGCCGGAGTGCTTACATACCATTTATCGACAGCGACTTACGTGAACTGCAACACTCTGCACTCAGGGATGCGCGCGTCCCGCGGGCCGCTGAAATTCCGAATTCGGAAGCCAACGCGGCATCGCCGGCGCGTTCGCCACCGCGAGCGCGACTCGCATGGCCACGCGCACCTCCTGCGCCATACCCACATAAGTGAACGTCGGGCGGTACTCGTCGCCCGGCTGGTGGTAGCGCTCGCGGTTGTAACGGGTGGCCTCCTGCTCGCCCCAGCCGGCGGGCCGGCCGACAAAGTCCCTGCCAGGCTCGATCGACAGCGCCGGCACACCGGTCTTTGAAAACGGAAAATGATCCGACCGATAAAACGAGCCTCGCACGTCCGGCTCGTGGGCGACGGCCAGCGATTCGGCGCGGGCCGCCGCATCGAACACAGCGCCCAGGGTCGAGCGGTCGACGCCCAGTGCGTCGATGTCACGCGTCGCCCCGCGGACATTCGTTACATCGAGGTTGATCACCGCCGCCGTCTGCTCGAGCGGGACGAGCGGGTCCCGCGTGTACGCCTCGCTGCCGAGCAAGCCACTCTCCTCGGCCGTGGTCGCTATGAATAGCAGCGTCCGCCGGGGGCGGGGCTGCACCTGCACCAGCGCCTCGGCGGCGCCGAGCATCGCCGCGACGCCCGACGCGTTGTCCTCCGCGCCGTTGTAGATCGAGTCGCCGTTTGCGACGGGACCGATCCCCTTGTGATCCCAGTGCGCCGTGAACAGCACCGCCTCGCGGGTCAGCGCGGGGTCGATCCCGGGGATCCTGGCCACGACATTTTCCGAGCGGACGTGACGCAATGCGCTCGTGACGTCGACCGCGACGTTGATCCCGGTCGGCACCGGACGGAAATCGCGGTGCGCCGCGGCGCGGGTCAGCGAATCGAGGTTGAGGTTCGCTCGGGCGAGGGCAGCTTGGGCCGCGTCGTGCGTCACCCAGGCCGCGAATGCGATGCTCTGCGGCGCCGGCCGATCGAGCTTGAATTGCTCCACCGACCAGGAGCCGCGCACGACATCCCATCCGTACGTCGCGCTCTCTGGAGTGTGGACCAGGATCGCGCCCAGCGCGCCGCGGCGCGCCGCCTCTTCGAGCTTGTACGTCCAACGGCCGTAGTAGGTCAGGGCCCGCCCGTTGAAGATGGTCGAATCCTGGATGCCGGGATCATTCACGAGCATCAGGAGCACCCTGCCCCGAACATCCGCTCCCTTGTAGTCGTCCCATTGCCACTCGCCGGCCTCGATACCGTAGCCGACGAACACGACCTCGCCATCCGCGACGATGTGACTCTCCGGCCGCTCCGCCCACGCGACGAAATCATCGAGATAAGTCAGGGACCTGGTCGCGCCACCCTTCCCCCACACGAGCGACGGGTGCGGCGTCATGCCGACGAGTGCCACCGGTTGGAAGTAGGATCCGTCGCTACCCGCGGGCTCCAGGCCGAGGGCTTCGAATTGGGCCGCGATGTACTTCGCGGCCAATCGGCCACCGCGCGTCGCCGGGGCGCGGCCCTCGAGCAGGTCATCGGCGAGGTACTTGAGATGCGCGTCCATCGCCGCCGTGCTCACGGCCGGCATTGGGGCAGCGAGCGTCGCGGGCGTTGCAGCGGGCCCTGGTGCACCAGCGCAGCCGGCGGAGATCATCGCGACGGGGACTAACCATTTCAGGGACACGTGTCGCTCCTCTTCATGGGGTCAGTCGGGGCATCGTACGGTGTGAATCGACCCGCGGCCTCGGCGGTCGGCTTCGCTGGTAACCACGAACGTCGAGTCGTCGAGGAAATCAATCGCCTCCCCCTGCACCTCGAGCCCGGCGATGTTACACACCGACCGCCCGCTGGGCATCAGACGTCCCCCCTCGCCAGGAACGAAGGTGTAGATCTCCGAGTACGTGCGGATCGCCACGAGCCGGCCGTCGGGCCGGATCGCCGCGCCGGTCACGAGGCGTCCCAGCCTCGCAAACGGCGGGATCGGCAACCGCTGCAGGGGTGAGGCGGTGACCACCGTGTCACCACCCCACGCGTTGCGCGACACGCGGTACAACTGGATAACACCCCTACGTCCCTTGCTCACGAGGTAGAGCGCGCTGTCGCGTGGTGAGACGTAGATCGCCTCCACGTCGTCCGGGCCGCCGGCGTACTTGAGACGCAGCCTCGTGGCCGGAGCGGAGCGAACCGGACCGCTCCGCCGGCCTGGGGGATCGGGCTCGGCCACGGCGTAGATGACTACGGATTTGCGGGCCATCTCGTTATCGCCCGTGTCCGCGATGAAGAGACACGCGCCGGGCTGCGTGAGGCAGGGCCCGAGAGCGATGTCTTCCCAGTCCACGGCACGGGCGCCGCGGATTCGGACGAAGCCGCGGTCGGCACCGGCCAAAGGAGCTCTCCTTCACGCGCGGGCTGTGCAGCGTGCCCGTCAGGGCGACGCTGGGGATGCCTTGCAGGGTGAGGAGGAGGAGGATCACGGCCACCAAGAGAATCGCCTTGCTCGGGCCTAGGCAAGGGGTAATCTTTCGCCCGATGCTCGCTGCGTTGCGCTCCCGTCGCGTCGAGAAGCTGCCCGATCAGGTGGTGCTCCGGGGGCGGATCCTGTTCCTGGCCGAGGACGCGGACCTAGTGCGCCGGCAGCTCGAGGGGGAGGATATCGACTGGCGACCGCGACAACATCTCCACCGACGAAATAACTCCCGCCTACATCTGCTATTACTACGACACAACGTTGGGCGACTTTCCCTACCTGGGGCTCAAGTGCGGCGAAGAGTTCCCCATCACCCGCGGCTCGGTGAAGCGCGGCGGGTTCGTGGCTTCGGTGAGCGGCAAGCGCCGGGGCAAGGGGTCTTCCCGGGAGCAGTCGCCGTACGCCGAGATGTGCGCCGGGATCAAGCTGGTGGTCGCGGAAAACATCGAGCGCATTTATCGGGAGAACTGTCAGAACCTGGGCGTCTTGGCGACGACGGACTTCTCGATCATCGACAAGGTGCGACGCGGCGAGGCCATCCCGCTGAGCGCCTTTACCGCGGGCGAAGGCGAGATCACCCGCGGGATCATCGAGTACGGGGGGCTGTTCAACTTCAACGTGGCCCGGCTCCAGGGAAAGGTCGTCCTCTCACCACCCGCCACGCCGCCTCGTCCCATGACTCTGGGCGAGAAAATCATCGCCCGCCATTGGGTCGTGGATCCGGCCAAGGGGAAGATCGGCGTCCCGGCGGTGAAGCCGGGAGACGAGGGGTTCGTCGTCACCGATGTCCGGTTCAGCCACGAGTACGTCACCCCCATGGCGGCGATCTTCTTCGAGCAGCTCGTGGGACCAGACGAGAAGGTGCACGACCCAGGCTCGATCCTCATGTTCCGTGATCACCTCACCTTCCTCGGCGAAGCGATGACGCCCGAGCGCGTGAAGGAGGGCCTGCTCGACGTGGCGCTCGAGCTCGAGAAGAAACAGCGCGCGTTTGCGGAGAAGCAAGGGATCCGGCTGTACGGCGAGCTGCGGCTCGGCCACCACGGATCCGAGGCGATCTGCCACTCCAAGATCCTTGAGGGGCACGCAGAGCCGGGGATGGTGATCATCGGGAGCGATTCCCACACGCCCCATGCGGGTGCCGTGGGGTGCGTCGCCTTCGGCGTCGGCACGACGGCGATCTTCAACTCCTGGATCACGAAGGACGTGCGGCTCACGGTACCCGAGACCGTCAAGGTCGTGGTGCGCGGCAGGAAGCCCGAAAACGTGACGGCGAAGGACTTCATGCTCGAGATCCTGCGCCACCCGTACGTGAAGAGCGGCCGTGCGATCGGGAAACTGGTGGAATACTGTGGTGATGCTGTCGAGTCGCTGTCTGTAGACGAGCGTGCGACGATGACCAACATGACGGCCGAAGTCGGCGGCTTCACCGGCTACGTCGCTCCCGATGACAAGACCGTCGCGTACCTGATGGAGTATCGCGGGATGACGCGGGACCAAGCCGAGCGGCTGTGTCGGGGACTCTCGAGCGACGCGGGCGCGGAGTACTGCGAGGTGATCGAGATCGACGCCGGCGCGGTCCGACCGCTGATCGCGCTACCGGGTGACCCCGGGAACGGACGCTACATCGGGGAAGCTGCGGAGCGCGTGCGGGTGGACATCGCGTACGCCGGGTCCTGCACCGCGGGGAAAAAGGAAGACATGGACATGTACGCGCGCGTGCTCGAGGAGGCGGTGGAGCGCGGGGAGCGCGTGGCGCCTTGGGTGCGCTTTTACATCCAGTGCGGATCGCAGGACGTGAAGCGCTATTGCGAGTCCCAGGGGTACCTCGAGCTGTTTCGGAAGGTGGGCGCCACCTTCCTCGAGCCGTCTTGTGGCGCGTGCATCAACGCTGGGCCAGGAGTGTCGAAGACGGGGGAGGAAGTGACCATCAGCGCGATCAACCGAAACTTCCCGGGTCGCTCGGGGCCCGGCCAGCTCTACCTCGCCAATCCCTACACCGTCGCCGCATCGGCCATCGCGGGCTACATCACCGAGTGGCAGCCCGGTATGGCACTTGCCGAGCCTTCTGCCTCGACTTGAGCGTTAGCGCCCGCCGCGCACGCTCGACACCGTGTGCGTCTCAGGGGACGTCGAGTCGTGCTTCGGGCGCAGCGAGCCGCGCTGATACACGCTGCGCGGATTCCACAGCACCCATGACGTGATGCCCAGGTCCTCGGCCGCGCGAATCTGCTCGCGAATCTCGAAAGGTGTGTAACGGGGCAGCCTGCGGCCGAGCGTGAACGCCTGCAAGAAGGGGCGGATCTCGGCCGAGCCCGGGAGCGGCTCCGAGCGCTTCAGCGCGTCGGTGAGGGCGCTGCGCACTATGTGATACGGCTGGCCGTTGGGCCACGCGTAGCCGAAGGCGCCCCGGTAATAGTGACTCGGGTACACCATCGGCAGCACGACGTCAGCCACGCTCACGAAATCTTCCCACACCTGCCCAATGCCGAGGTCGCCGGTCGTCACCGAAGCCGTGAGCCCAAAGATGTCGAACGTGACGGGAACCCCGTACGGCTTCAGCCGGTCTTTCAGCAGCGCCACGTGCTCGCGCACGGCCTCGCGCTGGGTCTGTCCCGCGCGGTGCGCGGGGAAGATGGCCGTCGCCATCCGTTCGCGCGGCTCGTCAGGGAAGCGCACGTAGTCAAACTGCACCTCCTGGAATCCCATCTGCGCGGCTTCCTGCGCAAGTTGGGCGGAATAGATCCAGACGGAGTCGTTGTAGGCGTCCACCCATGCGATGTTGATCCGGTCGCGCCACAGGCCGCCCGTGCCGCGGTCCTTCACCGACCAGGACGCCTTGCGCTCGGCGAGGAGGGGATCCTTGGCAACCACGATGCGCGCGATGGGATAGATGCGGTGGGCGGCGAGTGTGTCGAGCCGCGCCTTCGCGTCCTTCGCCCGTGCGCACTTGTTCGCGCCGATATGCTCGGCCGTCGGCACCGTCGAAGGATAAAGCAGGCAGCCGGTGTCATCCTTCACGTCGATCACGAAGGCGTTGATCTCGGTCTCATCGGCGAGGCGCACGAGCTGCCACAGCTTCGGGGATCCGAACGCCCATGCGTTCACGTACAGCGCCTTGATGTTCGCCGTGGGCGGCAGCAGCACCGATTCCTGCTGGACGTAGCGGATCTCGGTGGGACGCAGCAGCACCTTCAATTGATCGACCGGAACGGTCGCGACGGCGCCGGCCGGCAGGGACGGGAGCGGTGCCGGCGCCGTCGCGCTGTCGACGGCGTCCTGCGCAAAAAGGCCGCGACTCGTGAGGAGCGCGGCCAGCAAGAGGGCACCTGCCTGCCGGACCACAGCCATAGGGGGCTACACGATAGGAATCACCCAACGAACGGACAAGAGACGGGCATCACTTCACCGTGCAGTCAGCCGCAAGCTGTTGAATAGCAATGGGTAAGTCGCGATGCTCTGCCCCCGGTACTGGGGCCGGAAGCCGAACAGCACGACCCGGCCGGTGCCGAGCTTGGCCTCCACCAGGGCCGCCCGACCGGCCACTCGCTCAGGATGCAACACCCACCCGGACAACAGCACCTTGTCCGCATCCGCCGGATACCGTGCGACGACGCGCGCGGCACTCGAATCGAGCACCTCGAACGCGGGACCGCTTTCATACCACGCCACCGACTGGGCAGGCATGCCGCGCGCGATCGGGTCGCTCGGGTCGAGCTCCAGCCGGAAGATCGATCCGGGAGCGTAGAACTCATCGTCGGCCACGCTCTCGAGGACGTTGCGCACGGGGAGGAGCAGGTGCTCGACCGCGAAGCGGCTCGCGTCGTTGAGCGCTACGAGCGTGCCGCCGTCAGTCACGAACTGGCGCAACGCCTCCACGCCTTCCTGGCCGAGGCCTCCGGCGTAGGGCGCGGGATATTGGCGGGGCAGGCCGTCGAACAGCTCGTGGGGCGACTGATCCGGCAGGACGATCACGTCGAAGTGGTCCCTGAGCTTCCCGGCGCGTACCACCGAGTCGACGACCGACACGTAGGGCACCTTCCAGGTATCGAACACCCACCGTGTCCACCCCTCGTCGATCGGCGCAGCATACGAGCGGTACAGCCCGACCCGTGGCGCCTCCGGGCCGGCGAAGCCGGGATACCCGGGGCTCGCAGCGGGCGGCTCGACCGGGGCGGAGAGGGCAAAGCGTAGCGAGTCGCGCGCTGCCACGGCGGTCACGCCCATCAGCAACGGTAGCGTGTGCGCGGTGACGTCGTAGGGCGGGAGCGGCGGGCCACCGGGGTACAGCCGGAGGTCGGGATACCGCTGCGGCTCGAGCAGCGTCTTGGCGAACGCGGCATACGGCTGCCGCAGCACCACGACGTAACTTCCGGCCGGGAACCGCTGGCCGCCGAGCGCCACGGGGTGGAGCGCGGTACGAACCTCGATCTGGCCGCGATGCAGGATG
>WNEZ01005967.1_pt1 | contig 10694 bp, 10 predicted proteins | sample 5400521 | NCBI WGS metagenome assembly WNEZ01 (sample SAMN13153339, study PRJNA577476) | soil metagenome | isolation source: 120 cm saprolite under Douglas fir tree site 2 hole 1 replicate 1 | place: USA:California | collected 2015-04-18
GAGAAACTTGCGGCCGTCGGTGGCATAGAGATAGCAGCCTTCGCCATGGTCAACGGCAACATCCCACCGACCATAGGTCGGCATAACAGCTGTAATCACGGGTTTTCTCCTGCGCGATAGACGCGATAGAATTGCGGATATGTTCGGCCGACGCGAATTATCGTCGTCGCCGGTCCGCCCGCGACCCGATTCCGGCCGCCATCCTCTGCCGGCTCGTCATGCCGGGATCCCGCATCATCGCCGCTCTCCTCGCCGCGGCGGGCCGGCCGAGCCGAGCCCCCGAAGCACCGGGCAGGAAAGCCGCGGAGTATGAGGATGGCGGAGAGGGCTGTCAATTCGCGAGAGGAGGCTGCGCCCGACCTGGTTCAAGTTGGATGACCCTCGTGCGTCCTTCGAGACAGCCGCGTTGCGGCTTCCTCAGGATGAGGTTCTTTCTTAATCCCATCAATAACTTACCTCATCCTGAGGAGCGCCCAGCGGGCGCGTCTCGAAGGACGCACCCTGCGCATGCCAAACTGAAACGGAGACACCCCCGGGATTTCTCGCGCATGATAGTCTTCCGCGAGACCAGAGCCAGAGGGGTAGAAAATGCCACACGCTCTCTACGTTTGCCTGCAAGACGACGACAAGATCGCAGCCTTCGCGATGGATGCCGACACCGGCCAGTTGACGCCGCAGGCCGCGATGGCGGTCGCGGGCGGGCCGTCCGTGCTGGCAATCAGCCCGGACCGCCAGGTGCTGTATGTCGGGCATCGCACGAAGCCCACGATCTCGAGTTTCCGGATCGACCAACGCACCGGAGGCCTGACGCCACAGGGGACGCTCGCGCAGGAACACGCGCCGACGTTTCTGGCCCCGGACCGCACCGGCAGGTTTTTGTTGTGCGCCTATTATCAAGGCGGCGGCGCGGCGGTCCATCCGCTCGCAGCGGATGGGGCAGTCGGCGCCCCTTCCCCCGACTGGCTGGCCACCGCCAACGGCGCCCACGCCATAGCGACCGACCCGTCCAACCGGTTTGCCTTTGTGCCGCACATCGCCCGCCTCAACGACAACGTGATGGAGCCGCCGAAGAATAACCCCGGCCCCAATGTGATCATGCAGTTCAGGTTCGACGCGCAAACCGGCGGTCTGAGCCCCAATTCTCCGCTCCGGATTGAGCCGACCGAACGCGTCGGGCCGCGCCACTATTGTTTTCATCCGACCCGGGATCTCGTCTATTTCTCGAACGAGCAGGGCTGCAGCGTCACGGTCTACCGGCTCGACCCGGCGACCGGCACGCTCTCCGCCGCGCAAACGATCTCGACGTTGCCCGACGGGTACACGGAACGGAACACCTGCTCGCAGATCCACCTCACCCCGTCGGGGGATTTCCTCTATGTCGCCAACCGCGGGCACAACAGCATCGCGGGGTTCGCGGTCGACGCCGCGACCGGGCATCTGACGGCGCTCGGGCAGGTGCCGACCGAGGCGGTCCCCAGCGCCTTTGGCCTCGACCCCGCGGGCCGTTTCCTCTTCGCCGTCGGCACCGCGTCCGGCCGGCTCGCGTCGTACCGCATCGGCGAGACCGGCGCGCTGACGCCATTGGCGACCCAGGCCGTCGGCCAGCGGCCCGCGGCGGTGCTGGCAACGCGGCTCGGTGATTAGAGCAAGTTCCAGTCAGTCGGCTCGCATCGTGCGCGCCCCTCACCCTCCCACGCTGGCGCGTGGGTCCCTCCCTCTCCCCGCCGGCGGGGAGAGCGTCGGGGTGAGGGGCCGACACCGGCGGAGCGACCTGTTCGAAATCCCTTGGCTGATGGAGACATGACCGATGGCTGAGTTTCGTACGCTGCGCGCCGGTGTGTTCCTGCCGCCGTTTCACCCCAACGACGAAGACCCGCTCCTCTGCATGGAGCGCGACTTCGAGCTGATGCAATGGCTCGATGCGCTGGATTACGCCGAGGCGTGGATCGGCGAGCACCATTCCGGCGGGTACGAGATCTATGGCCAGCCGGAATTGTTCATCGCCACCGCCGCCGAGCGCACGAAGCGCATCCGCCTCGGTACCGGGGTCATTTCGCTGCCCTACCACCATCCGCTGATGGTGGCGGACCGCATCGTGCAGCTCGACTACCAGACGCGCGGCCGGGCGATGTTCGGCTTTGGGCCGGGCCTCTTGCCGTCGGATGCGATGATGCTCGGCATCGACCCCGAGACCCAGCGCGACCGCATGGCCGACGCCATCGACATCATCACCCGCCTCCTCGACGGCGAAACGATCACCCAGTCGAGCGATTGGTACACGATGCGCGAGGCGCGGCTGCATTTGCGCCCCTATTCGAAGCCGCGGCCGCATCTGGCGGTCGCCAGCGCGGTGACGCCGACCGGCGGCAAGCTCGCCGGGCGCTACGATCTCGGCATGCTGTGCGTGATGGCGGGGAGCCCCAACGGCTATGACACGCTCGACTACAATTGGGAGCTCGCCTGCTCCGAGGCGGCGGCGCAGGGCCGCACCATGGACCGCGGCAACTATCGCGTGATGGCGCCGTTCCACATCGCCGAGACGCGCGAGAAGGCGATCGAGAACGTCCGCGCCGGCTTCGAGAAATGGCAGCTCTATTCCTACTCGGTAAACCCCGAGGGCGGCGCCGCGATCGGCATGCCGAGCATCGCGGAGATCAACGAAGGCGGGCGCGGCGCCATCGGCACGCCCGACGACGCGCTGCGCGTGCTGGAGAACTACTGGGCCAAGACCGGCGGTTTCGGCTGCATCCTGATGCTCGCGCACGATTGGGCCGATTGGGAGGCGACCAAGCGCTCCTACGAATTGTTTGCGCGCTACGTCCTGCCGCGGTTTGAGGAGCGCAGCGCCTGGCGCTCGCAATCGATGGACTGGATGCGCGCCCACCGTGACGAGTTCAGCGCCAAACGCAAGGCCGCCGCGGCAAGTGCCGTCGAACGCCACTTCGCCGACAAGACACGAGACGCCGCGAAATAGGCTGTACGCTCGTGCGGTGGATCCGAAGTTCGTTCGACTCCAATCGCCCATTCCATTCCGTGTCATCCCGGCGAAGGCCGGTATCCATGGTCGGGATGGATCCCGGCCTTCGCCGGGATGGGAGATGTTGCTAGGGGAGATAGCCCGGTGAGAATTGGCCTGTTCTACCAGATCCAGGTGCCCAAACCCTGGACCCCGTCCAGCGAGTCGCAGCGCATTCATGAGGCGCTCGAACAAATTCCCTATGCCGAGCAGCAGGGCTTCGAGAGCGTGTGGTTCTCCGAGCATCACTTCCGCCCGGTGTGGTCGCACAACAGCGCCCCCGACCTCACGCTGGCGGCGGTCAGCCAGCGCACCAGCACGATCCGCCTGGGGATCGGCGTCGTCCTCGCGCCGATCCACCACCCACTGCACGTCGCCGCGCGCATGGCGACGCTCGACATCCTGAGCCGCGGGCGGGTCGATGTCGGGCTCGGGCGCACCGGCTATCCCTACCAGATCACCCCCTATGGGGCGGACCTTCAGGACACACGCGGCATGTGGCAGGAATTCGCCGAGCTCTTGCCGCGCATCTGGACGCAGGAGGAGATCACCTACGACGGCGAATATTTCCAGATCCCGCGCCGCGAGGTCCTCCCGAAGCCGGTACAGCGCCCGCACCCGCCGCTATGGTCGGCCTGCGGCAGCGACGAGACGGCGCGCCTCACCGGCAGCCTCGGGATGGGCGGCCTCTTCGGCAGCGAAGGCGGCCCCAATCGCGTCAAGGAGCTGATGGCGCTCTATCAGGATGCGCTGCGGAATGCCGGCGGTCCGCCCCGGCGCGCCGCGCTGATGACGGCCGGCTATTGCCACGAGGACCCGCAGACCGTCGCCCGGCGCGGCACCGAGCTGGTCGGCTGGTACATCGAGCAGCAGCGCGAGCGCGCCCGCCTGGTGTGGCGCGACTATGACCCGTCGACCGTGCCGCCGGATTACCAGAGCTATTACGCGCGCGACCAGCGCCTCGCCAGCGGGCCGCACCCCGGCGAGCCGACGCCCGAGCAGGTGCGCGAAGAGGGCACCAAGTTCTGCGTCGGCACGCCCAAGGACTGCATCCGCTTTCTCGAAATGTACGAGGCCCTCGGCATCGAGGAAGTGTTCCTCCTCTGCGCCATCGGGCCGGCCGAACACGAGGAGGTGCTCCACACCATCCGCCTCTTCGGCGAAGAAATCATCCCGCACTTCCAGAAAAAATCCGCGGGTCAGCATTAAATTCGCTTTCCCCGGCGAAGGCCGGGATCCACGTTTCGACGGCTCAAGCGTCGGCTCGATGGATCCCGGCCTTCGCCGGGAATGCGGTTTTAATCGGCGATGCGCTTCACTTGGCGTTTGAGCGGGCGGCGAGACGGGCGCGGGCTTTGTCGAGATCGGGCAGGTTGCTGGCCGATACGGCGCCCAAGCGCGAGCCCTTGGTGACCGCGAGCGCGGCGAGCGCGGCGTCGTTTTCGGTGATCTTCGCCATGATGGCTTCCTTGGCGCGGTCGAAGACGCCGCGGTTGTTGCTGACGAAATCCTGCGACTGGCGCAGCCCGGCGAGGTAGCCGTTGATCTCCGGCACGACATAGCGCGCGACCATATCCCAACTGCGCGTCGTATTTTCCGGGTTGGCCCAGTCGTGGACGAAGCCGACGATGGTGCCGAAGCCGCCGCTGATCTCAAGGACGGATTTGATCCGCTTCACGAGGTCGTCCGGCGTGCCGATCGTCGCCGCGGCGCCGGCGCCGAACGCGGTCTTGTCGACCGCCTCGTCGGGGTCGCCGAACGGCGTCGCGCCCGGCCGCTGCAATGTGCCGACGACGTATTCGTTGTGGTGGCGCAGGAGGCCGTGGCGGGCCTCTTCCCGCGCCTTCTCGCGTGTTTCGGCGATGTGCCAGCTCAACAACCCCCGCCACTCCTTGCGATCGACGGTGGTGCCGTGCTTCTGGGCGGCGGCCTCTGCGAAGCCCCATTGCGTCGGCAGCGAGTTGAGGCCTTCCTCCGACAAGGAGCCGATCGAGATGACGCCGATGCCGTGCTTCCCGGCCAGCGTCATACCCGAGGGGCTGATCTGCGAGGCGGTGGCGAACGGCATTTCCTCCTGCAACGGCAACAGCTGCAACGCCGCGTCCTGCAGGGTGAACCAGTCGCTCCGGGCGGTGACCCGCTCGCCCCGCATCAGCCGGCGGATCACGCCGATCGCCTCGTCCTGGCGGTCGCGCTGCACCATCGGGTCGATCCCGAGCGTGTGGGCGTCCGAGGCGAGCGCGCCCGGCCCCGTCCCGAAGATCGCCCGCCCGCCGCTCATCCAATCGAGCTGCACCATGCGCTGCGCGGCATTGAACGGGTGGTGATAGGGCAAGGAGACGACCCCGGTCGCCAGCTTGATGCGCTGTGAGCGCTGGGCCGCCGCGGCGAGGAACATCTCGGGCGAGCCGATCATCTCCCAGCCGCTCGAATGGTGCTCGCCGCACCAGAATTCGTCGTAACCGAGCCGGTCGAGCTGCTCGACGAGGTCGAGATCGCGGCGGAACTGCAACATCGGATGCTCGCCGACCGGATGATGCGGCGCGAGGAACGCGCCAAAATTCAGACGCGGCATGGTGGAATCTCCTGGTGGTGGTCCGGTGCGCGGACGCTGGGGATAGTCCGTGAAATCTGTCGCAGGGATATGGTCTACCCCTTCGGCGTCTGACTGACTACCGTCCGCTCCCCCGCGCGCTTGCATGCCTGCTGATCGACGCCAATTCCGCCGGCTTGCCGCGAGATCTGCACCGGAAATATGCACCCGTTAACGCATTGGCATCCTTAGATCCGCGCAGCCTGCAAAATTCTTGATTTCTGCACACGGCTTTTGCGGCAGCGGTTGCTTGCCGCGCTCATAGCGAAACTCGGTCGCCCCCGACCGGATCACCTTGCGCACGACCCAGTCACCGACAGGCGGCCTCTATTCGATCTTCATCTTGAACGCCTCGCAGGCCTTCGAACCGATCCGCGTGAGCTTGAAGGTGAGGTCCTCGGGACCAAGTTCCAGGTCCTCGGACTTCCCTCGCTCGCCGCTGTAGGCGGCGATCGAGCTTTGCAAGAAGAGAGTAAGGGACTTCGCGTCCTGCGCCGGGTCGATCAGGAGGTAGCCGCGCTCCTCGGCACTATTGCCGACGGTGACGATGCAATCGAATCCCGCCGGCTGGTTGAAATTGGGGATCATCTTGTGGCCGGAGGTATCAATCCCGGCCCCCTGCGCCCAGCCGCAGCCGGCCCCAATCACTTTTCGCGCGCCCATACGCGGAGTTAGGACGATGCTGACGAAGCCCTCCTGGAAGGCAAGCAGGACCGATCTGGTGGTCTGCTTCGGATGCTGTGCCAAGTGTGCCGGAGAATAGTCGCGTCGGAAGCAGAGCATCGAACCCTTGGCCGAATTCAGCGGGGAAAGCGGGTCTTCCAACTCCGCTGAGAGTGCCGGCACAGTTCCAGCCAGCATGGCGGCCAAGCTAACGCTCAGCGCAAACGAGCGATGGGCGGTTGCCATTCGTATTCCGGCTGACGAACCCATATTATGCCGTTTTCCGCTTCGGCATGGTTGGCGTGACGCGTCCGCAACGATAGCCGCGCGCCGCCAGGACAAGCACGAAGCTGCTCTAAGGCCCGAAAACGCGCAAGAGGAGTTGGTCAATTCGCTCGGCGAAATGCCGAAAGGCGCCGGGTGAGGGCGTTTGCCTTTGCCCTGTCTGGAACCTTTGAGGTTGTTGAACGAGCGGTCGATCTGACCCAACACCGGTCGCAACGGGCTCCCGCGGTCACCGGTTGACTGCTTCGGGGGATAGACGGCCGATTGGCCGTGCCAAAATTCTTGATTTATGCACAAGCCCCCGGAGCTGGCCGCGGCCGGCTCAACCGAAAAAATGCGATTGAAACGCTCGTGCGTGGCAAAGTGACCAGATGGCGGGAGTGAGGGTCAGCATTGTTTTCGAGTCCGGGGCACGCATCGGCCCCGGCAAGGCACGACTGCTTGAAAGCATCCGCGATACCGGCTCGATCTCGGCCGCGGCGCGCGATATGGGGATGTCCTACAAGCGCGCCTGGCTGCTGCTCGACAGCATGAACCAGACCTTTACCGAGCCGGTGACGACCGCCACACCGGGCGGGGCAGGGGGCGGCGGCGCGGCTTTGACCACGTTCGGCGCCGAAGTGCTCGAACGGTATCGCCGGATTCAAGAGCGCGCGGAGGCCACGGCCGGCGACGACATCGCGGCGCTCGCGCGCCGCGCACGGCCGGAGGCCGGCCCAAAAATCTAACGGATTCTACGCTATAGCGATTGGACCATAGCGATCGCCTGCGCTATAGCCATTATGCCATAACGTAGAGTCGTCAATGGGCGATCGAGCTAACGCGGTGATCGAGATTGATCCGCGCGACGACCCGGCCGCGGCGTTCGGCCTGGGAGAGCGACCGCGGCGCATCGCCGAAGGTGTGTTGAGGGCGCTGACGCGCGCGCCTGCGCTGTCCCTGTAGATGTTCGCCGCCGACGCGCTCACCCTCGCGGCGCTGGTCCTGCTGGCCGCAACCCTCTATTCGTCGGTCGGGCACGCCGGTGCGTCAGGCTATCTCGCCGCCATGGCTTTGATCGGCATGGCGCCGGCCTCGATGCGGGTGACGGCGCTGTCGCTCAATGTTCTCGTGGCGACGATCGGCAGCGTGAGTTACACGCGCGCCGGCCACTTCGATTGGCGCACCTTCTATCCCTTCGCGATCCTATCGATCCCGGCCGCCTTCATCGGCGGCATCATCCATTTGCCACCAGCCGTTTACAAACCGGTGGTCGGGGTCATTCTTTTGCTGGCGGCGGCCGAGCTGGTGCGCTCGGCACGCAAGGTCGCGGCGTTCGAAGCCGGTAGTGCCCGCGCATCATCGGTGCCGCTCGCGCCGGGCATGCTGGTCGGCGGCGGGATCGGCCTCTTGTCGGGTCTGACCGGCACAGGGGGCGGTATCTTCTTGTCGCCGGTGCTGCTGTTCACCGGATGGGCGCGCACGCGGCTTACCTCTGGCGTCTCCGCCGCCTTCATTCTGGTCAACTCCATTGCGGGTCTCGCCGGCACAACGAGCAATCTTGAGACGCTGCCGGCCGGCCTGCCGCTGTGGATGGTGGCGGCGCTCGCCGGCGGCCTGATCGGAACCCAGCTCGGCAGCCGGGTGCTGCCGGTCGCCGTCCTTCGCTATCTGCTGGCGGCGGTGCTGGTGATTGCCGGGTTCAAGCTCATCCTGACGTGATGTTCTGAATTCCCGATCGCGCCGCCAACGGCGCCGCTCGGGCCTGTTCATAAATCTTGATTCAAGGCTCAGCGAGGCTTGGTGCCGACCGCGCAGTGATAGGCCTGGGCGATGAAGAACGTGCCGTCGGCCTTGGCGGCGGCGACGGCGTGATGCCAGGTCGCCGTTTCGGCCGGGGTCAGGGCGGCGAGGATCTGCTGCTGATAGCGCTCGATGCGCTCCGAGCCCGGCACGACCGAAACCATCTGCGGAAAGCATTTGAGGCCGGTGAGGCCGAGCGCGGCGAGTCGGCGGTAGAGGCTCATGTCGGCAACCCCGTTCGGCGCCGCGCCGCCGCCAATGATGCCGGGGGCGTCGACCTTGGCCTTCAGCGCCGGGTCGAGTGGCAGATTGACCCAGAACGGCATGTCGATCGCTCGGACGGTGATGCCGACCCGCCCGCCGGGCCGGGTCACCCGCACGATCTCGGACAGCATGAGGTCGGCGTCGCCCTCCTCGAACACGGTCGAGGACAGCGCGACATCGACCGCGCCATCGGGCAGCGGCAATGCCTCGGCGCGGCCTTCGCCGAAATCGATATGGTCGAGCAGCCCTTCGCGGCGGGCCAAGGCGCGCGCCTCGCGCAGCAGATAGGGGCTCGTGTCGCGGCCGATCAGGCGGTTGGCGCCGCCGGTGCGCCGCGCCAGCTCGCGCATGATGACGCCCGAGCCGCAGCCGACTTCAAGGACGCTCTCGCCGGGCTCGATCGCCAGCGCGTCGAGCAACCCGCGCACGATCCCCATGTATCCCGAGCGGCCGCGCTCCTCGAGGCTGGCGACGCTGCCGAGCAATGCCCCGCCGAGGGCGATCGTGCAGTAGCGCGCAGAGAGCGCCGGGATCAGGGGCTCCCACTGCCCCGGCGACAGGTCGAGCGGCAGCAGCACCAGCGGCGCTCCCGCCCCGCGCACGCGATACGAGATACCGGCGATCTCGCCTTCTTGCCCCGGTAGGCCGGCCGCCGGCAGCGCACCCTGGCGCTGGAGGAACTCCTCCATCGCCGCGCCGATGCTGTCACCGCGATCCGCGGCGATGTCTGCCCAGGTATGCCCGGCGTAATCATCGAGCACCACCGTCGTGGCCTCAGGCAGTTCGGCGAGCCCCGCACGCACGCGGCGCGCGCCCGGTCCGTGGTCGCCGGTCACGACCAACAGCCGCGCGGCCAGCGGCGCCAGGGTCGCTGTGTCGAGCACCGCCGGGCACAGCAGCGTCAGCGACGCGATGCGCTGCGGATGCTGCGACGCAAAGCCCTGCAGATCGGCCGAACCTCGCCCGGCAAAATGCGCCCCGGCGATCCCGAGATGATCGAGAAGCTCGGCGAGGCAGGCCTCAACCGAGCGGTCCTCCTCGGAGGCCGTGAAGCAACTGGGCTGTGTGACCATCGAGCGTCCTTCGAGACGCAACCCGGCTTCGCCGGGATGCTCCTCAGGATGAGGTTATCTGTTTGGTGGCATTAAAGAAAAGCCTCATCCTGAGGAGGCCGCGAAGCGGCCGTCTCGAAGGACGCATGGTCCCGATCCAGCGCCGGTTGAGCCAAGCGTGTCGCGGTTTTCTCCGCATCGGCGCCACGCGATGCGTCGGAACATCAGTAATACGCGGCGCCGCCGTTGACGTGGATCGTCTGGCCGGTGATGAAGCCGCCGCTGTCGCTGACGAGAAACAGGCAGGTGGCGGCGATCTCGTCGACGTGACCCTGCCGGCCGAGCGGGATGCCCGCGGCGTCCGGCGGCCGGTTGGCGTACCATTCCGGGTTGTCGCGCCTTGTGTCGATGCTGCCCGGCGAGACGACGTTGACGCGGATATTGTGCGGCGCGAATTCCGAGGCGAGGCCGCGCGCCATGCCGATCAGCCCCATCTTCGCCGCCGAGAGATGGGCGCGGCCGCTGCCGCGGCCAGAGAAGGCGCCATCGCCGACAAAGAATAGGATCTGGCCATACTTGTTCTTGACCATCGACGGGATGATTGCGCGGGTCAGCCAGAACGCGCCGTCGAGCACAACGCTTCGGACCCGCTCATAATCATCGTCGGTCAGCTCAAGGAACGGCTTGTGCGGGCGGATCGCCGCATTGTTTATGAGGATGTCGACGCGGCCGAATTCCTTGAGCGCCGTCTGCGCCATCGCCTCGACCTCGTCCTTCTTGCCGACGTCGGCGATGATCGGGAGCGCCTTGACGCCGAGGGCGCGGGCTTCGCGCGCGACCGCCTCCGCCTCCGCCTCGTTCCGGCGCGCGTTGACGACGACATGCGCCCCCTCACCCGCCAGCTGCAACACCGTCGCACGGCCGATATTGCGACCCGAGCCGGTTACCAGGGCGACCTTCCCCTCAAGCTTACCCATGAGCCACCTCCATGACGATGGTCGAGACGTAGAGGGAATCGGCCTCCGATGGCAACGGGAAA
>WNEZ01005975.1_pt1 | contig 10690 bp, 9 predicted proteins | sample 5400521 | NCBI WGS metagenome assembly WNEZ01 (sample SAMN13153339, study PRJNA577476) | soil metagenome | isolation source: 120 cm saprolite under Douglas fir tree site 2 hole 1 replicate 1 | place: USA:California | collected 2015-04-18
CGGGCGGCGATCTGATCGAGTTTTTGCAAAAGAGACATGGAAGGCGGCTCGTTACACAAATCGGCGGTACGGCGCAACGTATCGGCGACTGGCCCCTTATGAAGCTCGTCCTGTGGTAGGATTGGACATGGCCAAGGACTTGTCTCTTCCGCGCGAATTCAAGCGCCGTGCCTTGCAGGCAATGCCACGGCGTCGTATCGCCAAGGTCGTCCTGTATGGTTCACGGGCACGAGGCGACGCGCGAAGAGATTCCGATTGGGATCTCGCGATCTTCATTCGAGGCCGTCCGACAAACCGTGATCTGTCTATCCTGTCGCACATTGCTTACGACCTCATGATCGAGACAGGCGCGTTCATCCAGGCATTACCTATTCCCGACCGGCACGAACAACTAGACTACAGCTTCTACCGCAACGTCCGCGAGGATGGCATTGCCATATGACGGATGAACGCCAACGGCATATGCGCAAGGCAACCCGACTGCTACGTTCAGTCGAAACGCGCGCCCCATCGGACGAGCCAGACGCCGTTGTTTCGACTGCTTTCTACACGATGTATCACGCGGCATGCGCTGTATTGCTGTGGCACGGCGAATCGCTACCCAAGACGCATTCTTCACTGATCGGTCGATTTGGCTTGGCCGTCCGCGATCTTGGCTTGGATGGGCGCGAGGCCGGCGCATCATTGCATCAAGCTTTCATTCGGCGAGCAACAGGTGACTATGCTGTCGAAATTCGGCTTGGACGCGCTGACGCCCTCGCTGCTCGGGATTCGGCACGTACATTCGTCGACTATTGCCGGTCGCTGCAAAGAAAGCGCTCCCGTCAGCATCCATCATCTTGAAACTGAATTCAGGCCTTCAGGGTATCAACCAACACATCCAGCGCGACTTCGTGCTGGGCGCCGCTGTCGAGATCCTTGAGCTGGGCGATGCCCTTGGCGAGCTCGTCGTCGCCGATGATCAGGACGGCGCGGGCGTTGAGCTTGTTGGCCCGCTGCAGGCGCCGTTTCATGGTGCCACGATAGTCCTGCTCGACGGCGATACCTGCGCGGCGCAACGCGCGGGCTAAGCCGAGCGCCTTGGCTTCGGCGGCCGCGCCCAACGGCGCGATCACCACCGGCCGCGGCAGGGCGGCGGGCTCGTTGGCGAGCATCATCAGGCGTTCGATACCGCCGGCCCAGCCGATGCCGGGCGTCGGTGGTCCGCCCAGCTCGGCGATCAGCCCGTCGTAGCGGCCACCGCCCAGCACCGTCCCTTGCGCGCCGATATGGCTGGTGACGAATTCGAAAGCCGTGTGCGTATAGTAGTCGAGACCGCGCACCAGGCCGGGATCGACCTCGAAGCCGATGCCGGCCGCCGACAGACCGTCTTTGACGGCCGAAAAGAAATCCTTGCTCGCCTGGTTCAGGTGGTCGGCGAAGGAAGGCGCCCGGGCATTGATTGCCTTGTCGCCTTCGTCCTTGCTGTCGAGGATGCGCAGGGGATTGCGCTGCAGGCGCTCGCGCGAGTCCTCCGACAGCTCGGCAATATGTTTGGAATAGTAGTCGACCAGCACCTTGCGATAGGCGGTGCGGCTTTCCGGATCGCCCAACGAATTGAGCTTGAGCACGCAGCGGTCGAGGATGCCCAGGCGATCCAGAATGTCGGCGGCGAGCGAAATCACCTCGATGTCGGCGCCGGGCTCGGCTGCGCCCAGCACCTCGATGTCGATCTGGTGGAACTGGCGCTGGCGGCCCTTCTGCGGCCGCTCGTAACGGAACATCGGGCCGGCGGCGAACAGTTTCAGCGGCAGCTGCTGGGCGAGCTCGCCGTTGGACACGAAGGCGCGGCAGATGCCGGCGGTGTATTCCGGCCGCAGGGTGAGCGACTCGCCGCCGCGATCGGCGAACGTGTACATCTCCTTGGAGACCACGTCGGTCGTCTCGCCGATGCCGCGGGCGAACAGCTCGGTGAATTCGAAGATCGGCGTCGCCATCTCGCGATAGCCGTAGAGCCGCGCCACGTCGCGCGCGCTGTCGACGACATGGGCGAAGCGCCGATACTCGTCGGGGAGAAGATCGTGCGTGCCGCGCACGGGTTGCAATTTGCTCAAGGGGAATCGCCCTGAATTGATCGTCGACAGAGAAAGACCGAAGCGCCGCTACTCGGCCGCGGCGCGATGTCGATCGGCCTCCGCCGCCTTCGCGGCTTCGATCTCGGCCGCCTTCTTCTCGATCATTCCGGCCAGGTGCTCGACGATGCCGGCGTCCTTCAGGCGGTGGTGCGGCACGCCCGCGACGTAGACCTGATGGGTGCCGTTGCCGCCGCCGGTGAAGCCGATGTCGGTCTCGCGCGCCTCGCCCGGGCCGTTCACCACGCAACCGATCACCGACACGGTCATCGGCGTGGTGATATGGGCGACGCGCTTCTCCAGCGCCTCGACCGTGCGGATGACGTCGTATTGCTGGCGCGCGCAAGACGGGCAGGAGATGATGTTGACGCCGCGGTGACGCAGGTTGAGCGCCTTCAGGAGCTCGAAGCCGACCCGCACTTCCTCCTCGGGCTCGGCCGACAGCGAGATGCGGACCGTGTCGCCGATGCCGGCCCACAATAGCGAGCCCAGCCCGATCGACGATTTCACCGTGCCGGTGCGCAGCCCGCCCGCCTCGGTGATGCCGATATGCAGGGGATAATCGCAGGCCTCGGCCAGCTGCTGGTAGGCGGCGACCGCCAGGAAGACGTCGGACGCTTTGACGCTGATCTTGAATTCGTGGAAATCGTGATCCTGCAGGATGCGCGCATGATCGAGCGCGCTTTCGACCATCGCCTCGGGGCAGGGCTCGCCGTATTTCTCCAATAGATCCTTCTCCAGCGAGCCGGCATTGACGCCGATCCGCATGGAGCAGCCGTGGTCCTTGGCGGCCTTCACCACTTCGCGCACCCGCTCGGCGCTGCCGATATTGCCGGGATTGATGCGCAGGCAGGCGGCGCCGGCGTCGGCCGCCTCGATGGCCCGCCGGTAGTGGAAATGGATGTCGGCCACGATCGGCGCCTTCGAGGCCTTGACGATGGCCGGCAGGGCCGCCGTCGAGGCCTCGTCGGGGCAGGATACCCGCACGATATCGACGCCGGCCGCCTCGGCCAGGCGGATCTGCGCGATGGTCGCCTCGGCGTCGGCGGTCAGCGTATTGGTCATGGTCTGCACGGTGATCGGCGAATCACCGCCGACCGGCACGGATCCGACCATGATCTGACGGGATTTGCGGCGCCCGATGTCGCGATAGGGCCTGATGCTCATGTCTGCCAATGTAATCGCCGGACGGCGGCTTATCCAGCAGGCGAGTCTGGCCCGCCGGCCGCCTTTCGCTAACGCGCGTCTATGACGCGGTAGGCGATTCCTGCCGGCACGACGTAGCTTTCGCCGGCCCGCACGTAGGTTTGCGCAAGAATGTCGCCGTTGGGCGCGCGCAGTTCGACCCAGCTGTTGAGGCGCACCCTGACCGGAGTGTCGACCTTGACCGGAAGGATCGCCGGCACATCGGCCGCCGGATTGCGCGCCACGGCTTCATCGACCGGCGCGGGCGCCGGCTGCGACGTGGTAACGCGCGGCGGCTCCGCCGGCGCCGGCGGCTGGGCGGCTTGCGCCTGACCGATGACGGGAATTGCCATGGCTGCCGGCGGCGGCGGCGGCGCTGGAACGGCGATGACGACCGGTGGCGCAAGCGGCGCCGCCTGGGTTTGAGCCTGCGTCGGCGGCGCGACGCTATCGCGCCGGGCCGGCCAAGCGTCGGCCGGCAGGGTGGCCGGCGCGTTGCGCGTTTCCTGAGGGGGCGGGCCCGGGGCGGCCGTCGTCGCCGTCGCGCCGGGTGGGGGCGGCGCGGGGTCGGTCGCGGGCGACCCCGCCGGACGCGAAGCCAGCAACCGATCCGGTACGGGCGGCACCTTTTCGGCGACGACCGATTGCTCGCGCGGCAAATAATGCCACGCCGCGTAACCCGCGCCGACGACCAACAGGATGGTCAGCACCGCAAGGCCGATCGGCGCGCGCTTTTCGACAATCGGAAAGTCGGCCGGCAAGGCGACGGGACGCTTGATCGGTACCGGGCCGGAAAGATGATAGGCCGTCAGGACCTTTTCGGGATCGAGCCCAACATGTGCTGCATAGGCGCGCAGGAAGGCCGGGATGTAGGCGGCGCCGGGCAGCTTGTCGAAGCGGCCCTCCTCGATGGCCTCGAGATGGGAAAGACGAATGCGCAGGTTCTTCTCGATATCGGGCAGGGCAAGCCCGCGCGCTTCACGCTGGTCGCGCAGCAACCGGCCAACCGCGCGACCTGGCGAGGCCTCGCGTTCTAGCGCACGCCAATCAACCTGATCCGGCATGATGAACCCTGCTGTTCCCCTCTCAACTCATTTTTAGCAGACGCGCCATGACAGGGCAAAAGCGATTCGACTGTGACAGTCAGATTTCGAGTGTGATGTTCAAATTTCGATGGCGTGATCTGCAGCAAAGAGACGCAAGGTCTCGCGCATGGGTCGATCGGGTTGTGAAAGCGCAGCGGTCATGAAACCAGTTGCCTCGTTGAGGTCGAGCGAGCGAATCATGGCTTTCACCGGTCCAATGGCGCCCGGCGACATCGATAGCGTGCGCACGCCGATCGCCAACAGGGCGAGCGCCTCGACCGGCCGGCCCGCCATCTCGCCGCACACGGCCAGGTCCACGCCGGCCGGTCTTGCCTTCTCGACCACAAAATGTAGCAGTCGAAGCAGCGGCGGGGACAAGCTGTCGTAGCGTCCGGCCACGCGGCTGTTCCCGCGATCGGCGGCATAAAGAAACTGCAAAAGATCGTTCGTCCCCACCGAAAGGAAGTCGACGTGCGGCAGCAGGCTGTCGAGCTGCCACGCCAGCGCCGGCACCTCGAACATCACGCCGACCCGCAAACGCTCGGGCACGGCCTGCCCGCGCCGCTTGCCGCGCTCCAATTCAAGGTCGAGCAGTTGGCGGGCGCTCAAAAGCTCGCTCACCTCGGCGATCATCGGAAACATCACCGACAACGGCCGGCCATTGGCCGCCTGGATCAGCGCACGCAATTGCCGGCGCAGCATGGCCGGCCGGTCGAGGCCGATGCGGATGGCCCGCCAGCCCATGGCGGGATTGTCGTCGCCGAAAGCCCCGACATAGGGCAGGACCTTGTCGCCGCCGACATCGAGCGTGCGAAAAGTTACCGGCCGGCCGTCGGCCAGATCGAGCACGCGACCGTAGAGCCAGGCCTGGGCATCGACATCGGGAAACTCCGACCGCACCATGAACGGAATCTCGGTGCGATAGAGGCCGACGCCGTCGGCGCCGCTGTCGTCGAGATGCTGCATGTCGATCAACAGGCCGGCATTCATGTGCAAGGAGATGCGCGCTTGATCGCGCGTCGCCGACGGCAGGTCGCGCAGGGCGGCATACTTGCGCCGCCGCTCGGCGCGCGCGTCGATCGCGGCATAGACGGTCTGCAGGATGTCCTCGGCCGGCCGCACCAGCACCTGGGCGTTGTCGCCGTCGACCACGATCGAGTCGCCCGCCTCGATGCGCGCCAGCACGTCGGGCGCGCGGCCGACCACCGGAATGTCGAGCGCCCGCGCCACGATCGCGACATGGCTCATCGCCGAGCCCTCCTCGAGGACCAGCCCGCGCAGCCGCGTGCGGTCGTAGTCGAGCAGCTCCGCCGGACCCATGTCGCGGGCGATGACGATCATGTCGTCGGGCAGCGAACTGGGATCGGCGGCGATGCGGCCGCTCAGCCGCAGCAGCAGCCGGTTGGTGAGATCCTGCAAATCGCTCAGCCGCTCGCGGATGTAAGGATCGCTCGATTGGCCGAGCCGTGTCCGTATGTCGTCGAAGGCGCGCTGGACGCCGGCTTCGGCGGTCAGGCCCGAGCCCACCGCCTCGCGCACGCGCTCGAGCCAGCCGCGATCGTCGATGAACATGCGAAAGGTCTCGAGGATCTCGCGCTGCTCGCCCGACTGCATGTCGTGCGCCTCGAGCATGCGGTCGACGTCCTCGCGCACGCCGTGTGCGGCATCCTCAAAGCGCTTCAGCTCCTGGCCGATATCCTCGGCCACGACCTTCTGGATGGCGATGCGCGGTTCGTGCAGCACGGCGCGGCCGATGGCGACTCCCGGCGTCAGCTGCACGCCGTCGACGCGCAGCGGCAGAAGCCCCAGCCCGTCGACCTGCTGCATCTCGTTGGGACTGACGAAATGACCCGCCGAAATCAGCTCGGCCAGCACCATGGCGATGGTCTGTAGAGTCTCGATCTCTTCTTCGTCGTACAGGCGGCGCGTCCGGTTCTGGACGACCACCACGCCCAGCACGCGGCCGGCGCGCACGATCGGCACGCCGGCCAGCGAGTGATAGATCTCCTCGCCGGTCTCCGGCCGATAGGCGAACTGGGGATGGCTCTGCGCGTCGTCGAGCGCCAGGGGCCTCGCATGGGCGGCGATGTCGCCGACCAGGCCTTCGCCGACCCGCAGCCGCGTGCGGTGTACGGCCGAGGGGTTGAGGCCCTGGGTGGCGAACAGTTCCAGCACTTCGCCGGCGCGCAGCAGGTAGATCGAGCACACCTCGGCCACCATCTCGTTGGCGACCAGGCGCACGACCTCACCCAGCGGGTCGTCGACGGTGTCGGCACGCGCCATCGTGTCCCGGAGCCGCTTTAGGAGCATTCGCGGTCCGGCCGGAGGAGTTGTTCGCTCCATGGTCAGACCGCTAAATGCTTGAGTCGGATGACGACAAAGCTACGGTCGATCACGCACGCGCAGACGCGCCATGCCGGCGCGGACCCTTTCGCCGATTGGCGGGTCCGGCGGACGTTTCGGCAGGCCTTATGCAGGCTTTTGGCGCGCATGGCGTGCTTATAGCAAGACCCGCGCCGAACTGCCTACCGGCTTGTTCGCATAAGCGAAACGGAAACGCCTGCGTCAGGCGGCGTCGAGCTCGTAGGCGATATGCAGGGCGCGGACGGCGAGCTCGGTGTACTCGGCGGCGACGAGCACGCTGATCTTGATCTCGGAGGTGGAGATCACCTGGATATTTATCCCCTTGGCGGCCAGGGTTTGGAACATCTTGAGCGCCACGCCGGCGTGACTGCGCATGCCGACGCCGATCACCGACAGCTTGGCGACATTGGTGTCGGACTTGATCTCGGCGAACTTCAGGTCGGCCTTGGCCCGCTCGAGCCGCTCGACCGCCCGTACCAGGTCGGCGCGCGGCACGGTGAAGGTGATGTCGGTCGAGCTGCCGTCGAGCGACACGTTCTGCACGATCATGTCGACGTTGATGTTGGCGTCGGCCAGCGGACCGAAGATCGCCGCCGCCACGCCCGGCCGGTCGGCGACCCGCGTCACCGTGATCTTGGCCTCGTCCTTGGAGAAGGCGATGCCGCTCACGACGGATTTTTCCAGCCCCTGGGCCATGATCTCTTCCTCATCCACAACCATCGTGCCGGGCAGGTCGCTGCCCACGGCGGAGTCGAACGACGACAGCACCTGCACGCGCACGTGATGGTTCATCGCCAGCTCGACCGAGCGCGTCTGCAACACCTTGGAGCCCTGCGACGCCATCTCGAGCATTTCCTCGTACGTCACCCGGTCGATCTTGCGCGCCTTCTCGACGATCCTGGGATCGGTCGTGTAGACGCCGTCGACGTCGGTGTAGATATCGCAGCGCTCGGCCCCAAGTGCCGCCGCCAGCGCCACCGCCGTGGTGTCCGAGCCGCCGCGGCCGAGCGTCGTCAGCCGGCCGTCCGGCGAGAGGCCCTGGAAACCCGGCACGATCGGCACCTCGCCCGCTTCCATGGCGCAGGCCATCGCGGCGGTCTCGATGTCGACGATGCGCGCTTTGGCATGGGTCCCGTCGGTGCGGATCGGGATCTGCCACGACATCCAGGAGCGCGCCTTCACGCCCACCTGCTGCAGCGCCATCGCCAAAAGCCCGATCGTCACCTGCTCGCCGGTCGCCACCACGACGTCGTACTCGCGGGCATCGTGCAAGGGCGCGATCTCGTTGACCCACTTGACGAGCTGATTGGTGGCGCCCGACATGGCCGAGACCACGACGGCAACCTCGTTGCCACGGTCGACCTCGGCTTTGACCTTGCGCGCGACATTCTTGATGCGCTCGGTGTCGCCGACCGAAGTACCGCCGAATTTCAGAACGATGCGCGCCATGGACCTGCTCGAAAGCGGGGTATAGACACCGGGGGCACCATCGGGGTCAAGGGCAGCCATGGCCGAGCCAGCGCATACCACCGTCGATCCTGCCGAGATCGAGCGCTTTTCGCGCATATCAGAGGAATGGTGGGATCCAGCCGGCAAGTTCGCGCCGCTGCACCGGCTGAATCCGCTGCGGATCGGCTATATCCGCGATCGCGCCGCCAACCGTTGGCAGCGCGATCCGCTCTCGGGCACCCCGCTGCACGGCCTGTCGCTGCTCGATATCGGGTGCGGCGGCGGCCTGCTCAGCGAGCCGATGGCCCGGTTGGGCGCCGCCGTCACGGGGGTCGATGCGGCGGCGCGCAACATCGGGGTCGCCAACCTGCATGCCGAGAAGCAGGGGCTGCGGATCGACTACCGCCAGGGAACGGCCGAGACGCTGGCCCAAACGGGCGCCCAGTTCGACATCGTGCTGGCACTGGAGATCGTCGAGCACGTGGCCGACGCCCCGCTGTTCCTGAAATCCTGCGGCCGACTGGTGAGGCCAGGCGGCCTGCTCTTCCTGTCGACGCTCAATCGCACCGCCAAGGCCTGGGTGCTGGCCATCGCCGGCGCCGAATACCTGCTGGGCTGGCTGCCGCGCGGCACACACGACTGGAAGAAGTTCCTAAAACCTTCGGAAGTCGCCAACGGCCTGCGCGAAGGTGGCGTCGAGGCGCAGGAGATCGTGGGCGTGGTCTACAATCCGCTGAGCCGCGCCTGGGCGCTCAGCAAGCGCGACCTCGACGTGAACTACATGCTTTACGGAACGGCGCAGGGCGCGAAAGATCCCTCGCTTCAGCGCCGATCTGATCCGCGCGACTCGGGATGACAGCCGTCTAATTTCCCCTCGGGATCCAAGGCAGGCGGCCGAACTCGATGCCTTCCTCGGCCAGCGCCTCGGCTTCCTCTTTGCTGGTCTCGCCGTAGATGCCGCGCTTGTCGCTCTCGCCATAATGGATCTTGCGCGCTTCCTCGGCGAACTTGTCGCCGACAGGCTCGCAGTTCTTCTCGACCTGCTCGCGCACCTTGAGCAGAGCCTCGCGCAATTCCTTCGGCATATGCCTGGCAAGAGCTGCCATCTGCTGCTGTTCAGGGGACGGGGCAGGCGCCGGCGCGACGGCAGGCGGTGCGTCGGCGTCCTTCTTCTGGCCGCCCTTGCCAAGCCGCGGCGCCATCGGGGCGCGCTCGATCTTGGCGCCGCCGCAGACGGGGCAGCCGACCAGGGATTTCTTTTCCTGGCGTTCGTAGCTCTTGCTGTCCTTGAACCAGCTTTCGAATTCATGGCCTTCGGAGCAGCGCAGTCGGTATAGGATCATGAAATTACGAGCAATTCCGCTGTTGGCACTCCCTGCGGGGGAGTGCCAGAGATGATGGGGTGCGATTGTGCCTGACGCAAGGGGCGTGCCTTCGCCCTGGATCGTGCAATGGGCGGGCCTGATCGGGAGCGGCGCCACGGTCCTCGATGTGGCCGGCGGCGGCGGGCGACACAGCCGGTTCCTGGCCAACCTCGGCCTCAAGGTAACGGCCTTGGACCGCGATATCAGTGCCCTGGCCGGGCATCCCGACGTCGAGGCCATCGAGGCCGATCTCGAGAATGGTTCGCCCTGGCCCCTGCCCGGCCGCACCTTCGGCGCCGTGGTCGTGACCAATTATCTCCACCGGCCGCTCTTCCCCGCCTTGCTCGACGCGCTCGCGCCCGGTGGCATCCTTCTTTACGAGACGTTCATGGAGGGCAACGAGCGCTTCGGCCGGCCCAGCCGGCCCGAGTTCCTGCTGAAGGACGGCGAGCTGCTCGAATGGGTCCGCGGCCGCCTTTCGGTGACGGCCTATGAAGCACGGATGATCAGCGAACCGAGGATGGCGATGGTGCAGCGAATCGCGGCGCGGCGGCTTTTGTCATCGCGCGCGGGGTAACCCCCGCGCTGAAGCGAAGCGAAGGATCCTTCGGCCTGCGGCCTCAGGATGACAGCTTCGCTGTCATTCCGCTGCCTTGGCGACCGCTGCCTTGTGCAGCACCGGCGCGGCATATTTCCGGTCGTGCGTCAGCGACGGCACCATCCTGCGCGCTTCGGCGACCTTGCCGAGGTCGACCTCGGCGACAACGAAGCCTGCCTTCTCTCCACCGGCGTCGGCCAGCACCTCGCCCCACGGCGCGACGGCGATCGAATGGCCGTAGGTCTTGCGGTTGGATCCCTTGTGCGTGCCGACCTGGGCCGGCGCGAAGACGAAGCAGCCGGTCTCGATGGCGCGGGCGCGCATCAGGGCATGCCAGTGCGCCTGCCCGGTCGGCACCGTGAAGGACGAAGGGATCGTCAGCATGGTGGCGCCGGCATGCGCCAGGTCGCGGTAGAGATAAGGGAAGCGCAGGTCGTAGCAGATCGTCATGCCGAGAACGCCCCACGGCGTTTCCGCCAGCACCGATTTCTCGCCCGGCTTGAAGGTCGACGATTCGCGATAGCTCTCGCCGCC
>WNEZ01009384.1_pt1 | contig 10690 bp, 10 predicted proteins | sample 5400521 | NCBI WGS metagenome assembly WNEZ01 (sample SAMN13153339, study PRJNA577476) | soil metagenome | isolation source: 120 cm saprolite under Douglas fir tree site 2 hole 1 replicate 1 | place: USA:California | collected 2015-04-18
TGCGAAGCGGAAGGCGGGCGCCTGGATATTCAGTTCGACGGCGAAGCGCTCTCCCGTGCCGCCGTGAACCGCATGGAGAAAATTCTGAGCGAAGTGGAGCGCCGCAGCGGTTTCGCCCGCGCCGCGGTTGCCGCGTTTGCCACGCACCAGCCCAATCCGCGGCTGGTCACGCTTCTTGCGAAGCAACTCGGCGCGCCCGCGAGCCTGTTCCCGCCGATTTGCGCGACGCGCGGCAACCTGGGCTCTTCCATGTGCGGTGCGGCGCTGCATGAAGCGCTGAAATCCGTTGCGTTCTGCCCGGAGGGAAAGGCGCGCCCGGTGTTTCTGGCGTCGCTAGGGCCGGGGCTGCTCTTTGGCGGTGGGTGGGTGGAGCCGGCAAGCGCGTGAGTGGGATTTTCGCCCGCTGCGTGCCTTACTTCACTTCTTAGGAATTGCGACGACAGATTTGAAGGAAACGGGCTTGCCGGGCTTCAAGCCCGGCGCCTACATGGATGCGCGATAATTCAAGGGCGAGTGCGCGTGGTGAATTGCGTTTCTACCGTGGGCACCACGCAGGACTGCAATGGCGGCCAACCGGGATCGGTCGTTGCATTGCGACAGACCGAATAGACCGCATTGGAAATTTCCGAGGGCATGACCGCGCCGTTCAGCGGTTCCACATAAATTTTGTAGCTGCGGCCGGTCGCCAAGCCATCCAGTTCATACGATCCATCGAATTGCACTGGACCAGGCGCAGCGCAACTCCATCCACCGACCGTTCCAGCGACAACGTCGCCTGTCGTCGAATCCAGCGCGACAATGTGCGCGCCAAATATGCCGGTGACCCCTGGTGGCGCTGCGGGAAGCGAAAGGGGATTGGCGGGTAGAATTCGCCCCTCGATTTGGCCGGCAAAGGCCGTGTCCGCGGGCGAGGGATACAAAACGCGCAAGCCGGCGCGGTCGTCATCGCCGAGCGGCGAATCCGGTTGCTGAACGGTCGGACGCATGCCGGAAAAAGTTCCGGGCGCGGGCGCGAAGGGAAACATCATAGCGCTCCAAATGGCGGAGTGGCTGAAGCCAAGAGTGTGGCCGAGTTCGTGCGTGAGGATGGATTCAAGATCGTAGGATTTTGGATTCGCGGCCAACACTCGCGGCGTCGAAAACGTGATCAGCGAGTTGGTGGGATTGAAATAGACGTCCGCATCGAGAATCTGGCCGACTTCCGTGGAGACGGCGCTGCCGCCGAGTTGCACGCCGATGCGGTCGGCGGTAACCACGCGGGTAAACGCCAGCACACCGGGAGTAAACGCGGCATCGGGTTGATCGAAGCAGATCGAATTGATGCCGTCGGAGCCGCAGGCATTGGAATTGGAGACGCGCGTGAGCGGCGAAAGGGAACTTGGAGTCAGCGCGGTCCCGGCGACGTTGATCCAAACCGCGAAAGCTTGCTGGATCACCTGTTCGATTTCCGTCAGACGCCCGGAAGCGGTCTGATCCTGCGTCAGTATGACGGTGGGATTCGTTCCGAGGGCGGTGCTCCAGCGAAACGCGATGCTTGCAGTTCCTGCGAGATGATGCGAGCGCACCGGACAGGCGGAACCTCCGGAAACGCTGGCCGGTTGCCGTACATCCGGCACGATTTCATTGAACGAGTAGCCGTGCGCGACCACGACCGACCAGAGCGCGTAGATCATCGCCAGAAATGTGGCTGCGATTTTTCGTAAATTGCATGTCATGACTTGGCCTCCGGAAAAGTGCGCATGATAGTCCCTTTAAGGCCGCGGCTAGCGCGCCGAATGAAACAGCTCCTGCCGCAGCTTTTCCTGAAACGCTTCCAGACGCAGGTTGTGCACACCCATGCGCGTAAATGCGTGCGTGGCGGGATCAAACACCGGCGTTTCCGCTGAATCCTGCGCGACTTTCTCTTCCGCGGTGCGCGCATCGCGGCGAATGCGGAAAGTGCCCTGCGACCAGCCTAGGACTGAGAACGTTTCCCCGGCTCCGCCGTTCCACAAGAAAAGATAAAGCTCTTCGCCAGGCTGGAATTGCGGCGCTCCATCCACGCGCGAGTGCAGATGGCCAAAGCGTCCGCCGGGCAAGCGCACAACAATTTGTGAGGGAAGGTCGCCCTTGGCGGGTTCCAGCACGTCGAAGCGCGTCTCCGTGTAATGCGGCGCAACGCACGCGGGCGATCACCGACGCCTGGCGCACCAGGTCCGCGAACGACAAACGAATCAGCGTGGTGGCCTGCGAAACAATGGCGATCAGACAGACGCCGATCAAAAGCAAAATCCAAAGGAATCGCCGGCGTTGTGCGTAACTCATCGTGTGTCTCCGTGCATCACTGAATTTCCAGCGCGCCGCTCGCGGCGGTGCGATCGAGATTGGCGTTCTGGATGAAAAGCGTTCGCGCGCCGGTGGCGGCGCTGGAAGGAAGTTGCAGCGTCAGGTGAATGATGCCGAGCCCGGCGGGCTGCTTCGCAATGACCGACACATCTCCGGAGCCGGAGACGATGTAGCTCATGCTGGTGTCAAAACCAGCTTGAGAGAAAAGGCAGATGTCCGCGGCGATTGTTCCGCTGGCTGGGCGAAGCAGAAGGATAGGGTTCCCCTGAAGATTGCAGGTGTTTGTTGAGGTGACAAATACTCCGAGGGCCGCCATGTTCAGATCGAGAATGGCGCCGCTAGTATCCGCGCCGGCGGTGGTCGGCTCGACGACGGTGATGTCTTTTCCCGTGGCTACCGGAGAAGCGGCCGAAAGCGAGACGACATCCTCGGTCGTAGCCATGGCCGCGACGACCAAATGCACGACATTCGAAGCAGTGAGATCGGGATTCTTGATTTGGACGTTCACGGTCCCTGCCGCGGCAACGTCGGCCGCCGCCACGGGTGCAGAGCAGGAGTTCGCCGAATCGCAGGTAGTCAGGCGCGGCGTCCCGCCAATCAACAGCACCGAGCCCGGGCCGGGGTTGCTGGCGATGAAGCCGCTGCCGTCGGTGCGTAGCAGAAAGCCATCGGCCGCGCCCGTGTAAACGCTTGCGGGATGCAGCGAAAGAATGTTCGCGCCGGTGGAGATGGTGACGTTCGCGCTTCCGGATTGCGAAGTGTCGTCCTGGCTGATGGCCACAATGGTGATTGCGTTGGGTGAAGGCGGAGCAGTGGGCGCGGCGAACGCGCCAAACGGAGTGATCGCGCCGCAAGCGCCGCTCGTTCCGCAACCTGTTCCCTGAATCTGCCAGACGACGTTCTGATTGCCGGTACCGAGCACCGATGCGGTAAATCCCTGTACGCCGAGCGGCGGCAGCGTCGCGCTTCCGGGAAATACGCTGACCAGCACGTGGTTGATCACCGTGATTTGCGACGAAGCAGAAATGCTCGCATTACTTGCGGAGGAAAGGCTCACACTGGCGGGATTCGACGAAGGAATCGCGCCAGGAGCGACGTAATCCACTTGCGCGGCGGTGGTGCTGGTGACGCCTTGGCAGGGAACGGAGCCCACCACGCAGAGTTGCCCAAACGTGGTATTGCCACCGGGAATTCCATTCACACTCCAGTTCAATGTCGTTGAGGGCGATCCGCTTTGCGTTGCCGTGAGCGTCACGCGATGCAGTGCCGCTAGCGTTGCGGTTTGCGGTGAAATACCGATGCCACCGCCGGGCTGAATAGCTATGCTCGCTTGCGCTTTTTTCGTTGGGTCGGCCACCGGCGTGACCGTGATAGTCACAGTGTTTGGCGTGGGCGCAACCGCGGGCGCGGTGTAATTCGCGGTGTCCGCAATGGAATTTCCACCCGCCGTCTGTGTGGTTGTGACGATCAGGATTCCGCAGCCCGTGCCGCTGCAGCCGCTGCCGGAGAGCGACCAGTTGAGGCTGCTCGAGGGATTTGATCCAGGCACGGGAGTCAACGTGGCGACCACCGCTTGCGTGGCTCCGGTCAGCTGCGACGAGGGCGCGCTGAGCTGCAGCGTGAAACTACTGGTGATCGTTACATTCGCCGAATTCTTGCGTGAAGGATCGGCGGCGCTGGTTGCGGTGACGGTCACGCTCGCGGGGCTCGGCAGAATTTGCGGCGCGGCGTACTTTCCATTGGCATCAATTGCGCCGCAATTCGTGGGACAGGTCGGCCCACTGAGCGACCATCGAACTGTTGTGTCCGGTTGACCTGCGCTGGCGACCGAAACTTGGAACGTCTGCGTGGTGCCAAGCTCCACAGCGGAAGCGCCCGGGGAAAGCGAAACGCTGATGTCACTGGAAATCGTGGCCGTTGCCGCTGCGGATTTCGTGGTGTCCGCCTGGCTCGTGGCTGTGACTTGTACGTTCGCGTTCGCGGGCAAATCGGTCGGCGCGCTGTATACGCCACTCGCGGAAATGGTGCCGGATGCCGCAGAGCCGCCCGCAACTCCGTTCACGCTCCAGGTGACGGTCTGGTTGGAAGCGTTGGAAACCGTCGCTGAGAAGGGAACTGTCTTCCCGAGAAGAACCGTCGCGGATCGCGGATTGACCGCGACGCTGATGGACGGCGGAGGTGGCGGTGGCGCCTGAACGGAGCCGGTGCCGCCCACGGCGCAGCCCGCAGTCCAGTAAACCGCGCCGGCCAAAATTACTGAAAATAAAAAGTGGCGCGTGTTTGACTTCGGTTTCGCCGAAGCAATTTTTTCGGAACGCGATGGCGAGAGGGGCCGCATGCGGGTACGAAAAGCAGGCGAAGGACCAAACTGAAGCAGCGCGCCCAAAGAAGTTGGTTATCTCTGCGGCGACATCGCTTTCTTAGTTAAGAAGTCTGGATAGAACAGCTTGGGGAAAATGGAAGAACAGGAAGCAAGTTGAACGTTATGCGAACTGCGGCGAGCAGCCACGCGCCATCAGTTCCAAATTGAAATTTGAGTGGTCCAATGAATCCGAACCGGGAATGACGCACCTCTCCCAACCCCTGTTCCAGATTCGCTCAGTTCTCGCGCAGCACCTCTGCGAGCGCCGACTGCAACTCTGGATACACGAACTTGTATCCCAGCCGCGAAAGCTGCGCCGGCTGGACCCGCTGGCTCGAGAGCAAAAGCTGGTCCGCCATTTCCCCCAGCGCCAATCGCAACGCAAACGCAGGCGCCGCGAAGATCGCCGGACGATGCATGGCGCGCGCCAGTGCCACAGTAAATTCCGCGTTACGCACTGGCTGCGGCGAAACCACATTGATTGGCCCGCGAACCGCGTTGTTTTCTATCGCCAACTGCAGAATGCCGCAAACATCCTGCAATGTGATCCAGCTCATCCACTGCTGCCCGGAGCCGAGCTTTCCTCCCAGGCCAAATTGAAAGGGGTGCATCATCTGCGGCAGCGCGCCGCCGTGTGTCGAAAGAATGATTCCAAAGCGCGCGAGCGCCACGCGAATGCCCAGCGATTCCGCCTTCAAAGCCTCGGCTTCCCAATCGCGCGCAATGTCGCTCAGGAAACCAGTTCCCGATGCGCTCGATTCGTCCAGGAGATCATCTCCGCGGTCGCCGTAAAAACCCGTCGCGGAAGCGGAGACCAGCACGCGCGGCCGAATCGCCATTTTTGCCACCGCACTCACCAGCGCCCGCGTGCTATCGATGCGGCTGGAACGCAGCAGTTGCTTTCGTTCGGTGGTCCAGCGCCCACCAGCAATCGATGCGCCCGCCAGGTTCACCACCGCGTCGCCGCCGACGGCGGCCCCGGCAAGCTCGCCCGTCGTGGGATCCCACTTCACGTCGAAGCCGGTGGACGCTGCGGACGCACTCCCTGTGGTACCTGGCCGCACCAGCCGGCAAATCGTGTGCCCCGCGCCCTGCAGTGTCTTCGCAAGAGCGCTCCCGACCAGTCCCGTGGCACCCGTTATCAGGATTTTCATTTCACTTACCATCCAGCCAGCCACAGCGATTTGATGAATAGCGCATCGGTTACCGAAGCAATGGCGATAGGAAATAATATAGTGCCGCGCCGAGAAACGCCGCACCCGGAATCGTAAAAACCCACGCCCACACGATCCGACGCGTGATGCCCCAACGTACCGCCGTAAAACGCCGGGAAGCGCCGACTCCAACGATCGCGCCCGTGATGGTGTGGGTCGTGCTGACCGGGATCCCGAAAACTGCATTGGCTACGATGGTCAATCCGCCGGCAGTTTCTGCCGCGAAACCGCCAAAGGGGGTCAGCTTGGTGATTCGTTGCCCCATGGTTTTGATAATTCGCCACCCCCCCGCCATGGTGCCGCCGGCCATCGCGAGGTGGCAACAGATAATCACCCAAAAGGGAACGGAGAACGTTTTCAGGAGTCCACCGGCAACAAGGACGGTGGTGATGATTCCCATGCCTTTCTGTGAATCGTTCGTGCCGTGGCCCAGGCTGAACAGCGCGGCAGAAAACAACTGCAGGCGCCGGAACCAGCGATCCACACGGTAGGGACGTTGGCGTCGGACTATCCAACTGGTAAGGAGGGTAATCAAGATCGCCAGCAGGGTACCGACCACGGGAGACAGAAAAATAAAAAGAACCGGCTTGGTCCATCCGCCGAGTATCAAAGCTTTGAATCCGGCGTGCGCGACGGCAGCGCCGCCGTAACCGCCCATCAGAGCGTGAGAGGAACTGGTCGGTAGGCCGAGCGTAAGGGTCAGCAAATTCCAAATGATGGCGCCAACCAGTCCGGCAAGGAGCACCTTTTCATCTACCAGTTCGATGTGGACCATGCCGCTCCCAATCGTCTTGGCGACCGCGGTGCCGAACACGAAAGCAGCAAAGAAATTCCAGAAGGCCGCCCACAACACGGCGCGGAGAGGAGTCAGCACTCGCGTCGAGACAACCGTGGCGATCGAATTGGCGGCATCGTGCCAGCCATTGGAAAATTCAAAGGCCAAGGTCAGGAATACGGTGATGAGTACAAGAGTGAATCGGCTCACGGGCTCAGGCGTTCTTCAAAATGACGGTCTCGATTACGTTGGACACGTCTTCACACTTGTCGACCGCGGTTTCGATGACTTCAAAGATTTCTTTCCACTTGATGATCTGCACCGGATCCTTTTCCTCATCAAACAACTCTGCGATCAAGGTACGGCAGATGCGGTCGCTTTCGTTTTCCAGCCGATTGATTTCAATAATCCGGTGCAGCGCTTTCTCCGGGTTCTGAATCGAGTGAACCGCCGCGGACACCTCCATGGTCGCCAGGGTAAGCACCTTGGATAGCTCGACTGTCCCCGGACGAACCGATTGAATCCGGTAAAGCACAAACCGGCTGGCCGCCGCATCGATCAGGTCGATTACGTCGTCCATGGAACTGGCCAATTCGTGGATGTCTTCCCGGTCAAATGGGGTGACGAAGGTCTGGTTCAACTTGCGAAAGATCTGATGGGTAATTTCGTCGCCGGAATGCTCGATGGCCTTGATGCTCTGTACCTGCTCCGGTACTGCGGTGTAGTGCTCCAGCAATTTCGTGAATGCCGCGGCACCCGCTACGATATTTTCTGCTTGTTTCAGGAATAGGGCAAAAAAATCCCCTTCATTCGGCATCAGCCGTTGCAAGAATCCTGACATGTGGCTCGCTCCCCCCTGAGGAGCATGGGTGTGGCGCCCACAGTCTAATCGAGTCGAGACTTATCGTACAGGGAAGTGCCCACGACGCGGCAATCGGAAGCTGACCCGCCTCCTACCTCCGCACTTGCTGGCACGCCGCGCCTCCGCGGAGTACAATTTTTCCATGCCATCTGTTCTCCCTTCGCTAAAGGTCAAAGTCCTTTTCTTTGGACGCCTCAAGGAACTTACCAGCCTTGTCGAAGACACGCGCGAAATGCCTGATGGCTCGACGCTCGCCGATCTCTTCAGCAGCTACGCGCAACGATTCCCTGCGCTCGCCGATTTTCGCTCCTCCCTGGTGGCTTCCCGCAATCAGGAATTCTCCGCCTGGGACACGCGCCTCGCCTCCGGCGATGAAATTGCCTTTCTTCCTCCGGTCAGCGGAGGCTGAAGCAAGATGAGCCTCCCCGACCACTCTCCAAACGAAGATTTGATCCAGCTGCTCCATGTGCCCCTCAATCTCTTTGCTCTTTCACAGCATGTTCGAGCGGGGCAGGACGGCGCGCTGGTCACCTTCGATGGCTTCGTGCGCAACGAATCGCACGGCCGGGCCACGAAATTCCTCGATTACGAGGCCTATGAAGCCATGGCTTTGACGAAAATGCGCGAGATCGCTGCCCAGTTGCACGAAAAATTCGCCATTCATCGCGTGGCCATTGCCCACCGCCTGGGGCGTCTGCAGATCGGCGAGACCAGCGTCTTCATCGCCGTCAGCGCGCCGCACCGCGCCGCCGCGTTCGAGGCCTGCCGCTTCGCCATCGACACCCTGAAACGCACCGTGCCCATCTGGAAGAAAGAGTTTTTCGAGGATGGCGCCGTCTGGGCCGACGGAGAAGTTCCTCCCGCACCACCCGCGAGCGGGAAAGCTGCATCTTAGCTACACGATGACATTGCCACCGCCTAGCGCCCACATGAAATTTCTTGCCAGTCTAGCCTTTCTTTTCACGCTGATTCCCGTCGCAGCGCAAGAAAAGCCGGACCGTCCGCCCTGGGCGCAACCCGCCGGCTCGCAACCTCAGAGACCGTCTGAGCCAGTGGTGAAGGAAAAAGCGCAGGACTCCGCGTCCAAAGGCACCATCAAGATCAACGTGAACCTCGTGAACGTGCTGGTCAGCGTGCTCGATGACCACAACCGCCCGGCGCCGAATCTTCCCATCGAAGCATTTCAAGTACTGGAAGAGGGCGTTCCACAGAAAATCGACATTTTCGAATCGGAAACCAAGCAACCGCTCGATCTGGCCCTGATGATCGATGCCAGCCTCAGCGCCCACATGGAAAAGAACTTTGAGCGCGATGCCGCTTCCCACTTCATCAAGCAGATCCTGCGCCCGGACGACCGCCTGGGAGTTTTCTATTTCGATGAAGCGGTCACCCAGAGCGCCGCGTTTAGCAACGACGTCGGCATGTTGCAGGAGGCCGTGCGGCGCGTTCCCGATGGCGCGGGGACTTCAATTTACGACGCCATTTTGCTTGGGGCGAAGGCTCTCGAAAAACGCGATCCGGAGCGCCGCCGTGTCATCGTTCTTGTTACCGATGCGGGCGAAACCACCAGCCGCGCCGATTTCGAAGCGGCGCGCAAGCAGGCCCTGCGCGCGGGCGTGCTGCTTTACACCATCGTCATCCGCGCGGTAAAAAATGAAAACGGCCGGAACACTGCCGGCGAACACGCCTTGCAAACCATCACGGAATCCACCGGCGGCGCAATGTTTTACCCTGATGCTCCGCAGGAGTTATTCACTATTTTCGACCGCATCGACAGCGAGCTGCGCACCCAGTATCGCCTGGCTTATTATCCGAATCCGCGCGGCCCGGCCAACACTTACCGTACAATTGAAGTGAAAGTGCTGCCCGGCTATACCACAAGGCATCGCCGCAACTATTTGGCGGGGCCGCAGTAACAAACCGGGCCACTCGCTTGCATTCTAGTCAGTCGCGGCGCACTGCGCACCAAACCAGCTCTGGACGATCATGCTAAAGACCTTTCTCGAAGCCGCAGTTGAAATCGCCACGGATGCGGGAAAAATTCTCCGCGAAGAGCTGGAGCGTCCGCCGGATATCGCTTATAAAGGAGATTGGGATCTGGTCACCCAGGCGGACCGCCGCTCTGAAGAGCTGATCGTTCGCCGTTTGCAGCACTATTTTCCGGAGCACGCCATCGCCGCCGAGGAAGGCACCGGCAAGGAGACCGGCTCGGAGTTTCGCTGGCACGTCGATCCGCTGGACGGCACAACCAATTTCGCCCACGGCTATCCCTGCTTCTGCGTTTCCATGGCCCTGGCGCAGAAAAACCAGTTGCTGCTCGGGGTAATCTACAACCCGATTTACAACGAGTTGTTCATGGGCACACGCGGCCAAGGCGCCACCTTCAACGGCAAGAAAATCCACTGCTCGAAAAATCCCGACGTGAAAAGCAGCCTCCTCTGCACCGGCTTTCCGAATCACAAGCGCAACTCCAATCCCAACATTTACTATTACTGGGACTTCACGCTGCGCTCCCACGGCGTGCGCCGCGATGGCTCCGCTGCACTCGACCTGGCGTACGTCGCGGCCGGACGCTTCGACGGCTTCTGGGAATTTGGCTTGAAGCCGTGGGACACCGCCGCCGGAATTGTGCTGGTCGAAGAAGCCGGTGGAACCGTCAGCGACCTGGAAGGCAGGCCTTACGAACTGGGCGGCCACTCCATCCTGGCCACCAACACGCATATTCATTCTGAGATGAAAGAAATCGCCGCAGCCATCGAGAAGCGCGGCACCCCGCCCCTGCGGTGAGCCGAGGGCGGCCTCTCTGTCGTTTTTTGCAATCCTGTCGACGCGAGCGCAGCGCCTTACTTCGCGCCCCACTCCGCGTATAACTTGCTGATTGCCGGGCCAATCGTGAATCCCCACGCAAAAATGCCCAGCGTCTTATACTTTTCGGGAACTATGTAACGCTCCATAGCTTCTTCCACCGGCACGCCGGCCTTGTGCATCTTTTCCGCTTGCTCGGCGATGTCGTCAAACGTTTCGCGGAACAGTTGAATGGTCTCCTGGCCGCAGAGTGCGCCATGGCCCGGCACAAAAATCGTGTCCTTATCGTACCCCGCGAACTTCTTCAACGTCGCTCGCCAGCCGGAAACCGTGCCCTGATCATCGAA
>WNEZ01005977.1_pt1 | contig 10689 bp, 8 predicted proteins | sample 5400521 | NCBI WGS metagenome assembly WNEZ01 (sample SAMN13153339, study PRJNA577476) | soil metagenome | isolation source: 120 cm saprolite under Douglas fir tree site 2 hole 1 replicate 1 | place: USA:California | collected 2015-04-18
CCGGGTCCTGAACGCCGAGACGCTGATGATGATGAAGGAGCACATCGTCGACACCTACGGCGAGATCAAGTACACGCTCGGCAACGGCTGCTCGGGCGGCTCGATCCAGCAGAACACCGCCGCCTCGATCTTCCCCGGCTTGCTCGACGGCATCCAGCCGAGCTGCGACTACCCCGACTCGATCACCACCGGCATGGAGGTCACCGACTGCGTATTGCTGGTGAACTTCTACGCCGGGCCGGACTGGACGTCGTTGATGACCGGCCTGACGCAGGCACAGATCAACGCGAAGAAGACCGCGATCAACGGCCACCTCGATCACGTGGGTTGCCAGTCGTGGAACAATGCTTTCGGGTTCAACAACAAACCCGGCAACTACGTGCGAACGCTGGTGCTCAACCAGACGACCGGGGCAATCGGCACGATTCCGGGCGAACAGCCGCGCAACAACTGTCTGTTGCCCGCCGCACTGGTCTACGACCCGGCGAGCAATCCGAACGGCACGCGCTGCGGCGACCCCGACCTTTCCACCGCCGTCTGGGGCACGACCGCGGGAATCCCTGCCGGCAGCACGCGCGCCCGGCAGACCGGCGACAACGTCGGCATCCAGTATGGCCTGAAGGCGGTACTCGCAGGCGCGATCACGCCCGAGGAGTTCGTCACGCTGAACGAGAAGATCGGCGGCTTCGATGCCGATTTTAACCGCAGGGCGGCGCGCACCAACGCCGACCTAGCGGCCCTCGACATCGCCTACCGGGCCGGGATCGTGTCGAGCGGCAAGAACCTCGGCAAGCTGCCGATCATCGATTCGCGCGGCTGGGACGAGCAGGGCATCCACTACATCTGGCGCAGCTTCGCGGAGCGTGCCCGCATCGACGCGGCCAATGATGGCAATCACGGCAATCAGGTGATGTGGCGCTATGGGACCGGACTCCTGCCCGGCACCGCGGCGCAGGTCGCGGCCGTGACGCTGCAGTCGCTCTTGACCATGGACAAATGGCTGTCGAATCTGAACGTCAGCGCCCCGAAGGACACGCTCAACTCCGTGCGCACCCAGGCCCAGGTAATCCTAGGCAAGCCGGCGAAGCGGGAGGATCTCGCGTTTGATCTCTGCTACTTGACCGGCGACACGACCTTCTCCAAACCGATCACCGACACGGCGCTGTGCGATGCCGACCCGCGGCTCCAGAAACACGCCTCGCCTCGCCAGGTCGCCGGCGGGCCGCTCGCGGAGAACATCCTGAAGTGCGAGCTGAAGCCGCTCAACTCCGTTGACTATGCGCCACTGGTCTTCTCGTCCGCGCAATGGGCGCGGCTGCAAGCCACTTTCCAGGACGGCGTATGCGATTGGAGCGAGAAGGGCGTCGGCCAGCGGCGCGCGGCTTCTCCGTTGACGTTTGCCGACGGCCCGGGCGGCAAACGGCTTCCCCCGCCGCCAGTGTCGCATCCGCGCTCCGGCCATGGCCGGGACCACGATGACGATGACCATGACAATGCGCGCGACCATCACGATCGGGACGACGACTAACCGCTGATTTTCCCGGGGATCTTCCAGGGAGGAGATATGTCCGCGCTTTTCCGTGCGACGGGCAGGATCAGGGCGGATTGGTTTTCCCATGTCTGACAGTTGACGGGCAGATCAGATAAGATACGCATGATCTCTCGCGCCGCTGCTGCGGTCGACTGGCGACAATGTAGAACTTTTGTCCAGCCGCAAAGGCGCGGGTTTGGTGCCGAACAATGATCGCAATTGCGCATTATGCCTCTCATCCCGATCAAGCCTAGTAGCATTCAACTCGTTGTCTCGCTGGCCGCTCTGACCAGCTTCGCCCTCATCCGTGAGTTGATCAAAGATGGAGCGCGTGCGGCGTTGAACAGGATGTGGAAGGGCGCGTGGATTTTCGTCCACCCGCGCACTTGCTTCGAGGTTGTTAAAGTACTGACGTCGGCCGAGACGCGACCTGTCGTGCGCGCCGAACCACGGTTGTTGTTCAAGTACCTGAGCGATTATTTGGGAGCGGATCTATCGCGCAAGGAGCGTGCGTCGGTCTTAATCGATCACTACACGTTCCTCACGGATCGTGTCCAGGGAAAGTTCTTCCGGATGATCGTCGATTGTCGGATCAAACTGTGGCAGCAGATCATAGGCGAGCATATGTATCGTATCTGCCTGACTTTTCCACGCACAGCGACAGCGCACTACGAGGGCGATCTATCGCTGATCTTCGAGGCGGATGGCGTCGATATCTATGTCCTGTCCTTCGCGATCGGTCCTGGAAGCATCGCCGGTCTGGCTGCGTCCCGCGCCATCTATATCGCCCGCGTGCAGGGCAAGGGTAAAGGACTGCATCTGATCAGAACTGCGACGAAGATGTGCGTCGACGTTTCGCCTCCGGCACTGTTGCTCGCAGCGGCAGAGGGAGTGGCGACGGCACTGGGCCTCAGCCATATTATCGGAATGGGCGCAGACAACCACATCTCGGCCAGCGCTGATTTTCGACCGAATGACATGGCTAAGGCGTACGACGAATTCTGGCTCGCGGCGGGCGGCTTGCGCCTGGAGCGCAACATGTACCATCTGCCAGTGCCGTTACCGCACAAACCGATCCAATCTATTAAGCGCAATCACCGCTCAAGAGCGCTGCGCAAGCGCGAATACAAGATCATCGTCAAGGAACAGGTCTGCCGCGCGTTTCGCGACGTTGCCTTAGTCGCGCCGAAGCTCGTGGTGGACCGCCTTTTGCGCCGGAGCGGGTGAAGCAGGCGCTAGCGTAGTGGCGAGCAGTACTGCCAATAAATCAAGGGGCCACTGAAGTCCTGCTGGGCTCCTGGCCGTTGCGCAGATCCTCTGCGCGAATGAAGTTGTAGTTAGGCCGCTATGGAGGATCGACGACTCTTTACGGAAAAATCAAGCTTCGGCGACCGTGGTCCTAATGGACCAAGTACGTCGCGTGGTTCACTCTATTACGGAGGACGACCCCGGCGCATGGGCGCCGGGCCCGGCCGCCGCGGCGATCGCCAATGCAATCGCCCGGGAAAACATACAAAAAAGGGGGGACGTCGATGTACACCGCTATTCGTCTGGCTCTCGTGTTGGCAGCCGCCGTTTTTTCGAGTTCCGTATTCGGAGATTACGTCGCCAATCGAATTGACTACGTCGATCCGAGCAACGGAACGGTCGCCAACTTCACGCAGTTATGGTCGATCAACAACAAAGGAACCGCGCTCGGTGCCGCGAGCTTTGACGGCGGCGTGACAGTATTTAGTTTTGTCTATGATCCCGCAACGGGCAATTATGTGCGCCTGCTACTGCCGCCAGGGTTCGACGGGATTACCAGCTTCGCATCGCCAATAAGCATCAATGATGCCGGGGTCATGACCGGTTCGACGTTCGAACCCACGGGTGTCCGCAGTTTCACTCTGAAGGACGGCGTCTTTACGTTCTTCTCGATCCCGGGATGGGCGGGGACCAACGCGAGAACCATCGGTAATCCGACGGCTGCGCATCCCCAGGGCCTGGTGGTGGGATACGTCGACGACGGCGTCTTCGACACATTGCAAAGTTTCGCCGGGTTCATATACGACCCGGCAACGGCAGCCTTCGCCACGATCAATACGGTCGATTCGTTCTTTACGATCGTGCACGGTCAGAATGCTCTCGGCCAAATCGTCGGGAACATCTTCTCTGACGGTTCCACGCTGGCATTTAACCGTTGGGGCTTCCTCTTCACTCCGACAACCGGCGTGGATCCAATGTTGGGCGGAACCGTCAGCTACTTTCGTGTTAACGGCATGCGAACTTCGGCACGCGGAATCAATGACAACGGCTTAATCGCGGCAGCAGTTCACGACGCGACCGGGGCCACGCAAACCTATGTCGGAACAACTTCCAGCGGTTTCCAGTTGGTCCCCGTGCCGGGGAGCACAGGCCCGCTGTGTCCGGATAGTTTTTTCCCTCCAGGCACTTTCCCCGAGTACATCAGTAACGCAGGACAGGTCGCAGGACAGGCTACCGATAGTGCGTGCAATCAGCACGGCTTCATTGCCACTTCAGCCTCACTTCCTACGGGCACGACGCGCACCGGCGCCAATACATTCAGCGTCGATGTGGCTGCGAGTGCGCCGATTTTCATCAGCGCGCCGACTGCAATCGCCTATGACTACGCGCTCGGCGAGCATGACCCGCGCTTCGCAAGCGTCCGCCTGCCGCTGGGAATGGGCAACAACAAGTTCGTTGTGGTTGTGCGGCACAAAGCCTTTGCCGTGAACGCCGGGCAGCTCTTCGATTTCCGCACGCACGGCTTCGAGAAAGGCGTGAAGACCTTCCGCGTGGCCTGCATCGATCCCGCTGCGCGCCTCGATCCTGTCAATTCGCTGGCGTTCCCAACGGAGCTCACGTTCGTAGAGGCGGGGAAATTTACCGGCACGCAGCAGCCGCTCATCACCGCCACCGGAGACCATGATCGCGGTGATAGGCCAATCAGCCAGTCTGAGTGCCGCGAGCGGTTGCTTTCACGCCATGACGCCGACGAAGCAGACGACTGATCGGCTCTGACTCAGGCAATCTCATCACTTCAATCGACTGTCGCGCCGGTCGCGCGGATCAGCGGCGCCCAGCGCGCGATCTCGCTTTTCATGTAGGCGGCGAATTCCGCGGAGCTCGAGCCGACGGCGACGAGGCCGTTCGCGGCGTACTGATCGCGCACTTCCGCCGAGTTGAGGACGCTGCGCAGGTCGGTCTCGAGCTTCTTCAGGATCGCCACCGGCGTGCCTTTCGGCGCGAGCACTCCGGATCCGCCGCCGACCTCGAACCCTGCGAGGCCCGATTCGTCCAGGGTCGGGATGTCGGGCGCGAGCGCGAGCCGGGTCCGCGTCGTGACCGCGAGCGCGCGCAGCCTGCCGCTCTTGATGTGAGGCAGGACGAGCGGCGCATTGTTGAACGACAGCTCGAACTGCCCGCTCACCAGCTCGGTGGTCATTTGCGCGACCGACTTGTAGGGAACGTGCTGCATGTCGACCGCGGTCATTTTCTTGAACAGCTCGCCCGAGAGATGCTGGGAGCTGCCGCTGCCCGGTGAGCCGAAGCGCAACTTGCCCGGGTTCACCTTCGCGTAGGCGATCAGCTCCTTGACCGAATTGATAGGCACACTCGCGTGCACGACCAGAATGTTGGGCACGTTCGACACCTGCGTGATCGGATCGAAGTCGCGCTGGATGTGGTAGGGAAGCCCCGTATACAGAGTCGGATTGAAGTAGAGCGGCCCGGCCGAGGCCATGAGCAGCGTGTAGCCGTCGGCGGGCGCTTTCGCCACGCGCTCGGGCGCAATGTTGGCCCCGGCCCCCGGCACGTTCTCGATCACCCAGACGTAGCCGTAGAGTTGCGACATGCGCTGGGTGTAGATCCTCGCCTGCAGGTCGGGCGATCCTCCGGCGGCGGAGGACACGACGAGCTTCACCGGCTTCGAGGGGTACGGCTGCGCGGAGGCGGGGAGCGCCGCGGCCGCGAGCAGCGCGAGCGCGAGGGCGATCGCCTTCATTTTCCCAGCCCGGGCAGCAGGACCACGATGCCGCTCGCAAAAATTTCCACGGCCACGGCGGCGAGCAGCAATCCCATGATCCGGATCACGACGTTGATCCCGATCTTCCCGAGCCGGCGACCGATCTGGGTCGCGGCCCTGAGCGCAATCCAGGTCGTCAGCGCGACCAGCAGGCAGCACGCAACGACGCCGGCCAGGTGGGCGAGGGAGGGACGCTGCGCCGCGTAGATGATCGTCGTCGAGATCGCCCCCGGCCCGGAGAGCAGCGGAATGGCGAGCGGCACGACGGCGATGCTTTCCTTGTCCTCGGCCTCCTTCGCCTCTTCGGGAGTCTGCTGCTCGCCGCTCGGCGCGGCGTGCATCATCGATATGGCGAGCAACAGTATGAGGATCGCCCCGCCGACCCTGAACGAGGCGATGGTGATGCCGAAGAACCCGAGAAGGTGCTCGCCTACCACGGCCGAGACCGTCAGGACGATGGCCACCGAGATGCTCGCCACGCGCGCAATGCGCTTCTTTTCTGCGACGCTGTGTCTGTGAGTCAGGCCGAGGAACATCGGCATGGTCCCGATCGGATTGACGATCACCAGCAGCGCCACGAAGATCTTTACGTACTCGGCGAAATCGAGCATGGAGGAGGGCTGTTCGTCGATGCGAACGCTATTGTATGCTTGCGTGACCCCGCAACACGCCATCGCGTCCGCGGGCGAACAAATAGCTCCTGAGGAAAAGCTCATGCTGCGATCGAATACGCTTGCGTCGGTTCTTGCGCTCGTTGCGGCCCAAGCGGCCTTTGCGCAGGACCCTTCGACAAGCTCAGGGCAGGCTTTCCCTTCCCGGCCGGTGCGGCTGGTCGTGCCCTTTGCCGCCGGCGGCGTCACCGACACGAGCGCGCGCGCGGTCTCCGACCGGCTCGGAGCGCGCCTCGGCCAGCCGGTGGTGGTCGAGAACCGCCCGGGTGCCTCGGGCAACATCGGCACCGAGCAGGTCGCAAGGAGCGCGCCCGACGGCCACACGCTGGTGCTCGGCTTCGACGGCACGATGGTGATCAATCCCCACGTGTTCGCGAAGATCCCGTTCGATACCTTGCGCGATTTCGCGCCCGTCACCAAGCTCGGCGATGCGACGCTGATCCTGGTCGCGCATCCCTCGGTGTCGGCGAACTCGCTGCAGGAGCTGATCGAGCAGGCGAAGGCGAGGCCCTTCGCCTTCGGCACCTCGGGTACCGGCGGCACGCCGCACCTCGCCGGGGAAATGCTCGCGCAGCGCACCGGCGCGCAGTTGATGCACGTGCCTTACAAGGGCGGCGGCCAGGCGATCATCGACGTGGTCGGCGGACAGATCCCGCTCGTCTTCACCGCCGTCGCCTCATCGCAGCAATTCGTAAAATCGGGGAAGCTGAAGGCGATAGGCGTGTCTTCCGCCAGGCGCTCGTCTTCGCTGCCCGACGTGCCGACCTTCGCGGAGAGCGGCCTCCCGGGGTTCGTCGTGGATTCCTGGGTAGGCGTGCTTGCTCCGGCCAGGACGCCGCTGCCGGTGATCGAGCGCCTCCAGCGCGAAATCGCCGGGGTCCTCGCCGACCCGGCGGTGAAGGAGCGCTACGGCGTGCTCGGCATCGAGCCGGTGGGCAACACCCCGGAGCAGTTTGCCGCGCAGATCCGCGAAGACCTGGCACGCTGGGAAAAGGTGGTCAGGCAGGCCGGCATCAGGTTCGAGTAGCGCATGACGGAATAGGAAACGCCGATCGAATTGCGAGGGCCATAAAGGTAATCGAAGCGCAAAACCTGGCTTGGCGCGAGGTTCGGGCCTTTGGAACGCTCGAGCTGGAACGAATAAGATGCCCGAACGCTCTCCCAGAATCGCTCAACCGTAAGGAATCCGACTTTCGTCTGGAACGTTTCGCTGTATTCCCTAGTCCGACCCCCCGCCTGCAGCTTCCACCCGTCTTTCAAATCGAAATCCCATCCCCTTTTCCGCACTATCGCGAATACGGAAAGCGTTGGTGATGCAGGGAGGGCGGACGCTACGCTTGCATGCCGCTGGGGCGAAGCCAGGGTATTGCTGCGCTGGCAACAAGACGCGGACAGCGCGTTCTTGTCGCTGAGGCCGAGGGTTTCGCGCGGCAATCCGTATACGGTATTGCGCTCTGCGACGCGGTCGAAGTCGGGGAGGTAGACGCCGTCCCAGCTCGTGAAGCCGTTGGCGAAAGCGTCGTTACTGAATCCCAGTCCGACCCCGACGCGCTTGACGGACTGCAAGGCATTCGAGCCTGGCACCGCGCCGCTCAAGCTGAGTGCGACGCCCCCATTTTCCTGGGTCACGCCCAGACCCACCGGCTCCGAATCTTTCCAGCCGGCCGCGTGAACCCCCACAAGCGGTTCGGCGGCCGACCCGCTTGGGTGCACGGTGGCCAGCAGAGCTGCAGCGATCAACAGGTGCCTAAAATGTTTCATAGCCCGATGATCCCCTCTCTTCCCGGGGCGCTCGGTCCGCCCGGATGCATAAGGGGGACTATATTTGCCGTGCCTGTGTGTGCTGGCGTACACAAGGCAGGGGGTATGCCTTGAACGCACGCAGCTTGTGCGCTCAAGGCTGAACCGGGGAAGCAGGGCGGCGGCTGGGGGCGGCCGGAGCCGCCCCCGTGTCTGCCCTTAGATCATGCGGTTCAGTCAGAGGTACAGGTTCTGCGGGACGCCCGCCGCGGTGAAGATATGGTCGCGCGAGGCCTCGAGCTGCCGGCGCAGATGGTTCAGGTCGACGTCGAGCAGCTTCCCCTTCCACTTGCGCACCTTGCCCGCGACGATCACCGTTTCGACGTTGGTGCGCTCCATCAGCGACACGATCGCCCCCGGCACGTTGTTGAGCGGCGCGACGTTGATCGCGTTCGCGTCGAGGATGATGATGTCGGCCTCCTTGCCCGGAGTGAGCGAGCCCGTCTTCCTGTCGAGCCGCAGGTGCTTCGCGCCGTTGATAGTAGCGAAGCGCAGCACATCGCGCGCCGTCAGCGGGGCCGGTATGTCCGCGGGCGGTGTCGGCCAATAAGGGAAAAAGCCGGGCACTGTTACCGCGGATTGCGGGAGCTCCCAGTTTCGGGGATCGGGCAGGTTCTGGTTGCCATTGGGGCTGTTGAGGATCATCTGGTTCACGACCATGCGCTGCATGTTCATGCACACGCGCATCTGGGTGAAGAAGTCCGCCGTCATCGTGACTTCCACGTCGGTGCTGAGCGAGGGCTCCAGCCCCAGTTGTTGCATCCTGACGATGGGCGGCATGCCGTGCCGCATGTTCATCTCGATGGGGAAGGCGATCGACACCTGCGCGCCGACGTCCTTGACTTTTTGCCAGGCGGCGTCGGACATCCCGGTCATGTGGATGAACAGGTTGTCCGGTCCGATCCCGATGTGGCCGTTTCCGCCCGTTCCAGCGGCGAGCTTGTCGAAAATCGGCCGGATGCCGAACGGCGAGAGGATATGCGCCGCGACCTGGAGGCCGAGGTCCCGCCCGATCGTCCAGGACAGGTCGGTCGACGCATCCCCGAGGTAGACCTCGCCGCCCATGATCATATGGACCAGCTGATCGCTCGACGAGAACCACTGCTGCTTGATGCGGGGCGCATCGCTTGGATACTTGTTGTCGGGATTGGTGCCGAGAATGTTGGCGCCCGCGCTCTCGAAAAAACCGAAAGCGGCGCGGCGCCCGGTATCGAACAAAGCCTGGATTGCCGCATCGGAGTGCGCCGGCGAGTGATGGATCTGCGAGACGTCGTGTACCGTCGTGACGCCGTCGTCGAGCTGCGCCAGTCCGCCGAACAGCTCGCTGATGTACACGTCCTCCGGACGGTACACGGGGGCGAACGTGAGCAGAATGTATTCGAAATACGAGGGTTTCGCGCTCGCCGAGCCTGATTGGTCGTTGATCAAGACGCCGTTGGCGAGGAAGCTGCGCAGCGCCGTCTCGAACTGGTGGTGGTGCGTGTCGATGAAGCCTGGCATGACGATCTTGCCGCGCGCGTCGATCTCTCCGGCGCCGGAGGCACGGATGTTCGGCCTCACGTCCAGGATCTTCTTGCCCTCGACCAGCACGTCGGCCTGAACGAAGTCGCCCACCTTCGGGTCCATCGTCGTGACATGGCCGCCGCGGATCACATAGCGCCGTCCGCGCCGTCCGCTGTCCTCCGGCGCGTCGTCGTCGTGCGCCGCAGCAGGGCGCGCGGCGAACAGACCCAGGCCCGCAGCGGCGCCGCCTGCCGCCGTCGTCTTCAGGAAATCGCGGCGCCCCAGTTGCGAGCCGGCATGGTTCTGCGGAAATCCTTTATCGCACAGTATGCACATCTTGGTTCCCCTCCGAGGTGACAGTTGCGATACCGCGGCGCGTGCCGCGGGGCTTCAGGTGTTTCGACGCTGGAAAAACTCCTCCCGGTTTAATTCGGCCTGCTTCTTCGGACAGGCTCGGCTTCGATTCAAGTGTAGCAAAATGCTTTCGGGAAGTCGTCCACAAAACGAGGCGCTCACCCTTGCCCACCCGCGCAGAGTGGGCAGGCAGTACGCCCAAGCCTCGCCCGGGAAGCGGCTCAGCGCTGAACCCCTATAATTCCGGCATGCGCGTCGTCAGGATATTCACCCAAGACTCGGGGGACTCGGCGATCGAGGTCCGCGAGGTGCCGATGACCGGGGCCGATCGGCCCGTTTCGGGAACCTTCGGATGCGACTCGATTTTTTTCCGCGAGACCCCCGAAGACCACGTTCAGGATTTTCACAACGCCCCCCGGCGCCAGCTGATTTTCCTGACATCGGGCATCCTCGAGCTCGAGGCGAGCGACGGCCACCGCACCCTGTGCCTGCCGGGGGACCTCATCTTCGCCGAGGACGTGCAGGGCAAGGGCCACATCACGCGGTCGCTGCGCGACGTGCGCGGGTTCGTGCACGTGGCCGTGCGCGAGGATTTCGACGTCAGCGGCTGGCCGCTCGCGGAGGCCTGAGATGAAGACCTTGCGCAATGGACTCCTCGCCCTCGCCCTGGGACTCCTCGCCTGCGCGGCGTCGGCGCAGACCGCGCCGCGCGCCTTGCGCATCCTCGTGCCCTTCTCGGCGGGCGGCGCGAGCGACACCTACACCCGCATCGCGGCCCTGAAGATCACCGAGCAGACGGGCAA
>WNEZ01005982.1_pt1 | contig 10686 bp, 17 predicted proteins | sample 5400521 | NCBI WGS metagenome assembly WNEZ01 (sample SAMN13153339, study PRJNA577476) | soil metagenome | isolation source: 120 cm saprolite under Douglas fir tree site 2 hole 1 replicate 1 | place: USA:California | collected 2015-04-18
CGCCTTTCGCTGCGAGACAAGTTGGAGCAGGTGGTCGTCGGTCGCGATTTGTTCTTTGGTGAAAATCAGCCGCGCTTGCGTCCTCCGAATTAGCATGTAGGCGTCGGCGGCTTCCGCAACGACGGTGACGCGCGTGCCCAGATGTTCCGCCTCCGCTGCCTGCTCTTCGTCCGTCGCCGCCTCCACTCCGCGCCTGAGACCACCGAAAAGACCGATCTCCCATGAGGCGGCTACTCCGAGATCCAGGTAACTCTGATTCCGACTGAAGGTCGGAAAGGCGCCGGCATATCTCCCGACCGGGCTTTCGAGCGATTGCCGGAACGAGGTCGACTGGGCGTTCAGGGTCCCAGAAGGCTTAAGGCGCGCGCCGGCTTCTTTGGCCGCGGCACGTGCCTGATCGACTCGGGCGAGCGAAGCTGCGAGGTCGAGATTCTGACCGATCGCCCGCTGAACAATTCGAGTGACCTCAGGATCGCCAAATCCCTCCCACCAGCGGTCGAGTGGCGGCGCGGCCAAGCCGGCTTTGCGCGCATCGACCGAGGAAGCTCCATGAAACGGCGATACCGTTACAGAGGGAGCCTTGTACTTCGGCCCGACGGCGCACCCGCCCGCAAGAATGCTGATCAAAACGCAGACCGCGTAAACCGGCGGACGGACGACCGGACGCTTCGCGTCCGCAACACTGCCCAACCTATATGAGCCAAACTCGATCACTCTGCTTTCCCCTACTACCGTAAAGCATTTAGATGACTGTGGTCATCTATACAGATGTTTGATATCATCTAAACGGTACGTCGGGCAAGCGGAAAGTTTTCCGGGGGGACACCCTATGCGTAAATCCAAAGCGGAGACGGCAAAAACACGCGAGCACATTCTGGAGGTCGCCGCCGACCAGTTCATGGCTCACGGCATCAACGACGCAGGGCTCGCGCGGGTGATGAAAGCCGCAGGCCTGACGCATGGCGGCTTCTACCGGCATTTCTCGTCAAAAGACGAACTCGTCGCGGAAGCGTGCCGAAAAGCCTTCAGTTCGCTCACTGCCGACCTTGATTCCGAGGGGGATCTGACGAAAATTGTCGGGGAGTATCTCTCACGCAATCACAGGGACAACCCGCGGACCGGCTGTCCGCTCGCCACCGTCGGCAGCGAACTGGCCCGCTCCGACACGCGAACACGCCGCGAAGCTACTGAGGGCTTTCTTCGAATAGTCCAGGTGATCAGCCGTCGGCTCAAGCGAGGCTCGGCCAAAGAAATCGTGGCGAAAGCCACGGCCATCGCCGCTGCCATGGTCGGCGCCGTAACGCTGGCCCGAATCGTTCCGGACCCGCGTCTTTCGACTTCCATCCTCGCCGCAGCTGAGGCCCAGATCCTCGAGGCGACTCGCAAGATGCGCTGATCAAGTTTTTTCGCGGGTTTCCTTCCCTGACTGTCCCCGTTTGCTCAGATACACTGCCGACCCGCTGCGCGAGTAACCCACTCTGTCCATGTACACGTGCATCAGGAGAATTCCCCGGCCATGCTCGGAATCTCCGTCCGCCGCGGGACTGTTCTCCCATTCTCTTGGGTCAAACCCGTTCCCTTCATCTTTTACGGCGATGAGCAACCCACCGCGCTTTCTCGAACGGCAATGGATGTACACTTCCTTCTCCGGATTCTCCAGGTTGCCGTGAATCACCGCGTTCCCTACGGCTTCAAGGAGCGCAAGCTCCACGTCCTCCTCTTCGCCAGCGACACACTTCGACTTCGTGATTTCTCGCATCAAACGGTCGACGCAAGGCGAAATCGCTTCGATTTTGCTCGGTATGCACCCGCTAATATCCAACTGGCTGGAAGGGAGACATTCCCCGTTGTCCGTCGCTGAGAGCTTGCGCTGTGCCTCCGTTCCTCACGCATGGAAGCACCCCGCAAAAATTAAAAGTAACGGAAAATCCATTCGCGCCTTCGCCGCTTAACGCCGGCGAACCACCGGCAGAGCGGATAAAGAAGCACTAAGCTTGCGATCCACACTGCGTAAACCACGGACAGGCCATAGCCGTATCCCGGTGGCAACCGGAGCTCGGAACCGGATAGCGCCATCAAGTCCTGATGGAGCCAAGTCGCGCCGTGATACTTCACAAGCGAAAACAACACAGCAGCCTCGTGCAGGAGCGGTAGGTGAACCAGGTAGTAGAACATCGGCACATGGCCGAAAGTCTCCATCGGCTGCCACCACGTCGCTCGCGTTTGGTCGAGAATAGCAACCAGGACTAGTCCCGGCCCGAGAGTCATGAGCAAATAGAGCAGCGAGGGCGGATATTTAGTGCAATTCAGGAACGACATCACCGTAAAGACGAGCGTACCCTGGTGCGACCAGTGGGAAGGATCACCGTAGAAATTCAGAGAACGCAGAAATACGAAAAGAGAAACTCCTGCCGCGCCCAGACTTACCAGAATCTTGCGTCGCCGAGTTGCTGGCCAAGTCATGAATTCACCTGCCGCGTATCCCGCCATCATCACGCCGACCCATGGCGCGACGGGATACAACGACGCAATGACATGATGCGCGCCCAGATGAAAGAACGTGGGCTGGTGCAGAGCCCTCCAGGCGTCCTCACCATCGCGCAGCCACGCCGCGTGTGGGCCGTCGAACAGGTTGTGTAACACGATGAGCAGAAGTCCCGCACCCCCGATGACCCGCGGCGGCCACATCGTCACGAAGGCTGCGAGCAGAATCATCGAAACACCGATGACCCAGATGACCTGCAGCCGCGTAAAACCGAAGGAGAAACTGAACGACCAGCCCAGCGGGGAAATCACGAAAATCTCAAGCAAGATGAGCCAAAGACCCCGCGTGGCGAGGTATTTTCTTCTGAACGCCAACTCCTGAGAAGGTGCTGTCTTTGCGCATTCCGGCTGGGTTCCTCGTCCACGACGTGCAGATCAGCCAGGAAAACCGCACCCAGTGAGCGCAAGAGGCGAAAAGCGGCCAACCATGCAAGAACCCCCCTTAAACAAAAGCCCGGGAAAATCCCTGTTTAGGAGTGTCACCAATCATTCTGAACGAGAACACATTGGCGAGCCGGACTTTCGTCAACGTGCCTTTCCGCTCGTACGTTCCGGCCAAAGCCTCCGTGTAGGTCGCCGTCGCCATTCTCTCCTCCACTCACTCAACACGTGCAAACAGCCCCTGCATAACCGCGCAGCGGCGCTGTTCCAGATTCGCGTGCAAATTCCGGATCATCTCGGAAAATTCCGCTCCCATGAGAAGGTGAAGCCCCAACCGCGGAAATCCCGACGTTTTCGACTTGGCGATCATCTTCCCAAGCCGGCTCAAGGCGATTTTGGAGACATCGTTCCAGGCGACCAGGGAAAAACCTGCCCGGAGAATCGCTTCGCGCATCTCGTCAGCAGTTGCGAGATGGCTTGAATCGGAATGGCGAGCCCAAGGTACGGGGAGAAAAATGGGTCCTTCCGTGTACTGCGTCACGTCGTACATGACAAACCGCCCGCCCGGCTTGAGGACCCGCGCGATTTCCTTGTAGAACTTCGCCTTGTCCGCGACGTTCATTGAAGTGTGCTGCGTCCACACCGCGTCGAAGGAATTGTCCGAAAACGGCAACTGCTGGGCGTCTCCCTGGCGAAACTCCACGTACCCCTGGAGTCCCATACGCTCGGATAGCAGAGAGGCTAGCCGGCAATACGCTGCCGTAAGGTCGATTCCGCTGACGCAGCATCCGAATTCCGCGGCGAGATAACGCGCCGGGCCGCCCAGCCCGGAGCCGATATCCAATACGTGCGTTCCCGGCGAGGGAGCCAGCAATCGGGCTAGTTCTTCCGTCGCCTCGGGTCCCCCCACGTGAAACTGATCTAGTTCCGCGACATCCCTTGGAGACAATTTTTTCCCACTAACGAAACCAGATGCCCGCAATTCCTCCTCAACGCGGCGCTCGACATCCGTGCCATCCCCGTAATGCCTCGCGATACTCGTTTGCGCTTCCATCGATTTTCCCTTCACCGGAACTTTCGCGTCATCATTAACGCGTCATGATCTGCGCCCGCAACGCGCAAAGCGCGCGGCATCACTCCATAGGACTCGAATCCGAATCTCTGGTAGAACCTCCAGGCCCTTTCATTTTCGACCGCGACATACAGGTCGACCTGGTCAACTTCCCGGCTGGCCACTTCAAGCACATGATGGAAGAGTGCCGCGGCCAGTCCCGTCCCGCGCTGTCCCTCTGCTACGTACATGTTCCATAGCATTCCGACGTGCCGCCGCTTCGGCATCGTCTGCCGCTGGAATGTCGCAATGGCCTGGAGCCTTCCACTCGCAAAACCGCCGTAGATCCCTTCCCGTTGAAACCGTTCCACCACTTCCTCTAGGCTGCGTGCCGATTCTTCCTCGTAGTCGGCCGCGAATGCCTCCGGCGCAGATCGCAACGCCTCCAGAAAGATCGCCTGATACTCCGAAGCGTCCCGCGGACCAAGCTGGCGAATTTCAGTTCCACTCATCGGTGCTGGCCGCTTTCCCGTGAAAGGGTCACTGGATCTTCCGCTCCGCGGACCGGTTCTCGACTGTGGCCAGCGTCTCGGAAATGACTCGTCCTTCCCGCCATTCGCGTCGGGCAGTCCAACGCCAGCTTCGGGACCCCATCTCTGAACTTGCCGTCTCAAGGAGCCACGTAGATCGAGTCTCTCCATTCTCTGCTACGACGGACTCTTTCAGCTCAAATCGCTCGATCTGCACGACATCCAGTTCTGTCACCACGTGAAGCGGAACGAGAACCTGAAGCAGTCGCTCGCGATTGGCACTTTGACCTGAGACACTTCCAGCCTCGTCGCCCGCAATAATCGTGACTCCCTCGTCGTAGAAACGATCAAACAACTCGACGAAGCACTCCCAACCCTCCCGGATCTCGGTGGCCAGAATCGCCTGGTTCAGCCGCGCCTCCCAATCCGCGCACTCCCGTCGACCCGGTTTTCGAAAGGACTCATGTCTCATCGGCTCGTCTCCGCTTTCAGCCGCAGGGCACCCGTTACCTTTAGCGGTCTGTCGTCATCTAAATAGATGTTTAATATCATCTAAACGTCACGATATTCAAGCCAAAAAGTTTTCAAGTCCGGAGAATCGAACCATGCGTAAGTCAAAAGCAGAAACCGCCAAAACACGCGAGCGCATACTCGAGGCGGCGAGCGCCCAGTTTCTGAGCCACGGAATAACGGATGCTGGTCTCGCTCGGCTGATGCGCGCTGCCGGGCTCACCCACGGCGGTTTCTACCGCCATTTCGCCTCCGAGGATCAACTCGTTGCCGAAGCCTGCAGTCAGGCGGTTCTGTCGCTCACCTCCGGCCTTAAATCCCGAATCGAGGGGAGGCCTCCCGATCAAGCGCTACCGCTGCTCGTCGGCAATACATATCCCGCAGTCACAAAGACCAGCCGGCGGCCGGTTGTGTCCTTCCCGCACTCGGGAGTGAACTGGCGCGCGCGGATGCCACGACACGGGAAGCCGCCACGGAAGGTTTCCTGGGCCTCTCCCGGTTGATTGCCGGGCAGCTCAAGAACATGCCCGCCAAAAGGGCCGAAGTGCAGTCTGTGGCGATCGCCGCAGCCATGGTCGGTGCCATCACGCTCGCCCGCATCGTCCCGGATTCACGAATTTCCAATTCCATCCTCGTGGGCACCCGGGACCACATACTCAAATCCGTGCGACGGAAGCGTTAGCGGCCTCTAGGTCGTCTGGTTCGCTTCGCCGCGAAATGATCCGTGCCAAATTCATTCCGCTCTATGACCGATTTTGCAAATGCTCGACCCAGGCACGCAGTTGCGCCAGATGGTGACCTCTGTGGCGCACACACTGCGAGCGAACGATCCGGGCGAGTGGAAAAGTCTCATCCATCTCCTCCGGAGCGTCTCGCAGAGCCGATACGATTTCTGTCCGCGCGCGGCTGAATTGCTCTCGCAATTGCGGAACCAGCGTCGCACGGTTCGCGACCGTCACCTCCCGGTTGATCTCCTCAGCCTCTTCCAAGGTCCTCTTCCTCGGAGACCACGTGCCGGCCTGGAGTTCGCGTACCTGCTCCGCCGCGCCCTGCTCCCAATGCGCCAGATGCCCCAGCAAGTCCTTAGTGGACCATTCCCGCGTCACGCCGACCACCTGCATCTGCTCCTCGCTCAGCGCGTCAAAACGCGAGAGCAGCTCGTTGAAAATACGGCTTTCCTCCTGGATCAGCATCGACGTTTTCAACATTTAGGTCCCTTGCTGGCCCACCGACGCCAGGCCCTCTATTCGTTCTGCGATGACGTGGGAGCCGAGAAAATCGGTTGCCTGACCACTTAACCGAGAAATGCGCGTCGGTTTGCCTCTAGGAACTCGGGGAAACTGGTGGGGCGCTTGCCACCAATCTTGAGGACGAGATCATTGGTACCAGCAAAAACCCCATTCTGATGATCTTTGGCAATTTCCTCGAGGTGTTGCCAGAGAGTGTCGGTATTATGTCCGTGTTTCAGTGCCGGGTTTCCCTTTTCATCCAGAGATTCCGCCCCTTTCGCCACGAGTTTTTTCAACTCCCACGCGTCGATCTGTTCATAGGCCACAGACTTGCCGACGACCTTTCCGATCTCAGCTGCGATCTCTGCGAAGGTATATTCCTTCTCTCCATACAACGGGTAAACTTTACCCTTGTGCTCTTCTGGAGACAGCAGGATGTTGGCAATCACCCGCGCCTGATCCTCCGCAGCAATGGGAGCATGTTTTCCGGTTCCAAATGGAAGCCTAAGTGTTCCCGTCTTAATTAGGTCTGACCATTACAACGCCCACTCGGAGAATAGAGTCGGTCGAAGATGGGTAGTCGGTACACCTAACCAATTGAAGATCTGCTCGGCGATCCAGTGATCCTGAGCTGCGTGGCTCTTGGCTTCACGTCGCGCAGAAATTTGGGACATATTCACAATTGCGGACACGCCAGCTTCCTTCGCCGCCTGAACGAAGTACGCTCTCGCCTGATGAATGCCAGGCATGATCGGGTAGACGAAATACGCTCCCTGTACACCTTCAACTGCTTTCCGCACGGCCTCAAAGTCCAACAAATCTCCGACAACCAATTCAGCGCCTAATGTCTTAAGGGTTGCCGACCGCTCGTCTCGGCGATGAACATACGCTTTGACCCGTGTTCCCGCCTCTAACAGGAATTTCACAGTTTTTCCTCCTGTTGCGCCCGTTGCGCCAGTCACCAGAAACTTGCTTGACATAAAACCATCCTCCGACAATGAACTTGTTTCGTACGTAGATTTAGATTATGGTCGCCCTCTAACGGTTTCACGTTCTTGCTTAAATTGTGGGACGGTACAGGAAGAACTTGACTCCGGGCGTGCTGCTGGCGAGCGGAGGACGGACACAGCGGGATCAGGTTGCAGGGAGAAACCAGCACGAGTTCTTCCTGCCGCAATTGTTGCCGATAAAGAAATGAGGGGCGGCAAACTGCCGCCCCTCTGTGTTTAGATTGCTAGACTGCTTTCTTTGCGGCTTTGCCTGTGTCGCGCCGGACCAGCCCGGATAAAGCAGGAGTTCACCGCCAAGGAGAAGGCGAAAAAGACGGCGTAGCCCGCCTCGTCGATGTAGTGGATACGCGCTCCATTCAGAGTCACGAACCGGTGCTCGACCGGGAACAGCTCCCTCGGCACTTCAAACGGCAGGGCCATGGGTCCGCCGTCCGCTACTTGTGCGGGTCGGCTTTAACGCGTTCCAGGCGCGGACTGATGGCGCGGATGCGATCTTCGAGCGTAGTGAGCGGAGTAACGCTGGTTTCCAGCAACGGCCAAACCGGGAGGCTTTCCAAGATTCCGTCCAGTTCCAGCGGGGAGGCCGCCTCGACGATCATCGCGATGCCAATCGTTCCGCTCATCGGTCCGCCAGGATTCTCTTTTCCCCACGCAGTTTCCTGAACATCTCCACCGACGGGAAGATGTAGTTTTCAACCAGCGTGATTTCGGCTTCAGGGCTCGTGGGACGGCTCTGAGCGACGAGCTTCATCTGTACGAGATATTGCATGTTGATTGCTTCTCCTTTTCCCTCGTTTGTTAAGATGTCATCCACCATCTACACGATTCGCTTGTTTTGGGGGCTAGCACGTTCAGTCTCGGAAGCGGTGACCGGCACACCACCGCTGACTCAATATGAGCCGAAGTCGTAATCCGGCCCTCTTGGCAAGCTGAAGCCTAGTGAGTCCCGCCCTCTCTCTGTAAAATTTAACTGTCCTGCCGAGCGCACGCCCCATGGTGGCGTCATCGTCGCCGGTCCATTTCGCCACGAATTCCATATCCTCTGCCGAAGGCATTTTCTTTGCTCTGAACGCTTCGAAGACGCGGACGAAGGCGATCTTTGCCGTCGCACAGACTGACTTGATTCTTACCGTGCCGCGCAGATTGGCAAAGATCACTGCGGTCATGGCTGGTATACGCGTCGTGGAAGCGCCTCGTGAGATCAAGTCCTTTCCGTATTTCATGGCATGGCATCCGCGACGCACCAATGAACCTGCTCACAAATGGTTTCATGAACAACTGCGGTCGGCTGTTCGGACCGTCTGAGCAATTCGAAGCTGATGCCAGCTTGACTACCATTCGCATCTCCAGTTACATTCCCGCCATGTTCAAGGATTCTGCCCTCCGTCTTCTCATTTACGACGAAATCGTTCGCACGGGTGAGACACCAGTCGTTGTCACGCTTGCGCGTCTGGTCGGTGCCTCTCTGGACGATGTTCGCGCTTCCCTCCGCCGTATGCACGACGCGCATATGCTGGTGCTGCAACCCACAGGCGAAATCCTGATGGCCAACCCGTTCTCGGCTGTACCTACGCCGTTCCTTGCCGAAGTCGGTGGCCGCAGCTGGTTTGGCAATTGCATTTGGGACGCTCTAGGCATCATCGCCACGCTTCACGCCGATGGTCGTGTGCTTGCCTCCTGCGGGTCTTCCGGCGAAAGGATGGAGTTGTCGGTGAACGACGGGGTGTTTGCTGGCGAAGGCATTGTTCACTTCGCTCTCCCCGCTCGCCGATGGTGGGAAGATATTGTCTTTAATTGAAAGACCATGCTCCTCTTCCGGTCGGAAGAGATGGTGGACCGCTGGTGCCGCAATTGGGGTCTGCCACGCGGGGCGATCCTCTCACCTGCAACCTGCTGGGCGTTGGCGCGTGAATGGTATCACGACCGCCGCGACCGACAATGGCGTCGCCGAACCGTGGACGAAGCCCACGCCTTGTTTAATCGGCTCGGCCTGACCGGGGATTTTTGGAAACTGAACTAGAGCCGGGCTGGACGGTCGTGGCGAACCGTTCAAAGACTACTTGCTCATTCGCCGATTTGAAATGGCAGCCAGAGTTCTATAGCGCCCTAAGACGAAAGATTTGGAGTCCGTACACAGGATTGCTGTCTCGGCGTTCTAGTCTAAAGGAAAATTTCTGAGTTCGGAGTTGCTTTGCGATTTCGTCCTGGACGTTTGCCGGTAGCCACGAAGTAGCCAACCGCGGTTATCGTGACCATCGGCGCGCATTATAGCGGAGCGAGCGTTAGCGCGGGACCCTCGGCGGTCTCACCTAGCGAAAACAGCAGCGTGATGGGTCGATTCTAACGGGTGATGGCAGCAAATCAGGGGCAGGCTCGCCGCCGTGCGGAGGGATTGTCAGGCCCGCGGTGAGCGGGTAAACCACGACTTGTGCTCGGGCAGAATTAGGCACAAAGCGCCCATCAGGATGATCGGAATCATCTCATTTACGGAAGCCCACTGTTCTAGGACGTAGTGGCCAAATTCCAATGTCACAAAATAGAGGCACCAGATGTGCGTAAAAAAGCGTTTCAGGGGCGTGTACAAGAGACCCAGGCCAATGGCGAGCTCCATATAAGGCGTCAAAAAGAGAAACCCGTCGACGAAGAAGCTTGGCAGGTGAATGCGGAGCTGCGGGTTTCGGAACAGCTCGCCGTAGTAATGAAAGAAAGCGCCGTGGCTGAAGAATTTGCTGATGCCTGCCGTGCATAGGGTCACGACCATTGCAAAGCGTATCAGGCGTTCCGCGTCCTTCAGTCGACCTTCATCCAGTGTCATGCTGTGTGTCCTTTCGCATTTTGCAGTGGACAGTCCCTTTCCGAGGTTGCTTTGACCGCCCCCGTGGGGGCGGTCAAAGCAATCATCATCCAGCCGGAGCTCGGCCCCAACAAAAGTGCGAAAAATACCGGACACTACCAACGAATATGGAAATTCCCCAGGTATCTTCTGTCTTAGTTATTGACTTTGATCTTCCGAAAGAATGGCTTTTCGGCCGAAGTAGCTGATCAGGTAAAAGGATACTCCGAGCGATATGACATCCTTGAAAAGGAACAAGCCCAAAAAACTCATGTACCTCATACCGTGAATTCCGGGAACGGAAATAATCGCACCGGGGGTAGTTATGACCATAGTGCTGGTTATAAAGAACATGAGTGTTGTGATGAATCCGCCTATGATACCGGCTTTAGGCCTCATATAGCCTGCGATAAACAATATCGCCGCAGCGATCTCAGTAAGGCCGATGATATCGGAGCAGATATAAGGGCCGAATAATTTAAAGTGCCACCAGATCAGCGGGCTGTTAGAAACCAAAGGAACTATCCCTTCGGCTCCGGGAGCAGTCATCTTATAAGACCCTGCCCAGAGAAGCATAACAATCATGCCGATACTGGTG
>WNEZ01005983.1_pt1 | contig 10684 bp, 7 predicted proteins | sample 5400521 | NCBI WGS metagenome assembly WNEZ01 (sample SAMN13153339, study PRJNA577476) | soil metagenome | isolation source: 120 cm saprolite under Douglas fir tree site 2 hole 1 replicate 1 | place: USA:California | collected 2015-04-18
AAGCATCAGGCCATCGGCGCGCTTAACACCACCTGGAACGACGACGGTGAAGCGCTCGTCGACATGACTTGGCCAGCCCTGGTTTTTGGCGCAGCCGCCAGTTGGCAGCCCGGCGAATCCAGTATCGATGACTTCAAGAAGAGCTATGACTGGACCTTCTACCGTAATGAAGGTGACACTTTTTCCGGCGTGATGGAGAATCTCGATCGCGCTCATACGCTTCTCGCCGGAGTCAAACTGAACAACGCGAGCCACGAGCTTTTCTGGTCTGATCCATTCAGCGAAGCTGGCGCCAACACCGCTGCCGAAGCGCTGCCTATTGCTCACGACTTGCGCATCAGCGTTGAGCACGCCACAGAAACGCTTATGCGGGATCGAGCTAAGGCTCACCTCCACGCCGAGACACTCGATGACATGCTGCTTGCCGCCTGGCATCTGGACACGCTGGGGCTGAAGATCGAGTTCACATGCGAAATCAGCCGGTTCTACTGGGACGCTTATCAGAATCAGACGGACGAAACACGTGCGCAACACGACTTGGACGAAATCGTTGACATCAACGGGCGGTTAGAGAGCCTGCGTGACGCGATCACCGAGCTGCGCAAGACGTACGCGGAAGGCTGGGCACGCGAGAATCATCCCTACTGGCTGGACAACGTTCTGGTTCGCTACGACAATCTGGCGGCGGAGGTGCAAGCGAAAATCGTCGCGGTCCAAGCGGCCCAACGTCAGTATTGGAATACCAAAACTTTGCCGCCTCCGGAGCAGTTGGGATTTTTTCTAAAGTGATTCGGGTGTCATCTTGAGCGAAGCGAAAGACCTACGCATTGCGGCAGCCAAGGACATGGGTCCTTCGCTTCGCTCAGGATGACAACGTGGAAGCGGTTAGTGAAACTTATGTTCTCCCAGCGCACGAACTGGCGGCTCAGTCCGAACGCTCTTACGCGCGCGATAGAGGAAGCGCGCGCTTCGGGACAACAGATTCTGGATCTCACGGTCTCTAACCCGACCGCGGCTGGCGTTCACCCCGATTCTGAAGTCGTGCTCGCCGCCCTCGCCAATCCGGAAGCGATGCGTTACGACCCGCAGCCGCGTGGTCTGCTGGCGGCACGCCAAGCCGTGTGCCGCTACTATCGCGAGGCGCACGAGGTTTTCGATCTCGATCCCGAACGCCTGATTCTGACCACCAGCACCAGCGAAGCCTACTCGTACGTCTTCCGATTGCTTTGCAATCCCGCCGACGAGATTCTTGTACCCAAGCCGAGTTACCCGCTGTTCGAGTTTCTTGCCGATCTCGCCGACATTAAACTCGTTCCGTATCCGCTGCTCTACGATCACGGCTGGCAAATCGATTTCGATTCTCTCTACAAGGCGGCTACCGCCCAGACGCGGGCCGTGATTCTTGTCCATCCCAACAACCCGACTGGCTCCTACGTGTCCGCGTCGGAAGCCTCGGCGCTCAACGCTTTCTGCCGCGACTACGGTCTGGCTCTGATCGTGGACGAAGTTTTTCTCGACTACGCGCACGACGGCGCGTCCCGTCGCAGTTTCGTGACGAACGCCGATGCGCTCACCTTCACCCTCAGCGGAGTGTCGAAGATTTCCGCTCTCCCGCAGATGAAACTTGCTTGGGTCGCGACCAGCGGTCCGGAAGAAATGGTTGCCCAAGCGGGAGCACGCCTCGAAATCGTCGCCGATACCTTTCTCTCCATGAACGCTCCCGTCCAGCTTGCCGGCCCGGTGTTGCTCGATCAGCGCAAACACATCCAGCCCATTCTTCTCGATCGCTTGCGCGTGAATCTTGCGGAACTCGATCGCCAGCTCGCGGGACGTCCGTCGTGCTCGAGGCTGCTGGTCGAGGGCGGATGGTACGTTATACTTCGCGTTCCCGCCGTCGAGAGTGACGAAGATCTGGCGATTCGCTTGTTGCGCAAGGCTAGAGTGAGCGTGCATCCCGGCCATTTCTACGATTTTCCAAACGAAGGCCATCTCGTGCTGAGCCTGATCACCGAGCCAGCGGAGTTTCGCGAAGGCGTTGCGCGACTGTTGCAGGTTGTGGAGTAACGGGCGTGTCGCGAGCCCGCCCTGAGCGAAGTCGAAGGGTTCCGCCGGGCGGGGGACGATCGGCTCTCCATCGGCAAACACCGCGCTGGATCACATCGCCCTCGTGTTATTCTTCTCGCCGCTTCCTGAGCAGGGAGAATTCATGTCGATAAGCCGTCGCGGATTTCTAGTTTCTGCAATCGCGGCATCAGCGGCAACGGGCCTCAACGCGCAAGACAAATCCAAAGGCGATGCTCACCGCCCCGCTGACCCGTCCGGCCCCGCCAAGCGGCCAATCATCATCTGCGCCAACAACGGCGTCAAATATCTCGACGATGCCTTCGCTTTCGTGAAGAGCGGGGGCGACACGCTGGACGCTGCTCTCCGCGTTGTGAAGGGACCGGAAGATGACCCAAACGACGACAGCGTCGGACTCGGTGGCATTCCCAACGAAGAAGGCGTGGTGGAACTCGACGCCTGCTGCATGCACGGGCCCAGCCGCCGCGCCGGATCGGTGGGCGGCGTCCGTAACATCAGGAATGTTGCGGCCGTTTCCAAAGCTGTGATGGAGCACACCGGCCACGTCATGCTCGTCGGCGAAGGCGCGGAACGATTTGCCGTCGCCATGGGTTTCCCGCGAGAAAATCTGCTCACCGAACGCTCGCGCAAAATCTGGCTGCTGTGGAAGGAACATCATTCGACCGACGACTGGTGGGGGCCAGGATTGGCCGACCCGCACTGGCAGCCGCCATCGTCATTACCAACGACGTCACCTGCGACATCACCCACGACCGAACCGCAATCGGAACTTTGGGAACAACAGATCGAACGCCTGGAAGAGCACGCCGCCCGGCTTGGCATCGAACCGGAATTCCGCATGGCCGCCGTCCGCCGCGTCCTGTTTCCACCGACCGGGACCATACACTGCTCCGCGCTCAACGACAAAGGTGAAATCTCCGGCTGCACTACCACCAGCGGCCTCGCGTTCAAACTCCCCGGACGCTGCGGCGATTCTCCGATCATCGGCGCCGGTTGCTACACCGATCAAGACGTGGGCTCGGCCGGCGCCACCGGCAGCGGGGAAGAGAACATCAAGGTCGCCGGAGCGCACACCATCGTCGAGAACATGCGGCACGGCATGTCGCCGCTCGAAGCCGGCATGGAGACCCTCAAGCGCATCGCCCGCAACTACAACAACGACATGAGCAAGCTCAAGTTCGTCGACATGACCTACTACATCCTGCGCACGGACGGCGCCTACGCCGGCGTGTCCCTCTGGGAGGGCTCTTCGAAGAAACGACACCAGATCGCCGTCCACGACGGCGCCAAGCGATCCGAGTTCACTGTCGCGCTATTCAAAGGGGCCTCTCATAGTTTCCCGCCCTTTCCCGTCGTACTGCCAAAGGAGCTAACGGAGGATTCGACGTACTACAAATAGGAAAGTCGGCGTGGCCACAAACTGTCGCTTCCACCTGATCCGCACGGGTGTACAATCATCTCGTCAGGACCGCAGCTTCGTTGGACTTTCCCGCATCCGAGGCTCGAAAATGAATGTTCACGTCAGTTACAAGGTCCACAAAACTCCCGACATCGAAAAAGAAGTCAGCCACCAGATCGAGAAGATCCAGAAGCGCCTTCATGTCTTCCGGCCCGAACTGGTCCATCTGAAGGCCGTCATCGATCAGAATTCGGCGCGCGAGGGAGCGCTCGCCTCCTTGAATCTGCGCTTGCCCTCGGGCCAGCTCGCGGTCGAGGAGAAGGCGCCTACTCCGACCGCGGCCATCAAAGCAGCCTTTGACGAACTCATCCAGCAGATCGGCCGGCATAAGGAACTGCTCCGCTCCAGCCACAAGTGGCGTCGCTGGCGCGGAGGGGCACAGGAATCTCGCGAACCCGGCGTTCCTTTCGAGCAGACACTGGCAGCGGTTCTGCCGCCCACCATTTCCGCCGATGACATCGGTTCCTATGTGAATGTCAATCTTGGCCGCCTCGAACGTTTCGTGGACCGCGAACTCTACTTCCGCCGCGCCGACGAGGAGATTCCGGACGACGGTCTCTCGACCTCCGAGGTCGTGAATGAAGTCATCGCCCGAGCTCTCGGCGACCACGACCGCCCGGAAAAACTGTCGCTCGAACCGTGGCTTTACCACCTTGCCCTGCAAGCCATGACCGAGATGACGGCGCGTCTCCACGAATTGGAGTCTCCCGCGCATCTGCATCTCGAGGACAGTCGCCGCCGGCAAAATGTGCAAGCCTCCGACGAAGTCGGCCTCCAGTTCCATCAACCGGATGAGGGTTGGACGCGCGAAAGCGCCATCCCCGATCGCCGCGTGTCAACTCCTGAACAGGCCGCTTATTCCGACGAAATGATTGCCCTGGTGCAAGCCGCACTCCGCGGCGCCAGCCGCACCGATCGCGAAGCCTTTCTCCTCTACGGTATCGAGGGCTTCTCGCTCGGCGAAATTGCCGCCATTACCGGCCGGCATCTGGAGGCCGTGCGCGAGTCCGTGCAGCGGGCGCGCGACTGCGTTCGCGGAGCACCTTCCGTAGCCCACGAGTTTCACAAAGAACTCTTAGTCAAAGCTCGAACCTAAGAACACAGTTCAAGGAGCATTCGAGATGATGACCCGGGACGAAATCCGTGAGTTGGCGGCTTTTCAAGCGGACGAAACCAAAGGGGCGTGCGCCCTAAGTTTTTACTTTCAGCCCGATCCTCCGCAGGATCGTTCCCATCGCCGCGAGGCCATCATCGCCAAGGATGTGGTTAAGCAGGTTCTGAAAAGTGCTGCCGGTAATGGCAAGAACGGATCCCTTCACGCCGACCTTGATCGCATCCTCGATGTGGCGACGAACCTGCGCGGCCATGCCCGGGGAAAGGCAGTCTTCGCTTGCGCCGCTCACAAGTTTTGGAAGGAGTACGAACTGCCCCCGCATCTCGGGGCCACCCACATTTACCTCCAATCTCGCTTTCAGTTGAAACCGCTGGCTGCTTTGCTGGGGGCTCAACCCGCGCTCTGCGTTGCCATGGTCGACCGCCAGCGCGCGCGTTTCTTCGATCTTCGCCTTGACGACCTGCGCGAACGCGGAGCCATTGTCCACATGCTCTCGCGCAACGCCGCGAGCTATGGCTACAACGGCTACGAAGGCGGCCACGCCGAACGCCGTGTGGCCGAGGAAGCGCTCCAGCACTTCAAGGCGGTCTCCGAACGGTTGCGGACCGACTTCGAGAAAGGGATCTGGGAGCGGCTCATCGTGGGTTGCCAGGACGCCAGCTGGTCCGAGTTCGACGGCCACCTTCACCCTTACGTTAAACAGCGCCTGATTGGCCGCTTTTCAGCCGACGTTGCCAGCGTTTCGAACGAACAGATTCGTGATCACTCCGGGGCTGTCCTTAATCAATGGATCACGAAACGCGCCTCAACCAAAGCCCGCGAGGCGGTGGCGTTCGCCAAGGCCAACGGGCGCGGCGTCACCGGCCTCCGCCGTGTGTTGCAAGCGCTGGAGACTGGGGAAGTGCAGACTCTGTTCCTCACCGAAAACTATTCTGCCCAAGCCGTCCAGTGCCCGCACTGCGGCCACCTCGACGCCCACCTGATCCGGTCGTGCGTGGCGTGCGGACGCGGCACTCGCGAACTCACCGACGTCTGCGACGCCATCATCCCCATCGCCATCCGTCGCGACATCGAATTGTTCTATCTAAAGGAGCACAGCGATCTGGACCGCGCCGGCAATATCGCGGCGCTCCTGCGCTTTCGCTCCGATCAGAGGACGGGACAGAGCGCGGCGGCGTCGTAGGGAGCCCGGGTTTCTAGCGCTTGTGTGGGGACGGGGCTTTGCCCCGTCCTACCGGGGCGGAGCCCCATAAGCGCTAACTTAAGCTTCCAGATGACAGCCGATGCTCAACGCGTCATGGCGGAGTGACAGTGCCCTAGATGGTTCGCCTCCGGTTTGGCGACAAGTTTCTAAGTGCCCTTTTGCAGTGTGACGAATCGGTCACACCACAGGTGGGATACTGCGCTCGTCCCTCGACGACATCGATTGAGCCGCGAGGAATGAATGGTCTGATGATTCAGCATGCGGAGTTTAAGGTAGGAGTGGGCAGGTTTCGGACTGGAAGTAGCGTAGGCACTCCTCGGCAGTGAAGGCGCGGGTGATGCGGCTGCGAGCTAAGTTGAGCAATTCCCGGAGGTCGAGCGCGTGGACCTGAACGGTCCCGTTCGCATTGGCGGTGGCGAGGCGCTTGCCATCGGGGCTGAAGGCCACCTTGTTAACAGAGCCCGAGTGGCCGCGCAGGGTCAGCAATTCCGTGCCTCTCTCCGCGTCCCACACCTTCGCCGTCTGGTCCTCGCTGGCGGTGGCGAGGCGCTTGCCGTCGGGGCTGAAGGCCACCTTGTTAACAGGGCCCGAGTGGCCGCGCAGGGTCAGCAATTCCTTGCCGCTCTCCGCGTCCCACACCTTCGCCGTATGGTCCTCGCTGGCGGTGGCGAGGCGCTTGCCATCGAGGCTGAAGGCCACACCCCTAACCCAGTTCGAGTGGCCGCGCAGGGTCAGCCCTGGCAATTCCCTGCCGCTCTCCGCGTCCCACATCTTCGCCGTCGTGTCAGTACTGGCGGTGGCGAGGCGCTTGCCGTCGGGGCTGAAGGCCACACCGTCAACAAAGCCTGAGTGGCCGCGCAGGGTCAGCAATTCCTTGCCGCTCTGCGCGTCCCACACCTTCGCCGTCGTGTCATTACTGGCGGTGGCGAGGCGCTTGCCATCGGGGCTGAAGGCCACACCGCGAACTTTGTCCGAGTGGCCGCGCAGGGTCAGCAATTCCTTGCCGCTTTCCGCGTCCCACACCTTCGCGGTCGTGTCATTACTGGCGGTGGCGAGGCGCTTGCCATCGGGGCTGAAGGCCACACCGCGAACTTTGTCTGAGTGGCCGCACAGGGTCAGCAATTCCTTGCCGCTCTCCGCGTCCCATACCTTCGCCGTATGGTCCCCACTGGCGGTGGCGAGGCGCTTGCCATCGGGGCTGAAGGCCACACCGTCAACAAAGCCTGAGTGGCCGCGCAGGGTCAGCAATTCCTTGCCGCTCTCCGCGTCCCACAGCCTCGCCGTCTGGTCCGCGCTGGCGGTGGCGAGGCGCTTGCCATCGGGGCTGAAGGCCACCTTGTTAACAGGGCCCGAGTGGCCGCGCAGAGTCAGCAATTCCTTGCCGCTCTCCGCGTCCCACACCTTCGCCGTCTGGTCCACACTGGCGGTGGCGAGGCGCTTGCCATCGGGGCTGAAGGTCACGCCGTGAACAGAGCTCGAGTGGCCGTGCAGGGTCAGCCCCGGCAATTCCTTGCCGCTCTCCGCGTCCCACATCTTCGCCGTCAGGTCCTCACTGGCGGTGGCGAGGCGCTTGCCATCGGGGCTGAAGGCCACACAGTCAACAGCGCCCGAGTGGCCGCGCAGGGTCAGCAATTCCTTCCCGCTCCGCGCGTCCCACAGCCTCGCCGTTTGGTCCGCACTGGCGGTGGCGAGGCGCTTGCCATCGGAGCTGAAGGCCACGCCGTTAACAGGTTCCGAATGGCCGCGCAGGGTCAGTAATTTCTTGCCGCTCTCCGTGTCCCACACCCTCGCCGTCGTGTCATTACTGGCGGTGGCGAGGCGCTTGCCATCGGAGCTGAAGGCCACGCCGGAAACAGGTTTCGAGTGGCCGCGCAGGGTCAGCAATTCCTTGCCGCTCTCCGCGTCCCACACCTTCGCCGTTTTGTCATTACTGGCGGTGGCGAGGCGCTTGCCATCGGGGCTGAAGGCCACACAAGAAACAGGTTTCGAGTGGCCGCGCAGGGTCAGCAATTCCTTGCCGCTCTCCGCGTCCCACACCTTCGCTGTCTGGTCCACACTGGCGGTGGCGAGGCGCTTGCCATCGGGGCTGAAGGCAACAGCTTGAACAAAGCCCGAGTGGCCGCGCAGGGTCATACTTACCCGAGAAGACAAGATCGCCTCATGCAGTGCCTCTTCCGCAGCGGGCAGAGGAGGTTGCCCAAATCGAAGCGTGGCGTTCACCGCCTGCATGCCCAGAAGGATGCTTTTCTCAGGATCCTCGCTGAGACTTTCAGTCGAGAGCGCGGCCAACTCCCTCGCTTTGGACTCGCGCGCATTTCGTTGAGCAACGGCGGTTTCTTCTTTGGCCAGCCCCTCCTGTCTCTTCGCATAAACTGCCAATCCGACGGCAATCAGAAACGCGATTACAACGGCTCCAATGACGATTCTCTGCAGCTTAGTTGCTGAGTGGCGGCTAGCCAGGATGTATTGCGATTGTAGAGTGGTGGGCTTGGGATCTTTTTCGGAGCTCTTGGCTACCCACCGTTCGGCCTCGCGCAGCTCTTTGCCGTGAAGAAGGAAGCTGTTGTCTTTTCCCTCCCTTTCCCACTCTTTGGCCCGGGTTAGTAGGCGGGTATGTGCTTTAACCCAAGCTAGATCAGTATCAAGAGCCGCGATGAGCGTCGCAAATCTTGCTTCGAAGGTGTCGTCATCACTGAAATCTATCCATTGAAACTTACCGAGAGCTTCTGGAACCGCATTATCCGGCACGTATCGGCGAACGATCGGGAACATCCGCTTGTTGTTAGCTACCGCGTGATCGATCTCTTTCCGGCAGTTGGGCGAAGTAACCGAGTCCGGACTGATCACGAAGATAAAGTTTTCCGCAGCTTCGATATTCGTCAGAATTTCCTGCTGCCACTCCGCCGTCAGCGGAATGTCTTTCCAGTCAATCCAGGCTTCACGTTTCTGAGCGGCGAGGGCGTCGCTAAGCTTGCGGACGAAATCCTTGTCCCTGCGGGAATACGACGTGAAGACTTGAGCCACGGTGTCCCATCCTCACACATTTCGCGTTTTGGGCTGCCCCACATGTTACTGCCTCTTCAGTTGTTTGTTCTTCTTTTTCATTATTTTCCACAGCGCCGCCGAAACCGTTGTATGTGGCATAGCGGCCGATGACCTGCAGAGTTGCCGTGGTCAGAGGCTCTCATCTTTTTTGCGATGCTTCCTCGACCGTGGCATACTCCGAGAGGTTAGCTTTTGGGACGTTAGAAAAGTCGCTTAAGTTATCGCTTATGGGCGGAGCCCCGCTTCCACACGTGAATATAGTCTGACTGACGCAGTGGTGAATTGCCTCGGCCTGAGCGAAAATCAGATTATGATCCACAAGATCCTTCCCGTCGGCCCGCTGCGATGTAATTGCTCGATCATCGGCGATGAGACCACGCACGAAGCCATGGTCATCGATCCTGGCGACAATATTGAAGACATTCTCGCCATCGTCCGCCACCACAAGCTGGAAGTGAAGCAGATCGTCATCACCCACGCCCACATCGACCACGTGGGCGGAGCGATGAAGCTGCGCGCGCTGACTGGCGCCCCAATCCTGCTCAATCAGAATGACTACGACCTGCTGAAAATGCTAGACGTGCAGGCCACGTGGATCGGCGTCGCCGCGCCGGGCGAAGTTGCGATTGAGGCGAGTATCGCAGATGGCGACTCGCTGCGGACCGGCAACCTGACGGCGAACGTGCTCCACACGCCCGGCCACACCGAGGGCAGCGTCTGCCTGTATTTTCCCGCGGAAAAATTACTGATCGCCGGCGACACGTTATTCGCCCGCAGCATCGGACGCACCGATCTTCCCGGAGGATCGTTCGAGAAGATCATGCGCTCCCTGCACGACCGAGTCCTCACCCTGCCCGATGACACGGTCGTGATTCCAGGCCATGGCGCAAGAACGACCATAGGAGAGGAAAGGGAAGAGAATCCCTTCCTGGTGGGGTGACCGCGCGGCAAGTCATACAATGGAGCGACGGGCGTCTCGCGAGCCTGCCTGCTTTGCCGAAGCCCCGAGCGAAGCCGAGGGGGAAGTCGAAGGGTCCAGCAGTGTGGTTGCCGGGCAGGGGCGCCCAGCTCTCCACCAGCAAATTATTTCTGTGTCGGCGCTTGGTTTTGCGGAACGCTTGGCGGTGCGGAAGGCGCTGCTGGCTGCGATTTCGTTTGCGCCGGCTTCACTCCCGAAAGCACGGATGTGGGCCCGGTTCGGCGCGCCGCAAAAATCGAAAGCGTGATCGACGTGACCATGAATATGATCGCCGACCAGGTCGTCGCCCGGGAAAGAACCGAAGCCGCGCCCCGTGGGCCAAACGCCGTCTGGCTGCCCTGACCGCCGAAAGCCGCGGCCAGGTCGCCGCTCTTTCCGCTCTGCAGCAACACCACCGCAATCAGAAACAGGCAAACGATAACGTGAATCACTGTGATCAAAATGGTCATTTCGAAAAAAACTCCGTTCGGGCCGCGACCCGAGTTAAAATCCCGATTCTTCCGTCAGCAATACGCTGGAATCGATACGCTGGTGCGGAAGGGGGTCAACTAAGCTAGGCTATTGATAACGCCTAACTTATTCATTTCGCATCGGGCTTAACGTCCCCGATGCCCAACCATCCCAATTCGATTGTACGTTGATTGTACGGTGCAAGCACTGTCGAAGGGAAGCCCGCGCCGCCGTTTTCTTTCGCAGCCCTCCTGTGCTATGTGGTCGCCAATTCCTTCTGCATCTCTTCCAGAGTAAAGCCTTTGGTTTCAGGATACACCAACAGAACCACGAAGAATTGCACGGCCATCA
>WNEZ01010257.1_pt1 | contig 10679 bp, 3 predicted proteins | sample 5400521 | NCBI WGS metagenome assembly WNEZ01 (sample SAMN13153339, study PRJNA577476) | soil metagenome | isolation source: 120 cm saprolite under Douglas fir tree site 2 hole 1 replicate 1 | place: USA:California | collected 2015-04-18
TGCTTGGCTTTACCAGCAGAGGATCTGAGTACGCGAGACGTAGTCGAAGGCATTGTGCTTGTCGACATTCTGATCAAGGTGTTGAGTCTGAGAGTTACAGACGATGGCGCTTAAAGCGATGGGTGACGTGTCGAATCGATAGAGCCGAGTAGGACGTAGATCGAATACGATAGTCTTTGTATGACATGAACGTCTAAAGTGCAATGTTCAGCTGGGAGAGCAGAGGAGTTTGGCCTGCCAGGCTTGCGGCACCAATGTTAGCGTCGGATCGAAAGTATCGGACGTAACCTTCGCTAGTAGCGGAATAAAGTGTGATGTGTAACTGATAGCCGTTGGTAGGACGTGTAGCAGGTGCGAAGAGCAAGACGGTGGCGAGCGACGAGGTAACTGCGTACGACTCGATAAGATTCCTTCGGCGCTTGACTTCTTCTGAAGTCGTCCGAGCGTAAAACGGGTGCCTAGCCGTTTTACGAGTTCCTTGTGAGCTTAGCTACGCGAGGGACTTCGGTATATGAGTTAGAAACAATGAGTCACGCTAGACGCAGTTTCAGACGAATATCAAGATGGAGGAAAGAATGACATTCACAAGCGCCGCAGCACTACAAACATATACACTGTACATGGGGTCACGCGGTATTACTTAAAAGGTGATTATCCTAAAGCGTGACTCCGCACTAAAAAACCTCTGTGAGGGAAAAAGCGTAAGTGCACGTTGAGTAGCTTATGCCACGAAAGAAAATAGGTAAGTAGGAAAGAGAGGAGAGTGAAGCGATACCCTAATGTAGTCACCCCCCTTAGGGGTCGCTTCACCTCATCGAGAGGGCGCGAGTTGGAGAGGCGCAAATGGATAAGCGCAAGGGGAAGGGCGCGAGATGGTGTGCGCGGCGACAAAACGGATAGGAGGTCGGCAGAGGCAATGATTCATTTGCCACGCGAGGTCGAGGGGTTTGCTGGCTGCTTGCCCTTGTCACTAGGTCCGCTGTAAAGGGGTGACGAAGCTCCCCATCCTTGGCTATTGTCGTTGCCAGGAGGTGACGGGGCATATGCAAACTCTTGATTGGGTTCGCGAGGCTGGCCTTCCCGGCGTTGGTCGAAGCTAGATTGCTCGGGCCATGATTCTCGAGTAGGTTCTCGAGCACGCTCTCGAACTGGTGACGATCGACGCGACTTGGGGTAGCGTTCGCGAGGGGGCGACAACTGATCGCGACGGTATCGAGCTGGGGATCGACGTCGCGGGGCCGGAGGGGAGCGCCGGCGGTGACTCGGGGAAGGGGACCGCTGCTGATAAGAACGTCTACGATCCCGGGATCGGTTTCGCGAACCTTGTCCGCGCGGAGGGGAGCGATCTCGTTCTCGCGAGGGAGAGCGCTCAGAACGACGAGAGGGTTGCTGCTGTTGCTGCAGCGCATTTTGCAGTACGGCCGATCGGGAGAAATCAGTGCTAAGAATCGTCGTCTCCACTAGCTGATTCGACGCGGTGTCATGCAGAAGCATGGGTTGGGCTTGCATGTTCAATACGCGAAGCTGGGGTGTACTTCGAACTGGACCTATATTGGTTGCCGAGGTACGCGGAGCGAGGGCGCTGGAGCTAGCTTGCGTCGTGTCGTTTCTGCGATTATAAGCAGTACTGCGGTCCTCCCGGCTCTCGAAGTACTGATTCCACGTCTCCCTGCTGGCTTCTGTGCGCTGCGGGGGCCTTGACGATCCCGGATATTCGCGGGCTCGATGTTTCCTTCTCGCCGTACGTCCTTGCCGAGTAGCAGGTTCTCGCCATGGCTGTGCGGGAGCCTGAAAGGAGGAGGAGGCTGAGGAGAAGGCTGAGGAGACGGCCGAGGCGGGAGCTGACGTAGACGCTGATGCCGGGTTGGAAGTCGGGATGAGGGGAACCAGGTCGCTGACAGTGTCGAGTCGAAGTGCAGGTCCGCGAGACGAGGAGGGAGGCTCTGGCGAATCGAGACGAACTGGATGGAAGGACCGTAAAACTAGCGTGCCCGTTGGCTGTATGTCTTCCATGACCTCCGTGATTTTACCGGACGGCGCATTTTCAACGGGTTCGCTTCCGGAGCCTTCGTTCTCGTACATGTCAGAGCTTATCTCTTCAGCTTGATCCTTACGCTGTTGTTTCGTAAGGCGCATTCCATCGGCGCTGTAACGGTGCGACGGGAAGTTTGGCCTTACGTCGCTGAAAACAAGGGCGTCGTAGTCGTCTCCAGGTAGTTGTTCGAGGACGGGAAATGTCAAGTGGCCTAGCACCGACCCGCGGCCTTCACTGAGGAGTGCGGCTTGTGCGTCTCGCAAGGAGTATTGACTGGGGATCTTCCAATTACTGGGGAGGTTGATAGGCACTCTTAAAAACGCGTAAGCTATTGCTAAGTCGCGGTCTTGGATGTCCACATTGGCCGTGTCTAAATCGATTCCGATGGGTTCGCCGCAAGCCCATTCTTCCTTCGTAGGCTCAAGGAGCAAACGACTGACATTCGTATAGCCATCTAACAAGCCGGAGACACGCTCCGCGCGACGCCACCTAATGTAGTGAGCTTCAGCGTCGAACCATAGCTGGAATTGGTATTCAAAAAGGGGGGCGTCAGGGTCGTCTCGGTAGCACAAGCGGGGTACGAGCTCGTAAGCGTAGTCCGGCAATGGGAGTTGGGTGCGCGCAGCGACGTCTTCCGCTTGAGCTATTGCTTGCCGTAAGTCTTCTTCCAGGCCCTTGAGAGCTCTAGCGGAAGGCTTCCATTGATGATTGGTGTGACGTAGCTCGATCCAGACCGGACGCATAGTCGCTCGCCTTTTGGGTACGAAAGGTAGTAGGCGTTGGTCATAGGAGCCATTGCGGAGGAGGGTGAAGTCGACAGGGTATTCGGCTAGTTCCTTTGCACCGTACGTGCCTGAGACTTGTAGATAGTCTTCCTTGGTTAAACTTAACAGTACCCTGGTTACTTCGTCTTTAAAGTAACCTCGCTTACGGCCGACTTCTACAGGCGCTTTCTCGAACATGGGTCTGTTAGTGCCCGCGACTCGTAGGGAGGGTTGGTTCAGCTGGAGTTGCGACATGATGGTACGGTTGGTGGAAGGAAGATGAGGAGCCACGAGGCAGCCACGGTTTTTTCTCGCGGTGGGGCAGTGCTTAATTGAATAGCTCTGCCTCTTTTGGCGTCATAATCGCTGTCTCCAGCTTTTGAGGAGCTCGGGTGCATTTCGGATATCTCGAGCCGTCTGCCAAGTATCATCCTCAGCGTCATATCCTTTCCATCTTATTCGGTAGAATATTTTTCCGTTTCGCTTTCTTTCGCCTACTATTTTATCAACTTCGTATTCTTCCGAGCTGGGCATAACATCTCGGGGATTCGTCAAGTAGGGCCGGCTTTTATCCGGGCTTCGATGATATTTTGATAAATGTTGTAGGTTGAAAACGTTGTGGCCTTTATATGCATCGGGTAATCTTAACTTGTACGCCGTTGGGCTGATAATGTCTATGACTTCGAAAGGTCCTGCTCGTCGCTGCATTAACTTGCGACTAGCTCCTTTATCGTGTATTAATTCGAGAGAATGAGGGTTTATCAGCACTTCGTCTCCTATTGCAAGTTTAGGAGCTCTCCGTCCTTTGTCGAATTGGTAGGCTTGTTTGTCCGCACTGCGCTTGATAGCGTCCCGCGCGGCTTCTCGGTGTGATTCTAGTTCCCGTATTCGTCTTCTTAGATCCGGCAAACCTTCGCTGGTTTCTAAACCCTTTTCCGCTAAGTAGTCCAAAGGAGATCGGGGCTTATATCCCATTAACAATTGGGCTGGAGTCGATTTATGCGAGGAGTGCGTAGCGTTATTATACGCGAATTGGAGCACATCTAGCCAATTGGCCCAATCCTTTTGATCCTTGTTTACGTAGGCTCGCAACATAGTTTCTAAATGTTGATTCATCACTTCGGTCTGTCCGTCGGTCTGGGGATGTTTGGACGTGGACAAGGCCAGACGGGTACCGAACATCTCAGCTAGGGCCTTCCAGACTGCACTAGTCCATCGTGGATCACGATCTCCAATGATGCGTAATGGAAGACCGAAGTGTTTAACTATTCGCCTGAATAGCAACTCGGCTACTTCCAAAGCAGTGACTTCCACCATTGTCGAAATGAAGTGAGCGTACTTCGTAAGCTTATCGACTACTACTAGAATAGCATTCCTTTTGCGAGAGAGTGGTAGTCCTGTGATAAGATCCAGCGAGATGTCATCAAAAGGAGTCGCTGGGATTTCCAATGGCTTCAGGAATCCCATTCTGGCACCGCGATCATGCTTAATCTTCTGGCAAGGGTCGCAAGTTCGCACGTATCCAATCACGTCCGATCTCATAGAGGGCCAGTAGAATCTTTCGCGAAGCGAGGCTAAGGTTCGTTCCCAACCTGCGTGAGCACTCTCATGAGCTCCATCGTGTACTTCCTTAAGGATTCCTTCACGCTCTGTCGCTGGTATACACAGCCTGACATTGGCTCCTGCGTCTTCGAAGTATAGGAGGCCGTTCGAGCTTATACGATAAGCTCGATATTTTCTTTCATCTAATTTCTCGTCTTGCACGCGGTTGAAGAGGGCAGCAAAGTCCTTGTCGGTTGCGTACCCTTCGGTAATTCGTCTAACCATGTCTTCACTAGCGTATATGTGTAAGCCAGATTTGATAGTGGAAATAGGAATTTGTTCTCTTTTCGGAAGATTCAGTGGTGTGACTTCATTTGCCGCGGAGCTTTGTTTGACTCCCGTCTTGCTTCGGCGTTTTCTGGTGGTATCGTAGATGGTCTTAACATCTAGTTCCCGCTCTCTTTCTTTGATGAAGGCCTGCCAGGCGTTCTGTAGGTCCTCGTGTTCTGTTGATAGGGATTGTTCTGGTAAGTCGGTTCTAGCCGGGGAAGTGAAGATTGGAATCCTTGGCAGTCTCGATAGTGGGTCGACATTGGAGTGTGACCTCCCGGGCCTGTGGATGATGACCATTTCCGGGAAGGCTGCGAAGACTAGTCCCCATGCCGCTAATCTTCTATTCGCATTTTCGTACGTTTTCGCCCATGTTAAGGCAGAATGGTCTGTGACCAGCAGTATCCTCTCCCCTTCTATGAAGGGTTGGAAACGTACGAGACTTTCTTTGGCGGCTAGTGCTTCTCTCTCGGTGGCTGAGTACCTAGTCTCGGCTGATGCAAGTACTCTGCTCCAATAAGCTACAACTCGTTCCACCGGGATTAGAGTGTCTTCCCAGTCTTTGCTCCAATTGGGCGTTGGGCGACGGTCGTCGTGTTCTTTGGACAGTTTCGTGACGAGTTCTGGAACTCCTTCGCCTTTTTTGTATAATTCGTGCAGCCTTTTATGGATTCGGGTGCCTTTTAAATCTTTGATTGCCATGAACTGAATTTGCTGTAAGGCTCCAGCTATCGCGTAGTCGGACGCGTCTGTATACAAACGATACGTCTGCCCTGGTTCTGGGTGTCCTCGTACGGGCGCCGTGACTAGAGCTAATTTAATAAGTTCAAAGCATTTCTGATGGGTGTCGTTCCAAGCATAAGGGAGTTCCTTCAGTCGTAAGTTCTTGAAGAGCGGGTTGGCCATCCATGAGAAGTAGGGTATGTACGCTGAAAAGTACACTGCCAATCCTAAGAAGGTTTCAAGCTTTTTGCGATCCTTTGGGGCTTCGAGTTCCCAAACCGCTTTGAGTTTTTCGTGGTGTGTCGATAGTCCTAATCGCGACACTATATTGCCTAGTACGACTATGCTTCGATACCCCAAATGGCATTTAGGAGGGGATAAGGTTAACCCTGACTCCGCGATAGCATTGAGCACTGCATCGACATGCTTTAGGTGCTCCTCGAAGGTTTTCGAATAGACTACTATGTCGTCGATATATACCAATGTGAATATCCATAAAAAGGGGGATAATATTTCTTGCATGGCTCGCTGAAAGACTGGTGGTCCATTCCGCCAACCGAAAGGCATTCTTTTGAAGTGGTGCAACCCTCGATGAGTTCGGATTGCGGTTATATGTCTTGAAGGTTCATCGAATTCTAGTTGCGTAAACCCAGAAAGGGCATCGAAGACAGACAGATATTGAGCGCCTGAAAGGGCTTGCAGTATGTCGGTTTGCTTCGGTATAGGATGTTGATCGGCTACCGTTGCTTTGTTCAGCTTTCTAAAGTCTATACAAACTCGAGGTTTGCTGTTCCTGTAGACTATGATAACTGGGGCACCCCAAGGGCTCTTGCTCTCTTCGATTACTCCTTGCGACAACCAGAGGTCTATCTGTTTGTCGATGGCTTCCCTCTTTGCTGGAGAAGCGTAATACGGAGCCATGGAGATAGGTTTAGTTCCAGGCATCAACTCGATATGCACTTCAGACTTGAGATGTCCTAATCGCCCATCGAAACCGAAGGCCGTTTGATTCTTCTCCACTACCTTGTATAGAGCCTCGCGCTGATTGACCTCTAGGAGCGGATCTACGTCGATAACTTCTCGAAGTTTTTTGGAAGGGTATATTCGGTCGGGCCCTGGGTCTGCAGTTTTAGGACCCCATCCGAGATGCTCTGCGTCCTTAGGCTCTACTTCTTCTAGCGTCTGCGTATCAGTCGTTCTCGTGTTCTCATGGGGTGAAGGCAAGGTAGCTGTAGTGGCTTCGTAGTTCGCGTTCAGCTTTGGGATTAATGTGGCGAGTCTGACGACTCTAGTCGAGAACTCTTCCCATTCCTGCTCTGTCAGGTCTGAGGCCGTCTTCAAGACGTCTTCGGCCTTGTGTAGATGTCCTAACAATTCCCCTGCTCGCACGATGATTTTTCGGTTGGTAGTATTCGCGATCTTGACTTGGAAGTAGCTATCGTCGCCAAGTTTAACCAGGCTGTTGGGAACTTGTATGAAGTCGTCCGATCCTCGTTTTAAGCTGATACCTTCGAGGTATAGAGAAGTCTCTTCGGGGGCTCCTCGAGCTGCAACTGGGATAGTAGCAACGGCTTCTGGTAGAACAGTTATTTGTCGAAGAGCAGTCGCATTCCATAGCTTGCGTTTTCCTTCGATGGGCTTCTTTGCTTCTGTACTACGCGGCTGGAGTTTGGACGACGCTGGTGCCCATGTAGCGGTGAACGTTTCCGTAGGCGTCGGGCCTGGGATCCCAGGAATGCAATGTGGAGAATTGCCAACTTTCCAGTGTCTTTTCCCTTCTTCCCGAATGGTATGCAGTTGCCACGCGAGCTGCGTGTCTTCACCAACGATTAGATTCGCTTCCATGTCCTTGACGACGTAGGCTTCTACGCCTTTGAAGCATACTGGGCCTAATTGACTTCTGAAGTATAAGTCTAATTTGACGTATTCGGAGCATTTCGCGGATCCAGTGAGCTGTATAAGCTTAAGCTTGGCTCCTCCTCGTCTTTTGGGTTTGGAGGCTTGCAATTTCATCAGGAAATTCTGCGATATGAGGGTAGGAGCGGCTCCCGAGTCCCCTATGACTACGGCGGCGGGTTCCTTAAGAGTATTAACGTAGCATCGTATCTTAAAGGCTTCGACGCCTTGGACGGCATGGCCAGCGGGCCGTTCCCAAATACGAGTAGGTTCGTAAATATCTTCCTCAGGTAGTTGCAGGGATTCGGTATCCACTACGTTGACTTCCAATTCGTTCCAACTATGGCTACGTTCTTCACTAGCTAGGAATACTTCTGCTACAGATGTTTCGGTAGGTATTTCGATATCTAGCTCGGCTAGAAAGGTAGCGCATTGCGCTTCATATTCGTCGTCTTTAGAATCGATCATAGCGATGTACGATTTGTGATATAGTTCGCTCATTTTGCTATTCGGTTTGGGCTTTTCATTGCCGCTGCTCAACTTTCTCCAAGAAGCGCAGTCCCTATCGTAGTGTAAAGGACTTCCGCAATTTCGGCAAGGCCTTGGCGGTGTTTTTCGTGATCGGTTGTTAGACAGCGGATACGGATAGGAGCCAGGAGCTCTAGTGGGGTTCTTGTTGGAAGTAGGCTTGGCGTCCGCAACTAAGCCTTCCAAGGCGAAGTCTTCGTTCTCTTCCATGATGTCGGCTAACTGGGCATTAGCAAATCGTCGTTGCTGTTGCCGTTGCATTTCTGCTCGTACGAGACGGGAGAGGTCGGTGACATTGCTGGCTTGTAGTTGCTCACGCTTGTCTGTGGCTACTTTAATGAGCTCTGCAGCCGTCGGGCATAATGTAGTGTCAATGTGAGCAGCCCAGGAAGTTGGGCAATGGGTCCATAAGTCAAGAACTTCGAAAGCGCGTTCTTCGTCAGGCGTATCTGGGTAGATAGGCATCAAGATTCGGCGCAGTTTAACCTTGCGCGAGAAGTATTGCGCTGGTGCTTCCTTTTCATGTCCCGCTTGCTGGTATCTCATAGCATGGAATCTGACCCATTGCTTTTCAACCCAAGAAGCAGCTAGAAGACTTTCTCTGGCCGCGTCGCGTAACGTAGGCCAATGTTCGGTTCTCTCGTTACGTTCTTCCTGAGTTAATCCATGCCACCAGACAGCTGCTATTCCCGTGAAGTTGAAGGTAGCTACTCGTCCTAAGTCTTCGACAGAAGCTGATTGCTGTCCGTAGTGGAAATAGGCATCGCCTTTCTCAGCCCAAGTTCCGTAAGTATCTTCAGTTCCATCGAAGGCGGGGAATTCCGAAGCCTTAAGTTTTTCTTCGTATCGCAACCCAGTAGTCCTGTTGGCTCCTGGTGCGTTGGCGCCAGCTGGGCCTGGTGGCCCAGGAGGTCCTGGAGGTCCTGGAATTCCTCGCAATCCTAAAGGGCCTCTTTCACCGGGTAATCCGGGTAGCCCTGCGGGTCCGTTGTCCTCGTGGACCTCGATTAAGGGCTCCACTAATTCTTGATGCACGACTGGTTGTAGCGCCAGACGTAGTTGATGAACCAGGTGGCGAGTGACTAGGTGGTGCTGGAGGATCAGGCGCGTTACCTGGGTCTGGCGAGCTTAAGGTAGAGGCTCTTGAGCTCCTTCTGATATCAGAATTATGCCGGTTCAAGGATGAGCGTTGGCTCGAAGGACGGTTCGGGGTTCGATGGGAGTTGGACCGCGACCTTCGCATCAAGCGTGGTTCGTCTTCATCATCGGCATCGTGTCCGCCTTCCTGGAGTTCGTCCTGGACGACATGAATATCCGCTTGAGCAGTGACTCTCGTAGGAACTTCGGTGGGGTCTTTGCCCTTGCCTTTGTCCAGTGGACCATAAGACGTAGACGCCTTCGGCTGTTCTTCAGGAACTTCAGACGCAGCCTGAGAATATGAAGTGTGCGCTTCTTCTTCTATGGCGCTGGCCCATGCTGCATCTTCTTGCCTAGGAGATGCAGTAGCAGGTTCCTTGTATTGCAAGGAGCTTATCACTTTTGCCGCGAAGACGGAATTGTCGGTGAAGGCGGGCGACACAGGACGAGGCATTCCTCGACTAGGTGGTACTTCAGCGTTGTTCATAAAGACACTGATCGCTCGATGTGCTGTGGCGATTCGTTCCAGCAGTCGCTTTTCTAGGCTTAACGCAATAGTTTGCGCCGGCCATTCTCTGTAAAGCATGTCCCCGAACGTTTGACCATCATAATACTTAGAGGATCCATAAGAGAAAGTTCGTTCGCTTCCGGCGGCTCGAAGAAAAAGGTTGAGCGCGTCGGCCGTAAGTGTCATAACACTATGGAGATGGCTGACATAGTCTTGATTGAACAAGAATCGTCGTCGTTGGGAACCTTTCGCCGGTTCATGTTCCTCTATTCGGCGGGGGAACACTTTCTTTAATTCATATTTGTCGAAGGTAAGCTTAAGGGCTCCTAGTACGTCGTCGTCCTCTCCAGTTCGATTACGGAGGTCTTCCGTAATCATACGGATTCTAGTCATTCGCTGGGAAGGGCTAGCGGAGAAATCCTTCGCTTGAAGGTCTTCAGCTTCTGGTGCGCTGTATGGGCCTTCGCCTGAAGTGAATTCGCTGGGTATGGTTCGTTCCCAATCGTAGCGTTGTCTGGTCTGCAGTACTTCAAAGCTACTTGTTCTTTCTGAACGCGATAGGGTAGGTAATTCCATTGGTGATGGAGTTTCGTCGCGTTCTTGCTCTAGTACCGTTGCGAACGAGCCTGCGCGTTTGCCTCTCTTTTTCTCAAGTTGAGATTTGACAATGGTTCCTATTTGTTCAGGTCCCAATAGAGGTCGTTGTCCTGGCGCGCGTCGTACCGTAGAGGCGGATTCAGAGGCTGGCGATTTTCCTGTACTTAAGGTAGTACTTCTGGGTCGTGTAATAAGAAAAGGCTTTCTTGTACTCGATTCGTCATCACGTCCAGTGTTCGCTGGCGCGGCATACCGACCCTGATTTGCAGGCGGCGCATCTCTCGTGAGGTCGTCATCACGTCCAGGGGTCGCTGGCGCGGCATACCTTCCTGCATTCGCAGGTGGCGCATCTTGCTTGGCTTTACCAGCAGAGGATCTGAGTACGCGAGACGTAGTCGAAGGCGTTGTGCTTGTCGACATTCTGATCAAGGTGTTGAGTCTGCGAGTTACAGACGATGGCGCTTAAAGCGATGGGTGACGTGTCGAATCGATAGAGCCGAGTAGGACGTAGATCGAATACGATAGTCTTTGTATGACGTGAACGTCTAAAGTGCAATGTTCAGCTGGGAGAGCAGAGGAGTTTGGCCTGCCAGGCTTGCGGCACCAATGTTAGCGTCGG